>Ga0074046_10000199_pt1 | contig 52146 bp, 45 predicted proteins | sample BogForMeECP23OM3_FD_94441 | JGI IMG/M metagenome (GOLD analysis project Ga0074046, IMG submission 94441) | Bog forest soil microbial communities from Calvert Island, British Columbia, Canada - Bog Forest MetaG ECP23OM3 | ecosystem: Environmental > Terrestrial > Soil > Wetlands ... | reverse complement strand
GACGCCGGCCTGGGACTGAAGCTGGCTATGCCAGGTCAAACTGCGTTGGTCTTCCACGTCCTCCAGCCTGAGCGGTCCCGCTGGCGCGCGCCATCGCAATTTCCAACCCTGTGGATAACTCGAAAACCAGTGATCGTGGGTTGTCAACCGTGCCACGGCACGGGTAACAACCCACGAAGATGCGCAGTCCCGGCCGGGGGCCGGGGGCGCGGGACCCAGCCCGTTCGGGCCAAAGATGTTCCTGCTGGTTACGACGGTCAGCTCATGCCGGTGGCGGAGGCCGAGCGGGACCGGGGATCGCGGGGGCGCCAGGAGCCGCGGGCCACGCTGGACAGGAAGGCGTCCACGGCCCGGTTGAAGACGTCGGGTTCTTCCAGGTTGGCGGTGTGGCCGGTGCGCGGCAGGACGGCCAGGCCGGCCGTGGGGATGGTCCGCTTGAGCATTAGCGCGGGTTCCAGGCAGCCCTCGTCCTCGTCGCCCACCAGTACCAGGACCGGGATGCTGACCTTAGCTAGTTCGTCGGTGAGGTCGTACAGGGACGGCCGGGCGGCCTGCACGCCGCGCATGGTCAGCGCGCTGCCCAGCGAGGAATGCCCGGCCAGCGCCGCGGCGAACTCGGCCCAGCCACGCGGGTTCTTGTTCTGGAACTGGACCCGGGCCGGCCCGATCGCATACCGTTCGGCGACCTTCGCCGCGCCCTCGGCCGCGAACGCGGCCGCGGTGAGCACCGACTCGGCCCGGAAGGCGTCGGCGCGATCGGGCTGGGCGCCGTAGCCGGCCCCGGCGACGACCGCCGAGCGGACCCGCTCCGGGTGCCGGAGCACCAGGTGCAGGGCGGTAAAGCCGCCCATGGACAGGCCGACCGCGTGTGCCTGGTCGATGGCCAGGCCGTCGAGCACCGCGATCGCGTCCGCGACCGCCCGCTCCTGCGAGTACGCGGCCGTATCGGTGGGCACGTCCGAGGGCGGGTAACCGCGGGCCGCGTAGGTGAGGCAGTGGTAGGCCGCGGAGAAGAACCGGACCTGCGGCTCCCAGCTGCGATGATCGCCGGCGAACTCGTGGATGAACAGAAGCGGCTCACCCTGGCCGGTCTCCTCGGCGTGCAGCCTCACGCCGTCGTCGGTCACGATCGTGGGCATGGCGGCTCCCCTGGTCTGGATGCAGCCTTCACTCGGATACTTCTTTTACCGGATCGGCGCCCATAATGTGCTGATATGTCCGAGCCGAGGCGGCGGCGGCGTCCCCTTCGGTCAGCGCGGCCAGGATTTCGTCGTGCTGGCGGGCCGACTCGGCGTGGCTGCGTGACACCCGGGGACCGCCGTGAAGTGCGGCCCAGAGCAGCCGCATCAGCGACAGCAGCAGCGGGCTGCCGGCGCAGGAATACACGGTGAAGTGGAACTCCCGGTTCAGCTCCGCGTAACGCGGGTGGTCGTCAGCGAGCGCGCGCATCTGGTCGTTCAGCTCATGGAGTCGGTCCAGGCCGCCGGGGTCGATCTTGCGCGCGGCCAGCGACGCGCCCAGGGACTCCAGGGCCGCGCGGATCTGGAAGTTCTCCTCGACCCGGCCCACGTCCGGCGCCACCACTGTGAAACCCCGGTGGGTGTCGCAGACCAGCAGCGCCTCTGATTCCAGCCGCCGCATCGCCTCGCGGACCGGAGTCTGGCTGACGTGAAAGCGCTGGGCCAGGTCGCGCTGGCGCAACTGCTCCCCCGGGGCCAGCTCGCCGGTGATGATCAGCTCGCGGATGAGCGCGGCCACCAGGTCGGTCTTGCTGACGTAGCCGGGGACTTCGGTGATCATGCCCGGCCTCCAGTGACTGGGCCTCCGGTTGCTTGCGCGAGGGCACAGACCCGGGCCGGACCGAGGCTCAGTTCATTTGGCATACCATGTTTCAGTCGTTTCGGGAGCCCCGGAATACCGGAAGACGCTCGGAATTCGTGAGCTGCGTATCCTGGAGAGCCCGCATTCAGAGAGCCTGAGCATGCCGCATCCTCATCTGACGGTAGAGACCAGCCCGGACGGATACCGCTGGGTGCGCCTGTCGCGGCCGGAGCGGCGCAACGCGCTCGACGTGGGCCTGCTGCGCGCTGTCACGGACGCGCTGGCCTTCGAACCCGAAGCGCCGGTGGTGCTCGGCAGCACGGATCCACGGGTGTTCTGCGCCGGGGCCGACTTGACCATCTCCGACGCCGAACGGGCGGCCGTCTCCGATCTGATCTATGACTGCTGCGAGACCATCATCACCAGGCCCGGGCCGGTGATCGCGGTGCTGACCGGGCCAGCGGTGGGTGGCGGCGCGCAACTGGCTGCCGCGTCCGACCTGCGAATCGCGGGACTAGAAGCGCGGCTACGCTGGACCGGCCCGCCCGGCCTGGACCTCGCGGTGGGCGCCTGGGTGCTGCCCGACCTAGTCGGCCGGGCCACGGCCATGGACCTGGTGCTGACCGGCCGCTGGGTCGAGGCGGCCGAGGCACTCGCGCTTGGCTTGGTCAACCGCGTCTGCGACGACCCGGAACTCGCGGCCGGGCAGATGGCGGCCGGCCTGGCCGGGCGAGGCGCCGGGGTCAAGGCGGTGATGGCGGCCGGCGGCCTGCTCGACCGCATGCGGGCCGAACGGGCGGCTAACCGTTCGGCCTGGGCCCGCGCGATCCCGATCCCCCCGGGCTCATGAGCGGCTCCGAGGTCTGGAGCCTGGCCGGGTGGCGGACGCACCTGCCCGCCGTGGCCGATGTGCCGGACTATGTCGCGGGGCTGGGTGATGAGACCATCCCCGCACTGGCGGCCGCGGCCGCCAGCCGGGTGCCGCACCGGGTCGCGGTCACCGTGAACGGCGAGCCGGTCACCCACGCCGGGCTGGACGACGCGGCGGGCCGGGTGGCCGCTTGGCTGGCCACGCGGGTGCACCGCGGAGACCGGGTGCTGCTCGCGGCCGGCGCCAGCATCGGATTCGTGCGCTGCTACCTGGGCGCGCTGCGGGCCGGGGCGGTGGTGGTGCTGGCCAACCCCGGTTATACCGCCGCCGAACTCGGGCACCTGGTGGCCGACTCCGGCGCGGTGCTGGCCTTCGCGGACCCTGAGCCCGCGCGGCGGCTGGCCGGGCTGGGATCCCGGGGATCCGCCCAGCTGGTGACGGCAGACATCCGGCAACTGCCCGAACGAACCGGGCCGGCTACTCCGATCGTGCCCCGGCCGGACGATGCGGCACTGCTCGCGTATACCTCGGGCACGACCGGCAGGCCCAAGGGGGTGCCGCTGACCCACCGCCAGGTGGCGGTCTCGATCCGCGCGGCGATGGCGGCCTGGCGGTGGCACTCCGATGACGTGCTCGTGCACGCGCTGCCGCTGTACCACCAGCACGGCCTGGGCGGGCTGCATACGGCGCTGATCGCCGGCGGCACCGTGCACATCCGGTCGAGGTTCTCGGCGGCCGACCTGGTGCGAGCAGTCGGCGACACCCGGGCCAGCGTGCTGTTCGCGGTGCCCACCATCTACCAGGCGCTAGTGAAATCGCTGGCCGCGCCGGCTGGACCGGCCGCACCGGCTGGACCGGCCGCACCGGCTGGACCGGCCGCACCGGCCGCGTCGTCCGGCGGGATGCGGGAGCTGCGGCTGGCGGTATGCGGTTCGGCTCCGTTGAGCCCGGCTCTGGCCGGCCGACTGCCGGCCGTGCTCGGGCGGCTGCCGCTCATCAGGTACGGCACGACCGAGAGCGGCCTGGACGTCTCCAACCCGATCTCCGATCCCCGCGGGGACACGATCGGGATGCCGCTGCCCGGCGTGCTGGCCAGGATACGGGCCGCGGATGGCCGGGCGGAACCTGGCGCGGACGGCGAGATCCAGCTCCGCGGGCCGCAGGTCTTCACGGGCTACTGGAACGACCCGGACGCCACCCAGGCCGCCTTCACCCCGGACGGCTGGTTCCGCACCGGCGATATCGGCGCCGTGGACCCGGCCACCGGGCACCTGGTGATCCGCGGCCGGACCAAGGAAATGATCATCACCGGCGGCCTGAACGTCTATCCCCGCGAGGTGGAGATCGCGCTCGAGAGCCATCCGTCGGTGGCGGAGGCGGCCGTGGCCGGCGTCGCCGACGAGCGGTGGGGGGAGCGGGTGACCGCCTGGGTAGTGCCGGCGGACGGCTACGGGTTCGACGAGGCCGGGCTCATCGCGCACGCCAGGACGCTGCTGGCCGGGTACAAATGTCCCAAGCGGGTGTTCCGGGTAGCGGCGCTGCCCCGCAACCAGCTCGGCAAGATCGTCCGCAGCGCTCTGGGCTAATTTTGGATCGAGTCTTCCGACACGATAAGCGCCGCGTCGGGCTACCTTTGCTCGATCCAGCCGTAGCGCATGCGGCCGGCTAGCTGCACGCGCAGGACGACCGGCGCGCCAGGCTCGGCGCCCGGGCGGATCTTGACGTCGGCGTAGCGAACCGTCAGCGAATCGGCATCCACGACCAGGCCCGGCCCGGCCGTCAGGATCAGGGATCCGCCACGCATGTTGAGGTCAATACGCAGCGTGTCGTGCGTGATCACCGCGTCGGTGAAGTCGAGCCACACGTCGCACCACGACGACCGCAGCTCAAGCCGCCGCGGCACTACCCAGCGGCCGGTGTGCCGGACCGAACCTCCGCGCTGGTCGATCCGCATCACTTCCTCGGCCTGCGCCCTGGCCGCATCCGGCGTGCTCGGCCCCGCTATCAGGTCGGCGGTGAGCGCGGCCAGCTCACCGAGAGTGCGGGAGGACAAGGCCGCTTCCAGGCGCTCGTCCAGCTCGTCAGGGGTCAGCCGACCCTCCCCCGCGGCGACGCGCAGGACATCCATGACCCGATCCCGGTCCGCATCAGAGGCCCTCATTTCGGGCCACGGGCCGGATCCGGAAGGCTCACCGGTCGGCCAGAAGTCTGCCGACACATCCCCTCCCCGTGCCGCTGACGGCTCCGCGTTAGGCGCCGGCACACATACACCCGGCGAGCCCACGCTATATCGCGGGACGGCCATCGGCCAGGCTCAGGCCCCCGTATGTGGCCGTGACCACAGAAACCCGATCGGGGCGCTGGCCATCGGCTTCGTGGTGACGCTGGCGTTCAGCCGCGCCGCCGTCCGCGCCGAAGAAGCGGTCCCCTTGGCTACCCCCGCTCCCGCAGAAGCATAGCGAAGGGTCTTCTTTCGCCGGGTATGCGGCGTTTACCCTGGCAGAATGGGGACGCCCTCGCCAGGCTGGGATTCCCTGGTCCGTGAGACCAGGGTCTTGGCCCGCCGTCGCAGGCGCCAGCGGCGCCGGCGCCACCAGCGGCTGATGCTCTGGCTGCTGACCTGCGTCACGACGGTGGTACTGGTGGTCATTGCCTGGCTCGTCAAGGACATCTCCAAGGTGTCGACGGTGGCCCGGCCGGCCGCGCTGTCCGCCTCGGCCCGGACGGTCAGCAACGGGACCGCACCGGGCGGGACACACCGGGTGTCGGCGCGGCACAGCCACTCGCCCACGGTGCCGCAAGTGACCGACAGCGTTTCTGGCCTGTCCTATCAGCGGCTCCGCTCGCCCTGGCGCCAGGGCTGCCCGTCCGACCTGAACACGCCGATGTTCAACTGGAGCGCGGGCGAGAACGCCGTGGCCGGGCAGGTCAGCATCGGCGGGTCGGCCATCGACTGGCACGGCCTGGCTTGCTCAGGCCCGCTCCAGCAGCAGTTCGCGTACGCGAGCCCCGCGGACCTCGAGCCGACCGCGATGAGCCTGGTCAGCGCGCTGGACCCGGCCTACTACGGCGGGGTGCAGCACTCCCGCACGATCGAGGACAGCTCCGCGATGCAGGTCAGCGGGCACCAGGCCTGGATCGTCAAGTTCGAGATGACCTATCCGGGCGGCGCGACCCAGGGCCTGACCTGGAGCAGCGAGCTGGGCGCCGTGGTGGTCGTCGACCGCGGCGCGAGCCAGGCCCCCGCCGTATTCTACGTCTCGGTGCCCGCCAACCTCGGGACCCGCGACGTCACCACGCTCATCGGCTCGCTCCGCGTCAGCTAGCTTTGCGCGATGCTGACGTTGCCGCCGCCGCTTTGCACGTCGATCGTGTGGCTGGACGACTTGCTGACCGGGACCGATGCGCTGTAGTCGCCGCCGTAGGTGGCGTAGTTGATGGCGTAGGAGGTGCTGCCCGCCGGGAGCACGATCGAAATGTCTCCCCCGTCACTGATGATCTTCACGTTCACCGGCACCTTGGTGAACACTAGGGTGACGTTCCCGCCGCCGGAGTACGTGGTGACTTGCGGCGCGAACAGGCTGTTGCCGTTGAGGTCGCCCCCGTCGGTGGAGAACCGCACGGTGCTGCCGAGATCGCTGGCGGTCACGTTGCCGCCGCCGGTCGACACGTTAGCGGTGCCTCCCACCCCGGAGACCGTGACGTCGCCGCCGCCGCTGTTCAGCGTGACATCCCTGTCGATGCCGTTGACCTGCATGTTGCCGCCCTCGCTGGCCAGGTTGACCGCGGTATCCAGCGGAACGTCGAGGGTCGCGTTCAGCCCGCAGTTACCGGTCAGGAAGCGGCAGTCAAGGCTGACACCGTCCCCGCTCTTCGTCAGGTGGGGCCGGACCAGGCTGTACTGGACGGTGCCGGTCAGCTGGGGCGGCGTCGCCGCGGCGGTGCTGCTGGCGCTGGCCGCGCCGGTGCTTTCCCTGAACCTGGAGAACCCGGGTATCCACTCGCTGCCGACGAACGTGCCGGTGGTCCGCAGCCTGATGGACATCTCGCAGGCCTTCCCCGGCGGCCCCGAGCCAGCCGAGGTGGTCGTGACCGGCTCCGATCTCGGCGGCAAGCAGGTCAGCGAGGCCGTCGCCGCACTGCACCGGGAGGTGGCGGCCACCCACGGCGCCATCCGCGAGCCGATCAGCACCGCGATGTTCGGGAACGACCAGGTGCTGATCGTGTCGGTGCCACTGGCCGGCAGCGGGACGGACGCCGCGTCCAACAGCGCGCTGACCACGCTGCGCACCCAGGCCCTGCCGGCCACGCTGGGCAAGGTGCCGGGGATCAGCTATGCGGTGGCCGGGCTGACCGCGGGCAACCACGATTTCGACGCACAGCTGGCGAGAACCGTCCCATGGGTCTTCGCCTTCGTGCTGGGTCTTGCGTTCCTGCTGTTGATGAGCACATTCCGTTCGGTCTATATCCCGGCTCTGTCGATCTGCCTCAACCTGCTCTCGGTCGGCGCCGCTTACGGGCTGATGGTCTTGATCTTCCAGGACGGTCACCTGGCGGGGCCACTCGGCTTCACCGCCTATGGCGGGATCACGCCGTGGCTGCCGCTGTTCATGTTCGTGCTGCTGTTCGGGCTGAGCATGGACTACCACGTGTTCATCCTGAGCCGGATCAGGGAATTGTGGCTGGGCGGCGCGTCGGCCCGGGCCGCGGTCACCGACGGCATCGCCCGCAGCGCGGGCGTGGTGACCAGCGCCGCGGTGATCATGGTGGCGGTGTTCTCGATCTTCGCCACCCTGTCCCTGATCGAGTTCAAAATGTTCGGCCTGGCCATGGCGGTCGCGGTGCTCATCGACGCGACCATCGTCCGCGGCGTGCTGCTGCCGGCCGGGCTGGCCCTGCTCGGTGAGCGGGCCTTCGGGTCCCGGCGTGGCCGTGGCTACGGCGTGACCGCCTCGATGACGGTCAGCGAGCCGCCGCGGCCGACGAACGGGTGGTCGCGCACCAGGGAAACCGCGGAGTCCATGTCGTCCGCGCGCGGCACCGAGTAACCGGCGACGGGACCGTCGGCGGCACCGGAGTGAACGCGTCCGCTGAAACGGTCATCGCCGCACCGAGAGGGGCGCCTGTGGACAAGGTCCTTACCGGTCGGGCATAGTGGCCCCACAACGCCTGAAACGGGAGGACAGCGACGTGCCTCGGTTCATCGATTATCACGACGACCTGAAGCTGCCTGACGAGGCCATCGCGCAGATCGCCCAGGGAACGCGGGACGGCGCTGTCGACGAGTTCGGCGTGCGGCAGATCGAGCTTTACCACAACGTCGACGGCAAGGTCTACTGCCTCCTCGAAGGCCCCGACGAGGAGGCGATCCGCCGGCACCACGCGGCGCTCGACGTCCCCTGCGGCGACGTGCACGAGGTGAACAGCCTGCTCTGAGGCCTCTTTACGGGGGGCCGTACCGGCTGAGCCCTGGCTACGTGTTCACCGGGAAGCCGAGGTTGACGCCGCCGTGGCTCGGGTCGAGCCAGCGGGACGTGACCACCTTGCCGCGGGTGTAGAAGTGCACGCCTTCGGTGCCATGCACATGCGTGTCACCGAACAGCGAGGACTTCCAGCCTCCGAACGAGTAGTACGCCATCGGCACCGGGATCGGCACGTTCACCCCGACCATGCCGATCTCGGCCTCGGACACGAACCGGCGGGCCGCTCCCCCGTCGTTGGTGAAAACCGCCACGCCGTTGCCATAGGGGCTGTCGTTGACCATCTGGACCGCCGCCTCATACGTCGGGGCGCGCAGCACGCTCAGCACCGGCCCGAAGATCTCGTCGGTGTAGCAGCTCATCTGCGGGGTGACGTGGTCCAGGACGCTCGGGCCGAGCCAGAATCCCTCCTGCTGGCCGCCGATGACGGGGTGCACCCGGCCGTCCACAGCCAGCGTGGCGCCCTGGCGGACGCCGCTGTCCAGGTACGAGGCGACCTTGTCCCGGTGCGGCCCGGTGACCAGCGGCCCCATCTCGGAGCGTTCGTCGGATCCCGGCCCGACGCGGAGCTTGGCCACCCGCTCGGCGATTCTGCTGACCAGCTCGTCGCCGACCGGGTCGACGGCGACCAGCGCGGAGACCGCCATGCAACGCTCCCCCGCCGAACCGAACCCGGCCGAGGTCGCGGCGTCCGCGGCCAGGTCGAGGTCGGCGTCGGGCAGCACCACCATGTGGTTCTTGGCGCCGCCAAGGGCCTGCACGCGCTTGCCTTTAGCCGTGCCCGTCTCGTAGACGTACCTGGCGATGGGCGTGGAGCCGACGAAGCTGACCGCCTTGATGTCCGGGTGGCCCAGGATGGCGTCCACCGCCACCTTGTCGCCCTGGATCACGTTGAACACGCCGTCGGGCAGCCCGGCTTCGGCCCACAGCGAGGCCAGGAGCCGTGACGCGGACGGGTCCTTCTCCGACGGCTTGAGCACGAACGCGTTGCCGCAGGCGATGGCCAGCGGGAACATCCACATCGGCACCATGGCCGGGAAATTGAACGGCGTGATGCCCGCGACCACGCCGACCGGCTGCCTGATCGAGTACGAGTCGACGCCGGTGGAGACGTTCTCCGAGAAGCCGCCCTTGAGCAGGTGCGGGATGCCGCAGGCGAACTCGACGACCTCAAGGCCGCGGGCCACCTCGCCCGCCGCGTCCGAGGCCACCTTGCCGTGCTCTTCGGTGATCAGCTGGGCCAGGTTCTTGGTGTTCGCGCGGAGGAGCTCGCGGAACGCGAACAGCACCGAGGCGCGCCTGGCCAGGGAGACGCGCCGCCAGTCGTGGAAGGCGTCCTTGGCCGCCGCGACCGCCAGCTCCACCTCGGCCGGGGTGGCGAAATCCACCTGGCCGCTGACCTGCCCGGTCGCCGGGTCGTAGATGTTGCCGTGGCGCTCGGCCTCGCCGTCCCAGGGCTTGCCGCCGATCCAATGAGTACAGTGCTTAATTGCTCGCTTCTCCGCGCGCAAGCGCGCGTCGCTCGCATGCTTCATTTCGCTTTCGCCTCCTCGTTCACCGCGGTGAGAGCGTCGGTCAGGATGCCGAGCCCCTCCTTCGCCTCGGCCTCGGTCAGCGTCAGCGGCGGCGCCATCCGCAGCGTGTGGCCGTAGAGGCCGCCCTTGCCGATCAGCAGCCCGCGGGCCTTGGTCGCCTCGAGCATCTTCCCGGCCAGCGGCGGGCTCGGCTTCTTCGTGCTCGGGTCGACCAGGTCGACGGCGAACATCAGGCCCTTGCCGCGCACTTCCCCGGCGATGGCTGTGTTGCTGGCGGCTTCCTTGAGGCCATTGATGATCAGGTTTCCGGTGACCGCGGCGTTGCGCTGCAGGTCGTGCGAGAGCACGTAGTCCAGGGTGGCGTTGCCCGCCGTGGTCGCGATCGGGTTCCCGCCGAAGGTGGAGATGCCGTTGCCGCGGATCCCGTCCAGCAGGTCGCCGCGGGCCACCACGCCGCCGATGGCGAAGCCGTTGCCGAGGCCCTTGGCGAACGTCATCGCGTCCGGGACGATCCCGTGCGCGGAGATCCCCCAGAAGTGCTCGCCGGTCCGTCCCCAGCCGGTCTGCACCTCATCGGAGATCAGCAGGATGCCGTGCTCGTCGAGGACCTCCTTGTACGCCGCGAGCAGCCCGTCGGGCGGCATGGTGAACCCGCCCACGCCCTGCACCGGCTCGGCCAGCAGGCAGCCGACGTCGGCGGGGTGGATGCCGCCGGCCAGCAGGGCCCGCAGGTCTTCCACGCAGGCCTTGATGTAGTCGGCGTCGGACAGGTTGGCGTAGCGGGCGAGGTGCCGGTCCGCACCATGCAGATAATGGGTGCCGAACGGGCTGTGGCTCGACATTTTCCAGGCCGCGTTGCCCGTCACGGCGACGGCGCCGAACGACCGGCCGTGATAGCTCCCGCGCATGGCGAGAACCTCGTTGGCCTGGCGCGCGGTGAGCGCGGCGAGCAGCGCGGTCTCATTGGCTTCGGTGCCCGAGTTGGTGAAGAACACCTTGGCGTCTTTGATGCCGGACAGCTTGGCGATCTTCTCGGCCAGTTCGACCTGGCTGCGGATCAGGTACAGCGTCGAGGTGTGCACGACGCCGCTGGCGATCTGCCGTTCGACCGCGTCGCGTACCTCGGGTACGTCGTAGCCGAGCATGTTCGTGAGGATGCCGGCGAAGAAGTCGAGGTACCCGCGGCCCTGGGCGTCGGTGACCCGGCAGCCCTTGCCGCTGACGATCTCGATCGGCTCGTCGTAGTAGATACCGACCCAGTTGGGGATGACCGCGCGGTGGCGGGCGAGAAGCTCAGACATGGCTCCCAGTCTTCCTTGTTTCCTTGGGTTGGGGAACTGACACTGTGTAATGTATTTGTCGGCTAGCTTTACATGTAGTCTCGTGCTTGTCATGCTGCCCACGGTCGGTGACCTGCTCGGCCTCGACGTGATCCGCCGGGGCAGCCCGCAGGTGGTCGCGGGCGCTGGCGGCCTGGGAGCGCGGGTCCGCTGGGTACATGTGCTCGAGCTGGCGGACGCGGCGCACCTGCTGCAGGGCGGCGAACTGGTGCTGACCACCGGGGTCGCGCTGCCCGCCGAGCCTGCGCTGCTGGCTCGCTACGCTTTGGACCTCGCCGCCGCAGGCGTGAGCGCTTTGGCGGTGGAGCTGGGCCGCCGGTACGTCGGGTCCCTGCCTTCGGCTCTGATCCGCGCCGCGGCCGACAGCGGGCTGACGCTGATCGCCTTCGAGCGCGAGGTCTCGTTCGTCGAGATCACCGAGGCGGTGCACGCCAGGATCATCGACGTGCAGCTTGAGGAACTGCGCGCGTCGGAACGGCTGCACGAGGCCTTCACCGAACTCTCCGTGGCGGGCGCCTCGCCGGACGAGATCGTTCGGCAGGCCGCGATCCTGGCTGGCCGGCCGGTGATCCTGGCGGACCTGTCGCACCGGGTGCTGGCCTGCGAGCCGGGCAGCGCCGATCCCGCGCGGCTGCTGGCCGGCTTCGCCCGGCGCAGCCGAGCTTCCGGCGCGTCCGGCGCGTCCGGCGCGTCCGGCGCTTCCGGGCGGACGGTCTACGACGAGGCCGCGGGGTGGCTCTTTACGCCCGTCGGCGCGCGGGGAGAGGACTGGGGCCGCGTGATCCTGGTCTGCGACGGCCCGCCGGGCGGCACGGACACCGTGCTCATCGAGCGGGCCGCCACCACGCTGGCGCTCGGCCGCCTGCTCACGAGGCACCAGGAGAGCCTGGACCGGCAGGCCCACCGCACGCTGATCACCGGCATCATCAGCCAGGCGCACGCCGACCCGGCCGAGGCCGCGGTGCGATCCAGGGCGCTCGGAGTCCCGGTCGACGGCCGCCGGCTCATCGCCATGGTGCTCAGGCTCCGGGAGCCTTCCGACCCCGGGGTACTCGGCCTGTCCGCTCACGCGCGGGTGCTCGACGTCGCCGACGCGGCGGCCGCCGCCTGCCGCGCCGAGCGGATCCCATCCTTGGTGGGAACGCTGGACGACGCCCGCGCCGGGGCCATGCTCTCGCTCAGCCCGCGCGCCGACACCGAACGCGTCCTGGTTGGCCTGGCGGCGCGAATCAGCGAATGGGTCGGCGCCTCCCCCGACGGGCTGGTGATCGGGGTCGGCACCGCGGTGGGGTCCATCAGGGACGTCCGCCGCTCGTTTCTCGAGGCCAGCCAGGTAGCTGACGTGGCGGCCGAACGTCCGGACGGCTGGAGTGCCGGGGCCGGCTCGGACCAGCCCCCGTTCTACCGGCTGGCTGACCTGCGTCTGCGCGGGCTGCTCCACCTGCTCCGCGACGACCCGCGGGTGCAGACGTTCGTGGAGCGGGAACTCGGCCCGCTGCTCGCCTCCGAGCCGGACACGTCGCTTCTCGATGTGCTCGCGGCCTACCTCGCGGCCGGCGGCAACAAGGCGGAGGCGGCCAAGAGCTCGCACCTCGCCCGGCCGACGTTCTATGAGCGGCTCCGGCGGATCGAGCGAATCCTCGGCACCGACCTGGGTTCGGCCGAATCCCGGACGTCGCTGCACGTGGCGCTGCTGGCGCTGGATGCGTCCCGGATGGGTTCGGGCCAGACGGGCTGACGCCGGGATCGCGGCGGTCTCCCTGGTCGCGATATCTCGCTAATTTGCACCTCGGCACGGGTCCGCCGCGGGATGAGCCGCACCCTCGGTCACATCCGCAATTCCGGCATTGGTATCGCCTGTGATACCGTTGCTACATGGCCATGACACTGCGGCTTGCTGATGACGAGACCGAGGCCCTTCGCCGACGTGCTGAGCTTGAGCACCGGTCGATGCAGGAAGTAGCCCGTCAGGCCATCCGCGAGTACGTCGAGAACCACAGCCGCGCCGAGTTGCTGGATTGCGTGCTCGACGAGGAGCTGCCCCGATACGCTGAGGCTCTTGAGCGGCTCGGCCAGTGATCTTCCTGACCCTGCCCGAACTGCTCCGTGTCGCCGAACGCACTCTCGGGCCCGACTACGCGGTGCGCGACTACGGGCTACTGGACGCCGCTCTAGCTCGTCCCCAGGCCACCGCCTTCGGCAAGGACGCCTATCCGACCCTGGATGCCAAGGCAGCGGCGCTGCTGCACTCGCTGGCACGAAATCATGCCCTGATCGATGGCAACAAGCGGCTTGCGCTAGCCGCGCTCATCGCCTTTTACGGCCTCAATGGCCGCCGCCTCACCCTCACCAATGACGCCGCCTACAATCTGGTGATGGACGTCGCTTCCGGACACCTAGACACGGTTGACGACATAGCCGCTATCCTTCACGATGCAACGCAGCCCCGCGATTGAGACACCAGCCGCCGGTCGTTTCCCGGTCAACGTTCCAAGCTGGGATTATCAATGCTCCGCAGTGCGGCCACGACCGTAGGCTCAAGCGGCACCCGCGCTGGAAGGTTAGCGGACGGTGGCCGGGTCAGGCGTCGAGGACCTGGCCGGTGCGTTCGACGACGGGCCCCTCGCAGCTCCAGGGGAAGTTGATCCAGTGATCGGTGCGCTTCCAGACGTAATCGCACTTGATCACCGACCGGGGCTTCTCGTAGATCACGGCCGAGCGCACGTCCTCGACGTGGTCCTTGATGAAGGTGTGCACGAGTTCGATCGTTCGGCCCGAGTCGGCCACATCGTCGGCGATGAGCACCTTCTTAGCTGAGAAGTCCACCGCGCTCGGCACGGGCGGCAGCATGACCGGCATGTCGAGGGTGGTGCCGACTCCGTCGTAGAACTCGACGTTCATCACGTGCAGGTTCTTCACCGCGAGCGCGTAGCCGAGGGAGCCGGCCAGGAACAGACCGCCGCGGGCGATCGACAAGATCAGGTCGGGTTCGAAGCCATCGGCAGCGATAACCTTCGCCAGCTCACGAGAGGCCTCGCCGAACCCTTGCCAGCTGAGATTCTCACGCTCGTCGTTCATGCCGCCTCACCGTCTAAGCGCTCGTAGTTCATCGTGCCATGCGACGGAATCCGGCTGCTGCAGGCCAGCGTCGCCCTGTCCGACGGATCCACCCAGCTAGTGCCGCGACCGCTAACGTTTGCCCCGGCCTATGAACGGGCCCACGCTTTGTGACGCACAAGGAGACCAGGAGATACTCGCCCACTCTTCACGCCTGCTCGTCCAGAGAGCCCCCTGCCCGAACAGCTCGGGGTCCAGGCTGGCCATATAGTCCACCACCTCCGCGGGCTGGCCGGCATCTAGACCGTCGATGACACCTGCCTATCGGCGGGCTGCCGGTAGTCGAAGTCAGCTGACGGCAGCTCCGCGGGCATCAACCTATGCCCAGCAAGTGCAGCCGTTCAGTCACCGGCCCAGTCTCGGCGATCATCGCCCACAGCGGAAGCCGTCGACAGGGCCAACGTGACCTGCTACGGCACTAGTCACACCGAAGATAGCGGACGGCAGAAGGTATGCGGCGTTCGCCGTCGGCACGACACCCCAGCCCGGCTCACCGCGGCGCTAGCCGACCTCAAGCGCTGGGTCCTGGCCGACCTCGCGGGCCGCGCGCTCGAGGCGGCTCCGGTAGCTCTCCCACCACACCTGGTCGCCCGGAGCCATGCCGTCGTTGCCATCACGCAGACCGGTGGCGCCGTCGATGAGCTCGCGGACGATGTCGGCCTGCCCGGCGTGCCGGTCGGTCTCGGCGATCATGTGGACCAGAATCTTGTGGAGTGTCACCTTGCTCCGGTTATCCGGCCACCAGGGCACATGACCGGCCGCATCCAGCGCGAGCGTGCCGATGGTGGTGTCGGAGTGCGCCCAGGCCCGCCGGTACAGGCCGGTGATATCCTCGCGCGACTCGTCGGCGGTGGCCCACATGTCCGCGTTGGGTTCGGCGTCATCCTCCAGCCACGGCAGCCGCTCGCTGAACGGGCGCCCGAAGCAATCCCCGAAGTACCCGAGCTCCACGCTGGCCACATGCTTGATCAGTCCCAGCAAGTTGGTGCCGGTAGGCACCATCGGGCGGCGGATGTTGTACTCCGAGAGCCCGTCGAGCTTCCACAGCAGGGCTTCGCGTGCGTCCTGCAGGTAGCGGTGAAGGTCCGTTTTCGGATCCGATCCGGTCATGCCGACAGTCTGCCACCGCAATTGCGTCGGCTGAAAATCTCAGCGGATCGTATATGGCAGCGTTCCGGGTAAGTCGCGATACGATCCTGGGGACTCACGGGCACTACGGTAGCAATGACCAGTACCACCTTGACCAGCGGACGATGCGGGCTGACGATGACCCTATGTCCGAGCTGCCAAGGTGGGCACGCGACGCGCTTGCCCGGATCTACGATCCCTGCTGCCGGGAGAAGGGCATCTCGGTCCTGGACATGGGCCTGGTGCGTTCGGTCCAGGTCGAGGACGGGGTGGCCAAGGTCGAGCTGTTGCTGACGTCGGGCTGGTGCCCGTTCGCGGCCAGCGTGCTCACCGAGGTGAAGGATCAGATCCTGGGCCAGCCCGGGATCACCGACGCCGACGTGTCGATCGTCTGGGACGAGGCCTGGACGACGGACCGCCTGTCCCCCCGGGCGCGGGACATCCTGCGCTTCCTGCCGCCGCCCGCGGCCGTAGCCGACCGGGACGCCTACATCCGCGCCCACCTGCCCGCAAAGGAGTAGCGATGATCGACGATGCCTTCGTCTTCGACTGCGTGGCGCACGTCTTCAACTTCGACCCGAAGAACGCGTTCGGCAATGCCGGCCTGATGTTCGACAACCACCTGTACGCGTTCCACAACGCCCTCACCCCGGACGACCAGCCCAAACTGCCGCAGAAGGAGTTCCTGCGGCAGTGGACGCCCTCGGACATCCGCAAGATGGTGTACGAGGAGTCCGACACCGACATGCTGGTCGCGATGCCACTGCCGCTGACCGACCTGTTCCGCGACGGCCTGTCACCGTGGGAATCCTGCGCCGACCTGGCCAGCCGCGACCCGGACCGGACCATCTTCTGGGGGTCGGTCAACCCGCTCGAGGGACGCAAGGCGCTGGACGAGATGGAGCGCCAGGTCGGGGAGTTCGGCGCGCGGGCGTTCAAGTTCTACAACGTCCGCTACGACTACGGATCCCCGTACCCGTGGCGGATGGATGACCCCAACATCGCCTTCCCCGTCTTCGAGAAGGCGCGGGAACTCGGCGTGAACCTGATCGGCGTGCACAAGGGGGTCCCGCTCGGCCCGCAGCCGATCGAGCACACCCAGACCTGGGACATGGATGGCGCGGCCGCCAACTTCCCCGACATCAACTTCGTCATCTTCCACGTCGGGCTGCCGTTCCTCGACGAGACCTGCTGGCAGCTCATCAGGTACCCGAACCTGTACGCGTCGATCGCGGCGACGATCAACTTCGTGGTCCGGGCGCCGCGGATGTTCGCGGAGATCTTGGGCAAGCTGCTCTTCTGGTGCGGCGAGGACAAGATCATCTATGGCTCGGAGGCGCCGCTGTTCCACCCGCAGTGGGCGCTGCGCGCGTTCATGGACTTCCAGATCCCCGAGGACCTGTGCGCTGGCTACGGCTACCCGCAGCTCACCGACCAGGCCAAGCGCAAGATCCTCGGCGAGAACCTGCTTCGCCTGCACGGCATGAACGTCGCGGAGGTCCGAGCCCGGCTGGGCACCGGAGGCTAGGAGGCCTTTGTGCCCCCGGTCCCCATCTTTGGGGACCTATGTGCCACCGACTCCTGGTTGCGCCTCTGCGAATGCAGGCGCGGGGCGGCTGATGCAGATGCCCAAGCGGGGTCGGTGTCGTTGTCGGTGCGGGGGTCGGCGAGGATCGCGGCGATGATGCCGGGGTGGGCGGTTCGCTAAACTCCGGGCATGAAGGCAGCGGTCCAGACGAGGTACGGCCCGCCCGAAGTGGTCCTGATCTCAGAAGTGGAGAAGCCGGCTGCCAGGGACAACGAGGTGCTCGTCAAGGTTGAGGCGACGACGGTGAATCGGACGCGGTGGGCAAGAGCTCCTTCAGCCACTGCAAACGGCTTCTGAAACCGGACGGAATCTACATCTCCTCGGAGCTGGGTCCGCGGGGCCAGAATCCGTTCCTGGCGCTCATCGCCCCGGTGCATGGCGGCAAGAAGGTCATGTTCCCCATTCCGAAGCATGACCAGCTCATGGTGAGGCATATCAAGGAACTGATCGAGTCCGGACAGTTCAAGCCGGTCATCGACAGAACATATCCGCTGGACCAGATCGTCGAGGCCTACCGGTACGTCGAGACAGGGCAGAAAACCGGCAATGTCGTCATCAGCCTCGAGTCCCTGTCAGCGAAGCCCTCGGGGCAGCAGTTCCGGGGGGAAGTCCTGGTAGGCGACGGGCACCAGCCAGCGGCGGATCGCGGCCGTGCCCACCGAGGTGTAGGCGGGCATGGTGGTGGCTGGCCACGGGCCGCCGTGGTGCTGCGCGGCGACCACGGCGACGCCGGTCGGCCAGCCGTTGCAGACGATCCGGCCCGCGACGCGCTCGAGCACCGCGATGACCTGGCGGGCTAGCTCGATGTCCTCAGGCGACCCGGAGTCGAGGTGCACCGTCCCGACCAGGTTGCCCGCGAGCGCGGCGAGGACCGGCAGCAGGTCCTCGACCGACGGGTAGGTGATCACCAGCCCGGCGGGGCCGAACCGCTCACGGGAAAGGACCGCGATATCGGCGGCGAACTCCTTCAGCGTGACCTGGAAGACCCGTGGCGTGGCGCCCCACGGCCCGGCCCCGGGCTGGCCGGCGGCGAGTTCGGTGACGCCCGGGTGCCCGGCGGCCTCGGCCACCGCGTCCTGGTAGCCCCCGAAGATCCGGCCGGTCAGCATCGGGGCGCCGGCCGAGGCGCCGACCGCCTCGGCGATCGCGGATAGCAGGCCCACGTCCTCGGGGACGAACAGCAGGCCGGGGTTGGTGCAGAACTGGCCAGCGCCGAGCGTCAGCGATCCGGTGTACCCGGTGGCGATCGCCGCCGGGCGGGAGAACGCGGCGCCGGGCAGCACGACGCACGGGTTGACCGAGCCGAGTTCGCCGTAGAAGGGGATGGGGGCCGGGCGCTCGGCGGCGATCTTGGCCAGCGCCAGGCCGCCGCCCGTCGACCCGGTGAACCCGGCCGCGGCCACGGCCGGGTGCTGGAGCAGCCTCAGCCCGGCCTGTACGCCATGGATCAGGCCGAACGTCCCGGCGGGAGCCCCGGCAGAGGCCAGTGCCCCGGCGGCGATCTCGGCGGTCAGGTCCGAGGTGACCGGGTGCCCTTCGTGCGCCTTGACCACCACGGGGCAGCCCGCGGCGAGCGCCGAGGCGGTGTCGCCGCCGGCCACGGAGAACGCGAACGGGAAGTTCGACGCCGCGAATACGGCCACCGGGCCGACCGGCCGGTTGATCCGCCGCAGGTCAGGGACGACACCCTGGGCCGTGGTCACCACCGCGTCCAGATACCCGGGTGCTGACCCGGGGGGGCGACCCCCCCAGACCCCCCCGCGGTCTCGCAACACGGCCGCGAACAGCCGAAGCTGCGCCGTGGTGCGGGCCGCCTCGCCGATCAGCCGCTCACCGCCGAGCGCGGTCTCGGTGTCGGCGATCGCCACGATCTCGCCCGCGCGGGCGTCGAGCGCGTCGGCCACGGCCTCGAGCGCCTCCGCGCGCCGGCCGAACGCGGACCAGGCCGGGAACGCGGCCACGGCGGCGGCCACCGTCGCGTCCACCCCGGCGTCGGTCGTCTCGGGCACCGGTTCCCCGACGGGCTCGCCGGTTCGCGGGTCAAACGCCTGAATCATCAGCGCACCTACTTCGGGTCGGGATCGGGGTTGCGGCCGCGGCGGGCCAGGAAGCCGAAGTCGCAGCCCTCGTTGGCCTGGGTGATGTGCTCGGTATACAGGGCGCCGTAACCCCGCTCGAACTTCGGCCGCGGGGGCTGCCATTGTTCGGAGCGGGTTTCCCACTCCCGTTCGGAAATATCGAGAGAAAGCAGCCGGGCTGCTACGTCCAGGGTGATGAGATCCCCGGTCTGGACGAAAGCCAACGGGCCGCCGATGAACGCCTCAGGAGCCACGTGCAGCACGCAGGCGCCGTAGCTGGTGCCGCTCATCCGGGCGTCGGAAATCCGCACCATGTCACGGACGCCCTGGGCCAGCAGGTAGTCGGGAATGGGCAGCATGCCGTACTCGGGCATGCCGGGGCCGCCCTTCGGGCCGGCGTTACGCAGCACCAGGACCGAATCGGGGGTGATGTTCAGCGCCGGGTCGTTGATCTGTTCCTGCAGCTCAGAGTAGGAGTCGAAGACGACTGCGGGGCCGGTGTGCTTGATCAGCCGCAGTTCGGCCGCGATGTGCTTGATGACCGCGCCGTCTGGGGCCAGGTTGCCGCGCAGCACCGCCACCCCGCCCTCGGCGGCCAGCGCGGTATCCGGCGTGCGGATGACGTCGGAGTTGTAAACGGGTACGTCGGTGATTTTTTCGCCGAACGGGCGGCCGGTGACGGTCAGTCGATCAGCGTGCAGTGCTCCGGGGACCGTGGCCAGCTGGCCGAGCAGCGCGGGCAGGCCGCCGGCGTAGTAGAAGTCCTCCATCAGGTACGTCCCGCTGGGCTTGACGTTCGCCAGCCACGGCACGCGGCGGGAGATCGCGTCGAAGTCGTCCAGCGTGAGGTCCACGCCGGCGCGGCCGGCCATCGCGATCAGGTGGATGAACGCGTTGGTGGAGCCGCCGAGCGCAAGCACGGTAGCCACCGCGTCCTCGAACGCCTCGCGGGTGAGGATCTTGTCCGGGGTGAGATCCTCCCAGACCATGCCGACGATGCGCCGGCCGCTGGCCGCCGCCATCCGGTAGTGGGCGGAATCGACCGCGGGGATCGACGCCATCCCGGGCAGGGTCATGCCGAGGGCCTCGCCGGCGGACGTCATCGTCGAGGCGGTGCCCATGGTCATGCAGTGGCCCGGTGACCGGGCGATGCCGCACTCGAGCTCGGCCAGCTCGCACTCGCCGACCAGCCCGGCCCGTGCGTCGTCCCAGAACTTCCATACGTCGGTGCCGCTGCCCACCGGCTGGCCGCGGAGGTTGCCGCGCAGCATCGGGCCCGCGGTCACGTAGATGGCCGGGATGTTGGCGCTGGCCGCGCCCATCAGCAGCGCGGGTGTGGTCTTGTCGCAGCCGCCCATCAGCACCGCGCCGTCGGCCGGGTAGGAGCGCAGCAGCTCCTCGGTCTCCATCGCGAGCAGGTTCCGGTACATCATCGGGGTCGGCTTCTGGAACGTCTCGCTGAGCGTGGCGACCGGCATCTCGACCGGGAAACCGCCAGCTTCCAGGACACCGCGCTTGACCTGCTCGGCCCGCTGGCGCAGGTGCATGTGGCAGGGGTTCAGCTCGGACCAGGTGTTCAGGATGGCGATAAGCGGCTTGCCCAGGTGCTCCTCGGGCTCCACCCCCAGCTGCCGCATCCTCGACCGGTGACCGAATGCCCGCAGCCCGGCGGTGCGCTCGCCGCCGAACCAGCGGAAGCTGCGCAGGTCTTCGGGCGTCTTTGCGGTCACGCCAGCTCCCATGCCCGCAGGATGCCGCGGATCTCGCCGGAGATGTTCGCGGGCAGCGGACGGCTCGGCGGGCGGACGTCCGCGCGGCACAGGCCCAGCTGGGCCATCGCCTCCTTGACCACGCTCACGTTGTCGGCCGAGGAGTCGGCCAGGCGCAGTTCCTCGAACCGGCGCGCCGACTCCCAGACTTTCATCGCGGCACCGAAGTCGTTCGCCCGCAGCGCGTCGAGCATGCTCAGGGCCAGGCCGGGGTTGACGTTGGCCAGGCCCGAGGTGAAGCCGTGCGCGCCGCACGCCCAGTAGGCGGGCGCGGTCAGCTCGGCCGCGCCGGCCAGCCAGGTGAAGCGGTCGATCCCGGCGTCCCTGGCCACGGCGGCGAACTTGGTCGCGTCGCGGACGCCGTACTTGACGCCGACGATGTTCGGCGCCCGGTCCGCGAGCGCGGCGATATGCGCGCCGGTGATGCGCTCGGTCCGCAGGTAGAGCACGACGCCCAGGTCGGGGACCGCGTTGGCGATGGCGGCGTGGTAGTCGATCCATCCTTCCGGGGAAACATAAGGGTGCACCGGCTGGTGGATCATGATCATGCGGGCGCCGTGGTCCTGGGCGTGCCCGGCCGCCTCGACGGCGGTGGCGATGTCGTGGCCGACTCCGGCCAGCAGTTCGGTCCTTGGATCGCGGCCGCGGCTGACCTTAGCCGCCGTCTCGACCGCCTGCCGGGCCTCGGCGTGGCTGAGCGCGTAGAACTCGCCGGTGTTGCCGTTCGGGGTGATGACGGCGATCCCGCCGTCGATCAGGCGCTCGGTCAGCGCGGCGTAGGTGTCCCAGTCGGGATTTCCGTCGGCCGACAGCGGCGTGACCGGGACGACGACCACCGTGGCGAGGGCGTGCCGCAGGGCTTGCGCGGCGGCCGGGGTGAGGCTCATCTGTGGTTCTCCTGCGCTGGTTCGGGGAAATGTCGGGCGACGAAAGAAGTTATGTGATCGCGCAGCAGGGCGGCGGCGCGCTGGGCATCGCCGTCTTCCGCGGCCTGGAGCACCGCCCGGTGCTCGGCCGCCTCGTGCTCCCAGCTCGGAGTGGGGAGCCAGTCCGGTTCGTGTCGCCAGGCCGCCACGCTGACCAGGGCGGTCTGGTCGCGAAGGTCATCGAGCATCCGGACCAGCAGCGGGTTGCCGCAGCCCGCGTAGAGCTCGCGATGGAAGGCACGGTTAGCCAGGCTGCGTTCGGCCTGGTCGCGGGCGCTGTCGGCGCGAGCCAGGGCCTGGTGAGCGGGCCGCCAGTCGGGCCCGGCGACGACCGCGCGAGCGAGCGCCTCGGGCTCGAGCAGCAGGCGGGCGTCGTACACGTGCCTGGCGTGCTCGCCGTCGACGACGCGGACGGCCGCGCCCCTGTACGGGTTCATGGTCACCAGGCCGGCGCCCGCCAGGGTCTTGAGGGCCTCGCGCACCGGGGTCTTGGACACGCCGAGCACTTCGGCCAGGTCGGTCTCGACCAGGGGCTGCCCGGGCTTGAGTTCGCCGGCCAGGATCGCGTGCTTGATCGCCTCGAGCACCGCGACCGTCCGGGACGGAAGCGCACCGGCCGCGGCGGTCAGGAACGCCGGACCGGGCGCCGCCGAGGCATCCGGCACGGGAGCGTGTGGAGTAGACACCATGTATCGCATCTCGTATATGACCTGTTGTTGACAGTACGCCGGGCGGTGCCCGGGTGTCAACCGAGCGGGCTCCTGCTCGAGACGCCAACGCTGATCACAGCCGACCCACTGATCACACGCGCACCGCCAGCACACTCTCCGCCGGTCCCCCGGGAGGGCGTTTACATCGTCGTGGGTTGTTATCCGTGCTATCACACGGTTTCCGGCCCACGATGACGCGAGACGCCCGCGGACGGTGATGGGATGGGGCCATGAAGACGTTCACGCTGGTGCCGCGGGGGGCGTTCTCGCTCGCGGCCAGCATTAAGTTCCTCGAGGGGTTCACGCCCGCGTCCTACCGCGGACCTGCGGATGGCGTGCTCGAGCTGGCGTTCGGTGTGGAGGGCAGCTGGCAGACCGTCGGCGTCCGGGTCCGCCAGGATCCCGCGGGCGTGACGGCTGAGATCGTCAGCCCGGAAGCGCCGTCGCCCGGGCTGGTGGCGGAGGTGCGCCCGCAGGTCGGGCGGATCCTCTCGCTCGACGTGGACGGATCGGGGTTCCCCGCCGTCGGCGAGCGCGACCCGGTGGTCGGTGAGGTTCAGCGGCGGTATCCGGGCCTGCGCCCGCTGGGGTTCTGGTCTCCGTACGAGGCCGCGGCCTGGACCATCATCGGCCACCGCATCCGCATCACGCAGGCCGCGGCGGTCAAGGCCAGGATGGCGGAAGAGCTTGGCGAGCCGGTCAGCTTCGGCGGCCGGGTAGTGCACGCCTTCCCGTCGCCCGAACGGCTGGCCAAGCTAGGCACCTTCCCTGGCCTAGCCGGGCGCAAGCCGGAATGGCTCCGGTCGGCGGCGCAGGCCGCCCTGGATGGCCGGCTCGACGCCGCCCGACTGCGGGCCATGCCGCACGAGGAGGCGATGGCCGACCTGAAGAAGCTGCCCGGCATCGGGGACTTCTCGGCCGGGCTGATCCTGCTCCGCGGCGCGGGTGATCCCGACGCCGTGCCCGGCCAGGAGCCGCGGCTGGCTCGCGCGGTCGCGCTCGCCTACGGGCTGCCCGGGCCGGCCACGCCGGAGCAGCTGCTCCGGATCAGCGAGAACTGGAAGCCCTACCGCACCTGGGTCACGCTGCTCATGCGCGCGCAGCTGGAATACGAGACCGGTGAGATCACCGGCAGGTGACCCGGACATGGGGGTGCCCGGCGGCGCAGGGTTCCGCCGGGCACCGGGCCGAGGGGTCTGGTATCGGCCTGTTCCTACCCAGGGGAACGGCGTGAATGCAGATATGGATCGAAAATGCTGCCCCATGTAAGCAATACGTCACAACTTGGAATCACGAGTCACAGACGTCACCCACCGTCACGGTGACGGCACGCTATCTGGCGATGTCGTGGCGCAGCATGGACGCGCGGGCCGCCGGTCGAGGTCCCCCGGTTCCCGCCGCACGGACCCGAGCCGGTGATGCGGACCGCTGGCCATGAAGCGCCGGACATGTCCGAGCTGGGGCCCGGCCTGAACGTACAGACAGGAACCGGGGTGGTCAGGTACAACAAGGAGGACTCAGGTACAACAAGGAGGACAGCGCACCGCCGAAGGGACAGTCATGATCGAGCCCTACCAAGCCGTCGGCCTGGTACCCACGATGCGGGGCATCCGCCACCGCGACGAGATCAGCGTCAACATCGAGCACATCTCGCACCTGATCAAGGCGGCGTCGTGGCTATCCAGCCTGGACCTGCCAGTGCGGCTGATCGCCATCCCGGAAGGCGCCCTGCAGGGCTTCAACGACGAGGTCCTCGACCTCGATCACGAGACGTTCGCGCGGGAGTGCGCGATCGACATCCCCGGCCCGGAGACCGACGCGCTCGGTGCGCTGGCCCGGCAGTGGAGCGCGTTCCTGATGGGCCAGGCGAAAGCCCGTCATCCCGAGTTCCCCGGGCGCTTCTTCAACGTCGGCTTCGTCCTCAACCCGGGCGGCGAGATCATCTTGCGGCACCACAAGGTGGTGCCGCTACTGCCGGTCGAGCACTCGGTGACACCGCACAACGTCTGGGACAAGTGGATCGAGCTGTACGGCCGCAACCTGGACGCGTTCTACCCGGTGGCCGACACCGAGATCGGCCGCCTCGGGTTCCTGATGGCCAACGAGGGCTCCTACCCGGAGAACGCCCGCGGCCTGGCGATGAACGGCGCCGAGGTGGTATACCGGGGCCCCTACCCGCACCCGCACGTGGGCAACGGCCTGTTCGAGGTGCAGAACCGGGCCCGGGCGCTGGACAACAACTTCTACCTGATCGCGTGCAACGTCGGCACGTACTACCTGCACACGGACTCCGACGTCCCGATCGACACGTTCGGCGGCGGGTCCGCCGTGATCGACTACCGCGGCCAGATCGTCGGGCGGCACGACTACAGCGCCGGATCCTCGTGGGTGGGCGGGACCATCGACGTGGAAGCGTTGCGCAAGTTCCGGGCCGGCGCGCAGTGGGACAACTGGATCAAGGACCTGACCACCGAGCAGTACCAGATCATCTACGAAGAGCCCGTCTACCCGAAGAACCTCTACCTGGACCGCGCCCCGTACCAGCACGAGGCCTACCGCCGCGAGGTCATCGACAAGCAGATCGAGCTCATGCACGAACGCGACATCTGGCGCCGCCCGGACAAGGGCTGAGGCCTGGCGCCGCCGGGCCTGCGGCCTCAGGAACCTATGTAGCTCATGACGTGCTTGATGCGGGTGTAGTCCTCGAAGCCGTACATGGACAGGTCCTTGCCGTAGCCGGAGTGCTTGAAGCCGCCGTGTGGCATCTCGGCCACGATCGGGATGTGGGTGTTGATCCACACCGCGCCGAAGTCCAGCCGCCTGGCCATCCGCATCGCGCGGCCGTGGTCCTTCGTCCACACGCTCGAGGCCAGCCCGTACTTGACACCGTTCGCCCAGCGGACCGCCTCGTCCTCGTCGGTGAACCGCTGCACGGTGATGACCGGGCCGAAGATCTCGTCCTGGATCATCTCGTCGTCCTGCCGCAGCCCGGCCACGACGGTGGGGGCGTAGAGGTAGCCGCGCTCCCCCACCCGGTGACCGCCGGCCACGATCTCGGCGTGCGCAGGCCGGCGCTCGATCATGCCCTCGACCCGGGCCAGCTGGTTCGGGTTGTTCAGCGGGCCGTAGTAAGCGTCGGGAACGTCAAGCCCGCCGGTCGTGGTGTGGCCGGCCTGCTCGGCGAGCGCCGCGGTCAGGTCGGCGGCGATGCCGGGCCCGGCCAGCACGCGGGTCGCCGCGGTGCAGTCCTGCCCGGCGTTGAAGTAGCCGGCCCCGGCGATCCCCTCCGCCGCCGACTCGACGTCGGCGTCGTCGAAGACCACCACCGGCGCCTTGCCGCCGAGTTCGAGGTGGACGCGCTTGAGGTCGTCGGCGGCCGCGCGCGCGACCTCCATCCCGGCCCGCACCGAACCGGTGATCGACACCATGCTCGGCGTGGGGTGCGAGATGAGCTCGCGGCCCGTGTCACGGTCACCGCAGATGACGTTGAAGACGCCCGGCGGCAGGAACTCGGCCGCGATCTCGGCCAGCAGCAGCGTGGATACCGGCGTGGTGTCGGAGGGCTTGAGCACGACGGCGTTGCCCGCCGCGATGGCGGGCGCGAACTTCCAGACCGCCATCATCATCGGGTAGTTCCACGGGGTCACCTGGGCGCACACCCCGATGGGCTCGCGCCGGATCATCGAGGTGTGGTCCCGCATGTACTCGCCCGCGCTGCGGCCCTCGAGCACCCGGGCGGCGCCGGCGAAGAACCTGATCTGGTCGACCGAGGGCGGGATCTCCTCCGAGGTCGTCAGGGCGACCGGCTTGCCGGTGTTGCGAGTCTCGGCGGCGACGATATCGTCGGCGCGCTTCTCCACCGCGTCGGCGAACCTGAGCAGGGCCAGGCTGCGTTCGGACGGGGTGCTGTCCCGCCACCCCTCGAACGCGTTCGCCGCGGCCTGCATGGCCGCATCCACGTCGGCGCGGCCGGATACCGGGGCCTGCGCGTAGACCTCACCGGTACTCGGGTCGACTACGTCGCTGGTGCGCCCGTCGCTGGCGTCGACGAACTTGCCGTTAATGAAGTTCTGCAGCGGCGACCGCGGCGTCCCGTCTGTCATCGTGAGCCTCCATCCACGGAGTGGTGTCCTGGTCCTCTATGACTCTTAATGACGAGCTTCGCAGAGATAGACTATCTACACAAGTGATTCAGTTGCTATCTTTACAAATACCTACGAAATCAGTTGACTAGATAGCGGCATGACGCGAGCTAGGGAGAGGAGACGGCGGTATGGCGCGTAGCCCGAGGACGCTCCCGTCCCATAATTCTGGTGGTGTCGTACCCGACGATGTCTCTAAGCAAATCATCGAGCAGCTGCAGCAGGATGGCCGGCGTTCCTACGCCGCGATCGGCAAGGCCGTCGGGCTGTCCGAGGCGGCCGTAAGGCAACGGGTGCAACGCCTCCAAGACGGCGGCGTGATGCAGATCGTCGCGGTGACCGACCCGCTGACGCTGGGCTTCCGGCGGCAGGCCATGATCGCGATCAAGACCGACGGTGACCTGGAGAAGGTGGCCGGCCAACTCGCCGACATGGAAGAAATCGACTACGTCGTGATCACCGCCGGCTCGTTCGACGTGCTGGCGGAGGTCGTCTGCGAGGACGACGATCACCTGCTCGAGATCCTGGGCCGACTGCGCGCCTTTCCCTCTGTGACCAGCACAGAGACGTTCGTGTACCTCAAACTCCGCAAGCAAACATACTCATGGGGAACCAGATGACATCCTTTGACGCCACCGAAGATTCGCAGGAAGCCGCCAAGCGCAACCTCTGGCTGCACTTCACCCGGATGTCCGCCTACGAGCAGAGCGACGTCCCCGTGATCGTGCGCGGCTCGGGGGCCTACGTCTTCGACATCCGCGGCAAACGTTACCTGGACGGGCTGTCTGGCCTGTTCGTCAGCCAGGTCGGCCACGGCCGCCGGGAAATCGCCGAGGCCGGGGCGCGGCAGGCGGCGGAGCTGGCGTACTTCCCGCTGTGGTCCTATGCGCACCCGAAGGCCATCGAGCTGGCCGCCCGGCTGGCCGAGCTGGCCCCGGGGAACCTGAACCGGGTCTTCTTCACCACGAGCGGCTCGGAGGCCGTCGAGTCGGCGTGGAAGCTGGCCAAGCAGTACTTCAAGCTGATCGGCCAGCCCGGCCGCTACAAGGTGATCAGCCGGGACATCGCCTACCACGGCACGTCGATGGGCGCGCTGGCCATCACCGGCCTGGCCGACATCAAGCACCCGTTCGAGCCGCTGGTCCCCGGTGGCGTGCGGGTGCCCAATACCAACTTCTACCGGGCACCGGACTTCCTGGCCGGGGACGAGGCGGAGTTCGGCCGGTGGGCCGCGGATGAGATCGAGCGGGCGATCCTGCGCGAGGGCCCGCAGTCGGTCGCGGCGGTCTTCCTCGAGCCGGTGCAGAACTCGGGCGGCTGCTTCCCGCCGCCGCCCGGCTACTTCCAGCGGGTCAGGGAAATCTGCGACCGGTACGGCGTGCTGCTGGTCTCCGACGAGGTGATCTGCGCGTTCGGCAGGCTCGGCTACTACTTCGGCTCCCAGCGGTACGAGTACCAGCCGGACATCATCACCTTCGCCAAGGGCGTCACCTCCGGCTATTCACCGCTCGGCGGCATGCTCGTCAGCGACGCGCTGATGGAACCGTTCAGCTCGGGCACGGCCACGTTCCTGCACGGCATCACGTTCGCCGGCCACCCGGTATCGGCCGCGGTGGCGCTGGCCAACCTGGACATCTTCGAGAAGGAAGACCTGCTGGGGAACGTCCGGGCCAACGAGGCGGCGTTCCGCGCGACCCTGGAGGAGCTCTACGACCTGCCCATCGTCGGTGACGTCCGCGGCGCCGGGTACTTCTACGGCATCGAGATGGTCAAGGACAAGGTCACGCGCGAGACGTTCACCGACCACGAGTCCGAACGGCTGCTGCGCGGGTTCCTTTCCCAGGCGCTGTTCGACGCCGGACTGGTATGCCGGGCCGACGACCGCGGTGACCCGGTCATCCAGCTGGCCCCGCCGCTCATCTGCGGCCAAGCGCACTTCGACGAGATCGAGGCGATCCTTCGCACGGTGCTCACCGAGGCCTGGACGCGCATCTGACGGAACGTTCATCGGATGGCGGAGCCTGTCACTCCGCGCCGCCATCTAGCGTTCATTCTCAGGCGTTACATTTCCGTTATGACGGGGAAGTGGGATAGCCCACGCTCATCTCGCTGGTCAATGTCGCGCCGCCAGGTGCTGGCCGGCGCCGGCGGGACGGGCCTGCTGGCGGCCACGGCCGGCTCCGCGAAGGCGGCCACGCGGACGCGCCGGTCCCGGGCCGGCGTCAACGACGGCACCCCCGAGCAGATCCATCTCACCTGGGGCGAGAATCCGGCGACCAGCGTCGTGGTGTCCTGGGCCTCGCCCGGCCAGGCGGCCAGGCCGCGGGTGCGGATCGGGCAGCGGGTCATCCCGGCCAAGTCCCGCCCCTACACCGACGGGATCAGCGGCGAGACCGTCTGGACCTACCACGCCCGCGTCGGCGGCCTGCGGCCCGGCGCCACCTACGCCTACGCGGTGACCGCGGACAACGACAGCGACGCCGCCGATCCGTTCAGCGCCACCTTCCGCACCGCCCCCGCAGGCCGGGCGCCGTTCCGCTTCACCAGTTTCGGCGACCTGGCTACCCCCAACACCGCCTGGGTGCTCTCCTACGGCCAGAGCGCCTACGCGGTCGAGGCGGTCGAATCCTTCCAGCCGCTGTTCCACCTGCTCAACGGCGACCTGTGCTACGCGAACCTGAACCCCACGGTGCAGCCCGAGGTATGGCGCGACTTCGGCAACAACAACCAGACCTCGGCCGCCAACCGGCCCTGGATGCCGTGCCCGGGCAACCACGAGGTGGAGTTCTACAACGGGCCGCAGGGGTTCACCTCCTACCTGGCCCGCTACACCCTGCCGGACAACCGCGTGCCCGGCTACGGCGGGCGCTGGTACTCCTTCCGCATCGGTTCGGTGTTGTTCGTCTCCCTTGACGCCGACGACGTGGTCTATCAGGATGCGGCCGCGTTCGTGGCGGGCCCGGCGGCGCTGACACCAACCGCGGGCACCGGCCATCCGGCGATCGAGCCGGGTACGTCGTTCTATCTCAGGGGCTACTCCGGCGGGGCGCAGACCGCCTGGCTGGAGCGGACGCTGGCGGCTGGCCGTCGTGACGAGTCGGTGGACTGGATCATCGTCCAGATGCACCAGTGCGCCGCGTCGTCCTCGGCCACCGGCAATGGCTCCGACCTCGGCATCCGCCAGGAATGGCTGCCGCTGTTGGACCGGTACCAGGTGGACCTGGTGCTCAACGGCCACGACCACGACTACGAGCGGTCCTTCCCGGTGCGCGGCGCCGACACCGACGCCGGCCACGAGGTGGGCACCGGCGCCGCCGTCAATACCTTGCGGCCGCACCCGGTGACGACCACCGACAGCGGGGTGTTCGACACCAGCCAGGGCACGGTGCACCTCATCCTCGGCTGCGGCGGCACCGACGCCCCGCTGGACGAGTACGGGATCGACACCGCTGACGGCCAGCGCCAGGCCAAGGTGTTCACCCAGGCCAACCGGCCGGTCCTGACGTCCACGCCGGACGTCTACGCGCGCGCCGGGGCCGACGCGGTGGAGGACGCCATCTGGTCGGCCCGGCGCGACCCCTCCACCGGGTACGGGATCGCGGTCTTCGACGTCGAGCCCGCGGGCTCCGAGGCCGGCGGGCTGGCCAGCATCAAGGTCACCCAGTACCACGCCGTGGGCGCCGACCCGGTCAACCCCGGCACCGGCGCCAAGGGCGCGCCCACCCCCGACTACACCGAGTTCGAGACGTTCCGGCTGGTGCGGCCGCGATCTTCCTGAGCTACGCATTCCACCGGATACGGTCAGGTCATGGACGTTCTCGTGATCGGGGCCGGGGTCAGCGGCCTGACGACGGCGATCTGCCTGGCCGAGGCGGGGCTCAGCGTGACCATCAGGACCGCTGCCCTGCCCGGGCTGACCACCTCGGTGGCGGCGGGGGCGGTCTGGGGCCTCACCCGCGTGGGCCCGCCCGACCGGATCATCGAATGGGGGCGGGTCGGCCTGGAGGCGCTGTCCAAGCTCGCCGCCGAACCTGGCACCGGAGTGCGGATGGCCGCCGGCAAGGAAATCTCCCGCGCCCCGCTTGAGCCGCACGACTGGGCCGGGCTCGTGACCGGCCTGCGGTCGTGCGAGAAATCCGAACTGCCCGACGGCTTCACCGACGGCTGGCACTACACCGCCCCGCTGGCCACCATGCCCGTCTACCTGGACTACCTGCACGCGCGGTTCGAGCGGGCCGGCGGCACGCTCGAGGTGTCCCCGGTCCGGTCGCTCGGCGAACTGGCCGGCGCGGCGCCGGTCGTGGTCAACTGCTCCGGCGCGGCCGCCCACGACCTGGTGCCCGATCCCGCCGTGGTGCCGGTCCGCGGGCAGGTGGTGATCGCCGCCAACCCCGGCATCGAGGAGTTCCTGATCGACCGGGACCCCGAACCGCCCTGGATCGTGTACATGTTCCCGCACGGTGACACCATCCTGCTCGGCGGCACCAACGACGAGGGCAACTGGGACGAAGACCCGAAAACCGAGGTGGCGGAACGGATCGTGGCCGAGTGCTGCGCTATCGAACCTCGCCTGCGCGGGGTGGAGATCCTCGGCCATCGCGTCGGCCTGCGACCGTGCCGGCCGGCGGTGCGGCTGGAGTCCGAGCCGCTCGACGGCGGCGTGTTGTGGCACAACTACGGTCACGGCGGCGCCGGCATCTCCCTGTCGTGGGGCTGCGCCGCCGAGATCACCACGGCCATCTGCGGTTAATCGCCGTCCAGCCGGGCGACAAGTCGCGCCGGGGCGATGACCCGGTAGGCGTCCTGGCACAGCTCGGCGATCTCGGCCCAGTCGATGTCGCGGTCAAGCCGGACGCCGAGCCAGCCGCGGCCGCCGACGTAGGGCGGCCGGAAGAACCGCTCCGGGTCTGACGCGATCAGTTCGGCCTGCGCTCCCGGCGGCGCCGCGCACCACAGGTGCGGAAACTGGTTGGCGTGATGGCCGTCGGCCCACAACGTCACGAACGAGCTTTTGTCCCGGACGAACCAGGTCGGCGTGCCGTGGCTGGGCCGCTCGGTGACCTCGGGCAGAGCCAGGCAGATGGCGCGGAGCCGTCCGGCCAGGCCAGCAGTCGGATCGTTCACCAGGACGATTCTGTCATCAGCGCGCGGGATACGCTGCTGCACATGAAGTTCGCGATCGCGATCCCGCAGTTCTACGCCGACGGCGAGTTCGATCCCGCGGCCTTCCGGACCTACCTCGCCCGCGCCGAGGAGCTCGGTTTCGAAAGCGCCTGGACTCAAGAAGGGGTGCTCGGCACCGGCCCGCAGCTCAGCCCGATCGAGACGATGACCTACGCGGCGGCGTGCAGCGAGCAGCTGCGCCTGGGGTGCGTGGTGTTCGTCTCCACCCTGCACAGTCCCGTCCACCTGGCTAAGAGCCTGAGCACGCTTGACCAGCTCAGCCGAGGCCGGATCGAGGTGGGCGTCGGCACCGGCGGACGGTGGCGCCCGTTCGCCGCCTTCGGCGTGGACCCGCACCGTTACGTGGCGCGCTTCACCGAGGGAATCAAGCTGATGAAGGCCCTGTGGACCGAGCCCAGGGTTACTTTCCATGGCGAGTTCTGGCAGCTGGAGAACGCCGCCATGGAGCCCAAGCCGTTCCAGAAGCCGTACCCGCGGCTGTGGTTCGGCGGGGCCAGCGAACCCGCGCTCCGGCGGGCCGTGCGCATGGGTGACGGCTTCTTCGGCGCCGGGTCCTCCCCCACCGACACATTCGCCGAGCAGGTCCAGATCGTCAGGGCCGCGCTGGCCGAGGCGGGCCGGCCGACCGAGGACTTCCCCATCGCCAAGCGGGTCTACATCGCCATCGACGAGGACGCTGAGCGGGCCCGAGCCCAGATGAACGCGGCCCTGGAAAGGATCTACGGGCACCGGGTGCCGAGTATCGAGGCCGCCGCGATCACGGGCACGGCGGCCGATTGCGTGCGCGAGACGAGCCAGGTGGCGGCGGCCGGGGCGGAGCTCATCTTGTTTACAACCCTGTTCGACCAGCGTGAGCAGATGGAACTGCTGGCCGCCGCGGTCCTGCCGAAGCTCGGCTAGGCCGGTCAGCTGACGCCGGGGCCGGTGCGGGCCGGAATCATGGCCTTCAGCAGGTCCATCACCTGCGGATTCGCCACGCCGTTCCAGTCCGGAGCCAGCAGGCCGTAGCCCTCGGGATCGCCCCAGTCGGACCGGTGCTGATTGGTCACCGGGATGGTGCCCTTGGGCTGCGTCGGATTGAGTGCCCACCAGCACCAGTCCACGTCATGGGCGGTGACCCAGGCTTCGAGGTTGTTCCACCACACGCCGGCGTCCGCACCGCCGCCGCCTGGCGACGACGGCGCCAGGCCGAAGTTGGCCAGCGATCTGGTGTCGGTGCCGGACTCGCCGATCCACAGCGGGGCCACCTGGTTGGCGAGAAGATACCCACCGGCCTTGTTCATCTGCTCGAAGTACGCCGCCCGGGACTGGCCGCGGGGGTGGAACCACGAATAGTCGTGCATGCTGTACACCACCTTGCCCGGGCGTTCCAGCCGCACCGGGTGCCTGGCCACGCCGGTCAGGTCGGCGGCATAACTGAGCCCCTCGCAGATGATCAGCGGGTGCGGGTTGATCTCGTGGATGAGGTTCCCGACGGTCGTGTACATGGCCGCGACATCGGTCTTGTCCCCAGTCCCCCAGGTCGGGGTGCGAACGCGCCAGCCAACCCGTGCCCACCTGGGCTCGTTCATGATGTCCATCCCCGCGACCAGAGGGTTCTCCCGGTACCGGGCCGCCATGTCCTGCCAGGCCGCGACGAACTTCCGGGCCGGCCAGCGGTCGTTATACCACAGGCCGTTGCCGTCGGCCTCCGAGCAGCACCAGCCGGCGTCGAGCATGTGGCAGTTCGGTATGACGATGAGGCCCGCGCCGGTGAGCGCCTCGACGCAAGCGTCGTAGACCTGCATCGGCGTCGACCCCGAAAGATCGGGGTTGGCGGCCAGGTACTCATCGGGGACTGGACTGGTCTGCTCGGTCATCCACAGGCTGAACAGAAGCCGCACGCTATTGAAGCCGTGCAGGGCGATCGTCTTGGCGAGCCTGCCGCGGTGAGTGCGGTCCAAGCCGGGTGCCACGCCGAGGTCCTCGTGGAAGCCGTACCAGTTCACCCCGGCCAGCCGGACCCGCTGTCCGTGCGCGTCGACGATGAAACGGCCGTTCGTCGACAGCGGCATCTCCATCGGCATACCGGTCACCCCACGGGCCGGCGGGCCAGGGCGGCGATGTGCGCGGGCAGCGGAGACGCTTCGGGCATAGCTGGAGTCTATGATGGCGCCCATTCGAACGTGTGTATCAGCCTGAGCCAGGGCGGGCACCGCGGTCCGTTCGGCCGAAAATCTTTTTGATAGGGTGAGGATATGAAGATCGGATTCGGTGCCCCGGTCGCGGGTGCGTGGGCCACGCCGGAGTATCTGGCGGCATTCTCCGAGCGGGCCGAGGAGGCCGGTTACGCGTCGCTGTGGACGTTCCAGCGGCTGCTGGTGCCCGAGGGATCCGGCATGGAGCCGGTGTACCACAGCGTGCTCGACCCGATGGTGGCGCTCGGGTACGCGGCCGCCCGGACGTCGCGGATCAGGCTCGGCCTGGCCATCCTCAACCTGCCGTTCATCTCCCCCGCCTACCTGGCCAAACAGGCCACCACCGTGGACGTACTGTCCGGCGGCCGGCTCGACCTCGGGCTCGGCATCGGCTGGATGCCGGAGGAATTCGCCGCGACCGGCGCATCCATGGCCAGGCGCGGCGCGCGCACCGAGGAGTACCTGGCCGTGCTGCGCACGCTGTGGGCCGATGAGATCAGTTCCTTCAACGGCGAGTTCTACACGGTGCCGCCGGGGCGACAGAACCCCAAGCCGGTGCAGCGGCCCGGGCCGCCGGTGCTGCTCGGCGGCATGTCCCGGCCGGCCATGGAGCGAGCCGGGCGGATCGCGGAGGGCTGGATCACCTCCAGCCGCGCCGACCTGACCAAGATCAGCGAGGCGGTCGGCGTGATCTCCGAAGCCGCCACGGCGGCGGGACGGGACGCGGATGCGGTACGCATCATCTGCCGGGGCGTGACGCTGGCCGGCACCGAGGCCAAGGGCCCGGACGGCGACCGCAGGCTGCTGTCGGGCAGCTACGCGCAGATCCGCGAGGACGCCGCCTGGCTCGCCGCCCGCGGCGTCACCGAACTGTTCTACGACCTGAACTGGGATCCGCAGGTCGGCAACCCCTCGGTCGCTCCGGAAGCCGCGGCGGAGCGGGCCGACGAGATCCTCGTCGCGCTGGCGCCGGAGTGAGCTAGCGCATCATCGGCCAGGCCCGCCGGGCGGAGCGGCGTCCAGAGGGCAGTCAGCGGGCTGACGGCTGGCTGACCAGACCCTCCCGGTGGGCGATGGCGGCGGCTTCGGTGCGGCTGGTGGCGCCGAGTTTGCCTAGGATGTTGGACACGTGCACGCTGGCCGTCTTCGGCGCGATGAACAGCACGGAAGCGATCTCCCGGTTGCTGCGGCCCGCGGCGATGAGCCGGAGGACCTCGCGTTCCCGGCTGGTCAGCGCGACCAGGACCTCGCCATCACCACGGTGTTCCGCGGTCCCGATCCTGGCCCGGCGGGCGAGATCGTCCAGCGCCCGGCGCAGCGGCCTGGCCCCGAGCGTGTCCGCCGTGTGCGCCGCCTGACGCCACTGTTCCGCGGCCTCGTCCCGGCGCCCCGCCTCGGCGAGCGCCTCGGCCAGCCGCCAGCGGGTCCTGGCTATCTCGTAGAGGTAGTCCGGACCGAACCCGTCGAGGACCGCCTGCCACGCCTGCGGGTCGTTGTCGCCGCAGGCCCGGCGGTACTCCGCCTCGGCCCGGGCCAGCCAGCCACGTCCCTCGGGACCGAGGACGAACTTAGGCCGCTTGCGGAACGCGGCGCCCTCGCGGGCGACCTGCAGCAGCTCCGCGGCCGCGGCGAGTTCGGCGGCCGCGGTCTCCGCGTCACCGGTGGCGCGGGCGTGAACCGCCCGGTCGGCCCGGGCGCTCAGGGCGACCGCGGCCGGCCTGATGGCGGAGGGAAAGTAACCCCAGTGCGGCTCGTTGACGAGGTCCATCGCGAGATGGGCCTCGTTGATGGCCTGTTCGGCGTCGCCCCGCCAGAGGGCATGCTCGGCGAGCAGACTCCGGGCGATGAACCCGTCAAAGCCGTGGCTCCCCCAGAAGGGCTCGATCCAGGCGCGCCGCTCGGCCACGGCCGGATTGTCGCGCGCGACGTCGATGAACAGGGCCATGGAGGACAGGTACGCTTCGGGCGCGTTGGTGACCCGGACCGGGAAGCCGTCGGCGATCTCCTGCGCGTGGTCCCACTTGCCGTCGGCAAAATGGCACTGGAAATGCAGATGCTGCACGTCCCAGCCATACGGGGCCATGCCGAGCCCGGTCTGATTGGCCCGCTTGGTCCCTTCGTGGGCCACGGCCGCGCCGATGGCCAGATCGCCGAGCTCCAGGTGGGCCTGCGCCAGGTGGTTCGCGGCGCGCAGCTCTACGCCGAGGACCTTAGCCCCGCGGGCCTGCTTGTGCGCTTCGGTCAGCAACTTGATGGCTTCGTCGTTGCGGCCTTCGCGGTTACTGATGAAGCCCAGGGTGACCAGCGCGTCGGCCTCCACCCACGGGGCTCCGGCGGCGCGGGCCACGGCCAGGCCGCGCTCGGCCTGTTCCCTGGCCAGGGTGAAGTCGTCCTCGGTCAGCAGGGTGTGGGCGTAGGCAGAGATCGCGCGGGCGTACTGCCACGTCGGGGGTTCCGCGGGCGTGGCGTCGACCGTGGCGCGGGCCACCTCGACGGCCTCGGCGACGGCTTTGCGGTCATCCATCAGCATCAGGTACGAGGCGAGGCGCTCGCCGATCCTGGCGGCCAGGAGGAGGCCTTGCTCGGTGTCGCCGCGTTCGGCCAGGGCGGCGAGCGCCTGCCGCAGTCGGCGGAGCAGGTGGATGGCACGCTCGTAGTCGCCGCTGTCGGCCGCGGTGGTCGCGGACAGCAACCCGAGCTTGCCGCGGGCCATGCCGACCGTCTTCTCCGGCTCGGCGACCCGCTCCCATAGAGCGAGAGCCTGGTCATAGTGGCGGTGCGCCTCGGCCGGCGCGCCCAGCCGCTCGGCTTCCTCCCCGGCTCGCACCGAGGCGGTGAACGCGCTGGGAATGTCATGGCTGGCCAGGCAGTGCTGGGCGAGTTCGGCGGCCGTTCCCGGCACCGCGAGCCGCGGTTCATCGGCCAGCAGCGAGCACATCGTGGCGTGCAGCCTGGTCCGCTCCCCCGGCAGCAGGTCCCCGTAGACGGCTTCGCGCAGCAGCGCGTGCCGGAAGACGTAACCTTCCGTACCGTCGGTCACGAGCAACTGGTGCGTGACCGCTTCCCGTACCGCGGCTTCGTATTCGTCTGCGGCCAGCCCGGACGCGACACGGACGAGCTCGTCGTCGGCCCGGCGCCCGGCCACCGCCGCCGTGCGGAGCACCCGCTGCGCGGTGTCGGACAGTTGCTCCACCCGGTTGAGCAGGAGCGCCGCCAGCCCGGCAGGCAGGGCATTACGTTCGGCAGGATCGCCGCCGACGAAGGCGGCGAGCAGTTCCTCCGCGTAGTAGGCGTTACCTTCGGCCCGGGCCACGATGTCGTTCAGCTCGATCGCGTCTATGCGGCCAGGCGCCGCCGCCATCAGGTGCTCGGCCAGGGCCGCCGTCAGGTGCTCGGCCAGGGCCGAGGGATCCAGCGGGGCGAGATCGACCGCGATGACGCTGGGCAGCCGCAGGAGTTCGGCCACCACGGGCCGGAGCGGGTGACGCCGGTGCAGGTCGTCGGTCCGGTAGGTGCCGATCAGCGCGACCCGTTCCCGGTGCAGCATGCGGGAGAGGAACGTGACCAGGTCCCGGGTGGAGGCATCGGCCCAGTGCAGGTCCTCGAGCACCAGCAGCACCGGGGCGGCGGCCGCGAGCTCGGTGAGCAGGCCGAGCACGGCGCCGAACATCTGCTGCCGGGCCAGGCCGGAACGGTCTTCGTCGGCGGGCTGCCCATCGCCGCCTTCCGGGAGCAGCCGACCCAGGGCGGGGCGCGAGCTGAGCGCGTCCCGGACCCCGGTGGACTGGCCGGCGCCGCGCAGCGCGTCGGCCAGCGGCAGGTAGGGCACGCTGTCGCCCAGTTCGGCGCACTGCCCGGAGAGCACGGTGAAGCCGCGTCCCTCGGCGAGCCGGGTCACCTCGCTGACCAGCCGGGACTTACCGACCCCGGCGTCGCCGCTGACCAGGGCGGCCACCGAGCGGCCGGCCTCGGCGTCGTCGAGCAGCGTGAGCAGGCGGCCGAGTTCGTCATCCCGCCCTACCATGCGCCCTGCCGGTACCCGTAGCACCATGTGCACGAGTATCCCATCAGGTTCCTGTTATTCCGATTAGTTAAACGGCTGGCGGTGAGCGAGCCGCAATGAAGGGGAAGGGGCGGTGGGCGGGCACGCAATCCTCTCCATGTCACTCGGGTTCCTTGCGGTCGTAGCGGCGGGCGCGCTTGATCGCGCTGCGGTTGTGCTTGGATTCGAGGCGCCGTTCGTTGGCGGCCCGGCTGGGCCTGGTCGGGACGCGCGGGCGTTGCGGCGGGGCGACCGCGTCGCGGAGCAGGGCGGCCAGCCGGGCCCGGGCTCCCTGGCGGTTGGCGAGCTGGCTGCGCTGCTCCGAGGCGACCACGGTGAGCACGCCGTCGACCAGCCTTCCGGCCAGTCGTTCGGCCGCCCTGGCCCGCGCCCAGTCGGGGAGCGCGGAGGACCGCTGCACATCGAAAGAGAGCTCAACGCGGCTGTCGGCGGTGTTGACTGACTGGCCACCCGGTCCGGATGACCGGGAGAAACGCTCATGCAACTCGCCACCGGGTATCAGCAGCCAGCCGTTCACCCGGAGATCGTCAGGCATCCCTCGACGTACCTTCGTGATCGAACAACGTGCCGGATTTACGCCAGGCTGGCGACGAGTTCACGAACGGGCTTGCGGCGGCCGGTGTAGAACGGGATCTCCACCCGGGTGTGCAGCCGGGCTTCAGAGCCCCGCAGATGCCGCATCAGGTCCAGGATCCGGTGCAGCTCATCGGCCTCGAAGGCGAGTATCCACTCGTAGTCGTTAAGCGAGAAGCAGGGCACCGTGTTCGCCCTGACGTCCGGGTACTCGCGCGCCATCATCCCGTGCTCGGCGAGCATCCTGCGGCGCTCCGCGGGGTCGAGCAGGTACCACTGGTAGGAGCGCACGAACGGATACACGCTCACGTATGCGCGCGGTTCCTCTTCCGCCACGAACGCGGGGATATGGCTCTTGTTGAACTCCGCCGGACGATGCAGCGCCATCACCGACCAGGCCGGCTCGCTGCAGCGGCCGAGGCGGGTCCGGCGGAACCGCACGTACATGTCCTGCAAGTCATCCGGGCTCGATGCCACCCACCAGAACATGAAGTCCGCATCCGCCCGCAGACCCTGGACGTCGTAGCAGCCGCGGGTGACGATGCCCTTGCCCGCCGCCTGGTCAAGCAACTCGCCCACCTCGGCGGCGGCATTGCCGGGGCCGCCGGCTTCGAGCGCGACCCGGTCGGCTACCCGGAACACCGACCACATCGTGTAACGGACCACTTCATTGAGATCACGGGCCTTCGGCCTGCGCGCCGTCCCCGCGGCCTCGGTGCCTGCGCCACCCGGCTCATGCCCGTCAGCCTTTTCTTGTTCGTCAGCCATGCCACCATTGTCGGCCACGGCGATCACTGGACCACACGGGTGTCGTCCTCGGCCGAGGGGCTGGCCGCGAGGAATGCCATCACCTGGCTGGCCGCCGTGCGCGCCGTCGCCACGCAGGCGGGTATGCCCACCCCGTCGTATGCCGCGCCGCACACGGCGAGCCCAGGCTGGGCCGCCACCGTGGCGCGTATCGTGGCCACCCGGTCCAGGTGCCCGACCGTGTACTGGGGCAGCGCACCGCCCCACCGGGTCACCCTGATGGCATCCGGCGCGCCCCGTACCCCGGTCGCCTCGGCGAGTTCCGCCGCGGCCAGCCCGGCGAGTTCGTCGTCGGCCCGCTGCAACAGCGCTTCCTCGCCAATGCGGCCGACCGAGCAGCGGACGATCTCCAGGGGTTCGCTGGCGGGTGCCGTCGCATCGGTCAGGTGGGGCCACTTCACGGTAGAGAAGGTGGTCGCCTTGACGGCCCTTCCGTCCACGGCAGGCACCAGGTACCCGCTCCAGCCGAGGGCGGCGAGTCCGGGTCCGGGGAAGGCGGACTGCGGATACGCGAGCGTGACGATCGCCATGCTCGCGTAGCCGATCTCGCCGAACGCCGTGACCGCGGCGGACACGCCAGGAACGTCCGCGAGCAGACGGCCCGCGGACCGCGCCGGGATCGCGAGGATCACCGCGTCAGCAGCGAGCTGTTCCGGTGCCGCCGCCGACCCCACGGTGAGCCGCCAGCCGCTCGCGGCCGGAGCAAGCTCGCGGACTATCGTGGCGGTGCGCACCTCCGCCCCTGACACCTTCGCCAGGTAGGCAGGGAGCATCCCCAGACCCCCGGCGAGCGTGGTGAAGACGGATCCGCCCGAGCGGGTGCCGGCCACCTGGGACGGGCTGGCCGAAGCCGGCGCCGGGGGTGGCAGCAGGGACCGCGCCGCCGCAGCGAGGGAGCGGTGCTTCCGCGAAGCGGCCGCCAGCGCGGGCAGCGTCGCATCGAACGACAACTCCGCCGAACGTCCCGCATAGACCCCGCCGAGCAGGGGGTCGACCAGCCGGTCCACGACCTCCTCGCCCAGGCGCGCCCCGACGTACTCGGCGACCGGCACGTCGCCGTCGCGAGCGGTCGTTGGCAGCTCAAGGTCCTGGCTGGCCCGGGCCACGCCTTCGTCGGACAGCACGCCGGACTTGGCTAGTTCGGTCATATCGGACGGCACGCCCATGAACTGCCGCCGCGGCAGCGGCCTCAGTGCACCCAGCGTCCATATCGCGGACGACGTGGGGCCCGGGGCAGCGCGCTGATCACCGAGCCCGGCCTCCGCGATCAGCGCGATCCCTTCCGGCCGCGTCACGAGCAGCGCTTCTGCTCCCTCGTCAACCGCGATGCCGCCGATCTCCGATACGGACAGCTTGCCGCCGAGCCGCGGCGACCCCTCGAGCACGGTCACCCGTACCGCCTCGTCCCTGAGGAAAAACGCCGCCGCCAGCCCCGAGATCCCGCCGCCCACGATCACCACGTGCGGCTGCGCGTTCGTACGCTCCATGCCTCCAGCCTGGCAGATGCCGCCCAGTGACGTGTACCGGAGGCTGCCCGGCGGCTGACATTTCGCGCCACCGGTCGGGGTAGCACGTAGGACTTCGCGCGAGCATCTCCCGCGAAGATGACCCCCGGGGAGACCTCGCCATACCGTTCGCGGCCGTTGCGGGCATCGCCGGATTCCTGATCTACCGCGGCCGGCGCCGGCTGATCCGTCGCAGACCGGCCGCACAACCCGCCTCGCCGGAAAGCTGACGACATCCGCCCGCGGGTCCGAGCCGCCACATGGAGTCGTTCGGCAAGACACTGTTCGGCGTCAGGGACGACGCCTCCGACCCCGCCCAGGCCGCCGCGATGAGAGCAGCCAAGCGGCTCGTCTTCGAGGGCCTGCAGGCGGCGCTCCCCGGCCAAGGCCGGCGGCCGCGTCGCTGACTTGATCGTCCTGGGCCGCGACGCGCCGGCCGAACGACTCGGCCATTGGCTCGAGGGCTCAGGTGGTGCGAGCCGACTCAGCGTGCACGAGATCGACGAGCCTGGCCAGCACGCTGGGGTCGGTTTCCGGGAGCACGCCGTGGCCCAGGTTGAACACGTGCCCTTCGGCCGTGCGACCGCGAGTGAGCACATCTCTGGCTCGCTGCCGGATTACCTCCCACGGCGCGAGCAGGACCGCCGGGTCGAGGTTGCCCTGCAGGGCCTTTCCCGGCTCCACCCGCCGGACGGCCTCGTCGAGCGGGATGCGCCAGTCGACCCCGACCACGTCGGCGCCGGCCTCCCCCATCAGCCCGAGCAGCTCACCCGTTCCGACCCCGAAGTGGATGCGCGGCACCCCACCCGCCTCCCCTCCCCCCTTCTCTCCGAGCGCGGCGAAGATCCGGCTGGTATGTGGCAGGATCGCGTGCCGGTAGTCGTCAGGGCTTACCGCGCCCACCCAGGAGTCGAAGAGCTGAACGGCCGAGGCACCGGCTGCCACCTGGATCCGCAGGAACGAGATGGTGATGTCGGCCAGCCGGCCAAGCAGCGCGTGCCATAGCTCCGGGTTGCCGTACATCAGCGCCTTGGTCTTGTCGTGGTTCTTGGACGGCCCTCCCTCCACCAGGTAGGACGCGAGCGTGAAGGGCCCGCCCGCGAAGCCGATGAGCGGGCGTTCATCCAGTTCGGTCACGAGTGCCCGCACGGCCTCGGTCACGTACGGCACGTCATCCGGGTTCAGCGGGCGCAGCCGCCCTAGGTCGGCGAAGGTCCGCACCGGAGTCTCGACCACCGGGCCGATTCCCGCCTTGATGTCGACGTCGATCCCGACTGCGCGCAGCGGGACCACGATGTCGCTGAACAAGATGGCCGCGTCCACGTCGTACCGGCGCAGCGGCTGCATGGTGATTTCCGTGATCAGCTCGGGGCGGGTGCATGAGTCGAGCATCGAGATGCCCTCGCGCACTCGCCGGTACTCGGGCAGCGACCGGCCCGCCTGCCGCATGAACCAGACGGGCGTGTAAGGAACTGGCTCTCTCCGGCAGGCAAGCATGAAGGGGGACTTCGCATGGGACACGGTCACGTCAGGGATCGTCTCACACCTCCACACGGTGGCTGACGGGAGACACGCCGTCCGAGATCCCACGCATCGGCACAAGAGCGTGCCACTATCGGCATCAACCCCTTCAACCCCGGCAAGCCCCGAGACGCATCGCACCGAGGAGGTCGCCAGGATGACGCAGCTGAGCAGGCACTGCGCCGGATGCAACGAGGAGCGGCTATTCGAGCAGTTTCACGCGGAGCCTGCGAGCTGCCCCGATGTGCCGGATGGCGACTGCCGGGAATGGGGTTGCACGGTGTGCGGCGACGCCCTGATCATCGGCCTGCCCGTGGCGGGTTACCTCAGCAGCGGCAGCACGACTAAGGCCGCCTAACCGCACCGGACAGCTCGGCGGTTTCCCTGGCCAATCCGGGCCGAGGTTCCATCCGGCAATTCGCATGAAACATTGGTGTTTCGGCATGAATCTATATGGCGCTGCGTGAGTGGCGATGGGCGACACGTACGCTCGGGTCATGAGGCCGACTGATGGGCCAGGGGATCGGCACAGTACGCGATCACGAGCGCCACGACGATCGGGGGCGGTGCCCGGTTCCCCGGCAGGCACCCCCGCAGTGACGGGGAATAGCGGGGGCGTCGCCGACGCGTCCGGATCGGCGGCACGGGAGATGCCGCCCGAAGTGACGACGATCGGGGTGTCACGAACGCCAGCCACGGGTTCCGCCGCTGAGGCGACGTTCGCGGCCGCGGTCGCGGCCTTCATGGCGGGCCGGGACGCTCAGAGTCAGCGGGACCTGACGTTTGAGGACGTTCCGGCGCCGAAGCGGCTGGCTCCCTACGCCACGGCTATGGCCGCGACGGTCCAGCGGGATGACACGGATGTCGCCTGGGGACGCCTGGTGCTGCTCTACGACCCAGACGGCCAGCAGGGCTGGGACGGCTTCTTCCGGCTGGTCGCCTACGTCCGCGCCGACGTGGAGCCGGAAATGGCAGCCGACCCGCTGCTCGGCGAGGTCGGCTGGAGTTGGCTTTCCGAGGCACTGGACCTGCACGTACCCGGCTACGCCGCGCCAAGCGGCACGGTGACCAGGGTTATCACCGAAGGTTTCGGGGCCAAGCGAGATGAGCTTCCGCTGACCGGGTTCGAGCTGCGCGCTTCGTGGTCGCCGGTCGGACCAGATGGTCCGAGCGGATCCGCCGGGAACAGCGATCTCGACACCCTCGACCTATCGGCGCACATCGCGGCGTGGTGCGACTGCCTGTCCGCCGCGGCCGGCCTGGAACCGCCGGGAACGCGGGCATTGCGGCAACCGGGGCACGGGTGAGCGCAGGCAGTGAGCGGCCGCGCGGCGGCTTGGCCGACGCGCGCGCTCCGGCAGGCAGTGAGCGGCCGCGCGGCGGCTTGGCCGACGCGCGCGCTCCGACAGGCACTGAGGCTGGCGGGATCGTCCCACTGCTCGAGCCCCGCGACGGCCTGCCGCCGGTCGTCGAGACGGACGCGGCGCTGGCCGAGGTGACCGCCCGGCTAGCCGAGGGCGAGGGACCCGTCGCGGTCGATGCCGAACGCGCCTCCGGTTACCGCTACGGCCAGCGTGCCTACCTGGTCCAGGTCCGCCGCGTCGGAGCAGGGTCGATCCTCATCGACCCGATCGCCTGCCCCGATCTGTCCGGCGTCGACGCCGCCGTGGGCGACGCCGAGGCGGTGCTGCACGCGGCGTCGCAGGATCTGCCGTGCCTGGCCGAGATCGGCTTCCGGCCGCGGCGGCTCTTCGACACCGAACTAGCCGGGCGCCTGCTCGGATACCCGCGGGTGGCCCTCGGCACGCTGGTCGAAGAGGTGCTCGGCTTCCACCTGGAGAAGGGCCATTCGGCGGCCGACTGGTCGGCCCGCCCGCTGCGCGAGGAACTGCTGCGCTACGCGGCGCTCGATGTCGAGGTGCTGATCGAACTGCGCGACGCCCTCGGGGCCGAACTCGCGGCCCAGGGCAAGACCGAGTGGGCACGCCAGGAGTTCGAGGCCGTGCTCGCGACCCGGCCGATCCCGGCGCGGCCGGACCCGTGGCGGCGCACGTCGGGCATCCACCGGGTGCAGTCTCGCCGCGGGCTCGCGGTGGTGCGCGAGCTCTGGCTGGCCAGGGACAGGATCGCCCAGGTCGCAGACCTGTCCCCGCGCCGTGTCCTGCCCGACACGGCGATCGTCGAGGCGGCTAGGTACTTCCCGGCCAACCACGCTCAGCTGACCAGGATCAGTGGTTTCGCCGGCCGCCAGGCCCGGCGGCACGAGAGGGAATGGCTGGCCGCGGTGGCGCGGGCCCGTGCCAGCACCGACGATGAGTTGCCCGAGACCACCGGCGGGGCAATACCCAACGGGCCGCCGCCGACGCACCGCTGGGCCGAGCGCGATCCCGCCGCCGCCGCGCGCCTGACGGCGGCGCGCACGGTGGTGGCGGCCCTGGCCGAGGAAAACAGGCTGCCGGTGGAGAACCTGCTCTCCCCCGACACGGTGCGCAGGCTCAGCTGGGATCCCCCGCGACCCTGCGACGAGCAGGCCGTGGCCCAGGCGCTCGCCGGGTATGGGGCCAGACCCTGGCAGGTCGAACTTACCGCGGAACCGATCACCGGCGCGCTGCGCGATGCCCCGGCCCACGCCGGCCGGGCGGCTATGCTGGAGGGCTCTGCCGAACCCGAGGGGTGACCGTACCGGTGCTGATGACCGCCGCGGTGCTGGCGAGCAGCCCGCCGCCGCTGCCCGGCTTTCTTGAGGCCCTCTCGTCACCCCTGCAGCACTTCGGCGTCTGGGCGATCGCCCTGCTGATCATGCTGGAGGACTTCGGCGTTCCCGTACCCGGCGAGACGATATTGATCGCCGGTGCCGTCTACGCAGGCGCGGGCAGGCTCAACGTCGTGGCCGTCTTCGTCGCAGGCTTCATCGCGGCCATTATCGGCGACAACATCGGCTTTGCCATCGGGCACTTCGGTGGCCGCGCCCTGGCCCTGCGGTGGGGCAAGTACGTATTCCTGACCGAAGAGCGACTAAACAAGGCCGAGGCTTTCTTCGACCGGCGCGGCGCCATAGTCATCACGTTTGCGCGCTTTGTCGAGGGCCTGCGCCAGGCGAACGGGATAATCGCCGGCATCACCGGCATGCACTGGCTGCGTTTCCTCATCTTCAACGCCATCGGCGCCGCGCTGTGGGTGGGAACGTGGGTCGGCCTCGGCTACCTTGCCGGAGACCACATCGCCACGATCTACCACTACGTAACGCTCTACTCCTACTACGTGCTCGTCGCGCTGGTGGTGCTGCTCGTCGGCTATATCGCCTGGCATCTCCTGCGGCGCCGCCGGCGCCGCGCGGCTGCCTTGGCTGCCCGAGCCGACGAAACGGATGAGACCAGCAGCACCGAGCAAGCCACCCAGATCACGCCGAGCGAACCCGTAGCCACCCAGATCACGCCGAGCGAACCCGTAGCCGCGGAGATCACGCCGGGCCGGGACGAAGACACCCAGAGCGCGCCGGGCGAGCACGTCGTGGGGCAGCCCACCCGGGATCGTCACGCGCCGGACAAGTCGTAGCGCTCCAGCGCGGCCAGCATTCCCGCGGCCGCGTGCACGACCCAGAAGGCGCCCTTGGGCAACGAGGGATCCTCAGGCACGGCATCCGGCGCGCCGAGCGCCGAGCACACCGCGGCGAGCGCGTCGGGAAGGTTCTCGCGATGCAGGCACAGGACCACCGGACGGCGTTCCGCCACCAGATCGGAAAGCAGGCGCCGGAGCGAGTCAGCCTGGTCCGTTGGGGAGGAAAAACTGGCGGAGCGGCCGGGCGCGGACAGACGGGCCTCAGCCTCGACGGTTCCCCCGAAGCCCGCGGCGAACGGGTGCATGGTCTCGGTGCAGCGCAGCGCGGGCGAGCTGATCACCCGCGCGGTGGGCGCAAAGCAGGCTAGCAGGGGGGCCAGCGCCCGCGCGTCGGCCGCGCCCTGTACGTCGAGCGGCCGCGACTCGTCGTCGTCGGGCCAGTCCCCCTTGCGCCCCGCCGAGGCGTGCCTGACCAGAATCAACGGCACCGTCTCGCGCGACCGGAAGGCGGAAATCACCGGATCGTCGTGCGTATCGGCCAGCTGGTCGCGGGCCTGAGCCAACGGCACCCAGGCCACCGCGTCGATCTCGTTGCCGGGCGCGGCCTCGTGACCGGAGCTGAACGCCGACCAGTAGCTGACCTGTTTGGGATGGCCCCAGCTGATGTACTCGACGGTCGGCAGCCGGGGGCCGAGCACCGGCCGCACGCAGGTCTCCTCCCAGACCTCACGGACCGCGGTAAGCAGGATGTGCTCACCCGGTTCGCTCTTGCCCTTGGGCAACGACCAGTCGTCGTACTTGGGCCGGTGCACGAGCAGGACCTCGGCTCCTCCGGACGCGTCCGCCGCGGGTCGCCAGATCGTCGCGCCCGCGGCGAGGATGGCCTCAGTCATCTGCCGAACGGACCCGCCGTTCCCTGACCAGCGTCTCCTGCACGTCGCGCAGCGGATTCCCGTTTTCGTCCCGGCTGTGCCGCACCCAGTACCCGTCCGGGTTCAGCCACCACGAGGAAGTCCTGTCGTCCATGCCCATAGCAAGGAACCGGCGCAGCCGCCGCTGGTGGCCGGGGTCGTCGACCCGGACGAGCAGTTCCACCCGGCGGTCCAGGTTCCTGTGCATCATATCGGCGCTACCGATCCAGACTTGGCTGTCCTCGTCGTCGCCGGTGCCGAACGCATAGATCCGGGAATGCTCGAGGAACCGGCCGAGCACGCTGCGGACCCGGACGGTATCGGAGAGCCCGGCGATGCCCGGCCGCAGCGCGCAGATGCCGCGGACCCACAGGTCGACCGGGACGCCCGCCCGGGATGCTCGGTAGAGCGCGTCGATCACCACCTCGTCGACCAGCGCGTTGGTCTTGAACACGATCCGGGCGGGCAGGCCGGCTCGGCTCCGCTCCGCCTGCCGGTCGATCCGGCTGACGATGCCGGTGCGCAGCGATTCGGGCGCCACGAGCAGCCGTTGGTACGCCCCGGTGCGGCTGTACCCGGTCAGGTGGTTGAACAGGGCGGTGACGTCCTCGCCGACCGCGGGATCGGCGGTGAGCAGCCCGAAGTCCTCGTAGATCCGGGCCGTGGTCGGGTGGTAGTTGCCGGTGCCGAGGTGGCAGTACCGGCGCAGCGTCCCGTCGGGTTCCTCGCGCACGATGAGCGCCATCTTGCAGTGCGTCTTCAGGCCGACGAAGCCGTAGACGACGTGGCAGCCCGCTTCTTCGAGTTTGCGCGCCCAGGCGATGTTAGCGCGCTCATCGAACCTGGCCTTGATCTCTACCACCACGACGACCTGCTTGCCCGCCTCGGCCGCGTCGATCAGCGCGTCCACGATCGGTGACTGCCCGCTGGTCCGGTACAGCGTCTGCTTGATCGCGAGCACCCGCGGGTCCTCCGCGGCCTCGTCGATCAGCCGCTCCACCGACGCGGCGAACGAGTCGTAGGGGTGATGGACGAGGATGTCGCGTTCGGCGATGGCGGAGAAGATGCTGTTGTCCTTGGAGACCGCCCGGGTGGACGGGACGAACGCCGGGTACCTCAGCTGGCCGATGTTCAGGTCGGCGATGGCGAACAGCCCGCTCAGGTCGAGCGGCCCGGGCACTCGGTAGACGGCCCGCCCGTTGATATCGAGTTCGGTGGCCAGCTTCTCGAGCACGTCGGCCGACATCGTGTCCTCGACCTCGAGCCGGATGGCGGGCTCGAACCTGCGCCGCATCAGCTCCCGCTCCATGGCCTGCAGCAGGTTCTCGGTGAGATCCTCGTCTACCTCGAGCTCCCTGATGCGGGTGACGCGGAAGGCGTGCTGCTCGATGATCTCCACGTCACCGAACAGGTCGGTCAGGTGCGCGGCGATGACGTCCTCGATCGGCACGTACCGGTTCTGCGACAGGGCGAGGAACCTGGGCAGCAGCGGGGGGACCTTGACCCTGGCGAAGATGGTGCCGCCGGTCCTGTCGTCCGCGATCATGACGGCCAGGTTGAGCGACAGGCCCGAGATGAACGGGAACGGGTGGGCCGGATCCACCACCAGCGGCGTTAGCACCGGGTAGATGCGCTTGGCGAACAGGTCGCCGAGGCCTTCGCGCTCGTCCGCGGCGAGTTCCTTCCAGCGCAGGATCTCGATCCCGTGCTCGGTCAGTTCCGGGGTGATGCGCTCGCTGAACGCGCGGGCGTGCCGGACGGTCAGCTTGCCCGCCAGTTCCAGCGTGTTCTCGAGCACCTGCCGGGGCAACTGCACCCCGTTGCCCTCCACCGGGAAGCCCGCCACCATCCGGCGCACCAGCCCGGCCACCCGGACCATGAAGAACTCGTCCAGGTTGGTGGCGAAGATAGCGAGGAATCGCACCCGTTCCAGCAGCGGGACCGACTCGTCTTCAGCGAGTTCGAGCACGCGCTCGTTGAACCTGAGCCAGCTCTCCTCGCGGTCCAGGTAACGTTCCTCGGGCAGCGTGGCTTCGGCCCCCGAAGGCGCCGCGTCGCGGTCTTCGTCGCGGCCCTCGTGTCCTTCGGCGGCGGGCGGGCTCATCTGGCTGATACTCATGGGTCTCATTGTCCCCGGTCGGCCCGCAGCGGGAAACGTCAAGATCTTTCAGACCTTTTTGGCCGAACGAAGTGGGCTACTAGTCCCGGCCAGGTTGGGGCATCACCGGGTGGCCGGGGACGCCGAGCCGGGCCTGGATGGCCTGCACGCTCAGCGACGCGCGCCCCTTGTCCGCGCACACGGGGGGTGGCGGTCACCGCGGTGACCACCACCGTCCTGACGCCGGTCCGTCACGCTGGCCGTGGCGACCAGCCCCCGCGCCGTGGACTCCGGCGCGGGGTTCGAGCTGGCGAACTCAGCCGAGCTCGGCGGCGAATGCCGCCAGGTCGAGCAGGTGAAACAGGGTGTCACACCACCGCTCCCCCGCGGGCCGGTCATCGAAATGCCCGAGGCATTCGTTCGCTGCATCCAAGATCGCCCGCAGCACCGCGCCGTCGGACCCCTGAGGTTCCCGGAACCCCGGGATACTCTGCGGGTCCTGACCGCCTGGCGCGCACTGGGATCCGGCGCCGTCCGGCACGGGCGGCAACGGTGCCGCGTGACCGGGCTGCCCTTCCAGGATCGCCGCCGCCTTCCGTGCCATAGCCAGTCCGAGCGTCCCTGCTAGCAGCGCCCTCTGCATCATCAGGACGCCATTGTGGTCTTTCATTTCCGCTTGCCTCCATCATCCACTGTGGCTGTCCCGCCTTCGGATCCATGATGCAGACCGGCAGTGACATTCTGGCCAAGCGGCGCGGCCCCGCCATAGCCAGCGGAGCCGCATAAGTGACTTCCGCACCAACGGCATCAGCCATATCACCGACGTCCAGCCCGGGAAATGGCGCATTCAGGATCGTGGACATTTACCCGCGCTTTTACGGGGGTAAATGTCCACGATAATTAGGCAGCCCTCTTTTGTTGCCCGAATTGCCGGGAATGCGAGTTTACTGCCAAGCCCGGCTCGGCCGGCAGATCCTGCGGCGGCCTGACGGCTAGTCGCCGGAGGGGTGGCAGGCGGACCAGATCGCCTCGGCGTTGTGCAGCTTGACGCGTTCGCCCCGGCCCAGTGCCTTGGCCAGGTCGGCTTCCGCGGTCTCGATGCGCAGCCATTCGGCGTAGGAAACCGGCCTGATCCCGCGCCCGGCGAGCACGCGGGCCAGCGGCCAATCCTCGGCGGACGGGGCGGGATCCGCAGACAGGGCGGGGTCGGCGGGCTGGACCAGGTTATCGGCGGCCGGGGCGGGGCGGTCGGGATAGCGGAGCAGGCCGGCCCGCGGCAGCGGGACGTCGCCTTCGCCGGGGCCGCCGGCCAGGTCCTCGAGCAGGCTGCGGACGGTCTCGGCGGCGTCGGACTTGTTGGTGCCGATCACGCCGGTCGGGCCGCGTTTGAGCCAGCCGGCCACGTACTCGCCGGGCAGCGGCGAGCCGTCCTCGCCCAGGACACGGCCGAGGGCGTTCGGGATCACCGAAGCACGCGGGTCGAACGGCACGCCCGGCAGCGGCACGCTCTGGTACCCCACCGAACGCAGCACCATCTGCGCGCTGAGCGTCTCGAACTCACCCGTGCCGCCGAAGGCCCCATCGGCAGCTATAGCCGTTCGCTCGAGGGTGATTCCGCCCACCCGTTCGGTCCCAAGGATTTCCACCGGCCTCAGCCAGAACCTGACGGTCAGCCTCCGGGCGTGCCCGGAGGGGGCGGGGCCGGAAGAACCACCCTGGGCCCACTTGGAGATCGCCACCAGGTTGCCGCGCACCCGCCGGTCGGATTCGACGAGGGCGGCACCCTGGCCGGCCAGGTCGAACGCGTTCAAGTCGGCCTCGTCGCCGTGCACCACCACCTCGACGCCGGGCAGTTCGCCCAGTTCACGAAGTTCTTTGGTGGTGAACTTGGCGTGCGCGGGCCCGCGCCGGCCGATCATGTGGACCTCGCGGACCTTGCTCGCGTGCAGGGCGTCCAGGACGGGCTGCGGGACATCCGTAGTGTGCAGTTCGGCCGGGTCCCGGGCCAGGATCCGGGCCACGTCGACCGCGACGTTGCCCACGCCGATCACGGCGACCGACTCGGCGTCCAGGGTGAACGCGCCGGAATCCACGTCCGGATGGCCGCAGTACCAGTTGACGAAGTCGGTGGCGGCGTAGCTGCCGGGCAGGTCCTCGCCCGGGATGCCGAGCCGCCGGTCCCGCATCGCCCCGGTCGCGTAGATCACCGCGTCGTACGCCGAGAGCAGGTCGTCACGGGTGAGGTCCTCGCCGAGGTGAACCCCGCCGACGAACCGGACGTCGGGGCTTTCCAGCACCTTGCGCAGGTACTGCGCGATCGACTTGATGGACTTGTGGTCGGGCGCGACGCCGTACCTGACCAGGCCGTACGGCGTGGGCAGGCGGTCGATCACGTCCACCCGGACCGGAACCGGCGCTGGCAGCGCCGCCACCTGCTTGACCAGCGCCTCAGCGGCGTAAAGCCCGGCAGGACCCGAGCCGACCACGGCAACGTTCAGCATGAATGCTTACGCTACTCGACCGGCCGCCGTTCCGGCGCGGCCTCGGCGGTGTCACGTACGTCACCAGCTGACCGGCGCGCGACCGCCTCGGTGATCTGCCTGGCCAGGTGCTGAGGCGTCAGGCCGGCCTCGTCGAGCACCTCTTCGCGGGTGCCGTGGATGAGGAACTCCTGCGGCAGCCCGAACGTCTTGACCGGCATGTCGACGTCGTGATCGCGCAGCAGCCTGGCCACCGCGTCGCCGAACCCGCCGACCCGCCCGTTGTCCTCGACCACGGCCACCAGCCGGTGCTGCCGCGCGGCGCCGACCAGCGCCTCGTCCACCGGCTTGGTCCACCGCGGGTCTACCACGGTGACGCCGATCCCGTGGCCGGCCAGCCGGTCCGCGACCTCCAGGCCGGTCAGCGCCATCGGCCCCGCCCCGACGAGCAGGACATCGGCGGCCAGGCCAGCGGAAGGCGACCGCAGCACGTCCATGCCGCCGAGCCTGGCGACCGCATCGACCTCGCCGCCCACCTTGCCCTTGGGGAACCGGACCACCGTCGGCCCGTCGGCCACCTCGACCGCCTCGTTCAGCAGTTCGGCCACGCGCTTGGCGTCTCGCGGCGCCGCGATCTTCATGCCCGGGACGAGCTGCATGATCGACCCGTCCCACATGCCGTGATGGCTGGCGCCGTCCGGCCCGGTCACCCCGGCCCGGTCGAGCACGATCGTCACCGGGAGCTTGTGCAGCGCCACGTCCAT
>Ga0074046_10000198_pt1 | contig 52421 bp, 48 predicted proteins | sample BogForMeECP23OM3_FD_94441 | JGI IMG/M metagenome (GOLD analysis project Ga0074046, IMG submission 94441) | Bog forest soil microbial communities from Calvert Island, British Columbia, Canada - Bog Forest MetaG ECP23OM3 | ecosystem: Environmental > Terrestrial > Soil > Wetlands ... | reverse complement strand
ACGACAAAGAGCCGGTGCTTCTTTGCGATCTTCCTGAGGACGGGGACGTATTCTTTTATGGTATGGTTTTCAAGGGACGGGATCAGGATCGAACCGCCCAGTGAGATTACAACCTTCTTCATTGCACTAGTTTTTGTACCGGGTGCTCATATAGAGTTTCTGACCATGTTCTACTGTCCGGTCTGCAAGAGCCCTGATATCTTCCCGGTAGCTGGGGGATACATGGGCCAGGTCTATGCCTGCAAGAAGTGCAAATACCGTGGGTCATTCGTGCTCGAGATAGATGAGGCGGATGCAGCCCCGGAGGCAGATGAACGGCAGTAACACGAATGGCACCATCCCAAGGAGGCAAGGTTTTTGCACGAGGCTCGCCAGTACACGAAGACAGAGAACAAAACCGTCACCTGTTCCCTCTGCAACCACCGCTGTATCATCAAAGAGGGGAAGCACGGGATCTGCGGGGTCCGGATCAACGAAAAGGGCATCCTCTACGCCGGGACGTACGGGAAAATCAGTGCCGAAGCTGTTGACCCGATCGAGAAGAAGCCCCTCTTTCACTACCTGCCCGGCACTACGTCCTATTCGCTCGGGAGCGTAGGCTGCAACTTCCACTGCCAGCACTGCCAGAACTGGCATATCTCCCGGACGATCCTGAAAGACGCGATGCTCCGCGATCTCTCCCCGGAAGAGGGCGTGACCCGGGCCCTTGCCGGCGGGAGCCGGAGCATCTCGTGGACATACAACGAGCCCACGATCTGGCATGAGTACACTCTCGGAATGGGCACGCTTGCCCGGAAAAAGGGGCTCGGTACCATTTACGTTACGAACGGATACATCACGGAGGAAGCCCTGCGTGAACTCTTCCCCATGCTCGGGGCGTACCGGGTGGACCTCAAAGCGTTCACGGACGATTTCTACAAGAAGATCTGTGGGGCCCGGCTCCAGCCGGTACTCGACTCCGCGGCTCTTGCCCGGGAACTGGGCATGCATGTCGAGACCGTGACGCTCGTCATCCCGGGACTCAACGACACTATGGAAGAGCAGGAGCAGCTGATCCGCTGGGTGATCGAACACCTCGGGCCGGAGACCCCGATGCACTTTTCTGCGTTCCACCCGGACTACAAGATGACCGACCGGGGCGGGACGCCGACCAGGACACTTGAGAAGATTTACCGGAAGGCAAAGGAACTAGGGCTGCGGTTTCCGTACCTCGGGAACGTGTACCACCACGAGTACGAGAACACGTACTGTCCTGCCTGCGGGGAGATCCTCATCGAACGGCAGGGATTCGCGAGCCGGTTCCGGGAGCTGGACGGGACGCAGTGCCGGAGATGTGGCGAATCGATCGAGATTGTAAGAGATGTCGCCTGAACCCCCTCCTTCAACGCCGCCCCTTCCCGAGACACGGTTCATCGCAGACAGGATGCTCGGCACCCTGACCCGCTACCTCCGGTTCATGGGATATGACACCACGAGTGCAAACGGGCTTGCGGAGGGGAACCGCAAGGAAGATACGCTCCTCCTCTGTATGACCGTGCAGGAACACCGTATCCTCCTGACCCGGGACGCCGAGCTGGCCCGGCGCGGGAGAGAATATGCCGTGCTCATTGTTCCGGATGAAGTGATGGACCAGGTCCAGCAGCTGATCGATCTCGGGCTGGTTGAACGGCGGCTGGCAATGAGCCGGTGCTCGATCTGCAACACGCTCCTGCGGGAAGCCGGAGAAGAGGAGATCGCCAGCGCGGACTATACCCCCCGGGACAGGGAAGGGTTTGTGTTCTGCTGGTGCGAGCACTGCCATAAGCTCTACTGGAACGGGTCGCACGGGAGGAATATCGGGGAGCGGATCGGCCGGGCGCTTAGAGGATGATAGCCGGTTACAGGCGAAAAGATCACGGATACCCGGTTGTTTCTACATCCATGCGGGAAAAATGAACATCATTTGTGACAACCGAGGCATCAACAGATCTGGCTGATGCGGCGATAATGGCATCCGCAACGGAAATCCCGGGGAGCTTTACGGTACCGGCATCCACGGCAACCTCCACAGTCAGCGGGATAAGGTTCATTTTAGATTGCTGGATCTGGAGTACCCGGAGTCCGGCCAAAGTCGGGTCGGCTTTTCTGGTATAGATGTACGCAAGTTCAGTCAGGGTGATCGTTGCAACAAATCCTTCTGCATCCCCGTCCTGGATCTGGTCCATAAAATGTTTGATGGTCTCCGATCCTTTCTCGTGGTTGAAAAATGCCAGGAAAGCGTGGGTATCAAAGAGCAGCTTTCTTGTCGAGCTCATGGTCCCACTCCTCCCGTATTTCGCGGAGAGCTATACCTGTGTTCTTCAGCTTGTCAACACCCCAGAGTTCTGAAAGGTTGACGAGCGGCCTGAGGCAGATGGCATCGTCCTCCTCTACAATCACCAGCGAGTCACCTTCTTTGAGGGAGAATTTTTTCCGGACTTTTGAGGGAATAACGATCTGGCCTTTTGAGGACAGGGTAACAACGTCCATGGTATGAAATTAATGGGATTGTAAGACAATAAGGATTTTGGCTTACTATTAAAACAGAATTGAAAATGTAAGATAAAATGCGACAGCCGTACCCGTGTACCGCATTATAAGGAAAGATCTCCTCCTGGTGAGTGGATGGTAAACCACACTGGGAGGGCAGGCTCCTGAAAATTCAACTCATGATCAGGAGCGGTTGTATTTGCCAAACAGAAGTAAATATGGTGTTTTCCAAAAGGATAAATATCGGTATATTGTATAGTGCACTTCTGAGACCGGGTCACTGATGAACATGGCCCTGCCGGGAAAACGTATGAATTTACCTACGGACAACTGCCTGACACGCATAGGTGAAAGAGGGATCTTCATCGGGATAGTCGTTGCCATAGTTTTTACCATCGTCTGCGCTCCTGCCCTTGCACTACCCGCTCCATCCGGGGGAGGGGCCGGGAATATCAACCAGGGGATCCCGGAATACTGGCCGTATCATGCTCTCCTCATGTCAGTGGGATTGATCCTTTTCATTGCCGGTCTCATTACCGCAAGGTACCACAAGACCCGGAACTGGTACAAAACCCATATGATCCTTGAAGTGACCGGGGGCGCCTGTATGATTGCCGGACTGGTTGTCGGAGTATATATGGTTACTCTCTCCGGTTTCCCGCAACTTTTCAATATCCACGAGAAACTGGGGGTGGCCATAGGTGCCCTCGTAATCATCGCAATAATTATTGGTTATTTCATCAAACGCGTAAAAAGATCAAAGACTGCTATCCGTTTCAGCCACCGCTGGCTCGGAGGGATCATCATCGCCCTCATGGTGATAAATATCATACTGGGTATCTACTATCTTTCCAGAATACTGGGCCGGTAGATCCCCCCGGGTTTTTGAAAATAATTTTCAGATAACAAGCCGGAATTTTTTAATTTAAGATAAAACCGATCGGCTTTTATTCTTCACAACAGCAGCCAGTGAACTATTTTAAAAAAATACCGGGATGTGAAAATCAATTATATTATAATCTGATCACTTTTTATTAATCGTCAGGATTTCAAAAATTCCTATTTGCCGATAACCCGGTAATTCCAGGCGGTCCGGATCAGGCTCACTAATTCCGAGCGTTCCCGCCCACCCCCCAACCACTATATCCCAAAACATCCCATTTCTACCCATGGCAGTCCACCCCATCGAGGAGCGCTATGGCACAAAAGAGATGCGTGCCATCTGGAGCGAGACAAACCGGTTCTCCGCAATAGTCAGCGCTGAAGTCGCGCTGGCAAAAGCCGAAGCCCATCACGGCATGATCCCGGCAGCAGCAGCGATCGAGATCGATACGAACGCACACAACGCCTCGCTCGACCGGGCAAAGGCGATCGAGCTTGAGATCAGTCATGACATGATGGCGATCGTGAAAGCGATCTCGGAAGTCTGCGGGGAGTCGGGCCGGTGGGTCCATTACGGTGCGACAAGCAACGATATCCTCGATACAGCAACCGGACTCCAGCTCGGCCAGACGCTCGATCTGATCGACACAAAACTCCGGAAACTGCTCGCTGTGCTCCTGAAGCGATCCGAAGAGACCAAGCACCTCGTCTGCATAGGCAGGACCCACGGGCAGCAGGGCGTCCCGACCACGTACGGGCTCCGGTTCGCGATATGGGCAAGCGAAGTTGCAAGACATATCGAGCGCCTCGAACAGATGCGCCCCCGGGTCGTAGTGGGGCAGATGACCGGCGCCGTCGGGACACAGGCAGCGCTCGGGCCGATGGCGATGGAAGTGCAGGTTACGATGATGGCAAACCTTGGTATCAATGCGGTGGACGTGTCGAACCAGGTGATCTCCCGGGACCGGTACGCGGAGTACTTCATGTTCTGCGCCGGTGTCGCGACCACGCTCGACAAGATAGGGATCGAGGTCCGCTCCCTCCAGCGGACCGAGATCGGGGAAGTCGAGGAAGCGTTTGGGGCAAAGCAGGTGGGCTCCTCCACCATGCCCCACAAGCGGAACCCGATCAAGAGCGAACAGGTCTGCGGGCTTGCCCGGATCATCCGTTCGGCTGTAGAACCCTCGCTCCAGAACAACACGCTCTGGGACGAGCGGGACCTGACCAACTCCTCCTGCGAAAGGGTGCTCTTTCCCGAGGCTTCCATCCTCACCGACCACTGCCTCCGGCTGATGGCCGTGGTCATTGAAGGGCTCGTCATCAACCCGGCCGCAATCCGGCGGAACCTTGCATTCCTCCACGGAATCAACATGGCCGAAGCCGTCATGATCGAGCTGACAAAGAAGGGCATGAACCGTCAGGACTCCCACGAGCGGATCCGGATGGCGAGCATGCAGGCCCTTGCCGAAGGCCGGCCGCTTGCCGAGATCCTCGGCACCGATCCCGAGGTGGTGCGGTACTGTTCCAAAGCCGACATCGCCGCTCTTCTCTCGCCGGATGCTTACATCGGAACATCAGTTAAACAGGTTGACCGCCTGATCGCAAAACTATCGCCGCTCTGCGCTTAAAAGGCCCGGTCTCCGTTTTCTGCCTCAGGATAAAGGTAGATTCTTACAATAACGACGCCACGCATAAAAGATACTATATTTATAAACTTATACAGTAAACATCGAGGGTATCAATGGATCGGTTCGTCACGTTTCAGCGGTATTCGGTCTCGCACACGGATATCGTGCGTATTGTTGTCATCCTCTCGCTCACATTCTCCTGCATATTCATCACCTCGATCTCTCTCTCCCGGCATGTTGAGACCATCTATGCCCAGCTCTTTTACTTCCCGATCCTGTACGCCACCTACTTCTTCCCGAAACGCGGCTTATACCTCGCCGGGTTCTGTGCCATTGTCTATGAAGTCCTCGCGTATATCTACGTCTTCCCGGATACGGGTGGCCTGATCTTCACTACCGGCCAGGCTATCCTCTTTGTCTGTATTGCGGCTGTTGTCGCCTATTTCACCGAGAAGATCAACCGGAGTGAGGCCCGGTACCGCAGTATCTTCGAGACTTCGCTGCTGGGGATCATACTCTTTGACCAGAATAGTTTTGCGATCCGCATGACCAACTCGCACCTCGCGCAGATGCTCGGGTTTTCTGAAGAGGAAGTGGGGAAGATGACCTTCTCGCAGCTCTTCTCTGCAAAAGACGAACAGCGGAGGTTCTTTGAATTCCTGGGTTCGAGCGAGGACGTAGTCAACTTCGAGACCCTCTTTGTGGCAAAGGACGGGCGCCCGGTCTGGGTGAACCTGTCCTGGAGCAGGATCGATGACAACCTGGTCTCCTGTTCGGTCATCGACATCGACCAGCGCAAACAGGCCGAGCAGGCGGCCGAGGAGAACTACACGCAATATAAGCAGGTCACGGAGAATGCCCCAACCTGTATCATCATCCTGGCACACAACCGTATCGTGTATGCAAACCCGACATTCCGGGCCTTCACCGGGTACGAACCCGGTGAGCTTATGGGAAACGATCTCCGGCCGATCATCCACCCCGAAGACCGTGAACGGCTCCCCACCTTCCCCGACGCTCCCGATTCCCGACAGCCCCTGCCCGGTATGACGGAACTCCGGTTCCTGACGAAATCCGGCGATACACGACTCGGGACCCTCTTCTTCACCTGGATTCTCCAGAAAGGCAGCCATGCGGTGCTGATCAACCTCGTGGACATCACCGAACACGAGAAGCTCAAGGAGACGATCCAGCAGGACAACGAGCGTCGGCGGGGTATCATCAGCACAGTCGCCCACGAGCTCCGGACTCCCCTGCAGCCTATCATGGGGTACCTGAACCTGCTCACGCAGGACCCCCAGACGTACGGGGTTACTGACGAGACACGGGCGATCCTTGACCGGTGTGCCAAGAGCGTGGATCGTGAACGGCAGATCATCAACCAGATGCTGGAACTCTCGGTCCTGGACTCGGGAAAGATCCCGCTGAAGTCTTCCCTCTTCACGGTCCTGGATCTGCTTAAAACGATCATCGATACCGGGGGCTATGCAACCAAGGCAGATATCACCATGGATGTCCCGCCCGGCCTCCGCTTCGATGCAGATGAGAGCAAGATCTCGATTGTAATCGATTCGATGCTCTCGAACGCGGTGAATTACTCCAAGCCCCCGCGAAAGATCCGGATCGCTTATCTCTCTAATGCACAGGAAAAGATGCACCGGCTGGCCATCCAGGACAACGGGGTCGGCATCACCAACTCCCAGCTCGATGAGATCTTTGAACCCTTCCAGCTCCCCGACTCAGGGAACGTGAGCAGGAAATATGATCGCATCGGGCTCTCGCTCTCGATTGCAAAGAAATATATCCAGATGCACGGGGGTTTCATCAGTGTGGATTCCGTAGTGAATATCGGCAGTACGTTTACGATCCATATACCAAAACAGCGGCAGCAGGAAGAGATAAAATGAAACAGAGGATTTTTGTGGTGGAGGATGACGAGCCCATCCTTGATCTGATGGATATTGTGCTCAGGAAACTCGGGCATGAACCGGTTCTTGTCGCAAACGGGCTTCTGGCACTGGAGATGATACAACGGGAGCCACCGGCCCTCATTCTCCTCGATATCATGATGACGCCAATCGATGGGTGGGAGTTCCTCGCGAAACTCCGGGGAGAATACGGGAGGACTGAGATCCCTGTGATCATCTTCTCTGCATCCCCGGCAGTGGAAGAGTGGATGGCACAGATCCATGATCCCCTGCTCGGCGTCCTCCATAAGCCGGTCTCGTTCTCCGAGCTCCGCGAAGGGATAGAACGTTACCTCGGGAAGAACCAATAAACGACCGGTTCCATTCCCTGCCGGCACTCATAACTAGCCTTATCTATAAAAAACGAGAGATTAGGTATCAGGCAGACTGGCACACCCGGGGAATTCCATGATCACGATCCTCTACGTGGATGACGAGACAACTCTTCTTGAAGTCACCAAACTCTACATGGAACGGACCGGGGAGTTCACGGTCGATACCTGCACCTCAGCACAGGCCGCCATAGAAAAACTGGACGGGCACTTTTACGACGCCGTGGTATCCGATTACCAGATGCCGGAGATGGACGGTCTTGAATTTCTCAAGTATCTCCGCCCCCGCTATACTACGCTGCCATTCATTCTCTTTACAGGCAAGGGGCGCGAGGAAGTAGCAATCGATGCGCTCAACTCCGGCGCGGATTTTTATCTCCAGAAAGGGGGCGAGCCCAGAAGCCAGTTCGCTCAACTCCAGAACAAGATCCTTCAGGCAGTCAAGCGGCGGCAGGCAGAGGCAGCACTCCAGGAATCCGAGGAGAAATACCGGGACCTCGTGGAGAACATCAACGACATCCTCTATATCGTGGACATCGATGGGAAGATCAGCTACATCAGCCCCATGGTCAGCCAGTTCGGGTTTACCCCTGATGCGGTGATCGGAAAACCCCTGATGGATTTTGTCGTCCCTGACGATTCGGATAGTATCCGGCAAAGGTTTGTGGAGATCAGGCAGGGCATCATAAGACCCTATGAATTCCGGATCCTGGATGCCACCGGGAAGCTGCGCTGGGTCCGCAGCTCCAGCCGCCCGGTTTTCGACGGGGAGCAGTTCCTCGGCCTGCAGGGCATCCTGACAGATATCACCGAGCAGATGGAGATGCAGGACGCACTCCGGATCAGCGAAGAGCATTACCGGGGAATATTCAACAATGCACCGATCGGTATTTTCCGTTCAACCATGGATGGGATGATCATCGACATAAACCCGGTCTGCTCACGCATGTTCGGGTACGACTCGCCGGAAGAGATGATCGGCATCATTAACCGGGCCGGTGGTGCCGTGCAACTCTATGCCGATCCCTCCGGACGACAGGATTTTGTCAGGAAGGTCAGTGAATCGCATGACTGGAACGTCTATGAAAATACGTACCGGAAAAAAGACGGCAGCACGCTGGTTGGCCTCCTCTCCTTCAGGTCCTTCGTGAACCCTGATTCCGGCAACGAAGAGCTGGAGGGTTTTGTCCTCGATATTTCTGACAGCAGGAACGCGGAGGCCCGGATCAGTGCAGTCGAACGGCGGTACCATAACGTCTTTAATGCGGCCGGTGACGCGATGCTTGTGCTGGACCGCGACACCGGGGCAATCCTCGATGCAAACCCGGCGGCGATCCGTATGTACGGCTATACCCGCGAAGAACTGAAGGCCCGGCGGCACACGGACCTGTTTGCAGGACAGGACACAACGGGAGTCCTAGAGAACTGCAAGGTTCCATTTGATCCGCTGGTATATTACCGGAAGAAAGACGGTACGGTCTTTCCTGCTGAGACCACGGCAAGTCAGTACCCCCAGACGAAGCACACGATCTGTATTGTGAGCATCCGTGATATCACTGATCGGAAAAAAGCCGAAGAACGGATGATCGCGGCCAAGCGGCTCTACGCGGTCCTCTCGCAGATCAACCAGTCGATCGTCCGGGTACGGGACCTGGAGACGCTCCTCGCGGACATTTGCCGGATTTCCGTGGAATACGGGAAGTTCACGATGGTGTGGGTAGGGCTCCTCGACCACGAGACACGGACTATCCGCCCGGTGGCACACGAAGGGTTCGAAGACGGCTATCTTTCGGCAATCCATATCACAACAGCAGATGATGGAACGGAATCAGGCCCGACCAGTCGTGCAATCCTGCTTGGGACGTATGATATCTGCAACGATATCGGCACCGATCCCCGGATGATGCCCTGGCGCAACGAAGCACTCGCGAGAGGATATCGCTCTTCTGCTGCGTTCCCCATCCGCCTCCACGGCGCAGTTGTCGGAGCAATCAGCATCTATGCAAGGGAGACCGGTTTCTTCAACGAAACCGAGATACAACTGCTCGATGAAATTGCAATGAACGTCTCTTTCGCTCTCGATCAGCTCGATGAGCAGGCCCGGCGTACGCGTGCAGAGAAGGCGCTTGCCGGCAGTGAGGAGCGGGCGAAATTCCTGGCAGGGGTGCTGGAGATATCCTCGCAGCCATTCGGCGTCGGTTACCCGGATGGCAGGTTCGGTATCGTCAACCCGGCCCTCTGCGAGCTCCTCGGATATTCGGATGCCGAACTGCGTTCTCTGACGTGGACCGGGATCACGCCTCCCGAGTACCATGAACAGGAAATGGAATCTCTCCGTGGCCTCTCACAGACAGGGCTTCCCCTGCGCTACGAGAAAGAGTACATCCGGAAAGACGGGACACGCGTCCCTGTCGAGATGTTTGTCCACCGGGCCGTGGATTCCGGGGGCAACCTCCAGTACTTCTACGCATTTATTACGGACATCTCCGGGCGCCGGAAGGCAGAAGAGGCGCTGAGATCGGAATGCAACAAGGCCCAGCAGTACCTGGACATTGCCGGGGTTATGCTGGCGGTGATAGACGGGGCAGGGAAGGTCACCCTGATCAACAGGAAGGGCTGTGAGATCCTCGGATATGCTGAGGACGAGATCCTCGGCAGTAACTGGGTTGATGAATTCGTGCCGGAAGAATCCCGCGATGAAGTCAGGAAGGTACTTGAGCAGATCACGACCGGCAGGATCTCTTCGCCGGGATACCGTGAGAGTGTGGTGCTGACAAAGGCAAAGGAAAAGCGCATCATCGCGTTCCAGAATACCCTCGTTACCGGCACTGATGGCACTGACGGCATTCTGTTCTCCGGCCAGGATATTACGGTACAGAAAAAGATGGAGGATGCCCTCCGTGAAAGCGAGGAACGGTTCAGGAACCTGATCCAGAATGCTTCAGATATGATCCGTATCATCGACCGCGGCGGGCGCATCACGTACAGTTCCCCTTTCACCCTGCGTATAACCGGGTTTGATCCCTTAAGAATAATTGGCAAAGACCCGCTCGATTACGTGCATCCTGATGACCGGGAGCTCGTGAAGGAGGCACTCGCGGAGGTTGTGAACGGGACAAGCACCGGGATCCCGACAGAGTACAGGATCCGGCATGCGGACGGGCACTTTGTTGACGTGGAGGCTGTCGCCACCAACCTGCTGGATGTCCCGGGTATCGATGGGATCGTCACGACCACCCGGTCAGTCACCGAACGCAGAAAAGTGGAGGAGGCCCTGCGGGAGAGCGAGGGGCGGTACCGGGGAATCTTCGAGGCTTCGGCGGACGCAATATTCGTCATCGGCAATGTGATCCTGGATTGCAACCCGGAGGCAGAGCAGCTGCTGGGATACCGCCGCGCTGAGATCCTCGGGCACATCCCGGCAGACTTCTCACCGGAGACGCAGCCCGACGGCCTGCGGTCCCGGGATGAGGCGACCGGACATATCGATGCGGCATTTGCCGGCAGGGCACAGGTCTTTCCCTGGGTACACCGGAGAAAAGACGGGGCCCTGGTCGATACGGAGGTCTCGTTACGGGCTGTTCCGTCCGGAGGAGAACGCAGGATCATCGCGATTGTCCGCAACATGACCGGCCTGAACCGGGTGGAACGGCAGGTGCGCAGGCTGGCCTCGTTCCCGGACCTGAATCCCGACCCGGTCATTGAGATCGACCTCCAGAAGGAGATCACGTATGAAAATCCTGCCACGAACAGCGCCCTCCGCCTGCTCGGTATGCCAGAGGATCCCGCTGCATTCCTCCCCGTGGATACCGAGAGGATAATCGAGGCGATCCGCCAGGGAAATTACGGTAGATTCTACCGGGAAGTAGCCGTAGGGGGCGGGCTGTTTGGCGAGACCATCGCCTATTCCCCGGAGTTCTCCGCGATCCGTATCTATGCGCACGATATCACGAACCGGGTACTGATCACCAGTGCACTTGAGCAGGCGAACCGTAAACTCAACCTCCTCTCCAGTATCACGCGGCATGATATCAAGAACAAACTGACCGGGGTGCTCGGATACCTGGAGCTCTCCCTTGGGTCGACAGAGGATCCGGCACTGCTGGATTTTTTGCACAGGGCCGAGGCCTCAGCGAATGCGATCCGGCACCAGATCGAGTTTACCAAGGAGTATGAGAACCTGGGGGTCAGATCTCCTGCGTGGCATGAACTCTCTCCTATAATCGAAGAGGTAAAAAAGCAGATTGAGACAGGTGAGATCACGATCGTTGACGAGACCGGGGGTTTCAGTATCTACGCAGATCCGATGATCACAAAAGTGATCTACAATCTCATCGACAACACAACCCGTCACGGACAGACCGTAAGGTGGATACGGTTCTCCACAAGGATGTCAGCAGAAGGGGGTGTCCTCATCTACGAAGATAACGGAGTCGGGATCCCTACCGAAAATAAGGAGTCGATATTCAACCGCATGACACGGACCAATGCCGGGATCGGGCTCTTCCTTGTACGGGAGATCCTGGGAATTACCGGTATCGCGATCACGGAAACCGGGGAACCGGGACATGGTGCAAGGTTTGAAATTTCCATTCCAAATGGAAAATTTTATCTGAAACCAACAGAATGAACTTTTTTGAAATTCGTAAGTGTTAAATATAAAAAAATGAAACTGATACAGTAACACACCGGTGTCAGCCGGCTCTAGTGCCTGTGATCCCTCATGATTTCCGTTCTCTTAATCGATGACGAACCGGATCATCTGGCCACTGCCAAGAGACACCTGGAGGGAACCGGCACGTTTGCAGTGGACATCTGCCCCTCGGCACACGAGGCCATCTTCCAGCTCTCGCAGAAAAAATACGATGCCGTAGTCTCGGATTACGACATGCCGGTGATGACCGGGCTTGATCTCCTGAAGAAACTGAAGGCGGAAGGGGATCCGACACCATTTATCATGCTGACCGGCAGCGGACCCGAACACATCGTTATCGAAGCGTTCAATGAGGGCGCTTCGTTCTATCTTAAGAAACACGATGACAAGGAGCGGCAGTTTGCCGAGCTCTCCCACAAGATCCAGCTGGCGGTGCGGAGGCACCACGAACAGCGGAACCTGGATCTTTTCGTAGATGTCACGCGCCATGACCTGCTCAACAAGATCGCGGCACTCTCCGGATATGTCGAGCTTGTCAAGGCCCATTCCCTGGATCCAAAGGTTCTCGGGTACCTGGCAAAACAACAGCTGCTCCTGACCTCAATCCGGGAGCAGATCAACTTCACCCGGGATTACCAAAGTCTCGGTTCCCAGAAACCCCGTTGGCAGGATCTCGGAGAGACCATCCGGCATGCTGTTGCGATGCTGCCTCCCGATGTTACGCCTCCCGTCTGCACGGCGTGTGAAGGTGCCGAGATATTTGCTGATTCCCTGCTGGTCAAGGTCTTCTACAACCTCATGGACAATTCCCTCCGGCACGGGCGGTATGTCACCTCCATGCGTTTTTCGAGCCACGAACAGGCGGGCGGGCTTGCCATCATCTATGAAGACGACGGGATCGGCATAACTGACCGGGAGAAGGAGTCCATCTTCCAGAAAGGGAAAGGGAAGAATACAGGCCTTGGCCTGTTCCTGATCCGGGAGATCCTCACTCTTACCGGCATCACCATCAGTGAGACCGGCTGCCGGGGAACGGGCGTGAGGTTTGAGCTGCTGGTGCCTGCCGACGGGTACCGGACAGTCTCTGTTGAAAAAACGCACTGATAATGATGTTGCAATGCGGGCTGTTGTGCCGCCCCCCAGCTTCCCATTTCAGTGGATCTGCGGATAATGCCCATTCCTAGGTAATAGGGTAAGGATTTATCAGCTGCCGATCCTGATGCGGGCAGCATATGATTTTACACTGTACTGCATCAACCCGCGTCAGCAAAGTTCAAGGATCCTGGAATCGATCATCCGCAGGATAATAATCCTTCATTTTTTATAAAGTTACAAAATCCTTATCACTTGCACCTCCCATAACGTTTCAACCGCCAGGAGGACCATAAATGTCAACCGTAGAAGAGAACATGCGTCTCATGCAGACACTGGATGATGCCTGGAACACACAGGACTGGGCAGTGTTCGAGAAACGCCATGCAAAAGAAGTCGATGTATTCTGGCCGGGTCAGCCGGCGCCAACCCATGGCCGGCCGTCCCATAAAGAAGAGGCGATCGCATTCTTCAAGGCATTCCCCGATAACAAGGTCGGGAACCGGCCGTACAGGATCTTCTTCGGTCAGGGCGACTATACCTGCTCGGTCGCCGACTTTACCGGAACATTCAAGGGTACGATGACCAGCCCGGACGGGAAGATTATTCCGCCAACGGGGAAGAAGTTCAAAGTCGAGTTCTGCACAGTCGCCCATTGGAAGAACGGTGAGATCGTCGAGGAGAAGCTCTTCTACGACAAACTCTCCCTGATGCAGCAGGTCGGGCTGATGTAAGGATCAGATTAAACTTTTTTTATGCCCGTTATGAGTCGAAGAGATGAAACACAGACAGGAGAAGTGCGTAAGTTATGAATTTTGTTGAAGTAGCATCCACAGATGATGTACCGGTCGGTAAGACCAGATATATTGAGGCAAAAGGTACCGAGATCGTCCTTGCAAACGTCAAGGGGAAGATCTATGCTGTGAGCGAACGGTGTGGCCACCAGAACGCCCCGCTCTCGAAGGGAACACTGAATGAAAACGTCATTACCTGCCCGCTCCACCATGCGCAGTTCGATGTCACCACGGGAAAGATGATCTCCGGCATGGTCGAGCTCTCGCTTCCCGGGATGGATAAACTGCCAAAAGAGTTCCAGGACGCAATGCAGGCGATTGGCGAAATGACGTCGCATATCAAAACCCATGACCTCCAGTCGTTCCCGGTGAAAGTTACGGGAAAACGCATCTTTGTGATGGTATGATGGGTCACCTATTTTTGAATATACGGGAACCCGGTAACCAAATCTCCCAACAGGTGCGAGCCTGTAGTGCGCCGGCTATTGCCAAACGCCCGCTTCCCCCGTCTCCACCGCCGCTGGAAATACAACGATGGTGCAGCGCCAGGTAACAAACCTTTTATAAAAACCATTAACCATTCAGCGCACTTGTAAGTGAGTAGTGATACTCGTGGAAAGACAGCCCGTTAAATCCCGTATTCTGCGCTCTGTGGGTTATGACGAAAATACAAAAATTCTGGAGATAGGATTTCAATCGGGACTTGTTTACCAGTATTCGGGAGTCCCACAAAAAGTCTATACGGATCTCATGCGTTCAAGCGAGATTGGAAAATACTTTTCCGACAAGGTCCGGACACAGTTCCAGACAAAACAGGTTGTCACGTAGATCCTATCCCCGGGTTCCTGCACGATGACACCGGTTCCCGATGAAAAAAATTGTGCGATCTTTGCCGGAAAATTTCCCATAAAAAATTTTTAAAAATTATTTTTATCATATCGTGTTCCCCATTGAAATTATTTTCCGGCTCACGCGGGCTCTACAAAATTTTTGATCAACCCCCGTCAGGAAATCGCAGGATTCCCGGCCGGCATCCCCCGCAAGCCTGAGCCCGCCCTCCGCGCACTCCGGCAAAATGCCATGCGATTACCGACCCACGGCTGTATTACTGCCGCGACCAGCCAGTTCCCCGGACAGGAAACCTGTAATATTGATGTACCTCCATGCCCCTCAAAACAGTAAATGAAAGACCTCTCATAAAGGTTGTCCATTAGTCTTATGGTTCGGGGAACGTCATAGAGTAGACAAGATGGCTGATAAAAAGTATGAATCCTTGAAGATTGAAAACATCGTTGCATCCGGTGTCATCGCAGAGTCCATTGATCTTGTTGAATTTTCAAATAAGGTTGAGAACTGCGAACTCAACAAGAAACGATTTCCCGGTGCGGTATATCGTATCGCGGATCCCAAGATTGCGTGCCTGATCTTTTCGTCGGGCAAGATCGTGATCACCGGTGTCCGTAACGATAAGGCGCTTGCAGACGGACTTGCTATCGTCATCAAATCGTTAAAACATGCAGGCATTGAATCCCTCAAAGAGCCCCGGGTAGCGATCACCAATATGGTCTGTTCGTACAATCTCGACAGATACATCAATCTCAACAAGCTGGCCGTCACGCTCAATGTCGAAAATGTCGAGTACGAACCCGAACAGTTCCCCGGGCTTGTATACCGGATCGGAGATCCGAAGATCGTGGTTCTTATCTTCTCGTCAGGAAAGATCATTCTCACGGGGGGGAAGACCCTTGAAGATGTCAAGAGAGGTCTTGACGTCCTGGAAAATAAGCTTGAAAGCCTCAGGTAAAAAAGGAAGATTCCCGTCTGCTCACCGGTACAGCCGGACGCATTGCATGAACTACGGTTCCGGAATCCTACCGTTGCTCCTTAATCGTGTGGTCCGGAGGACGTGTTCATCGAATAAATTACCGGTATCGGGGAACGTTCCCTGAACGGGACCAGAGCTCCTCTCCACCGGCCCTGATCCCGCATTCCCCCATCCGGCCCACGGCTGCACTCCCCCACTCGTGACCGGCCCTCCCCGGAGTTCTTTACCAAAACCTCTATTGCCGCAGACAACACCCGTCCATGTATCCAGGTGGAGTGCACCTGGGCAACAAAAAAAGGAGGTTTGACAAATGGTACGACGATTTCACCGATCGATCTATGACGAACTCGACGAACTCAGGGCATCCATGGACTACCTGTACCAGCTTGCTCTTGAACCAACTGACAACCCGCTGTTGCCTGGAGAAGAAGAACCCGCTATCGTGTGCCAGTGCCTGCACACCCTCAACGCGGAAGTCACCGGGCATGAAGATGAAGTGATGGTGACTGTGGATACGGTCCCAGGGACCGGAAATGCAAAAACATCCGTTGAGCTCATCAGCGGACAAACCCTGAAGATCACCATCGAGAGCGAGGAGGAAGATACTGATGATAGTGACGGGAATACCGCACGGGAGCAGAGAATTTTCTGCCTGCACCATATGATCCCGCTCCCCGGTCAGGTGACCACGCAGGGTGCGAAAATGAGCATGAGAAATGGCGTGCTCGACATCCATCTGAAAAAAGCACAGCCGGGATGAACAAAAACCCCGGCACCTGTCTTTTTTAACACTCCTCGTTCCTTTCCGTCATTCAATTCATGCATTATTTAAGTGATGACCTGCATTTTCTTAAATGAGCAATACATGAGAAAAACTTCTGATCTGGTAGATGAGATGCGTGCAGAAGCGAAAAACGCCTGGCTTGTCGCAATTGCTGTCGTGTTCGAAACGGAGACGAAATTTGTCTTCAGTTCACGCAGGCACCCGCTTGAAGAACTTGACCAGCTGGTGCTCAATGGCGGTTCTCCCATAGGGTTGTTGCGGTTCGATAAGGAAACGTCCACAGTACAGGGGTCATACCGCCCGTTCGTTGAATACGAGAAGGAGGACTGGGCAAAAAAATATCTTGCCGGCCTTCTGGATAAGACCGCAGAGATCGTTGAATTGAGCCAGCAGCAGACACACAGTTTCCCAAAGGCGTATTGAATAATATCCCCCTTCTTCAGACGATTTTCCGGGAACATTTTTGCCCCCGGATCCCAGGACTACCCGCAACCGGTTTCAAGCTTGAAGACAAAAGAATCATGACACACGGCAGCACTACTATCTTCTGATGAGAACTCCGGGGCTGCTCACGGGCTTTCTGCCGCTTATCGTGTATGGGATCCTCTCGGGAGCGCTGCCCGGAAGTGTGCAGATCGCGCTCCTTGCCGCCTGTATTGTCTCGCTGCTGGCGGGTTTCCGGCTGCTCCTGCGGGGATTCATACTTGAATGGGTAAACTTCCTGATGTTTACTGCCGCCCTGTTCTGCGTGTCAGTGGTGCATATCAGGACGGTCGGGGAGTACATGAGCGTCCTGATCTACCTTGTCCTTGCGCTCGTGGCATTCGGCTCGCTGCTTGCCGGCGTTCCGTTTACTATCCAGTATGCGAGGGATATGGTCGACAGATCCCACTGGGACCACCCGGTCTTCCGATCGGTGAACACGTTCATGACCGGCGTCTGGGGAGCCCTGTTTGTTGTCAACCTTGTGCTGGTTTTGTACGCAATGACAGTCACGGGACCTGCTGCCGGGGTCGCCGCCATCACGACCTATGCAGTCCTCGTCATTGGCATCGTCTTCACGGTGCGCTACCCCGGCGTATATCCGGGAAAAACAGCACGCACGTCCGGTCCCGGAACTACTGTGATGATGCAGCGAACCTGCGGCAGGGCAGGAGACTCCGGAAAACCCCATTCGGTTCAGTACCATAAGGCCCGGGCTTTTGAGAAAAAAAGTGCTCTTGTGAAATCCTTGTGTTGGAACAAATAGTATTGATTATATTTTTGAGAGGAAGGGACAGTGCCTTTCCCCGCGGACCGCCCCTGCGCATTGCGATGCTGCAGGAATTACCTGTCGGTTGCTACAGCGGCTGAGGTAAAACCCCTGAATAGTGTTCCTCTTTGTAATGATATCTACAGAGCAGAAAAATTTATCTTTTTCCGGTCCATTGTCTGCTTTACGGCCAGCGGGCGGTACCCGTGTCCGGTGAGGTCCCGTCTCCGGGAGCGCTGCCGCCCTTCTCCCCGGGACGGCCGTCATGATGGAAATTGCCCGGACCCGGGTCACCCTGCGTCAGCCGTTCACCGTCATGAGCGTTGAGTACCGGTAACCGCCTTTTGGGACCCGGATCTCGAACCGTGCACCCCGCCCCGGCTCCCCGGTCTCGCCGATGGTAATTCCAGTCATGGAAAGAATTTCCCTGGTCAGGAAGAGGCCAAGGCCGGTATTTTTGCCGTATCCCTGCCTGAATATCTTCTCTTTCTCCTCTGCCGGAATACCCGGCCCGTCATCTTCCCAGAGGATGTTCAGGCCGTTTTGGGATTCCCGGGCGGAAACACGGATTATCGTCGCATGTTTCCCGTGCCGCAGCGTGTTGTCAAGGAGGTTCAGGAAGATTTTCTCAAGGATTGGATCTGCATACACAACCAGGCCGTCAATATCGGCCTGCAGGATCACTCCCCGGGGCATAATGGTATGGGGAAGTACCTGGGAAAGTTCCTGCCAGCGGGGCTCTGTAGAGCCAAGGTCTTGGTAAATCTTTGTAAATTCTATGTACTCGCCGATCGCCCGGGTATTGGAAACCAGTTTCTCAAGTACTTCTCCTGTCTCCGGACCGGGTTCTCTCTCTTTGAGAAGGTCCAGGTAACAGGACATGATCATGATCTTGTTGAGGATATCGTGTCGCGTGATGCTGTTGAGGAGATTGAGTTGCCGGTTTGCGGCCCGCAGCGCCTCCTCTATCCGCTTGCGCCCGGAAATATCGCGGCCTACGACCTGGAGGGCCGGTTTTCCCTGGAACACGGTATCGGTTGCGATCACTTCCACGTCGACTGTGGTACCGTCAAGGCAGCGGAACCGCTCCTCGATCAGGGGAACCGCAGTACCCGGGGACTCGGACATTATTTTGATCCGTTCGCGAACAACCCCGCAGAATGCCGGATCAACGAAATCAAGGACCCTCCGCCCGATCATCTCCGCGGGGCCGTTTGCTTTGACCATCCTCGCCGCGGCATCGTTTGCCACTACGATCTTTCCCTCCTGGTGGATGATGAACGCGTCAAAGGACTGCGCGATGAGCCGGCGGTACCGCTCTTCGCTCTCCCGGAGACGTTCCTCCATCTCGTGTCGGCCGGTTACATCCCGGATAGAGATGATATTGGCCGGCTCTCCCTTGTACGTGATCCTGTTCCCGAGGGTCTCGATGTACAACTTCCTTCTCCCTGCCGTAATCGCGGAGTATGTCCGTGTTGTGCCTTTTCGTTTCGGGCTCATGGCAAAAAAATCGTGCCTGGCAGCGTCCAGTGAATCCGGTGCAACCGTGTCAAATACGGTCAACGGGAGGCGACCGGAAGTACCGTCCACTTCGTACATGGCGAGGCACGCATGATTTGCGGTGAGGATCCGGCCCTCGAGATCGGTGACGAGAATACCGTCCAGCGACGATTCTGCAAGGAGCTGGTATCTCTCTTCGCTCTCCCGCAATGCATCTTCGGCCAGTTTTCGCCGGGTAATATCGCGGGCGAAGGCAAAACTGAAATCTCTGCCATCTTTTGAAACATAATTGGTCATTATTTCTACATCGACAATCGTTCCGTCCTTGTGCCGGTGCCGGGTCGTGAAAATATTCGTTTTTCTCTCTTTGAGGATCTTCTTGGACCTGTCCCACATTCCTGAGGTGAAATCCGGGTCGAGGTCGAAGACCGTCATCGCCAGGAACTCTTCCCGCGAGTATCCGGTGTTCCTGCAGGCCGACTCGTTTGCGTACAGGATCTTCCCTTCAAAATCAAGCCAGTACACGTCGTCGGATGCCCAGTCCACCGAAACCTTGAGGAGCCGGAGTTGGGATTCGTTTTCCCTCAGATCTTCTATCGCCTTCTTCCGCTCGACTGCCTTCCGGATCTTATGGGCAAGTTCGGCGAACTGCGAGTCGGGAGCACCCCCTTTCTGGATATAGAAGTCGGCCCCGTTGTTGATCGCATCGATCACGATCTCTTCGCGCCCCTTTCCGGTGAAAAGAATGAATGGGATGTCCCCGGACTGCGATCGGATCTCTTTTAAGAATGTCAAGCCGTCTGTCTCCGGCATCTGGTAATCGGAGACGATCGCATCATACGCGGTGTCCTTTATTTTTTCCAGGGCCGCAGGCACCGAATCCGTTGTGTCAACAGTAAAGTCCCCGCTCTTTTCAAGATACGTCCGGCACAGATCCAGAAGCAGTTTTTCGTCATCTACATAAAGGACTGAATACATCGGGCACATCTCAGGTATATTCTGCTTCAATAAGGTGGTAGGTAATAGCTGAATAACTATTCGCGAACAGCGATTGCCGCCCTTATCAGTCATCTCCCGGAACGCCCACACGGTACGTGGGGTGTTGTCCAGGTTCCGGAACTATGCATTCCAAAATACCGGGTAAACCCTCAGTGATGCCCGGTCTTTTTCAATCCCGGCAAAACCGGACAAAAATGATCGCCGGTACTTCCGTCCGGACGGGATCGATGGGCCAGCCGCAGATCTCTCCCACTCATACCGTGGTAGTGATTAAAGATTGAGTTTTCCAAGGACGTGGGCGGGGGCATGACCGGCGTCCAGCCTTCATCCGTAATTCTGGACGAAAAAGCAGCTGAATTATTACAGGATACAAAATGTCCGGGGAACTCCCCCGGTGCAGATGAACCCTCCCGCACACCAGGGAAGGGGAACACTCCTGCCATGATCCTCCCGCTTCAATACCTGCATATCTGAAGATCTTCCGCGTTCCTGTAAGGGTTGCAGGGTAACGGTACAATGGCACACCGGGCCCTGACGGATTGAAAAAGAAGTATGATATGGCGCTGATGCCCGGGGGAACTCCCCGTCTAATACGAGCTCCGCCCTACCTGGCTTATATAGATTTTGTGCTCCTGCAGGTCGATCCTGAAGAGCTCGGGATTGCTGATGAGATCCTGTACCGGGATCCTCATGGATGTCAGTTCCGGAAACGAGAAGTGTTCGTTGCGTTTCTGTTTTCCATCCATCCAGTTCATTGAGACACCGGTACCGGTCTGCACACTGTTGTATATTTTTTCCACGTTACTATAATGCGGTTTGTGATATGTTGAATCTACCCGACCGGATACAAGGTACAAACGCTTCATGGCACCGGCGGCAGGGTTCATGTGTCCCGGGTCCGTCCCGGAATACACAGGAATTCCGGGACGGATTTTCAGTTTTTTCCGGATTTTGACTACAATACACAACTATATCCCCAGAAGAACCAAATGGGCATGAGAAACACAAAAAAGGAGGTAAAAATGGGACATGTACGGACAGATGCGACGAGGAGATACCAGTGCGCACACTTTATCTGTGCCTATCTGCTCTCCCGCAAGATAAGCAGGGCGGTGGTAACTTCACGGGATATTGCCCTGTTCCATCACCTGTCGCGGAAATCCTCCCAGTCGATCAGCGCGATGCTGAACTTCCTTTATACCAACCGCATCCGCGAATCCCGTTTCGGGTTCTACATTATAGGAACATCCCCGTTCCGGAAATACGATTATCCCCACCATTATACAATAGAACTTATCGATGGGGCCCGGGGGCTGCTCTGATGCATATCCCGCCCGTCACCGGACCGACAGGATATGCCGCTCACCCCTCCTGGTCCCGGCAATTCCATTCCCCGCAGGGAACAACTTTCTGCAGGAACCGGATGTGACCCTGACCTGGATGGAGTGGCTTGACGGAAGAGACGAGGATCACTCGTGCTGGTGCGATTTCATGGATGCCCCCTCGTTCTGGCAGACCCGGTGGTTCTGGATCGGTGGAGCAGCTGCCGGTGTGTGCATCATCCTGGTTTTCCTGTCTGGTATAATGTAAACGCGCCGGTGAACGATTGCAGGGAAATTACCGGGCCCCTACCCTGGAGTGAATTGGAAGCGGTATATGATCCCGGGCATTGTTGCCACACATATGCTTTTACCGGGATGCCTGCGTGAAGTCCCTGTGCACTTGAGGATTCTCCTTCGGGTCATCACGTTCAACAAAAAGAATAGTCTTTTATCAGCCCTTTCGGGTACTCTCTTCGAGATCAACAATCCAGCTGGCAACGGCCCTGAGCACGGTTACCGTCTTCTCGGTTTTGTAAAGTTTTCCGCTCTGGGTAAAGATCCCGTTATTATCCGCTGATATCACTTCGCTGATCACCCAGACGCCGAACGGATCGGTGGTCACGGAGAGGCCATTGGAAAAGCCCGGGCAGTTGATGAATAATTCGCCGGACTCGTAATCGATATCAATTTTCAGCTCACGATCTTCCTTCTGCACCATCTCTTTCAGGTACACGGACAGGTCGTGCGTCGTCAGGATCGTTTCAACATCTTCTGGTCGTAACATAGTTCATCTCGGGTCTTGTCGTTGTAATGGTTTTTTTGACAATTGTATTCTCTTCATCCGGGAAAAACAGGAAAAATGCCATCCTGCATACCAACGAAACGAAGACTCCCGTGGTGGATAGTATATTCGTATAACGGGGACATAGTGAATACTCCACTGACTCCTGATAAAGCAATGCATGGAACCGGGTTGAAGGGGAGGGAGGTGATGGCTCGTTACGCGGGTACCGGTTCTTCCGTGAACCGGAATGCGCCTTCCGGTACCGCGATCTCGAACCGGGCCCCCACTCCGGGGATACCGGTCTCGCTGATGGAAATGCCGGTGATCGAGAGGATCTCCCGGGAGAGAAACAGGCCAAGGCCTGTATGTTTCCCAAAACCGCGTTCGAACAGGCGCTTTTTATCTTCGGCGGATATACCAGTCCCGTTATCGGCAACGGTGATGATGAGCCCGGTGCCGGCCGGATGATATGAGACACTTATCCGGGTGACCGTGCTGCCATGCTGCCGGGCATTATCGAACAGGTTTAAAAAGACCTTGACAAGGAGCGGGTCTGCGTACATTTCAAGACGGTCATCGGGAATTTCAAAGGTAATGGCATTGTCTGCCATCTGTCTTGCCGCTGAACGGACAATGGCTGATACCTGCTGCCAGACGGGCGTCATGACCCCGAGATTCTCATATTCACTGGTGAAAGCGATCTGGTGCAGGATGTTCTCCGCCGCGTTTTGTGCCCGGGTGATATGGACAACCCTTTCCGGGTCCTCAACGGTATCCAGCGCAAGTTCAAGAGAGCCGGAGAGCACCATCAGCTGGTTCACGACATCGTGGCGGGTGATACCGGTCATCAGTTTCAGTTTCCTGCTGGCAAGAGCAAGTGCATCTTCAGCCCGTTTCCGTTCAGTAATGTTCCGGATGTTGCACTGGACGATCTGGTGATGGTCCACCGGGTAGACGTTGCTGATGAACTCGACATCGATGCGGTTCCCGTCCTTTGTCTCCAGCGGTATATTCTCGTACCGTATATAGGTATTTTGTTTCAGGTCTGCGAACGCTTTTTGGGCAAATGATTTATCCTTGATAAATCCGAGTTCCCAGAGCTGTTTGCCGATAAAATCCAAAAGCGGGAATCCCAGCATATCGAGAATGAAGGCATTCGCGTCGACAATGGTACCGGTTTCAGCGTCCAGGATCAGGATACCATCCTGTGCTGTTTCAAAGAGCCGGCGGTATCTCGTTTCGGACATCTCCAATCTGTCGTGAGCTGTTTTTCTGTCTGTGATATCCCTGATATTGCACTGGATGATCCTCCTGTCGCCGACAAAGTAAACGTTGCTGATGAATTCGACATCGATGCGGTTCCCATTCTTTGTCTCCAGCGGTATGTCCTCGTACCGGATATAAGTATTCTGTTTCAGGTCTGCGAACGCTTTTTGGGCAAGGGATTTGTCTTTGAGGAAACCGAGTTCCCAGAGGTGCCTGCCAACAAAATACTCCAGCGGGAATCCCAGCAAATCGAGAATGAAGGCATTCGCATCGATAATCTCTCCGCTCTCCCCATCAAGGATCAGGATCGCGTCCTGAGCCGTCTGGAACAGCCGCCGGTACCTGAGTTCTGAATTTTTCAGTTCACGTTCAACAGCGATTCTCTGCTCTTCATGGTCCAGATTCTGGAAAGCATCCGAGATATCCCCGGACTGTTCATCGAGGAGCCTGATGATACGGTCATTAAAAAATCCCGGTTCCGTAGCATAGAATGTAATGACTCCGGCACTTCCGGTATCGCGTGCGAAGGGGAATGCAGCAAGGGAGCGGTAGCCCCGCCCGAGTGCCCCTTCGCGCCAGGATCCCATTGCCGGATCGCATCATTACAGACCGTGAATGTCCCTGTGCGGAATGCTGTCCCGGTCGGGCCCCGCATGGCAGGTATGTCGTCAGTAGATAGTGAGATCGTATCAAGGTAACCCTCCACGCGACCCGCCGCAGCCACGGGTTCGATGAGATGTTTTTCCCTGCTGACAAGTCCCGCCCACGCCATAGTAAAGCCGCCGTTCGCGACAGCAATCCTGCATATCTCGTTCAACAGTTCCTTTTTATCATGAATATGAATAATTGCCTTGTTGGTCGCAGAAATGACCGAATAAAGCCGGTTGAGGGTTGCGATCTGCGCCTCATCCCTCACGTGGTCGACTGCGGTCCTGATCTTGTGGACAAGCTCGGTAAACTGCGACGCCGGGTCCCCGCCTTTCTGGAGATAAAAGTCCGCACCGCTCTCAAAGGCTTCGACAGCGATCTCTTCCCTGCCCCTGCCGGTAAACAAAATAAACGGGATGGTTTTATCTACAGCCCGTACCTGTTTTAAAAACGTAATGCCATCCATTCCCGTCATCTGGTAATCAGATACGATGGCCTGGATCCCGTCGGATTTTACCAGGTCCAGCGCAGCCGAAGCTGATACTGCGGTGGTTACAGAAAATTCTGTTGTCTGCTCAAGGTACCGTTTGCAGATATCAAGGATTGCAGACTCATCATCCACAAAGAGAACTGATATTATCGGGACCACCTTCAGGGATCTTGGTTTTGATAAAACACGTGTGCTACTTATAATAAATATTTAATAAATATTTCGCCTGAAATCAAAAAATGCAATCAATGACTGCCATGATATAATTCCGCGTGCCATTTTTGCCTGCGGGTAAGGCCATGAGGGTTCCTTTTATTACAGTAAACCCGGATTATCGTTATTCTTTATGAATAATATCTTTTAAATCCGGTACACCCGTCGATATAACCGAACGATCCCTGGCATCCCCACGCGATCATAATTCTGTATGGTTTTCGGGTACAATCATGCCATCATCCCTGTCGCAGGTGACCTAAGTACACCCCGGGAAAGGAGTGCACCGGGTGGAACACCCGGCTAAACTGTTATACGGTAGGGCGTACATCAAGATACTGTGAATTACTGTCCTGTCTGCAAACGGGAATATAAGGGACTGAAAGGGAAACAGACCGGGCACTGTCCCGTCTGTGGTACCGATCTCGTCCAGATCTCCGATAGCGAGATGGCTGTCGTGCGCCGGGAGAATATCCGGAAAAATGGATGAACCGGAGAAATCCGGCTATTTTGGTACTATGCGTGCCTCGGTATCGGTTATCTCGTAGATAACTTCCTTCTTTTCCTGTTTGAGCTGCTGGAGTTCCTGCAGGATCGCCTGCAACTCATATTCCTTGTCCCTCCGTGCGATCATATACGGTGTGTTCGGCTGGGGATTTTCCGGGGTAGTGGCAAGCAGCTCGCAGGTATTCCGCTGGCGGGAGATCTTGATATCGGAAATTTTGCCGAGATCAAGGGATTTGAACTCCCCTGCATGAAACGAACCCGACTGTGCGAATCGTACGAGGACCGTCATACGGATCCTCCGGCAAACCTGTTTTCAGATGGTACGACTACCATACCTAGTAGTCACCCATTCCCGGCGGCATTCCGCCCATTCCTCCCGGTGGCATTCCCCCGGCAGGACCGGATGCCCTGGACGATGCAATGACGTCGTCGATCCGCAGGATCATGACCGCAGCCTCGGCAGCGCTTGCAATTGCCTGCGTCTTTACCCGCAGGGGTTCAACTACGCCGGCCTTCAGCATATCGACCGGTTTGCCCTCATAGACATCGAGACCGAATGTCTTCTTTCCCGCTTCGTGCTCTGCCCGGATCGCTACGATCATATCGATGGGGTCGAGGCCGGCATTTTCTGCAAGCGTTCGCGGAATGATCTCGAGCGCCTTTGCGAATGCCTCGATTGCAAGCTGGATCCGGCCCCCGAGGGTTGCGGCATACCGGTGGAGCTGGAGCGAGAGCTCGATCTCGGGAGCCCCGCCACCCGCAACGATCAACTTGTCCTGGACGACAACACTGACGACCATGAGGGCATCGTGGACGGCCCGTTCAAGTTCATCGACCACATGTTCCGACCCGCCCCGGATGATCAGGGAGACCGCCTTGGGATTTTTGCATTTCGAGACAAAGATCATCTCTGCCCCAGAGAGTTTCTTCTCCTCGACAAGGCCGGCAGCCCCGAGATCGGCCGGCGTGATTGCGTCGATGCTGCTGACGATTGCTGCACCGGTTGCCCGCGAGAGGTTGTCCATGTCGCTCTTCTTGACACGGCGGACGGCAAGGATCCCGGCCTTTGCCAGGTAGTGCTGGGCCACGTCATCGATGCCCTTCTGGAAGAAGACAACGGTAGCGCCGGTTTTGATCACCTTGTCCGCCATGTCGTGCACCATCTGCCCGTCCTCATCGAGGAATGCCTGCACCTGCTCGGGCCGGGTGATGTTGATCTTTGCGTTGACCTCGGTTTTCTTGTATTCGAGGGCCGCGTTGAGGAGGAGGACTTTTGCGTCTTTGACTTCCTTTGGCATGGCCGGGTGCGCCCGTTCCTTGTCTATGACCATGCCCTCGATCATCACGGTATCCTCGATCGCGCCGCCGACTTTCTTCTGCACGTTCACGTGCTTGATATCGACGGTGCCGTCAGGATCGGTGACCCGGGTGATGGCCTTCACGACGATGTCGCAGAGCAGGTCCTTGTACGCCTCTGCGCCCTTGCCGCTGATCGCCGTCTCGGCGACTTTTTTGAGCATCGCGTGATCGCCCGGTTTCACGGTAATTGCGATCCCGGTGAGTATCTCCAGGGATTTTGCCGCAGCCTGCTGGTATCCCTCGGCAATAACCGTCGGGTGGATCCGCTGTTCGAGGAGGTTCTCCGCATTTTTCAGGAGTTCCCCGGCTAGCACGACGGCGGATGTCGTGCCGTCGCCGACTTCCTTGTCCTGGGTCTTTGCAATCTCGACCATCATCTTTGCGGCGGGGTGCTCGATGTCCATCTGCTGCAGGATGGTCGCGCCGTCGTTGGTGATGGTGATATCGCCCATGCCGTCAATGAGCATCTTGTCCATGCCTTTTGGCCCGAGTGTTGAACGGACCGCGGCTGCTACTGCCTTTGCGGCGGCGATATTGCTGTTCTGGGCTTCCTGCCCACGGGTCCGCTGCGTTCCCTGCCTGAGAATGATGACCTGCTGGCCGCCAAGTTGTTGTGACATTTCCTTCCTCTGTTTATCTGGTTTTTCCGGGAATGCTCTCCTGGTTACCAAAAAAGCCTTCCCTGTTTATACCGGGGTGCATTGCCGAATCGTCCGGGGTCCCGGTTACCGGTTCTTCTACATGCATGCTGATGATCATCCAATCTCGCTCGTGAAAAACGGGACTCCGGAACAGATCCGCCCCACCGTACCAGGTTCCCTGGGATGTTGCGGCGCAACGATGTATGTGTATTACTGTATCACGCTGCTGTGATGCGTGACAATTGCTGCGTGGGTTCATAGATGTATCTGTCCGGAAGATCCCGGTATGATCCCCGGAGACCCGACGGGTCCGCACCGGGGCGGATCTTGCCCGATAACGATGATAACGGTGTGATAACGGGCCGGTTCATGCCAGCCGCAGCCGTGTTTCAGCGGTTTCATATCTCCGTCCCCCACCATTCCTGATATATACCTTCAACATGTCAGCCGCCAATAGTAGTACAATACGTAGTTGGTTGAATGAGTGGTTTTCATAAGAAAAATAACGAAGCAGCAGTGGATCCGAATGCGGTGAATCCTGACGGTACTCCCGTAGCACGCGTGCGGCTGCCAAAGAAATGGGCCAAGGAGCAGTTTGCCCTTGCCGAGACTATGCTCGGGGCAAACCATATCCGCGTCCAGTGCATGGACGGGGTCACCCGGATGGGCAGGATCAAGGGGAAGATCAAGAAACGGGCCTGGATCCGGGAAGGGGACACCGTCATCGTCGTCCCCTGGAGTTTCCAGGACGAGAAATGTGACATCATCTACCGGTACCTCAAGCCGCAGACAGAATGGCTGCGGAAAAACCGTTACCTGTAACCGGAAAATTTTAAACTTTTCTTTCAGGCAGGGCCCGACAGCTTAGCCCGTCCTGCTGTTCCGGTACGCCCTGGCAGGTATGGCCATCCCGAACCGACTTCTCCCACCGTGCCATTCTCGCGGAGGGTGATCCCGGTCGTGGTGAAGATTTCCCGGACAAGGAACCGGCCGAGGCCGGTATTCTTCCCGAATCCCCGCTCGAAAACCTTCTCCTTGACCTCTGCAGCCATGCCGGGCCCGTTATCCTCGCAGACCAGCAGGAACCGGCGTGGTTCTTCGCCCGCAGAGAACCTCCCGGGCCGGGGGCGGCATACCGCACTGCATTTTCGAAGAGGGTCGTAGAACACTCCCGGGCAGCGGGTCCTCATAGATCTCCCGGCCGCTGACTCCCCGCCCTGTCCCACACGGTCCGTTGCTTAAGGTTCCTTTCCCTATATATGATCGCAGATCCATTGATCGTTGTTAGAGGAAATGGGATGGCGGATCAGGAAACGGTTCCCTGCCAGGTCTGCGGGGAAAGGAGGAAACAGAACGAGGTCGTGCCAGCGGGATCGATCCATGCATCGATCGCGGATGTAATCCGCAAGGAATGTCCCGGGTGGTCACGGGAAGGCTACATCTGCAGTGCCGACCTGAACCGGTTCAGGGCACAGTATGTGCGGGAGATCCTTGATACGGAGAAGGATGAGCTCTCCTCGCTGGAAGAGAATATCATGCAAAGCATGAAAGATCACGAAATGACGGCGAAAAATATCAATATCGAATTCGACCGGCAGCTGAGCTTCGGGGACCGTGTATCAGATCATCTCGCCGATTTTGCCGGGAGCTGGACATTTATCTCCATCTTCACGGCAGTCTTTCTCGTATGGATCGGTATTAACACCATCGTCCTCGTGCTCAGGCCGTTCGATCCGTACCCGTTCATCCTGCTCAACCTCGTCCTCTCGGCCCTTGCGGCAATCCAGGCGCCTGTCATCATCATGAGCCAGAACCGGCAGGAGAACCGGGACCGTATGAATGCCGAGCACGATTACCAGGTGAACCTCAACGCCGAGATGGAAATCCACCAGTTGCACAGGAAGATCGATCACCTTCTCATCAACCAGGGGGAGCGGCTCCTCGAGATCCAGAAGATCCAGCTGGAGCTGATGGAAGACATGTCCAAAAAAACCCTGTGATGGCCGGTGAGTCTTCAACGGATAAACGGTCAGAGGTATCATTCCCGTCCTCCCGATACATCTCATCCGGCAGTGTCACATCAGCAATGTCCTTCAACGGGTGATAAAGAAGTCAGTGACGACCTGTACACGGTTCAGGGATCTCCTTTGTTTCCCTGAAAAAAGCTGGCACGCACTCTTATTTTTCACTGGCAAACGCTTCTTTTACCAGTTCTTCCTGTTTCTTTGACAATTTTTCCGGAATCTTCACGAGCGCCCTGACCAGCAGATCCCCACGGCTGTCTGAATTCAGGAACGGCATTCCCTGCTCCCTGAGCCGGAAGATCGTGTGGCTCTGGGTTCCCGGGGGAATCTTCAGATGCGCCGTGCCCGTGATGGTGGGTACCTCCACCTCCCCGCCAAGAAGAGCAGTGCCGATCCCGATCGTCACGGAGCTGTAGAGGTCTGCACCTTTGCGTTCGAACGTCCGGTCCGGCCGGATATGAATGACCGCATACAGGTCGCCGGGAGGTCCATGGTTCTCGCCCGGCTCCCCTTCACCGGGAATCCGCAGGAACTGGCCATCTTCCACGCCGCGGGGGACCGAGACTTCGATCCTCCGGGTCTTCTGTACCGTACCTTTCCCTTTGCATGCCGGGCAGGGCCTGTCGATCAGTTTTCCCTGGCCCCTGCATGCCGGGCAGACCGCGATATTCACCATCTGGCGGCTGCCGCTCATCTGCACGCTGCGGATCTCGCCGGTCCCCTTGCATGCCGGGCAGTCCCGCACAGAACCCGGTTCTGCACCCGTGCCATGGCAGGTCCCGCAGGCAAAATGATGCGGCACGCCGACCGTGTTTTTCGTTCCTGAAAATGCATCTGCAAGGGAAATCTCGATCTCGTACCGGAGATCCGCACCGCTGCGCTGCCGGGCGGCCCGTGGGGATACGCCGGAAAATGCATCGAAAATATCCCCCAGGCCAAAGTCCCGGAAAAGGTCATCGTAACTGGGCGGTTTGTACCCGGCAGAGTCCCCGGGCCGGAATTCCGCGTGGCCGACCTGGTCGTACTGGGCTTTTTTCTGGGGATCGCCTAATACCTGATAGGCCTCGTTGATCTCCTTGAATTTCTCCTCGGCCTCCTTGCTCCCTTTGTTGAGGTCCGGGTGATATTTCCGTGCAAGCTGACGGAATGACTTCTTGATGTCATCCTGCGATGCTTCTTTTTTTACGCTGAGGATCTCGTAGTAGTCTTTCTCTGCCATGGTGTATTAAAAAAGGACTATTTCTCATCCTTTACCTTGAAATCGGCATCCACGACTTTTTCCCCACCCGGGCCGGTCGACTCCTGGCGGGGGCCTTCATTTTCTACGGGGCCGGCCTGTGCCTGGGCCTGCTGCCGGGAAGCTTCCTGGTACACGGCAGAACCGGCCTCTCCCAGCACGGTCCGGAGTTTTTCCATCTCTGCCTTGATCCTTGCAGTATCCTTTCCTTCCAGTGCTGCCTTTACTGCAACTATCGCTGCATTCACTTTATCGATGAGCTCGGCACTGATCTTTCCGGCCAGGTCGGATTTGGTCTTCTCGGCCGTATAGACCGTGGAGTCTGCAGTATTGCGGACCTCGACCTCCTCTTTCCTTTGTTTATCCTGCTCTTCGTATTGTTTTGCCTCGTTCACCATCTTTTTGACATCGGATTCTGCCAGCTTTGTCGAGGCGGTGATGGTCATCTTCTGCTCTTTACCGGTCCCGAGATCCTTTGCAGATACATTCAGGATACCCGATGCATCGATATCGAACGAGACTTCAATCTGGGGGATACCCCGTGGTGCCGGGGGAACGCCGACGAGATTAAACTGCCCGAGGCTCACGTTGTCTGCTGCCATGGGGCGTTCCCCCTGGAGCACGTGGACGGTGACGGAGGTCTGGAAATCCGCTGCCGTGGAGAAGATCTGGCTCTTCTTCGTAGGGATCGTGGTGTTCCGATCAATCAGCGCTGTCCTCACCCCCCCGAGAGTCTCGAGGCCAAGAGTCAGGGGCGTAACATCCAGGAGCACCATGTCCGTGATCTCGCCGCCGAGGATCGCTCCCTGTATCGCGGCACCGGTGGCAACGCATTCCATTGGATCGATCCCCCGCTCTACCTTCCTGCCCACGTGGTCCTCGATGAATTTCTGGACTACGGGCATCCTGGTCGGCCCGCCGACAAGGATCACTTTCTGGATATCGTTCTTGGTCAGGTTTGCATCTTTCAATGCCTGTTCGAACGGCTGGATGCACCGCCGGGTGATCGGTTCGATCAATTGTTCGAGTTTCGCCCGGGTCAGTTTCATGGAGAGGTGTTTTGGGCCTGCCTGCGTAGCGGAGACATAGGGCATGTTGATCTCGGTCTCCAGCACGGTGGAGAGCTCGATTTTTGCTTTTTCCGCCGCTTCCTTTACCCGGTTGACCGCCATCTTGTCAGTCCGGAGATCGATCCCCTCGAGTTTCTTGAACTCGTCGGCAATCCATTCAAAGATTGCATTGTCCATGTCCGTGCCGCCCAGCTGGGTATCGCCGGAGGTGGCGAGGACCGTAAACGTTCCGCCACCGAACTCCATGATCGTCACATCGAGTGTGCCGCCGCCAAGATCAAAAACAAGGATCTTGTACTCCCCGCTGCGGTCGAGGCCGTACGCCATCGATGCTGCCGTGGGCTCATTGACCAGCCGGACTACATCGAGCCCCGCAATCTTGCCTGCATCTTTTGTTGCTGTCCTCTGGTTGTCGTTGAAGTAGGCGGGAACCGTGATCACGGCCTTGGTCACCGGTTCCCCAAGGAATGCTTCCGCATCCCTTTTTATCTTCTGCAGGAGGAATGCGGAAATCTGCTGGGGCGTGTATTCCTTGCCATAAATCCGGTAGATATGATCTGATCCCATCTTGCGTTTTGCAGCAGTGACCGTACCTTCAGGATTGCTCACAGCCTGCCGCCGGGCCGGTTCTCCCACAAGGAGTTGTCCGTCCGGTGTGAACGCTACATACGAGGGAAACATCTTCCCGGCAACCGTTGCGCCTTCCGCAGACGGGATAATGGTCGGTTTGCCGCCGAGCATCACTGCACCTTCACTGTTCGAAGTCCCAAGATCGATTCCGATAATCTTCTCTTTACCCATGGTTCTCACCTTTGTCTTCTCCCGTGTTTTCTGCAATCACAACTTTCGATGGCCGGATGACCTTCGATTTCAGCTGGTAGCCTCGTCCGATCTCGCTGAGAATCGTATCAGGTTCCCTGTCGCATTGCTCCCTGCAGAGCACCTCATGGAAATTCGGATCAAATTTTTTCCCATGGCAATCGATGGGCTGCAGTCCATAACCGGCCAGGATTTTTAAGAATTTTTTCTGTACCATAGAGATCCCTTCGATGTTTTTTTCCTGTTCGAGGGACGGCAGCGCCCGTTCGAAATCATCGAGGATAACAAGGAGGTCTTTGATCAGGTTCTCATTTGCGAGCGCGATTATCGCTGCTTTCTCTTTCTCTGACCATTTGCGGTAATTATCAAAATCTGACTGGAGGTATTTCAGCCGGTTAAGCCGCTCCTCTGCAAGAAGTGTTTTCTCATCGAGGTCTTTTTTCAACCGTTCAATTGCTTCCGTCAGCTGTTGTTCTTTCAGCTGGACATCACCGGTAACCATTTAAACGTGCAATTCTTCTTCCTGTTCTTTAAACTTTGCCTTACTTTCTATTTTTTGTATATATGTTAAGCCAGGACACTTTGCACGTTTGAGGAAACCGGCGTTCGTTTCATTCTGCCGGAACACTGGCCCTGCCTGCAGGGCAGTGGATGATCTCGTCCTTGAGCCTTCGCAACTATTTTCTCGCGGCCGGGTTTCATGCAATTCTTTATCAGATTTCCTATTTCAAGAGATACTGAGGACCGTTCATGGCAGATACCGGCGTTTCAGTAGAATCCGTTGAAGTGACATTATTATCTGAGATTGGAATGTCTTCTGCGATACTGATGAAGGACGCCTATCAGCCACTTCCCGGGAATCACGCGGGTTTTGGACCATCTGTTCCCCATTCTCAATCCCCCTCCTCCCATGAGGAGGGTCTGTCCGGGCCAAATGCGATTGTCTATGTAACAAAAATAGCAACCCGTACTCCTGATGAAGTGATTGAACACATTCTCCTGAAAAATCCCGACAGCAGGCCGGAGATGGCTGCCCACGATTTCCATACCGTGATACTCATGATGAGCATGCGCCTTGGCGATCCGTCAACCACCCGTTTTATCAACGGAACAATCGATGTTGCGTTTCCCCCCGGGATAACAATTCTCGATTATTCCCCAAAAGACAAGGGCACTATTTCCGCCATTATTGAAAACGGCGGCAATGCGATCTCCCTGTCCCGGAGCCTGGTTTTTCTGCCATCTGCCGCACAGGGCAGAAAAACTCATAGGGAACCGGAGGAAAACTGGTTCGGGATCACGGTTGGCCCCGGAGAACAAATTACCGGTGCGTACAGCAAAAAAACCGGGTACTCTTTCGATATACCCACCGGTCTTTTGCTGGAATACCAGGGGATGCTCAAAAATGAGCACGATATGTTCTGGGAAATATTTCCACCTATGCCTCCTGCGGATATGGAAGGTGCGGGAAAAGAGATGCTGGCGGTTTTTTCGCTTATTGTAAAGACCCCCGGACATGTCCCTCCCGGAATCACGGTCCATATCGAGGGAAGGGTGAAAGGGAATCTCTGGGGAGTGATCCCCATCAAAGGTTCTGTGGTCCTGCCATAATGTCCCGGTGCATCCGCCGTTTTCACTCTTCCCGGCAAACGATCGCAGTTTAAGAAACATCTCCGTTCTTCCCGGTTTTCGCCCTTTTGAACATGCAGGTTCTTTCCTCTCTTTTCCAGGGTTCAGGGGAATGGTCGGGAGAGCAGATCCTCCCTGACCCGTTCATTGGCACGAGTGGGCAGAAAATTTATATTAAAAAACCCGGTGAAAACTCTATTGCCCCTGGAAACGCATACCCGTGTATCTCCCGTAACATGATGAGGTGTGATGGAACCATGAACAGGGATTTTCCAGGATTAAAGGGGAAGACCGCGATTGTCACCGGCGCGTCTTCCGGTATAGGCCTTTCGACCGCACAGCTCCTTGCTGCAAACGGCGTCAGGGTCGGGCTTGTCTCGCGGTCCAGGGGGGTACTTGAGGAACTCGCCGGTACGCTGCCCGGCTCCCGGGCCATTCCTGCCGACATGACAAAGATCCCGCAGGTCAGGAAGATGGTTACTACGGCGATGAAGTATTTTGGCAGGATCGACATCCTTGTCAATAATGCGGGTCAGGGGTATGATGCGACCGTTGAGAAAACAGAGATCGGCACATTCCGGTACATTTATGACCTGAATGTGGTAGGGCCGCTCGTCGCCATGCAGCAGGTGATCCCGGTCATGAGAGCACAGGGTGGAGGCACGATCGTCAATATCAGCTCCGGTACCGCACTGATGCACCTGCCGGGCATGAGCCCGTATTCATCGTCCAAGCGGGCCCTGGCCGGCATCAGCCTCGCCGCCCGGCAGGAACTACAGTCTGACAATATTACTGTCAGCGTCGTATACCCGTATATTACCCTGACGAATTTCGAGAAGAACACCCTCCATGCAGTCCCGGTACCGGAAGATGCCCGCGAACCGTCCGGCCAATTCCCTCCGGATACTGCTGCTTTTGTTGCCGGGAAGATCGCCGGGGGTATCGTAAGCGGAGAGGCGGAGATCTTCTGCCACGACTGGATGAAAGAGCGAAAGGACCTGATCGGACGGGGAAACCCGGTCCGGCCTCCCCGGATGGGTCCCTGTCCTGAAGAGATATAATAAGGCAGGATAACAGAGATCGTTTTGTGACCATCAGCCCGGTGAACACGATACCTGTTGACGATGTGCGTCTTGCGTTCAGGGAATCCGGTTCGGGGTATCCGGTGATCCTCATCAACGGGCTCGCGTCCACAATGGATATGTGGAACCCGCCCGTTCTTGCAAATATTTCAGAACACTTCCGGGTCATCATCTTCGACAGCCGTGGCACGGGGTACTCCGGTTCATCGGGCAAACCGATCTCCATCTCCCTGCTTGCCCGGGATACGGCAGGCCTGATGGATGCCCTCGGCATCTCCTCTGCATATATCCTCGGGCTCTCCATGGGAGCGTCCGTTGCAGAGGAGCTGGCTATCAGTTTTCCGGAGAAAACAGACCGGCTCGTCCTGGTATCAGGTAGTTGCGGAGGATCCGAATCGGTCAGGACTCAGGCAGATGTCGTGGCACAGCTCCTGGACAAGAGCGGGACGGCGGGCGATGTGGCCGTCCGTATGTTTCCCCTGCTCTTCCCGCCATCGTGGCTGGACACCCATGATCCCTTCAGCTATTGCCCGGAAGTATACGAAACCACCAGCGAAGAGATGGTTGCACGCCAGGCGGCGGCGTTCTTCGGATGGACCGGGTCGTTTGCCCGTCTTTTGGAGATCCGTTCGCCGACGCTGGTCATCACCGGGACAGATGACACCGTTGTCCCTCCAGCGAACTCCCGTATCCTGAGCGGCCGTATCCCCGGTGCAGAGCTGGTCGAAATCCCTGGTGCAGGACACGGGCTGATGTACCAGTTCCCGGACCAGTTCAGCGACTGTGTCCTGGTGTTTCTGGACCGCTGAATCCTTTTTACGGTATTGCCCGCTCGTCGGTTCCAGGTAAAAGACCCTTCTCCCATCTTATATCCGGTGTCCCCCCGGAAACGTAGTGAGCACATGTCTCCTCCATGCCTTCCTCTTCATCTCACTGGATACCCGGCCTGCGCCGGTAACTTCATGGGACGGCCATAACAAGCGTATTAAAAGAACAGGCAGTAATTTTACCGGAATATCTTCCGGTACGGAAGGACTGGATACGATCGCATGACTGTCGCACTGCACATACAGGATCTGACCCGGCGCTTCAACGAGCTGATCGCCGTGAATAATATATCGTTCGATATCGACCAGGGCGAGATCTTCGGCCTGCTGGGCCCCAACGGCGCCGGGAAGACAACCACCCTCTCGATGCTTGCAACGATGCTCACACCTACGTCCGGTTCGGCGACGGTTAACGGTATCGATATCAGCCAGGATCCGGACGGTGTCAGGAAATCGATCGGGATCGTCTTCCAGGACCAAAGCCTCGACGAGGAACTGACCGCGTGGGAGAACATGGACTTCCACGGGCGGCTCTACCGGATCCCGGCAGGGACGCGGAACCAGCGGATCACCGAACTCCTCACGCTCGTAGAACTCAACGACCGGAGGGACGACATTGTCAAGACCTTCTCCGGGGGGATGCGGCGGCGCCTCGAGATCGCCCGCGGCCTGCTCCACCACCCCGCAGTCCTCTTCCTCGACGAGCCCACGCTCGGCCTCGATCCCCAGACCCGCAACCACCTCTGGCACTATATTGCGACACTCGCAAAAGAGAAAGGGATCACAATCATCCTCACCACGCATTACATGGAAGAGGCGGACAGGCTCTGCAACCGGGTCGCCATCATCGACCACGGCAGGATCATCGCCATCGACACGCCGAAGAACCTCAAGGACGGCCTGGGCGGGGACCTCGTGACCATCGGGTCCCCCGACCCGGCCGCGGTGGCTGAGGCCCTCAAAGAACCCTGGGTCGCCCGGGTGGAGACTCATAACGATGACGTAGTTGTCAGCCTGAAAAATGCCGACCAGCATGTCAGCACGATCGTCACGCTCCTCAACCAGCGGCAGATCCCCATCGCGTCGATCACGATCCACAAGCCCACGCTCGAGGACGTCTTCCTCTCCTTCACAGGGAAGACCATCCGCGAACAGGAAGCGGATACAAAAGAACAGATGCGCACGTACCAGAGAATGATGAGGCACTAGATCATGGACATCATCTACACCATCTGGCTCCGGAATATGAAGCGGTACATCCGGTCGAAAAGCCGCATCATCGGCAGCATCGCTATGCCGCTCTTCTTCCTGCTCTTCCTCGGCTTCGGCCTGAACTCCGTGGTACACCTGCCCGGGCTCGGCGGGAACTATGTTGTCTTCCTGGTCCCGGGTATGGTAGCGATGAGCGTCATGTTCACGTCCGTGTTCTCCGGTATCCAGGTGATCTGGGACAAGCAGTTCGGATTTTTGAAAGAGACCCTTGTTGCACCGGTCTCGCGTCTGGAGATCATGCTGGGCCAGACCGCCGGCGGGGCAACAACGGCCGTCATCCAGGGTTTCATGATCCTCGTCCTCTCCCTCTTCATCGGGCTTCAGGTCTCAGGCGTGGCAGGTTTCCTGATCGCGCTCCTGTTCATGGTGCTGATCGGCATCTCGTTCACGGCCTTTGGTATTGCGATCGCGTCCCGGATGGAAGACATGACCGGGTTCCAGCTGATCATGAACTTTGTCATATTCCCGATATTTGGCCTGTCAGGAGCACTCTTCCCGGTCAGCTCGCTGCCGGCATGGATCATGCCGCTGATCCTGATCGACCCCCTGACGTACGGCGTGGAAGGGATACGGTATGGCCTGACCGGGGTGTCCCAGATCAACCCGTTGGTCTGTCTGGCGGTGATCGGCGGGTTTGCCGTGGCAATGACAATGATCGGGGCATTCCTCTTCAGGAAGATCAGGATATAACCAACCACTTCCCTGAAGTATCAGGCCCCTTTAAACAATAATTTCCCTGCCGGTGCATTTCCAGTTCCGGCGTGTGATCCCCCTGAGCAATGTTTTATACCGTATCACGGACGCACACTGGATCAAGGATATCGGTGTTGGACTATGCTCTACCGGAAGATGAACAAGGCCGCACCTGAACTCTCCATCCTCGGGTTCGGGTGCATGAGGCTCCCCGTAAAGGAGAACGGGCAGATTGACGAGGACCAGGCAACCGGGATGCTCCGGTACGCGATCGACAACGGGGTGAATTATATCGATACCGCGTATCCCTACCATAATGGCGGGAGCGAACCGTTCGTGGGCCGTGCCCTCACCGGTGGATACCGGGAAAAGGTGAACCTGGCAACCAAGCTCCCGAGCTGGCTGGTCACGTCCCGCGAAGACATGGACAAATATCTCAATGAGCAGCTCGCCCGGCTCGGGACCGATCATATCGATTTCTATCTTATGCACGGGCTCAACCGGCAGTTCTGGGATAACCTCTCGGCACTTGGTGTCACGGAGTTCCTCGATGAAGCGGTATCTGATGGCCGGATCCGCTATGCCGGCTTCTCGTTCCATGACAATGTCTCGCTCTTTAAGGAGATCGTGGACGCGTACGACTGGACGTTTGCCCAGATCCAGTACAATTTCATGGACGAGCACTACCAGGCGGGAACGGAGGGGCTGGAATACGCGGCGAAGAAAGGACTCGGCACCGTGGTGATGGAGCCGGTCCGGGGCGGCCTGCTGGCACGGGACCTCGCCGGGGTAAAAGAGATCTGGCAGACGGCGAAGGCCCGGCACCCGCCCGCTGCATGGGCCCTTCGCTGGGTCTGGAACCACCCGGAAGTGACCGTCGTCCTCTCCGGCATGTCGGCCCCGGAACAGGTCCGGCAGAACGTTGCCCTTGCAAAGACCGGGGTTGCGGGCTCGCTTACCCACGCAGAACTCTCCCTGTATGCGAAGGTCGGGGACGAGCTGGAGAAACGGGTCATCATCCCCTGCACAGGATGCAAGTACTGCGTCCCCTGCCCGCATGGCGTGAGCATCCCGGAGTGTTTCGAGATGTTCAACCGTGGGCACATATACGAGGACGAGGAACAGGCCCGGCAGCATTATTCGATGTTCCTTGGAGGTTTCTTCGATGGCAAGCCCCATTTTGCCTCGGTCTGCGAGGAGTGCGGGGAGTGCGAGGAGAAATGCCCCCAGGGCCTCCCGATCCGCGAGCACCTGAAGGCTGTTGCGGAATATTTCGGGAAATAATTTTTGGAATGATAGATGTTCCGGAGCGTCAGCCGGGCCCGGACGCTGATGCTGTGGGAAAGAAACTTCCGGTCACAGTCAGTCACGGTCGGTTACTGCCGGTCAGAGCCGGGATACGTTTGCCGGCAGTATACCTGCAGAGCGGGAATGATCCCGGCGCATTATTCTACTTCTCCCGGCCCTCATGTAGCAACACCCGGGGCCGTAACGAACCGGATATGTCCTGACCAGCACATTTATGGTTAGGCAAGACCTAACTAAAGAAGGATCGGAGTATGATGGAGCACGAGGAGCATCTGCGGGTAGTAATTGAAAACCTGCTCAGGATGAGGAACGAATGCTCCTGCACCATCTTCTCCGAATGCGGACTCTCGGATATGACGGTGAAACAGATCGCGTATCTGAAAACCATTGATGAACAGGGAAAAGTGACGTTCGGCAGGCTTGCTGAAATCACGAGGAACTCAAAACCCACGATCACCGAGATGATCAACAAATTTGTCCGGATGGAGTGCGTATACCGGGATCCCTGCCCTGATGATGGCAGGATCCTGTATATCCGCCTCACCGAGAAGGGGCAGAAGATTGCCAAGGCAGAACAGGCCGCCCTGCACCGGGTGATTGAACGTATGATGGAATCACTGGATGAAGACGAGATGGATCTCCTGATTGGGATCCTGCAGAAAGTCAGGTAATTTTTTTGTCCTGGACTTTAGTTAGGTAAATTCGAACTAAATGATTGAGGAAACCATGCACACAGAAAAAACTGATGATATACAGGAAAAAATACCGGACAGCATTGTCATACCACTCTTTGAGATCGTTGTCTTCCCGGACAGCAGGACAAAATTCCAGGTTGACCGGTCCACCGGCGAGCTCCTGCTCGCTGCAATGGAGCATTCAGATACTGCACACGCAGTCGGCCTGACCGTGAAGAGCGGTACCCGGCCCCTTGAACTGACTGCTGAATCATTGTACAGGATCGGCAACCAGTTCCGGATCTCGCATGTCCAGCCCACGGATGACGGGTACCTGGTCTGTGCGCACGTCGTGGAGAGGGTACGGGCTGTTTCCGTAACGGAAAAGGACGGGCGGTTCTATGCCGGCGTAGAGACAGTTCCCGACCAGGTGGACCTTGAGGCAGATCTCAAAGAACGGATCCTTGCGGATATAAAACTCACCATCCACGAGATAAGCAGCCGGTTCACGGGCTCCGAGCATTTCACGCAGCCGATCGACCGGATGGACTCCGTCAACCAGATCATGGGGTTCGTCATGCCCTTCCTGCCGGTACACCTCGCCGAGAAGCAGGCGCTCCTCGAGATCGTCTCGGTACGGCAGCGTTCCATCACGTTCCTGGAACTCCTCATCAGGACCCGGGAGAACATCGCCATCCGGATCGAGATGGCAAAGAAGGTCTCCGACCGGGTGAGCAAATCGAACCGCGAGGCGATGCTCCGGGAACAGCTAAAGATGATCCAGGAAGAGCTGGGCGAGAGCGACGGTACCGGAGGTGATGCGGGTTACCGGGAGCGGGTAGAGCACGCAAAGATGCCGGAGGATGTACGGAAGAAGGCCCTTGCCGAAGTGAAAAAGCTCGAGACCGGGGGCAGCCAGAACCATGAGAGTTCCATCATACGCAACTACCTCGACCTCCTGCTCGACCTCCCCTGGGAGACGGAAGAGAAGAAAAGCATCGATATCGGGGAGGCCCGCCGCGTGCTCGAAAGCCACCACAACGGACTCGAGAAGGTCAAGGAACGGATCATCCAGCACCTCGCGGTCATGAAGCTGAAGCAGGAGAAACAGGGTTCGATCCTCCTCTTTGCCGGCCCACCCGGCACGGGCAAGACCAGCCTCGGCAAGAGCATAGCAGAAGCGCTCGGACGAAAATATGTCCGGGTCAGCCTCGGCGGCATCAGGGATGAAGCCGAGATCCGCGGGCACCGGAGGACCTATATCGGGGCCCTGCCCGGGCGGATCATCCAAGGGATACAGAAAGCCGGTACGAAGAACCCGGTCTTCATCCTCGACGAGATTGATAAGCTTGCGATGTCGTATGCGGGAGACCCGGCGAGCGCCCTGCTCGAAGTCCTCGACCCCGAGCAGAACAGCACGTTTTCGGACCACTACCTCGAGGTACCCTATGACCTCTCCGATGTACTGTTCATCGCGACCGCCAACTCCCTCGCAACGATCCCGGCCCCCCTTCTCGACCGGATGGAACTGATCGAGATCTCGGGCTACACCAAGAACGAGAAGTTCGCCATTGCTAAAGACCACCTTATTCCTGAGGTTTTAAAAGAGCACGGCCTCGATGCGGAGAAACTCCGGGTCGGGGACGATGCCCTGAAAGTGATCATCGAGAAATACACACGTGAAGCTGGTGTCCGGTGGCTCAAGAAACAGCTGGCAAAGATCGCACGGCACGTCTCCGAAAAGATCGTATCCGGAAAAGCCGATCTGCCCTTTGCCGTCACACCGGATATGCTCGACGGGATACTCGGAAAGGAGCTGATCCGGCAGGAAGTTGCGAGGAAAGAGCCTGTCCCCGGCGTAGTGACCGGCCTTGCATGGACCCCGGTCGGTGGGGAGATCCTCTTCATTGAGGGGACGTTCATGCCCGGGACCGGCAAGCTCACGCTTACCGGCCAGCTCGGCGACGTGATGAAGGAGTCGGCTACGATCTCGCTCTCCCTCATCCGCTCCCGGCTTGCCGATTCGCAGGGCGGGTTCAACTTCATGACAAGCGATATCCACATCCATGTGCCCTCGGGAGCAACCCCCAAGGACGGGCCTTCAGCGGGCGTAACCCTCTTTACCGCCCTCTCTTCGCTCATCACCGGGAAGACCGCAGACCCGGACCTTGCCATGACCGGCGAGATTACCCTGAGCGGCGCTATCCTGCCGGTCGGAGGGATCAAGGAGAAGGTACTTGCCGCTCATCGTGCGGGAATAAAGAAAGTGATCCTGCCAAAAGAGAATGAACGCGACCTCCAGGACGTACCCGAAGATGTCAGGGCCGAACTTACGTTTGTGCCGGTCGGGACCGTTGAAGAGGTCCTCAAAGAGGCGCTGGGCATCGAGCTGCCCCGGACGGTCCTGTTCCACGCAGGCAACGGCGTGGTACCGGCCCAGAACATCTGAACACGTATGTTCCCTTAAAAACCCTGAATCGTGATACGGATGTGGGGGGCTTCCCAAAACACCCCCCGCAATCCTGGAGAACTCCCCTTTTCCACTTCCGGCCGCCGCCGTCCCGCTCCTGCACACGGATTCATCGCAACCGTGTGCCGGCCCGGGCCTTCCCGGCGTTCTGTATCACCCGGGATCGTGTCCTCTTACCGGCATGATCGTATATGGCATCCAGTTTCACTCCCCGCACCACTGCTTCAAGAACTCTAACAGGCCAAAAAATCCTGTGACTCCCCTTGACTATGCCATAATAATTGCGGCATTTATTACCGGCCTTATGGCCTCATACGTGTGGTTCCGGACAAAGGTCTGTGTCATCGAAGGCAGGGTGCAGAACGACTTCGACCGGTGGAAGAACGAACATACAAAAGAGATACGGAAGGATTCCGTCAACCGCTCGCGGTCCACGCTGAAAGGAAGGATCTCGGAGCAGATGGCCCCGCTCCTTGCGGAGTTCCCGTATTCTCCCGCTGATGCCCGCTTTATCGGGAACCCGATCGATTTCGTAGTCTTTGACGGCTACACGGAAGTCAAGGACGGGGACGGTAGCGAGATCACCGTTGTCCTTGTCGAAGTGAAGAAAGGAAAGGGCAGGCTCACGCGTGAGGAGCTGCTCATCAAAAAGGCAGTAGAGGAGGGCCGGGTGGCGTGGAAGACGATCTTCCTCAGGGACGAGGCTCACGGAAACGGGGAACCTGAAGAAGAATCCCCGGGGCCGTAACGGAATTTTCCGGGGAGCCGGACTTCCCCCGACCCCCCAGGCCGGACTGCCGCCACAGGCAGGCAGTTCTTTATTGCGTGGGGAGTCCGTAATATGAGAATTGTGGTCGGAAAATCCTGATGAACTCTGTTCTACCGGGGTCTCGTGACCATTCAGGAAAAAATATCTCTCCGGAACCGGACTGCCGTTTCACCGGTCGTTGCCGGTGCCGAACTCCGATTCCTGCCCGTCTTTCTGTTGGTGCTCTTCAATAAGCCTCCGCACCTCATCGTACGCTTTCTGCTTGTCCTTTATACCCGTGAAAAGGATGCGGGTCCCGTCGAGGTCGTCCTTTATATAGACCGCCTCGTCATACGCGATCAGCAGGATCTGCCCTCCAGGGCCAAAGGAGTTTTCCTCCCGCTCTCCCTTCATGTACCGTTCCCGCTGTTCCCGTGTCGGGGCAGCATACTTGTTGTCGTACCGGAAGACACCCATTACGATCCTCCCTGATTATGATTTATGGCAAGAGTGAAACTCAGCATAGTGGAACTGTCCGGATATGCCCGTTTACCTGATCCCCGGGATCAGATTTTCCCGGTCTTCGTCAGCTTCTTGGAAGGTTTTATTGGTCCCGGAGGATTCGTATGGGCCGGCAGCTTATCGCCGTGGGGATGGGAATGGGCATCATGACGGGGAGGAAGGGCCGGTTTTGGCTGCGTGTGATGGGGCGGATGAGGTTGCGGGTGAACCATCGGATGGTGCTCCGTATCCTCGTTGTGGCGCTCCTTGTCATAGCTGGGGTGTGACCCGGCATGTGACTGAGGATCACGTGGGCCGGGTTTGTTTTCGTGTCGCGGTGACATACTGAATACTCCCGCTTCCTGTAGATAAAACCATTGAAGGTACCGGGAAAGTCAGGCCATCCTGGTAATCCCGGCGATACCTGCCGGACCATCAGTCAGGAATGATCCGGATTACCAGGTTTCCGGTGCACGCGACCGTCCCGTTACGCGGGAAACCGGATCCACGGGCACCGGCAGGCAGGACGGCATGTCCGGCTCCCTGTTTAGAAAAAGGAGAATGAGGCAGCAAACCACAAAAAAGCTATGTTGGGGTTGTCTATTACCGCCGGTTGAAGGGCTCCGGGAATTATTTTACCGGCTGGCACCCGACACACGGGGGCACCCGGGAATATGCCGGCTGGTGGTCCGGAGTGACCACGCTGGAGCGCTTCCTGCATTTCGTGCAGGACGCATCCCGGGCTTCCTTGAAATGGTCCCGGGGGGTTTTGTTGACAATTACATTCTCGGCAGAGCAGATCGGGCAGGTGAACCGGATCACATACCCGGTCCGTGTGCCCGTGACTTCGGGTTTCAGGAAATTTTTCGTCATTCGTGCAGGATTTTTAAGAACTTCTTAATCAGTATTCAACCAGAATCGCACCAAAAGGGGGACACGGGTACCATGTTCAAAAAGGTTTTGCGGAGAGCAGGAGGGAATATTCCCAGGCCCGTGGATCCCGGAAGGGCGGGCGATGGTGTCAAAACCGTTTATGACTATACCAGTATTCGCTGTATGAGCGTATAGAATGATGGGAAGGTACACGGGGATTTTTCGCGTTGCCGGCTACCCCCCCGGACATTTCCCGGGACCGGGAGGCATATGACTTCAGGAGGGTCCCATATGCCGCATAGATTCAAAAAAATGAACGCTACGGAGATACACGAGGACCGGCTGATACCGGATTTGCAGAATGAACGGGGAGTATTTATTCGATCGTTTGCTGTGCACACCTGCCTGGAACAAGAATAATACCCTGCCGTGAGGAGGCGGTCACACCTGGGTTTTTTACCCCGGACTCCTGTCGGACCACCTTTGCAGGGATCATCCAGTCACGTATACCAGCTACCCGTTCCTTTCCGGAAACCCGGGAGTTTCCTCACCATTTCCTTTGCCCGCTGGTGAAGGAACGGTGCACTAGGGTGACCGCAGACTCGCGTTTCCTGCAAATGGCGTTGATGCCCCAGGCAGTTCCCCAGGGCAACCCCTGCCAGCAACAATTCCGGTCAAACGAATACAGGTGGAGAATGTTTCGCTACGGTGTTTCACCCGGATTATTGCCGGTACGGTGCCTCCCCGGTCCTAGTTAAATAACCCGGCCGGAGATGACTGGCTGACAACTCCGGGAATCACCGGCTATTTTCCCCTCAATGAATGCATTCCCGCGTCAATGACCCGGTAACCGGGATATTTATTATCTGGCGCACCTGATGTAATCTCCATCCAGCTATACTATCCGGTAAATATCGCAGGTGAACTCCCGTGGTTTCCAGAGCTGATGAAGTCACAACCGAATCTCCCGGGGGAGGGGAAACAAGCCCGGAGAAACGTCTCCTCACACGAGTGAGCTTCTTCTCCGGTATCCTGGCCTCTGTTTCGGCTATCCTGGGAATAGTCCAGATATTAGTTGGGATCACCCTCTTTTCCAGTCTTTTTTCCGGCAATAAAACCATTGCATTCTCTGCAGGGGTTGCCTGGATATTCTTCGGCTGTGTCCTTGCCATCCACGCGATCAGGCCGCTGGAAGGCATTGTGCGGGCCTGCATTGCCCTCCTCACCGCGGTGATCGCAGTTGCCGCGGCGTTCGAATTCCCCCTGAATATTCTCGGGAAACATTTCATTGTCGAGACGCTGTTCATCCGTCTCGGGAATGCGCTGACCGGCCAGCCTACAACCCCCATCTCCCCGGCAGCAGCCGGCCTGATCATTCCCGCCGCGATCGCGCTCTTCCTCCTGCTCGCCATCCACCGTGGTTCCGGCTGGTATAAGCGATTTCAGGATATCATCAGTATTACCGGGATATTTATTGCCCTCGTGAGTTTCACGTTCGTCCTGAGTTACCTGTACGGTTCCCCGTTCCTGTACGAAACGCCAATCATCCCCATCGCGTTCATGTCGGCGCTTGCGGGCGTTTTCACCGGGATCGGGCTGGTGGCTTCCGCAGGCCCCTCTGCGATCCCGTGTGTGTATTTTATCGGGGGAAACACCCGTGCGCGGCTCCTTCGGGCGTTTATCCCCCTTACCCTGATCATCTTTTTTATCCAGATTGTGCTCCAGTCCCCCTTTTTTGCCGTACCGGATGCGATCCAGGTTGCGCTGATCCTCGTAGTCTTCGGTCTCCTGACGATTTACGTGGTTGCCCGGGTATCGTCGCACATCGGCTTGTCTATCGATATCGCGGAGCAAAAACGGCAGGACGCGGAAGAAGAGCTCCGGCAGAATTACGGGCAACTCGCTGCAAGCCAGGAGCAGCTCCGCGGGAGCGAGGAGCGGTACCGCTCCCTGTTTGAGAATATGCTGGAGGGATATGCATTCTGCCGCATGCTCTACGATGATGACGGGCGCCCGGCGGACTTCATCTATCTCAATGTCAACCGGTCATTCGACCGGATCATCGGGACAAAGACCGTGACGGGAAAGCGGGTCACCGAGGTATTTCCCGGGATCCGGGAAGCGTTTCCCCAGATATTCGAAACCTACGGGAGAGTCGCGCTTACCGGCCAGCCGGAAGCATTCGATCTTGATTTCAGTCCCGCGGGCAGGTGGCTGCGTATCTCCGTGTACTCCACGGAAAAAGAATACTTTGTTGCCATATTCGAAGATATCACTGCACGCAGGCAGGCTGAAGAACGGATAAAAACCTCAGAGTTGCGATATCGCCTCCTCTTCGAATCGGCAAAGGACGGGATCCTGATCCTGGACCGGGACACCGGTGAGATCACGGATTCCAACCCGTTCATCGAGATCCTGACTGGGTACTCCAAAGAAGAACTCGTAGGCAGGCACCTCTGGGATATCGGGTTTATCAGGGACCAGCTCCCATCAAAACTCGCTTTTGGGGATCTGCAGAATAAAGAATACCTCCGGTACGAAGACCTCCCGCTCGAGACAAAGGACGGGCGGAAGATCGAAGTTGAGTTTGTCAGTAATATTTACCCTATAAACAATATGCCGGTCATCCAGTGCAACATCCGCGATATCACTGAGCGGAAGCGGGCGGAGAACCTGCGGGAAGAACTCATCAAAGAACTGGAGCAGAAGAACAGCGAGCTCGAACGCTTCACCTACACGGTCTCGCACGATCTCAAGAGCCCGCTCATCACCATCAAGGGATTTTTGGGAGTACTCGAAGAGGATGTCCTCAACGGTGACAATCTGCAACTGAAAAGCGATATCGCCCGTATCTCGGGTGCTACAGAGAAGATGCAGACCCTGCTCGGCGACCTGCTGACGCTCTCCCGCATCGGCCGGATCGCAAACCCGCCCGAGAATATATCGTTCGAAACGCTGGCCCGGGAAGCCGTGGAACAGGTTGCGGGCGGTATCCGTGATAAGGGTATTGCGGTAACGATACAGCCGGACCTTCCCCGGGTATATGTCGACCGGGTCCGTATCCGTGAAGTGCTGGTCAACCTCATCGAGAACTCGATAAAATTCATGGGTGACCAGGAGCACCCGGCCATCCTGATCGGCGTGCGAAGCGGGCCACAACCTTCGTTCTTTGTACAGGATAATGGTATCGGCATTGAGCCGCAGTATGAAAAAAAGATCTTCGGTCTCTTCGAGAAGCTGAACGCGCAGACTGAGGGGACGGGTATCGGTCTCGCACTCGTGAAACGGATCATCGAGTTCCACGGGGGAAAGATCTGGGTGGAGTCGGCCGGGCTTGGCGCCGGGAGCACCTTCTGGTTCACGCTGCCGGCAGTCACCTGGACCGGGCCAGCCGGAAACAATTAATAATATAAAACCATTAAGGAAATTCCATGGATGGAATAACCGGTGTACCGCTTGTCATCCTTCTCGTGGAAGATAATTATGATCACGCCGAACTGGTAATGCGAAGCATGCGGGACCAGCGGGTGGCAAATGTCATCTATCACGTCGATGATGGGCAGGAAGGAATCGATTTCCTGTTCCACCAGGGAAAATACAGTACCGGCGGGAACAGCCCGCGTCCAAACCTTATTCTTCTCGACCTCCGTTTGCCCCGGGTTGACGGGCTGGAGGTGCTCAGGACCGTCAAGGAGTCTCCCGATCTCCGGCGGATCCCCGTGGTCATCCTGACGAGTTCTGACACCGAGAGCGATGTAGCCCGGTCCTATGATTTCCATGCAAACAGTTACGTGGTAAAACCCCTTGATTTCAAGACCTTCACCCACCTGATGAAGGATCTTGGTTTTTACTGGCTCGGCTGGAATACAAAACCGATCTGATCTTCCCTGCACAGGCTAATTACATGGCTGAACCCGCCCCGGATTATTTTCCCGAAGTGAAAAACCGTGTCGCCCATATCCTTGTTCTCGAGGATGAGGATGCACATGCCGAGCTGATCAGGCGCAGCTTCCTGAAGGCAGCGGAGCCATACCGGCTGACAATTGCGCAGAACCTCGGTGAGGCCAGGGCAGATCTTGGTCGTGAAACCCCGGATCTTATTATCGCCGACTGGCTGCTCCCGGATGGGAACGGGATCGATATCCTGCCCCGGAAAGACGGGCTTGCAGAGCTTCCGGTTGTCATCATGACCAGCCATGGCGACGAAAATCTTGCTGTGGAGATCATGAAGTCCGGGGCGATTGACTATATCGTCAAGTCCGAGAGCACCTTTAAGGATCTGCCTCACATTGCGCTACGGGTGCTGCGGGAATGGGAGAATATCCGGGAGCGGAAGAATGCAGAAGAGGCTCTCCGCCGGTCCGAACTGAAGTACCGGACGCTTCACGAGAGCATGAGGGATGCATTTGTCAGCGTTGCCATGGACGGGCGGATCCGGGAGTATAACACGGCATACCGGGAGATGCTCGGGTATTCCGATGAGGAACTGGTCAGGCAGAGCTACCGGGAGATTACCCCGGAGAACTGGCATGCGTACGAAGAGAAGATCGTCCAGGAACAGATCCTCCCCCGCGGTTTCTCTGATGTCTACGGGAAAGAGTACCGGAAGAAAGACGGTACCGTTTTTCCCGTTGAGCTGCGTGTTTTCCTGATCAGGGACGAGAGCGGCCGGCCGGAGGGGATGTGGGCGATCGTCAGGGATATCACCGGGCGCGTCCTGCAGGAGAAGGCGCTCGCACTCGCCAACCAGAAACTCCAGCTCATGAACATCATTGCCTGGCACGACATCCAGAACAAGGTGACGAGCCTGCGGGGGTACGTGGAGCTCTCGAAGGACCTGATCGAGGACAAGAAAGTGACGGAGTTCCTCACGATCGAAGAGGGCATTCTCCGGACCATAGATACCCAGATCCAGTACACCAAGGAGTACCAAGAGATCGGGATACAGCCCCCCCGCTGGATCCGGATCCCGGACCTTGTCCGGATGACCGCGTCCCTGATGAACATGGGTCCTGTCAGGCTGGAGGTGCTGATGGACGATCTGGAGCTGCGGTGCGATCCCATCATCGGAAAAGTCTTCTCCCACCTTATCGGTTTCACGCTGGAATGCGGGAAGACCGCAACAGAGATCCGTATCAGCTGCAGGGAAACACCTGGCAATCACCTCATGGTCGTGTTTGAAGACAACGGCGTCGGGATCCCAGAAGAGAAGAAAAAGAGTATTTTTGTCCGGGACGTGGCAAAATTCCACGCGTTCGGCCTGTTCTTCATCCACGATATCCTCGAGATCTCCGGCATGGAAATCGTTGAGACGGGTGTGCCCGGAAAAGGTTCACGGTTCGAGATCCTTGTCCCGAAGGGAATGTACCGCACGGGCGGTGCCGGGGATAACCGGGATTAGGGCATCCTGCCCCCGCGGAGAAGGGCAGTGCCCCGTCACCCGCTGCGTCCCGGACCGGGGGTTTCGCGGGCGCCTGCTCTGGACTACGGGCGAACCTTGTGGCCGGAACTTCCCGGGTGTTTTTCAGATCATCCCCGTCCCCGGTTCCCGGGGCCCGGACGGATTGCAGAAGTCCGGGTGGATCTCTTCCCGGGCAGCGATTGCGACGAAGATGATCGCGATCCCGAGCAGGAAGGAGAGGAAGAAGGCGAAGTCGAACCCTGACGCGAGCACGTGCATCTGCAGGTCTGCCGGGGATTCCCTCGTGACCGCGCTGTTTGCGGCGATCGTAAGTACGCCCTGGACAAAGACCAGGTTGAAGAAGGCGATCCCGAGTGTCAGCGGCGCGAACCGCTCGAGGCTCGTCAGGCTCGATACCATGCCCTGTTGTGCCCGGGAGACCGAGTTCATCACCATGTTTGAGGCCGGGGTGATCACGAGGCCGAGCCCGAAGCCGATCAGCGCGAGGCTGAATACTATGTAGCCCGGGGGCGTGTCGGTATGCAGCCGGGTCATCAGGAAGTACCCGGCGGTGAGCGTGATGCCGGAGACTATGCAGAGCGCCCGGGGGCCCGTCCGGTTGAAAAGGTACCCGGAGAGGATGCCTGCCCCCATCATCGCAAAGGAGAGCGAGGTCATGACGATGCCGGCCGAGGATGTGTCATAGTTCCTGACGTACTTCAGGTAGAATGGCAGGAGGTAGTTGATCCCCGCGAAGCTGAAGAAGACGAGCGAGAGGAGGAGGTTCGTCAGCAGGAAGTTCCTGTTCCTGAAGAGCCGGAGGTCGAGGATTGGGTCGGCGGCCCTGAGCTCGTACAGGACAAACCACCCGAGCGTAATGATCGCGAGGGCTGCGAGCGCAAGGATGCCCGGGGAGGTCCACCCGATGCTGTCCCCTTCGGAGACTACAAACAGGAGCGAGGCGAGCCCCACGAAGACGAGACCGGCCCCGGTCGTGTCAAACCCGGTGAGTGCCTTCTGCCCGGTATCACGGGGGATGACCTGTGCCCCGAGCAGCACGGCTACGATCCCGACCGGCACGTTGATGAAGAAGATCGCGTGCCACGAGAAGTACTGGGTCAGGAACCCGCCGATGGTGGGTCCGAGGGCGGTCCCGAGCGCTGCAAGTGTCATGACGATCCCCATCGCTTTCCCTTTCTGGTCCATCGGGATGTAGGCGGTGATCATGGCCGGTGCGATCGCCGTGATCATCGCACCGCCGATCGCCTGGAAGACCCGCGAGCCGATGAGCCATGCGAGCGAGCCGAAGAGGTCGGGGAGGACACCGCAGGCGAGCGACCCGAGCGTGAAGATGGCAAATCCCGCGAGGAAGACTTTCCTGAAGCCGATGATATCGGAGATCTTCCCGAAAACCAGCACGCAGCCGGCCATCACGAGGAGGTATGCGGTCGCGACCCAGCTGACGGTGCCCGAGGAGACCTGGAACGCCTCGGAAATGGTTGGGAGGGCGATGTTGACGATGGTGCCGTCGAGGCCTGCCATGAAGGTGGCGAGGGAGATGGAGAGGATCAGGAGGGTGAGACCTGCCTCGGCTTTTCCGATGGTGGGGGATGCCATTCGATCTAATGTGGGCGAAGGGAGGTGATGAGGGTTGCGCCGGGGGGAACTTAGAAATAATATAATATAACATAATAATAAAATCGGGGATGAGCGGTTTTAAAAAAGAAACATATAATTTTTATTCGAACATTGCGGCGATATCACCTAAAATATTCTTTAATTCTTGGGGAATATCATCAATTTCAAATGTCGATAAAATTTCTTTATCGTTGAAAGGTATCTTATACACTCGTTGAATATATTCTCTGAATTTTTTTAGAGATTCTTTACAATCAAGTAATTTATAGGGAATCTCATCTTGACTGATTTTATCGGAATAATTCTCTTTAAAATATAAATTATTCTCTCTCATTTTCACAATTTTCTCTGCGTCATTTCCTTTTAAATAATGCTGTTGGTACAATTGAAATTTTGTTTGGGTTTCGTTTTCTTCAGTTTTAGCTATTTCAACAAAAAATTTTTTAATATTTTCTTCTTCGAGATCTTCTGGAATATCTTGTCCAGGATTTTTTATTTCCCATTTATGTTTCAAAAGTTTTGTTAAGATTTTAGGTTCACACAAATAGGATTCACGATGCCTTTTTGTTAAAAAATGAACCTTACTTGGCTCTGTAGAAATCCTCAATAAAATATCTGGATAAAGATTGCGAGAATAAGTTTCGAGATATTGTAAAGAATCAATTTGATTTTGAGTTCTTTGACCTGCGCTTGAAATTTGCGTGCTTT
>Ga0074046_10000196_pt1 | contig 52489 bp, 47 predicted proteins | sample BogForMeECP23OM3_FD_94441 | JGI IMG/M metagenome (GOLD analysis project Ga0074046, IMG submission 94441) | Bog forest soil microbial communities from Calvert Island, British Columbia, Canada - Bog Forest MetaG ECP23OM3 | ecosystem: Environmental > Terrestrial > Soil > Wetlands ... | reverse complement strand
GCGGACCTTGAGGATGCCGACGACGCCCAGTTGGCAAAATTTCAAGAGGCCGTGGAAGCGGCCTGGAAGGATTTGATTCACGCCGTGGATACGCTCCTGGCTGCGCTTCCCTGAAGCGTGGGTGCTCATCCGCCCTGCGCTCATGACACCGTCGAGGGCGTCATGAGCAGAACAGGTAGAGCCGGACTGGACCATCTCTCGAAGATGGATAAAGCGAGCAGGTGCATGGCCGCAGGTCGTGCAGTCCTGGCTGCAAAGCGGGAAGCCAGCAGAGAGACGTTCATTCCACGGCGTCATTGCGGATAGCGGGAAACCGCTACCGCGCCCGACGGCGGGGTGGGACCAGGTCCCCACCCCGCCTCTTTTTTGGCGAGTTTCCCTGCCAGCGCACGGTCCCCGCCGCCTGAGCCGCTGCTGCGCTGTAGCCTGATACAATCTCGTTCCGAAAGGTGGTGCCCCCATGTTTCAGCCCGATCTTCTCAAAGGCCGCGCCATCTTTTTGACCGGTGGCGGCACTGGCCTCGGCCGCTCCATGGCCCTGCACTTCGCCAAGCTCGGGGCGCGGCTCTTCCCCATCGGACGCCGCGAAGAACCCCTCAAAAAGACCTGCGAAGAGATTCACCACGATGGCGGCGCGGCCGCTTACACCGCATGCGACGTCCGGGAATACGACGCCGTCGAAACCGCCATGACCACTGCCGAGAATCACTGGGGCGAAATCGATACGCTGGTGAACAACGCCGCCGGAAACTTCATGGCGCGCACGGAAACGTTGTCGCCGAATGCTTTTCAAGCGGTTGTCAGCATCGTCCTCAACGGCACTTTTCATTGCACCCTGGCCTTCGCCAGACGGCGTATCGCGAAAAAACTCGGCGGCAATGTCCTGAACATCACCACGACCTACGCCGCGGCAAACTGCGGTTCGGGCTATGTTGTGCCCTCGGCCTGCGCCAAGGCGGGTGTGTTGGCGATGACCGCCTCGCTCGCGGTGGAATGGGCGAAATATCACATCCGCGTGAACGCGATCGCACCCGGACCGTTTCCCACCGAAGGCGCCTGGTCGCGGCTGATGCCTTCGCCACAGTTTGAGGAGTATGCCCTCAACAAGCATCCCATGAAGCGCTTCGGCAAACACGACGAGCTCACCAATCTCGCCGCCTTCCTGCTCAGCGACATGTCCGAATATATCAATGGCGAATGTGTAGTGATTGACGGCGGGCAGTGGCTGCGCGGCGCGGGTGAATTCAACGATTTGGCGATGATCCCCGATGCCGCCTGGGAGCAACTCGAAGCCGCGCGCCCCAAGAAATAGCACTGCGCCTTAAGGATCGCATGCGTTTTTGAACTGTGCTGATCCGGATGCAACCCCGGATGTCATACTGGCGTATGACGATTTTGTAGTCGATAGATATATTGACATACGTTATTGTAATCGATATGCTAAGGCTAGGAGTTTGTTATGGATACAGTCAAAGTTTCGCCTAAATTCCAGGTCGTGATCCCAAAAAAGATTCGCGAAGCCCTCGACATCAAACCGGGGGAGGAATTACAGATATACGTCCTAGACAAGTCAGTCCGCCTCCACCGTCCCCGCTCCATCAAGGAACTCCGCGGCATCGCCAAAGGCATGGTGTGGAAGGACGAAGACCGTGATCACTCCGAGCGCTTCTGATCGTGTTATAGTTGATTCTTCCGGCTGGGTCGAATACATGGGCACTGGGGCGAAAGCCGACTCATTTGCCGCTTATCTGGAATCCCCGGAGAATCTTCTCCTCCCCTCGATCATCGTCTACGAAGTTTACAAGAAACTCGTTCGTGAGCAGGGCCAGCACATGGCAGAGGTCTTCTTGTCGCAAGCGTTTAATTTCCGAGAGCGGTTAATCGATCTGACGTTGGAACTCTCGATTCTGGCTTCGCGGACGAGCCTTGAGACTCGATTGCCCATGGCCGACGCGATCATTTACGCCACGGCGCAACATCACTGGGCTCAGTTGATCACCTCGGACTCGCACTTTGCCAATTTGCCCGGGGTCACGTTGGTCTAGTTCCCGGCGCAGCGGCTTGACCCTGCCTTCACCCGCCGATACTCTAGTTAATTACATCTCCGGCAGATTTTCTGCGGGTTAGGAAGACTCGTCATGGAACAGATTCACGTAACGCTTCCCGATGGCAGCGTCAAGGTAGTGCCCAAGGGCACCACGCCCATTGACATTGCCAGGTCCATCTCGCCGCGCCTCGCGGATGCCGCGCTCGTGGCCAAGGTGTACGCAACCGGTGGGAACGGCGCTACGGAAAAGACCGGCATTTTTTCCAACTCCGTGGATCCCGCGGAAGACGGCAGCTTGCTGTTCGACTTGCGCCGTCCCTTGGAACAAGACGTTAAACTGCACATTCTCACCGAGAAAGATCCCGATGCGCTGTACGTCTTCCGGCATTCGGCGGCGCACCTTATGGCCGCTGCGGTGATGGAACTCTATCCCAATGTGAAGCTGGGTGTAGGCCCCCCGGTGGACAATGGCTTCTTTTACGAATTCCTGCGCGAGCAGCCCTTTACACCGGAAGATCTCGAGAAAATCGAAAAGAAGATGCACGAATTGGCCGCGCAGGATTTGAAGAATGAGCGCAAGTTGCTCCCTAAGGCCGAAGCCCTGAAGCTTTATCAGGATTCCAAGCAACTCTTCAAGTGCGAGCTGATCGAAGAAAAGGCCGACGAGCCGATGGTCTCCTTTTACACCACCGGCAAATTCATCGATTTTTGCCGCGGCCCGCATATCCCCTCCACCAAGCGGATTCAGGCCTTCAAGCTGATGAGTGTTGCGGGCGCCTACTGGAAAGGCCAGGAAGGGAATCCGCAGCTCCAGCGCATCTACGCAGCGGCGTTCTACACGCAAAAGGAGTTGGACGAATACCTGCACCGGCTCGAAGAAGCCAAGCGCCGCGATCACCGCAAACTCGGCGCCGAACTCGATCTTTTCAGCATCCAGGAAGAAGCCGGGCCGGGCCTGATTTTCTGGCATCCCAAGGGCGGATTGATCCGCACGCTAATGGAAAACTGGCTGCGCGAGGAGTTGCTCAAGCGCGGCTACGACCTCGTCTTCACACCGCATATCATGCGCCTCGAACTTTGGAAGACCTCTGGCCATACCAATTTCTACAAGGAAAACATGTTCGGCCCCGTGGAGGTCGAGAAAGCCGATTACCAGTTGAAGCCCATGAACTGTCCCGGCCACATCCTGATCTACAAATCGAAGCTGCGCAGCTATCGCGATTTGCCGGTGCGCCTGGCGGAACTCGGCACCGTTTATCGCTACGAGCGCAGCGGCGTGCTGCACGGCCTGCTCCGCGTCCGCGGCTTCACCCAGGACGACGCGCACATCTTCTGCACGCCGCAGCAGATCGAAGGCGAGGTGGAAGCTTGCGTCGATTTTGCGTATGCGGTAATGAAGAATTTCGGCTTCGACAAATTCGAGGTGGAACTTTCCGACTGGGATCCCAAGCATCCCGAAAGCTACGCCGGCAAGCCCGAAGACTGGCAGCACGCCACCAGTGCTTTGGCCAGCACGATGGCACGGATGAAAATTCCTTACAAGCACATGGAAGGGGAAGCGGCGTTCTACGGCCCGAAAATCGACGTGAAGTTGATTGACGCCATCGGGCGTTCCTGGCAGCTCACCACTGTGCAGTTCGACTTCAACCTGCCTGCGCGCTTCGGCCTCGAATACGTCGGCGAAGACGGCGCGCGCCACCAACCCCTGATGGTGCATCGCGCCTTGCTCGGCTCGGTGGAGCGTTTCTTCGGCATCCTCATCGAACATTACGCCGGGGCCTTTCCGCTGTGGCTTGCCCCCGTTCAAGTGGAAATCTGCCCGGTCAGCGAAAAGGTTCAAGACTACGCGAAACACATCCACGAAACGCTGAAAAATCACGGCATCCGCGTGCATCTCGATGACCGCAACGAAAAGCTGCCAGCGAAAATCCGCGATGCGCAGATGCAGAAAACTCCCTATATGCTGGTCGTCGGTCCCAAAGAAGCCGAAGCCGGCACCGTTAGCGTCCGCGACCGCAGCAAGGGCGACCTTGGCCCGCGGCCCATCGCCGATCTCGTCGCCGACCTGCAGACCGAAATCGAAAAAAGAACCATCCAGTAACCTGCACCGTCGAGCGTGAGAACATTCCTATCTTGTACCCCTAGCGTGGCATGATATACTGTACAACCTGTCCCAATCTGGCTGAGGCCTCAGGGGATAGGGTGTCAAAACGGGGTGTGCTCCCGCTCTGTGGGATGCCTTTAGTCTGCCAAGGGGGATTTATCGCTGAACGGAATTTCCGGCAAGTCGACCGCGTCCGTATAAACGAGCGGATCCGGGCGCGCGAAGTGCGGGTAATTGACGAAGAGGGAGCTCAGCTCGGGGTAATGCAACCGTTCGAGGCCGTGCGCATGGCCCGCGAACGAGGTCTGGACCTAGTGGAAATCTCGCCCACCGCGGATCCACCGGTCTGCAAGATCACGGATTACGGCAAATTCCTCTACCAGCAGAGCAAAAAGGCCCACGAGCAGCGCAAGAGCAGCCGCGGCTCGCAGTTGAAGGAAGTGAAGTTTCGCCCGGCAACCGCGGAACACGATTATCAGGTGCGCAAGAATCAGATTATCCGGTTCCTCGGGGATGGCCACAAAGTTCGCGCCATGATTTTTCATCGTGGCCGTGAAATGGCGCACCAGGAAGTGGGACGCGCCAAGATGACCCGGCTCCTCGGCGAAATCGGTGAGCACTGCCAGATCGAAACGATGCCTCGCATGGAAGGCAACGTTCTGGTGGCGTTGCTGGCGCCGAAAAAGGGTGCGGGGGTACCAACGCGCAGCGCGTCGCCAGCACAGCAAAACGCTTAGCGGTACTACACGGGATGGATTGTTTTCGCCGAAAGCACTTCGGCAGGAGATTCCAGATGCAGACGCTGAGTCAGTTCAGTCCGCATTGACGCAGGGAGAGGATTCAAAGCAATGCCACGAAATTCGCTGAAGCCCAAGAGAAAATTAAAGACGCATCGCGGCGCGCACAAGCGCTTCAAAATCACCGCAAACGGCAAGATCATCCGCATGCACTCCGGCAAGCGCCACCTGCTGGGCACCAAGGCGGCCAAGCGCATGCGCAAGCTGAAGAAGCTCACGAAAGTGGATAAGACCGACGTGGCCGCCGTGCGGCAAATGCTGCCCTACGGGGCGTGAGACGCGCAGCGGCGCAAAGGTTTTTGTAGTGGCCAGTCCCGCTTCGTGGGACTGGCGCTTTCCATGGGAAAGCCTGCTGATCTGCAAATCAGCCGCTACACTCGAGATTGCGGAGCGAACGTTCCGCAAGAACGCGCCAGGCAGCGCTACACGGGTGCCTGCCGGCCGTTGGATTCCGCGATGCGGGATCGTAGCGCTGGTCTTCAAGACCACCGCTGATCGTTGCCGGGTTCACCCGGCCAACGAATCCCACTGGAAACAAACCCGTTGCGTGAAGCGCCTCACCGCCCTTCGCCGCAACCCGTTTTGTTTCCCTGAAAGATGAAGGAGCAAACCCATGCCACGCGTAAAACGCGGCACAAAGCGCCGGGCTCGGCGTAAGAAGTATCTCACGAGGACCAAGGGCTTCTTCCTGACCAAGAGCAAGCTCTACCAGTCCGCGCAGGAAGCGGCCAATCGCGCCGATCGTTATGCCAAGCGCGACCGCCGCGTGAAAAAGCGGCAGTACCGCCGCTTGTGGATTCAGCGCGTCGGCGCGGCCGCCCGCCTGAATGGCATCACCTACGGCCAACTCATCCACGGCTTGAAAGCCGCGGGCGTGAGTCTGGACCGCAAGGTTCTGGCCGACATCGCCGTGAAGGACGCCGCCGGATTCGCCCAACTCGTGGAAAAGGCCAGGGCCTTCGCGCCCAAACCCTCCGCGAAGAAGGCCTAACAGGGCGCTCCGTCATTTGTAGGGGCGCAGCATGCTGCGCCCCATCTCGGCAAGATGTAACAGGCAGGGCCAATTGTTGTTGTCTGTGTTTTCTTCCGTAGGGGCACGATATATCGTGCCCCTAAGGTGTAATCTATCTTTCAGCTATGCCCACTATCGACAATCCAACCGAGAAAACGCTGGCCGAATTGGGTCTAACCAGCAGCTCGGAGATTCCGGCGCTCTTTGCTAGTGTGCGCGAACAATTCGACCGTCAGCTTGGCGCCAAAACCGCCAAGGAGCCGGAATACTTGGCAATGCACTACGCCTGGCTGGGGCGCAAGTCGGGAGTGCTTGGCGCGATCACGGATAACTGGCTAAAAACCGCGCCTCCTGCGTTAAAGCCAGTCGTCGGGCAGTCACTTAACGAGCTGAAACGTCATATCGAAGCAGCTTGGAATCGTTTCGTGTTGCTGTCGAAAAAACCTCAACAGAATCCGTGGCCACTAGGGAAAAGGTCGATCTCCCCCTCCCCGGCGTGATCCGCCCCATCGGCACGCATCACCTAATTCGCCAGGTCTTTCAGGAAATTGAGGACATTTTCGTTTCCATTGGTTTTTCCGTCGTCGAAGGGCCGGAGATTGAAACGCCCTACTACAACTTCGAGGCGCTCAACATCCCGGAATTTCATCCGGTGCGCGACGACATGGACACCTTCTACCTGGAACTCCCCAAGGGCGCGCCGGGTCCGTTACTCCTGCGCACGCACACTTCGCCCGTGCAGATTCGCACCATGGAGAAGCGCCAGCCGCCCGTGCGGGTCATCGTGCCGGGCAAGGTCTATCGCCGCGATAATCCCGACGCCACTCACTCCTTCATGTTTCATCAGATCGAAGGCCTCGCGGTAGACTCGGACATCACCTTCTGCGATTTCACCGGCACCATCGATTATTTCGTGAAGCAATTCTTCGGCGAAAGCGTGAAAACGCGTTTCCGTCCCAGCTATTTCCCTTTCACCGAGCCTTCCGTGGAATTCGACGTTTCCTGCGTATTCTGCGGCGGCAGCGGCACGGCCAAGTCCGGCGGCACCTGCGGCAAATGCAAAGGCTCGGGCTGGATCGAACTTTTCGGCGCGGGCATGGTGGATCCTGCGGTCTATGGCTTCGTGAACTACGATCCCAAAAAAGTAAGCGGCTTTGCGTTTGGCATCGGCATCGACCGCTTGGCCATGCTCAAGTACGGCATCGACGATATTCAGGCGTTTTTCCAGAACGATGTGCGCTTCTTGCGCCAGTTTCCGTAATCGAGGAAAGATGCTCAGATGTCGCACGACTGTCATCCCGAGCGGAGCGCCGACGCCTTTTGTCGGCGCGGAGTCGAGGGATCTCTCTTCGATTTCAACCGCTCCAAGAACGCGTTTGTGAGTGCCATGCCCTTCGCCGACGCCAAACAGCGCTTCTCGGATCGCGTCGCAGATTACTCGCGCTACCGCCCGAGTTACCCCTCCGGCATCGTGCAATTGCTCCGTGAAGAGTGCGGTCTGCGGCCCGAACATGTCATCGCCGACATCGGTTCCGGCACGGGCTTGCTTTCCAAACTTTTTCTCGATCACGGCAACGGTGTATTCTGCGTGGAACCCAATCCCGAAATGCGCGCTGCGGGCGAGGCGTTTCTTCAGCAATATGCGAATTTCCATAGCGTAAGCGGCTCCGCGGAAGCCACAACTCTCGCGGCACACAGCGTCGAGTTCATCACCGCGGGCCAGGCATTTCATTGGTTCCAGCCCGCCGCTACCCGCGCGGAATTCCAGCGCATTCTCAAGCCCGGCGGCTGGGTCGTCATCGCCTGGAATGATCGCCGCATGGACGAATCTCCTTTCGCACGCGAGTACGAAGCCTTGCTGCAACGCTTCGGCACTGACTACAAAACTGTTCGCGATGCTTACCCGGAAGCCCAGACCATCCGCGAATTCCTTAACGATCGCGGCCTTGGCAAGCGAGATTTGCCCAATCACCAGATCTTCGATTGGGAAGGATTGTGCGGGCGCTTGCAGAGCTGTTCGTACGCGCCCAAGGAAGATCATCCAATTTTCGCGCCTATGATGGCGGAGTTGCAGCGCCTTTTCTCTGCAAACCAGCGCGATGGCCGTGTTCGCATGGACTACTTCACTCGAGTTTATTTCGGGCAGTTTGACAGGAACTAGCGCATGAAAGTGGCTTACAACTGGTTAAAAGAATTTGTGGACGTAACCGCCCCGCCGGGCGAGATTGCTTCACGCCTGGCGCTTTCCGGCACCAACGTCGCGGCCATTGAAAATGGCGTGCACGGCGCTGTGCTTGACGCGGAAGTTACCGCCAACCGGCCCGATTGTCTGAGCATGCTCGGCATCGCGCGGGAAGTCGCGGCGATTTACCGCCTACCGTTGAAGCCCGTCGCACCCAAGCCTGCGGAAAGCGCATCGGCAAAGGCTAGCGACGCCGTTAGCGTGAAGATCGACGCGCCGGAGCTTTGCGGGCGCTTCACCGCTCGCGTGGTACACGGCGTGAAGATACAGCCCTCGCCCGCCTGGCTGAAGAATCGTCTGGAAGCCGCGGGCGTGGCCAGCATCAGCAACGTCGTGGACATTTCCAACTATGTGCTGCTGGAGTTGGGCCATCCCCTGCACACCTTCGATTACGACTTGCTGCGCAATCACAGCATTGTCGTGCGGCGCGCCAAAGCCGGCGAAAAGCTGAAGACACTCGATGGCATCGAGCGCACCCTCGATCCCGGGATTCCCCTCGTGTGCGATGCGTATGGCGCCCGCGCCGTGGGCATCGGCGGCATCATGGGCGGCGGCGAAACAGAAATCTCCTTTTCCACGAAAAACGTTCTGATCGAGTGCGCCTGGTTTGATCCTGTCGCCATTCGCCGGGCTACACGGTTCCTGAAACTCCACACCGAGGCCAGCATGCGCTTTGGCCGCGGGGCCGATCCGGAAATGGCGGAAACGGCTTCGCGGCGCTGTGCCGAATTGATCTTGCAGCTTGCTGGCGGCGAACTCCTCTCCGGAGTTGTGGATGTATACCCGGGAAAGCGCGCGGCGAAGAAGATCACCCTGACGCGCGCGGAATTCCTGCGCGTGATGGGCGCGGACGTTCCCGACAAGCACCTTGAGGCCATTCTCGGCGCCCTTGGCTTCGCTCCCGTGCGCGTCGACGATACCCGTGGCGCGGCGAATTCGCTCCTGGCCGCTTGGGAGTGCACGCAGCCTTCCTGGCGCGCGGACGTCGAGCGCGAAATTGATCTGGTCGAGGAAGTCGCTCGCGTCTATGGTCTGGGCAACTTCCCCCCGCGTTTGCCTGCCGCCAGAATCGCAGCGGCGCGTTTGCCGTATCACGAAGCGGAGACCCGCTTGCGCGAGCGCCTGATCGGCCTCGGTTATCACGAAGCGATTACCATTCCGCATGTGGCGGAAGAGCGCAACGACTTGTTCCGTCCGCCGGATGCACAGGTGGCGAAGCTCGCGAATCCTCTCTCCGAAGAGGCGGGCGTTCTGAAATCCACCGGCCTCGTGACCCTGGCCGACGCCATCGAGTGGAACTTGAATCATGGGCAGCGCAACGTTCGGCTGTTTGAAATTGGCCACCAGTATCGCCTCGTGGATGGCAAACCTGTGGAGACGCGCGTGCTCACCGTTGGCGCCACCGGCGCGGCTCGCGAGCAGGGTTTGTACGATCCCGCGCGTGAATACAATTTTGCCGATTTGAAAGGCGATCTCGACGCCATCGGCGCGCTTTCCGGCGGCTTCCACTGGGAAGATGGCGGTCCGGAGTGGCTGAACGCCGCGAAACGCGGCACGCTCCGCCTAGGCCAGGAAAGCAATCGGGCGATCGGCGCAGCGGGTTTGCTGGCGAAGCGCGTCGCCGATAAATTCAAATTCCGGCAGAATGTGTTTCTCGCCGAGCTCGATCTGGGCCCGGTCTATTGCATGTTCTACGGCGTGAAAAACAACCGGCGCTACGAGCCATTGCCGCGTTTTCCTGCCGTCGAGCGCGATTTTTCGGTGTTCCTCGAAGATGGCCAGACCTTCGCCGAAGTGAAGCAAGTGATCGAAGTGCTAGACATCCCTGAAGTGACCTCCGTTGCGGCAGCCGATCTTTTCCGTGGGAAAAATGTGCCGGCTGGAAAATACTCGCTGCTGGTGCGCGTCACGTTCCAGAGCCGCGAGGTCACCCTGACCGAAGCGCAGATCAATGATTTCTCCGGCCGTATCGTGAACGCGCTGGAAAAAACTCTCGGCGCTGCCCTGCGCACGAGCTAGCCGGAACCACACTACTCCGTTTGTTTCAGCGCGCGTTCCACCAAAGTAAGGCAGCGCTCCGCTTGTTCCTTCAGCAACTCTTCGCGCGCGCCCTTTTCCTTGCGGCTGCTGTGCAACTCGTCGGCGATGGCCAGCGCCGCAAGCACCGCCGCTTTCTGCGTGTCCACCGTCGAAGTCATCCCGGTGATGGCCTGCATCTTCGCATCCACGTAGGCGGCCAGTTGCTGAACATAGGCTTCTTCCAGGTCGCAGACAACGGTGTAACTCTGCCCGTAAATCTGAACTTTGACGCCTCGGCTCATGGTTCTTTCTCTTTCACTGCGACCACGAAGTGGGGTTGCGGTCCCAGCGGTGCGCGCGAAGTTTCTTTTGCAAATCCGGCGGCAATGGCCCCGCGGCGCTTGCCGCGCAATTGGCCTCCACGTTCTTGAGCTTGCGCATGCCCGGAATGATCGTGCTCACATCCGGATTCGTCAAGATGAAGCGCAGCGCCAGCTCCGCCATCGTGGACCCCGCGGGAATCAGCGGGCGCAGCGCCTCCGCGTGGGCCACGCTCGCTTTCAGGTTTTCCGGCACGAAGTAGCTGTTGCGCCAATCGCCCGCGGGCCACTTGGAATTCAGCGTAAGCGTCCCGGCCAGCGTGCCTTCGTCGAAGGGCACACGCGCGATCACCGCGGCATCCTTCATCCGGCAAATGGGAAAAAGGGCGTCCTCCGAGTTCTGGTCGAAAATGTTGTAGATGGTCTGGATCGCATCGGCGTGGCCTTCTAGAACCGCGCGAAGTCCGTTGCAGGGCTCCCAGCGATTGAGGCTGATTCCGCACGCGCGAACCTTGCCGCTTTTCTTCATGGCTTCGATGGAACGCGGCAGGCGCTCGTCGTTCAGCCAGCGGTCTTCCCAGGTGTGGAACTGCATGAGGTCGATCGTCTCAAAACCGAGATTCTTGAGGCTTTTCCCGATGTATTCTTCGACGTAGTTCGGCGCGTAGCAGTCGTCGAGGGTGTATTCGCGCCGGCTGGGCCATTTCTGATTTTTGGGCGGAATCTTCGTCGCCACATAGAGATGCTTGTCCGGCCCGCCAACGCTGGAATTATTTTTGTAATGGGCGATCACCTTGGCAAGTATTTGCTCGCTCTTGCCCACACCGTAGGCCCACGCGGTATCGAAAAAATTGCAGCCGAGCTCGATCGCGCGGTGCAGCGAGGTGAGCGTTTCCGCGTCGTCGGAGCCGGTCCAATCGGCCAGCCCCCACATGCCGTATCCAATTTCACTGACGTGCCAGCCGGTGCGGCCAAAGCGGCGGTAGTTCATGGGATCTCCTGTGCGTCCGAAAGACATTGTAGCGGAGATGCGTCGCGAATGGCGCGCGTGGTGATTCATAGGAGTCAGCGACGAGTTTTCGTGACTGGGTAGGGGAACAGTGCGCCGTAGAATATGTAGAAACTCTGGATTTGAGAAGAAAACCACAGGCGGAAGCGTTTGCGGACGCAAGCAGGGATGCGAAACCCCGCCGGGCCATGTTTTTGCGAATTTCCTGGATGGGAGGAAAAGAGGCATGCGACCTGGGAAGTTGTGCATGGCAATCCTCTTGGCTTTGACGGCGCCCTGGGGGGTGAAAAGCGGCCCCGGCAGCGGCGCGGTCACCGGCAAAGTCACCTACGTGGGCACACCGGCGAAGGTCGAGCCCATCGACATGTCCAAGGATCCCGCGTGCATGAAGTTGCATGCCAAGCCTTTGCTGACCGAAAAAGTGGTCACCGGTCCGGGCAACACTCTCGGAAACGTCGTCGTGTACATCTCCTCCGGCGCAGACGCGCCCGCGGAAGAGATGAGCGAAGTGAGTTTTGACCAGCAGGGTTGCCGCTACACCACGCACGTTTTGGCGGTGCGCGTCGGCCAGAACATCCGCTTCTCCAATAGCGACCCGCTCTCGCACAATATTCATACACTCGCAAAGGTCAATCGCGAATGGAACCGCATCCAGCCGGCACAGACTCCCGCGTTCTCGTACGCCTATGACAAGGAAGAATTCATCCCCGTGAAGTGCAACATCCATCCGTGGATGCAGGGGTATCTCGAAGTGTTGAAGACCAGCCACTTTGCCGTGACCCGTGAAGATGGCACGTACACCCTGCCGGAGCTTCCTCCAGGGAAATACACCGTCACCGCCTGGCACGAAGTGTATGGCACGCAGAGCCGCGAGATCACTATCACCGGCAACGAAACCCAAATTGTCAATTTCCTCTTCTACGCTAAGCCCTGAGTAGCGGGTTGGACACGCGCCGCTGACCGCACGGTTGGACCCGATGCCCTTCTACATCTTTTTGCTATATACTTTACAGTACAGGACAGTCCGTGCGGCCCCGCTCTGTCCCACCTGGAGTGGCCTACATGAAAGTGATCCGCGATAACGTCCACGGCGACATTGAGTTCTATCCGGAAGAAATGAGGCTTCTGCGCACCGCGGAGTTTGAACGTCTTCACGGCTGTCGCCAATTGGGTCTCAGTCACCTAATTTATCCAGGCGCGAAACATTCCAGATTCGAGCATGTGTTGGGTGTTATGCACGTGGCTACTAAAATCGCCTTGCGCATGCGAGAGCAAAGGGTCTTTTTCTTGTCTGACAAAAATGGTGAGGAGCTTTTTCACATCTTGCGTTTCTCTGCTTTGCTGCACGATATGGGGCACGTCCCGTTTGGCCACACGCTGGAAGATGAGATGCCTATCATCGCCAAGCACGATGAATCGTCCGAAGAAACGCAGGATACGGAGGAAGGCCCGAAACTGGCGAAAGCTGCGCCGCAGGTACGGTCTCGCATGGACCTAGCAGTAACCGCTGCCTTGCGTGCAAGCAACAACGAAGCCTACGTGCAACCGGTTCTTCAAGTCTTGCGAGCCATTGCCGAGAGTAAGAATGACCTTAAGCTCCACTCCCTGGTCGAGAAGGGCAAGATTAAGCCGGAATATCTTGTCCTCGCCGACATCATCGGGAACACAATTTGCGCTGATCTGTTGGATTACATAAGGCGAGACCACATGATGGCAGGCATTGAGGCTACGTACGATCCACGAATCTTCCGGTATTTCGGGGTCAAAGAGTATAAAGGTTACAAACGCGCTGTCGTTTTATTGGTCAAGACTGGGCGCCTCCGGAACGATGCGCTTGCGGATTTGCTAGATATTCTCAAGCTCAGGTATAACCTATCTGACAAGGTTTTATTTCATCCAAAGAAATGTGCCGCGGACGCGATGCTGATCAGAGCAGTGGGCGAAGCAGGGTTGACTGCGGATGACTTGATGAACTATTCCGACGATGGTCTCCTTGATCATCTTCGGGAGCACCCGCTCATTCGCATGATTCGGGAGTGGAATTTGTATAAGCCAGTGTTCATTTGCGGTCTCACCCAGATTAATACGTATGGTCAAGACCACAAGAAGACGGAACTGATAGAAGAACTCCACAAAGAGGTAAGCCTTAGGCAGAAGATAGAAACAAGGATCCAAAAGGAGCTGGGCCTGCCTGGTGACCGGACGTCGGTGTTGATCTTTTGTCCGCGACCGAAGATGACTCTCAAGCCAGTTCGTGCCCTGGTGCGGTGGAAGGACGGGACTGTCTGGCGGCTCAACGACATTGGAGCAGACGATGATCGCCTGACGCATAACCAGGTGAAACTCCTGGAAGATATCTACTCTCAATTGTGGAAGCTTTATCTTTTTGTCGACCCGGCACTCAGAAACCATGCCGAGGCTATACGAAGTAAGTTCTGTTCGATCCTGAAGGAAGTAACTGGCTTGAGTGCAACCTGCGACCTCGCATTTGAACACTACCTAGAGCGCTGCCCCGACGTTAAAATTGGCCGCTTGCTTGACGAAAAGGTTGCAAGTCACAAAGCTGTCGCGCAATTGCCTATTGATCAGAGGCAGAAGATTATTCTGAAGTGTCACCAGCGAATCCCACCAGATCCTAACAGCGATGAGTACGCTGAGCAGGACGCTGAAGTTTTGGCCTCGCGAAAAGACGATGCAGTGTTCCTTCGGCGTCTGGATGAGATCGTGGACCGTGCTGTTGAGGAGGAGCTTAACTCCAAGCGCGAAAGCCAGCTTCAGATGGACTTAGACAGGAAGACAAGCTCTTGACCGGGTGGGCTCGCGACGTTTGCTAACAGGTCTTTCCAGCCCTTGATCGTTTCGGGGGCCGAGTCCAGCGCGCAAATTCGGCTGACGTAAACTTCTTCCTGGGGAGCCACCTTATTGTGTCTCAAGAAAACCTTCAGGGATTGTCGCGCTAGAGCTCTTGACAGTGGAAGATCAGCATCTTCCTCGCCCAGTAAGTAGCCGGTGCTTACTTCAAGTGCGGCGGCAATTCTCTGGAGGGTGTCGGTTTTGGGATTCCGCATTTTTCTCTCAATGTGGCTCACCTCCGATGGACTAAGCCCTGCCCTTTGCGCGAGTTCTCTCCCCTCCAGGCGTCGATACTTTCTAATCTCTTTAATCCTCTGATTTACGAGCATTAGATCCTGATTGTACATGACGGTAATTCTGATTGACAATTGTATATTACAATGTACAATTGCAAATCGGATGTGCTTGCCATGGACGCTGGCTTAGCTCCCCGCTGCTATGAATTCGCCAACGAACTGACCCAACTTTATCTGAATTCGGCACCCCCTTATCCTCTGGCACCACTTGTGGAACACTTTGGTGTCTCTGGGGTTAGGGAACGCCCCCTTGACCGCGATGCTTGCCTGATATCGGAATCGGGCCGATTGTTTATCGACGTGAATAGCCTGTATCCACTTGTCAGGAGGCGACTTAGCATTGCTCACGAGATCGGCCACTTGATTGTCCAATGCTGTTCGAAGGAAGGAACCCTGAACGGAGCCCATGAGGACCCTGGAATTGAGGGGCTCTGTAATCGTCTTGCAGCACAACTCCTAGCTCCTGAATGGGCTTTGAAGCGCTATTTCACTGGAGAGGACACATTGGCCAACTGGCAAAACCCGGTCCGTTGCGTCACCCTTCTTCGCGCAGCCTCTGAATTCAGCGTTTCAGTCGATGCCATGGCTTCGCGTGTATTTTGCGAATCGAGCTTGGCTCCAGATTCCGCGGCGGTGATTTGGAGACACATTAGCAATTCAGCTAAACCGGGCTCGGAGGAAGCACTGCGAATATCGTCAGCATGGCACCAAACGCAGGGCAAAATGTATATTCCAAGGAACAAGACTGCGCCACCGGACTCTGTCATTAGGAAGGCATCCGAACAGCACGGCGTCTTTTGCGCGACAGAGGATCTTTCTCTCGGGACGCTCCGTGGGAAGTTCACGATTGAGGCGGCAGGCTTTGGGCTTGAGCACACCACCGCAAGGCCCGAGCATGTCCGCCCGGTGCTAAGCATTATCTCTCCGCAGTCCGATCGTCCTGCCTCATGTAACCTCAATTGACCAGCGGTTGACGCGCCTTTTCCAATTTCAAGGGTGTGGGTAGACGCGGGGCGTCTGCCACACGCATAAGAGCAATCCCAGGAAAAAACCGCAGGTGTGACGGCCTGCTCTAGAGCGAAAGAAACGGGGAACGGCGCGTTGGACGTACGCGGGCAGGGGGAGGATAATACGCAGCGGAGCGGTACTTCGAGGCAGGTGAGGACGCGAACGCCGTATGAACCGTATCGAATCTCTGGGGTGCTGCGGATAGCCAGCTTGTGTGCACGGCCTGTCCCGCTGGCGGGTTCCCTGCCGGACCCGTGAGCGGGGCAGGAAAGCCTAATGGTTGGCTCGTGGCGCCCACTTATTTCAGAGGTTCACGGCCTAGCTTCCCACGGCTGAGCGGTTCGCTCCGTTTCAGTTATCAGTCATTACTTTTCAGTGAGGAATAGCGAATTGAACGATTGGAGTCGATTCTTACGGGCCAGCGTGCGCTCGCGCTGCCGAAACGGAAGACCTGGAACTGAGGACTGCTAACCTACTTCATGCACATTCTCTTTATCGGGGACATTGTGGGTTCGCCGGGGCGGCAGATCGTCCATGACCGCTTGGCCGACCTGGTCGAGCAACGCCAGCTTGACCTGGTGATTGCGAACGGGGAGAACGCCGCCTCGGGATTTGGGATCACGCCGCGCCTCGCGGAGGGCCTGCTCCAGAATGGCATCGAAGTCCTGACCGGCGGAAACCACAGTTGGGACCGCAAGGAAATCCTGGATTATATGCCGCACCAGCCGCGACTCCTGCGCCCGGCAAATTTCCCGGAAGGGAATCCCGGAACGGGCGTGTATGTCGGCACGGCCAAAAACGGCGTGAAATTCGCGGTGCTGGACCTGCAAGGGCGGATTTTTCTGCCGGCGATCGATGACCCCTTCCGTAAAGCGGACAGCGAGTTGGGGAAGCTCCCCGCGGAGGTCGCTTTGGTCCTGGTGGATATGCATGGAGAAGCAACCAGCGAGAAAGTGGCGATGGGCTGGTATCTCGATGGCCGGGTCACCGCAGTCATTGGCACGCACACGCACGTAGCCACGGCGGACGAGCGCGTCCTGCCGAACGGCACCGCCTACATTACCGACGTTGGTATGACGGGGCCGCACGACGGGGTGATCGGCATGGACCGCGCAGGAATCCTCAAGAAGTTCCTGGATGGATTGCCGGCGCGCTTTGAAGTGGCGGCAGGCGACGTCCAGTTGAATGCGGTGTTGATTGAAACGGAGGATGCCGGGCCGCGCAATGAGGCGGGGCGCTTGCGCGCGAAATCCATCGAACGCGTGCGCCTGCGCATCGACTAGTGCCGCTCCAACTATTTCTGCCAAATGACGGTCCAAGCATCTGACGCGAGCACGGAGAGAGAGTATTCTCGAAGAGATTGGCTGGAACAAGTTGGAACGGCACTGGACGCGGCTGATCACCGGCGCGGCCGTTCGACCGCCGCAAGGCATCGCAGGAGCCAACTTGTTCTAGGGAGAGGCAACCACAGCAGTGTGGTTGCAATCTGAAAGATCATGCGTAGAAATACGGGAAAATTCGTGGCGTGCGTCGCGGGGTTGTGCCTCGCCGGTGTCCTGGGGGCCGTCGCTTCCCAGGTAGACGACCAACTGACCGCTCGCCGGCGCGTCTTCAAGCCCATCGGGCCGGGCCTGCGTGCCGTGAAGCGCGGCCAAGATGGGAAATACTACGTGCTGGCGTCGCCCGGCGTGGGCGTGGCGATTTTTGATGAGAAGGAAAAGCAATTGACCGTGATCGGGGCGCCGGCCGCGGCGGTCAACGATAAGGCCGGGCGCACTGGCATCGCCTTTGGCGAAGACTGCGATGTGGATGCCCAGGGAAATGTGTATGTCGTCGATCGCGGCGATAACCTGGTTACCGAACTCGCTCCTGACGGTAAGTTACTACGCGCAATCCCTGTGATTGGTCCCGTTTCTGTGGCCGCGCTTCCCGAGGGGGAAGTGGCGGTCAGTGCATTGCACGGTCTGCATCTGGTGACCGTCTACGGGCCGAATGGCAAGGTCGTCCGCGAGTTTGGGGAGCCCGAGGAATTTTCCTCACGGCCGGAAATCAATCGGCTTCTCAGCGAGGGCCGCCTGGGAAAGGATGCACAAGGACGCTTGTACTATGGCTATACGTTTCGTCCAGAAGCCTTGGTACGCCAATATGATCGGGCTGGTTACGCCGGGGTGGATTTCGAGTTTACCGGATTGGATGCTTATCCGGAGGCGCAAGCGGCGCGCAAAGAGATCGACAAGCAGGAAAAGAAGCAGACTCCCCCGTATTTCGTTGCGATCCTGACCGCATTTGGCGTGGACCCGGTGACTGGAGAGGTTTGGATGGCCTTGCACAATACCCTGCTCCATTTTGACACGGAAGGGAATCGCCGTTCCGAGTATCAGATTTATACGCCTGACGGAGCGCGGCTCGAAGCCAACACCATTCTGGTCGAACAAGACCGCCTGTTGATCGGCGCGGACCCTCATGGCGTCTTCGATTTCGAGCGGCCGGACAAAAAACACTGAAAGATCGCTGGAGATTTCCTCAGCCTCGCTTGCACAAATTCAGTGCACTGCAATCTCCCGCAAGAAATTTTTCGCGGAAATGCACGGGAAAAGCGGGAATTTTTTTGCGCTTGCACAAAACTGGTGCTTGTGGAAAAGTTGTGAATGCCGTGTGAACGCCGGTGCAGCCCTTCGCACATTTTTCGCTTGCTCCATCACGGACAGTGCGCGAGAATCCATCCCAGTTTAGATGCAAGTGGCACGAGGTCGGGGCTACTCTGAAAGGGCCGCGCAGGAATCCAAGGGGCGCATTTCAATTGTTCCAGCGTGTGCACGAACTCCAAAGCGTGAGGCTTTAGGGCACAAGAATGCTTTCCACAGCTTATTCACACCTGTGGAAATAGCTTAGGGTTTGGTTTTTTCCATCACCATGACTACCGCAACGCAACTCGGACGCGAGCGCGAAACTCAAAATGTCTGGGATAAGTTTCTGGAACTCAGCAAGTCCCGCATCAGCATCAATACCTACACCACCTGGTTCCAGCCCACCCGGCTGAACCGCATGGAAGGGGAAACCCTGTTTGTCCAGATCCCCAGCACCGTCTTCCGCCAGGTGCTGACGCGCACCTACGGCGAGATTGTTAAGGCCGTGTTCCACCAGATGGGCACGCCCAACATAAAGGTGCAATACGTTTGCACGGAAGAGGAGCCCGTGCAGGCCGCGCCCGCGGCGACTGGCGCGAAGCAATCCAAGCTCGATTTCGAGAGTAGCGATCACCAATTGAATCTGCGGTACACCTTTGACACCTTCGTGGTCGGGAAGTCCAACGAGTTTGCGCATGCCGCTTCCCGCGCGGTTGCGGAGCAGCCTTCCAAGGCCTACAACCCGCTCTTCCTCTATGGTGGCGTGGGCATGGGCAAGACTCACTTGATGCATGCCATCGGGCACCTGATCAAGAAGCGCAACCCGGCCATGCGCCTGAGTTACGTGAGCGCGGAGAAGTTCACCATTGAGGTCATCAATTCGCTGCGCTTTGACCGCATGATCAGCTTCCGCGACAGGTTCCACACCGTTGATGTGCTTCTAGTGGACGATATCCAGTTCATTGCCGGCAAGGAACGCACCCAGGAAGAGTTCTTCCATACCTTCAACGCCTTGTATGAGCAGCAGAAGCAGATCGTGATTTCTTCGGATTGCCTGCCCAAGGACATCAATTCGATCGAAGAACGCTTGCGCTCGCGATTTGAGTGGGGCTTGATCGCCGATATTCAGCCGCCGGACCTGGAAACTAAGATCGCCATCCTCCAGAAAAAGGCGGAGAACGACCGCTTTAACCTGCCCGATGAGGTGGCGGAGTACATCGCCCGGGCGATTAAGTCCAACGTCCGCGAGTTGGAAGGGGCGTTGACGCGCCTGATGGCTTACGCTTCGCTGACCGGCACGGTCGTCTCTCTGGCCACGGCCCAGCAAGTGCTGCGCAACATCATCGCTTCCCAGGAGAAGCGCGTCACCATCGACCTGATCCAGAAGCGCGTCAGCGAACACTTTAACCTGCGCGAGCAGGACCTCAAGGTGCGCAGCAACACCCGCGCTATCGCCTTCCCTCGCCAGGTGGCCATGTACATCGTGAAGCAGTTGACTACGGCATCGCTTCCGGAAATTGGCCGGCAATTCGGCGGCAAGCACCACACCACAGTGCTGCATTCGATCAACAAGATCGAGGAGTTGCGCCGGTCGGACAAGGAACTGAATCGTACCATTACGCGATTGATGGACGCGCTGCAGTAAAAGTAATCCTCCCCTCTCCCCAAAAAGAAAAAAACCCACGGCGCCCATGGGGGTTTTTCTTTTAAAGATAGCCCTGGCGTGGGAATCGAGGCTGTGGACATCGGATAAACCAATCGCGTTACCATGACCGCAGCGCGCCATCGTGCCCCACAAACTTCCCGGAAATTTCCATGGGATTGCTGGAGAGCACTTTGCGCATCCCGGCGATACTTTCTTGAGGGGAAAGTGGCGCGTGGGTGCCACCCATGTCGGTCTTCACCCAGCCCGGATCAAGCAGCACGACGCTGATGCCGCGCGGCTCCAACTCTTTCGCGAGAACCGATAGGGCCATGTTCAGAGCTGTCTTGCTGCTGCGGTATTGGTAGGACGTGCCGGCCTGGCCGACCGAATCATCCTGCACCCCGCGCAGCGAGCTTAATGACGTGGAGATGGCGGCAATCTGTTTGCGCTGGCTGGTTGCGACGTTCTCCAGCAGCGCCTCCGTGACGCGCATTACCCCAAAAAGATTAGTCTCCAAGGCCTCGCGCCAGCCGTCATAATCGATTTCACCAATATGCTGGCCTTCGCGCGGGTAAATGCCCGAGCTGTGCAGCAGCACGTCAACGTGCTTGCCATCCAACTTGTCGGCGAGATCCTGCACAGACTCATCGTCTGTGACGTCCAAGCGATGTACCACAACTGTGGGATGTTGCGCAGTATATTGCTTCAACTCGGTGCTCTGCTCTAGCTGCCGGGACGTTGCCAGCACTTCCCAGCCGTCGGCGGCATATTGACGGACAAACTCAAGACCCAGACCGCGGTTTGCACCGGTGATTAAAATTGTGGACATTATTATGAACTCCTCAGCTCCAAGCGTGAGCTCCTCTATCCGTTGGGAAAATTGTGATTAGCATTAGGAAAATGTATATCCGACTCTTTCCCTTAGATGCTGTGCGCAGAAGATCGTCACAAGAACGCCGCAAGGAGAAACTGTGAACTACGCGTGGAAAAGATGCGGAGAAACTGTGATGAGATATGCAGTGAATCCATACTGTACTCCAACACCGCTGCTTTTTCCAATGATCCGCAGAAAATTGCACTTCACACCTGTCAGAGAAACTGTAGGCAGAGGTACACCAACGAGGGTTTTCCACTAATCCACAAGAGTCATCATCACAACAAGCTATAGAACTAATTTTATCTGCATGAAACTTGTAGAAGCAGCGATGGTTGTGAATAAATTGCTTTTCGTGCGGGTTCTGACAGTAGTTAAGCAATGCGTAGAGCCTCCGGTAGATCCATTATTTCCACAGAGAATCCGCTGCCGCTGGCCTTTATACTTTGCGAAAAAACGAGTACAGTACGCTAGCGGGTAAACTGGACGGGAGAAACGAATGACCGCAACGGGAACCGCACGCGAGGAAACCCAAGCGATGGAATTCAGCGTAACGAAATCGGCGTTGCTCAATGAACTTACGACAACACAAGGTGTGGTGGAGCGCAAGACCACCATTCCTATTCTTTCCAACTTGCTGGTGGAGGCAAAGGGCAGCCGCCTGACAATCACAGCGACAGATCTTGAGCTGAGCATACGCACCTCTTGCGAAGCAAAGATTAAGAAAGAAGGCGCAGGCACCATCCCGGCTAAAAAACTACTGGAACTCGTGCGTCTCCTTCCTGAAGGCGAAATAAAGTTCAAGTTGCTCGATAACCATTGGGTCGAGATTGTCAGCGACAAGAAAAAATATAAGTTGGTCGGCATGGCCAAAGAAAATTTCCCCGCTCTTCCTGTGATGCCGCATACCCTAGTGAACATCCCCGCCGTCGTCCTGGAAAACCTAATCGCCAAAACAAAATTCGCGATTTCCATGGAAGAGTCCCGCTACACACTGAATGGCGGCCTGCTAATCTTGAAGCCGGATACCTTGGCGATGGTGGCCACCGACGGCCATCGTCTGGCGCTCGCGGAAACGGATCAGAAACTCGCCGGGCTCAACGGTGAAGTGCGCGTTCTGATCCCGAAGAAGGCCATGGATGAAGTAGAAAAGCTCTCGAGCGCCGCGGGCTCCGACGCGCAAGTGGAGTTTGCCAAGGATGAAAGCCACCTATTCTTCCAGGTTGGCCATCGTCTGCTGATTTCGCGCATCCTCACCGGGCAGTTCCCGAATTACGAAGCGGTGCTGCCGCGTGAGAACAACAAAACCGTTGCGCTGGAACGCACGGAATTGAGTGATGCAGTGCGGCGCGTTTCGCAGCTCGCCGACCAACGATCGCACGCCGTGAAACTTTCCATTTCGACGGAAGGGGTGGAAATTTCCGCCTCTAGCCCCGAATACGGCGAAGCGAAAGAGATTATCGAGAAAGAGTACAAAGGCGATCCCATCGCCATCGGATTCAACTCCAGCTACGTGCTCGATTTCCTGGCCGCCGCCGCAGAGGGGCCGATCAGCATCGAGCTGAAGGATGAACAATCTGCCGGGCAGATGCGTCCCCTGGCGGACGACAACTATCGCTACCGCTACGTCATCATGCCTATGCGCATCTAGATTTTCGGCTTTCGCTTCGGAAACACTCGAAGTGATCCCCTAGGCGTTTCCCTTTTGGGGAAAGCTGATTCCAGTTCGGCACTCGAAAAACCCTCTTTCTCGAAGAGCACTTTCAATCCTTCAGTAACAACCTCATTCAGCAAAGGTTCTACGGCACCTTGCGTCAAGCGTTTGGTCTGCAACTTGCGAATAAGGGATTTCTGAGAGGCAGTGAGTGAGATAGTTGTGCCCCGAGCAGAAGCGTCAATTCTACGATAGCGTCCCATGAATCAATTAACGTTTGACTGGGTCCAAGATTTTGACTTGACAAAGCCAAGATACCACAATATTTTAAGCTTTAAATGTAAAAATGTTCCAGTGATGTTAAGCTGTTCTCAGTGGCCATACAATCTTCCGGACCGTAGCTCCCCAGGGATTGCTTCGGCCAAATCGATGAAACCAACACCTACTCACGCTAAGCTACGGGGGGCATACTACACTCCGGCACCAATCGCAAAATTCCTCAGCGATTGGGCGGTCCGCTCTCGCACAGATTCGATCCTAGAGCCCAGCCTAGGAGACGGTGCGTTCGTTGAAGCAGCAATCCACAAACTGATCGACCTGAAAGCCAAGCCTGATCAGATTGACAGGCAAGTCTGCGGGTTCGAGATTGAGGAGGTCGAGCTCAAACAAGCCGTGGGGAGAGTGAGAGCAATCGGGGTGCGAGGCCGTAATCTTCGTGTCGGTGACTTTTTTAGCGGGTGCGCAAATGGCTTGGGCCGGACAAAATTTGACGTAGTCCTTGGAAATCCACCATTCATTCGGTACCAAAACTTTCTTGAATGTCATCGCGTGCCCGCTTTTGAACTGATGCGGCGGTCCGGCTTGCATCCGAATCGCCTTACAAATGCATGGGTTCCGTTCCTAGCCGCGTCGTCCCTACTACTTAAGCCAAACGGTCGCCTCGGAATGGTAATTCCGGCGGAATTACTTCAGGTAAGTTACGCGGCGGAATTGAGGCTGTTCCTCAGCACACACTTTCAACGTATAGAGGTGATCACGTTTCGACGGTTGGCCTTCGGCGAGGTTCAGCAGGAAGTTGTTCTGCTGCTCGCGGAGCGCAGCAGCGGGTCTAACAAGGGTATCGAGGTTGTAGAGTTCGATAGCGTAAACGATCTTGCTCAACACAGCGTAGAGACTTTCGGAGAAAACGGGTTCAAGTCGGTTGATCACACAACAGAAAAATGGACCCAATATTACCTCTCAAACAGTGAAATAGGGCTTATTCGTAGACTTAAGCAGAGTACCCAACTGACTCTTCTGGGAGACTTGGCGGACACTGACGTGGGTGTTGTCACAGGGCTGAATGACTTTTTTGTTCTCACCGAATCTGGCGCAAGGCTGAATCGCCTGGAAAAGACAACCAAGCCACTGGTTTCACGTAGTGCTCATCTTGAAGGGACTGTTTTTACCAAGAAAGACTGGCTCAAAAATTCAATGCGAGGGCACGCAGTACATCTCTTGGACTTCCCGGCAGTAGAAAAGAAGCGTCTGCCATTGGCCATTCGCAATTACATCGAGGGCGGAGAAAAACAGGGATTAAACCGCGGCTATAAATGTCGGATTCGGAAGTTTTGGTACGTTGTGCCATCCACATATGTTCCTGATGGATTCCTGCTGCGGCAGATTCATCAATTTCCGAAACTAATTGTCAACGAGGCCAATGCAACTAGCACGGACACAATTCACAGGGTGAGTTTCAAGGAGGGCGTCCGTCCGCGCGAGGTCGCGACTGCCTTTCTCAATTCGCTTACTTTTGCGTTTGCAGAGCTTCTCGGGCGGAGCTACGGCGGCGGGGTTCTTGAACTTGAACCGAGCGAAGCAGACAGGTTGCCAATTCCATTGGGGGGCTCAGAGAAAATCGACTTCCGCGAAACTGACAACTTAGTTCGAAAGGGCAGGATGCAAGATGTATTGAAGGAAACGGACCAAGCACTTTTACGCGAGACCATGGGTCTCTCGGGGAGCGACATACGGTCGCTGGGTCAGATTTGGGAAAAGCTGCGAGAACGTAGAAAGGGGAGAAGAAGTCCGTTGGCAAAAGAAACGAGAGCGGCAGAGGTCCCTCTAGAGGTGGGGGGGCATTCCTTGGTACCGGCTGAAGTAAGCTTCCTGAACCCTATTGGAGAATGCTTCGATACGGACCGATGAACCAATTGCCAGAGAAGCAGGGTCAACAAGTCCTGTTGCAGGGTTCCAAGCGACGAGTGCCATTGCTTCAGCGAGGTGAGCCGGTTCGTCTATGTTCGTTCTCCGATTGAGACCTTCGAGTCGCCCGATCAGTGCTGAGCGCTGCGGTTCGACCAAGCAGGGAGAAGGAATCACAACCATGAACGCAACAACGGCGCACGGGAATCGCGTATGCACCGTCGCGGCTTCCGTTGCAAGATCGTTGATCATATTTTGGTAGTTCTTTCCCACACTTTTCAGATCGTTCAGCGTCTTACTGTCAAACGCAAACCGCACGCCGTCTGGACGATACCCTACGTCAAAGTTCTGTGGTCGAATCCCGCCTATGATGCGAATTTCTCCCAATTCCACGCAGTCAGGGTTGGGAGGCAGCAAGGAATTGGCGTTTAGCGGCGGCAACACCTGCAATCCGCCCAGCATTGTCGCCAGAGCTGATGCAACCGCAGCGTTCGCAAGATTTCCAAGTTGCATCGATGAATAGGGAGGCGTACGGGATAGCCGTTGACCGTTTGCAGCCCATTGTGTACCAAACGCCAATAGTTCTTCCACCGATAAAAGAACCTGAGGCATGGGAGCAAGGAGAGGCACAGATTACCTAGCTTCGACGAAAGATTATTGAACAAGAGACTGTACCTCAACGAAACATTAATAATCAACTAGCTATCGGAGATAGGGCAGGCGTGCAACCAAACCGGGGGAGCTTGCGAGTCCGTTGCATTGATTCGGAAGAACTGAATAACTTGAAGTCACAAATTGTGACTTCAAGTTGGGGTGGGGCCCGCAGGGCGCGCCCGTACGCATTCACTGAACAGGGTGTGGCCATGCTTTCCAGCGTTTTCGGAGTGACCGCGCCGTGCAGGTGAATATCGCGATCATGCGCGCGTTTGTGCAATTGCGAAGCATGTTGGCCACACACGAGGAGGTGCGGCGAAAAATCGAAGTAATGGAACGCAAATACGACGCGAAGTTTCAAGCGGTTTTTGCAACCATCAAGCAGATGTTGGAGACGCCCATCCCGGCGAAAAGAGCGATCGGATTGCACGCGGCGAGTGATCTCAAGAGAAGGCGGAAGTGATCCCGGCTTCATATTGTAAGTATTTGTAAATAAAAGCATTATTTATCCACAAGCGACATTCTCCCGCTTGAGAATACGCCGCATTTCCGGTAAAATTTAAGTGTTGTCGATTCGCGGTTTTTCCTCCCAATCGACACGTCCGCCAGGACAGTTTAGCCGTAACCGCCCTGCGCCAGGGGCAGGCCAGCGGTCCTGGAGAGCATAAGTCTTCGCCACATCCCGGAACGCGGGATGGGATGAAGCAGGAACCCTACGAGTCCCGTGCCGTACAGGGATCAAAGGGTGAGGCGACGAACGGGGATTACAAACTTCACGCCTTTCCTAGCTTCACCAAAATTGATTTTGCAGTAACGCCGTCGGGAACCCGGTTGTGCGCCGGGCAGCTTTCCGCACGAGTGGATTGCCGTAGGCACGCACGTCAGGAGATGAAATGGGCGACAAGGAATCGGTGACGGGAAAAGTCGGCCACCAGTACGACGCGAAGTCCATCAAGGTGCTCGGCGGGCTGGAAGCCGTGCGGTTGCGTCCGGCCATGTACATCGGCTCGACCGGCGAGACAGGCTTGCACCACTTGGTGTGGGAAGTGGTGGACAACTCCGTGGACGAGGCGATGGCGGGCTTCGCGGACGAAGTGAACGTCACGGTGCACGCGGACAACTCCGTGACCGTCGTGGACAACGGCCGCGGCATTCCCGTGGACATGCACGCTACGGAAAAACGACCCGCGGCGGAAGTTGTGCTCACTGTGTTGCACTCTGGCGGAAAATTCGATAGCGAAAGCTACAAGGTGTCCGGCGGATTGCACGGCGTCGGCGTTTCCGTCGTCAACGCCCTTTCGGATTTCCTCGAACTCGAAATCCAGCGCGATGGCGCAGTTTGGGAGCAAAGCTACGAAAAGGGCAAGCCCACTTCCAAGCTCAAGCAAACGGGAAAAACGCGCAAAACCGGCACGAAAGTCAAGTTTCATCCGGATCCCTCGATTTTTGAGAAGACCGCATTCAGCTATGACACACTGGCCACGCGCCTCCGCGAATATGCCTTCCTGAACAAGGGCCTGAAAATCACGCTGAACGACGAGCGCACGGAAAAGAGCACGGAATTCCGTTTCACGGGCGGCATTGCGGAATTCGTGAAGCACCTGAATCGCGGCAAGACCACGCTGCACGATTCGCCGATCTATATGGAAGGGAAGAAGGGCAACGTGGAGATGGAGATTGCCCTGCAATACAACGACACCTACGGCGAAAACGTCTTCGCGTTTGCCAACACCATCAACACCGTGGACGGCGGCACGCACCTTTCGGGATTCCGCTCGGCGCTGACGCGCTCGATCAACAACTTTGCTTCCTCCGCCGGAATGTTGAAGGAGCAGAAGGACGAGGTGAGTATCTCCGGTGACGACGTGCGCGAAGGGCTCGTCGCGGTGGTCAGCGTGCGCCTGCCGCAGCCGCAATTCGAGGGCCAGACCAAGGGCAAGCTGAACAGCGACATCAAGGGCGACGTCGAGCAGCTCGTGAACGAAAAGCTGGGCGAGTGGTTTGACAAGCATTCCACCGTGGCGCGACGCATCATCGGCAAGTGCATTGACGCGGCGCGCGCGCGCGAAGCCGCCCGCAAGGCCCGCGAGCTGACGCGCCGCAAATCGGCTATGGATTCCAGCGGCCTGCCGGGAAAACTCGCTGATTGCCAGGAACGCGATCCCGCGCGTTGCGAGTTGTTCGTGGTCGAGGGTGAATCCGCAGGCGGCTCCGCAAAAATGGGCCGCGACCGCAAGTATCAGGCGATTCTTCCGCTGAAAGGCAAGATCCTCAATGTCGAGAAGGCGCGCTACGACAAGATGCTCGGCCACGAGGAAATTCGCGCCATCATCACCGCGCTCGGCACCGGCATTGGCAAAGACGATTTCGACGCCGGCAAGCTGCGCTATCACAAAATCATTCTCATGACCGACGCGGACGTGGACGGCTCGCACATCCGCACGCTCCTGCTTACATTTTTCTTCCGCCACATGAAGGAACTGATCGAGCGCGGCCACGTGTACATCGCGCAGCCGCCGCTCTATCGCGTGAAGCGCGGCAAGAGCGAGCGCTATATCCGCGACGAGCGCGATTTCGCCCGCGAATTAATGAAGCGCGCCACGGAAGACCATGTCGTCAAGGCGAAAGAGGGCGTGAACCTGGAGGGCGCGCGCCTGACATCGTTCCTCCTGAACGTGCAGGAATACGAAGCGGCCGCGGCGAAACTAGGCCGTCGCCTGCGCGAGCCCGGACTCGTGGAGTTGCTGGCGGAGAGCGGCTTGGAAAAGAAGACCGACTTTGGAGAGAAAAGGACACTCGAGAAACTTCTAAAGGAAGTCGAAAAGAGCAAGCTGAAACTGGAAGGCAAAATCGTCTTCGATGAGGAACACAGCCTGTACGAAATCCAGTTCGGCGCGCCGCACAACCAGAAGATCAGTTGGGCGGTGGCCTCCACAGCCGAGTACAAGCGCCTGCGCGCGCTGGCCAAACAGATCGAGGAGTTCAATCATCCGCCCTTCACGGTCGCGCGCAACGGCACCAAGGTCACCCAGGAAAAGGCCACCGACGTTCTTAACTACGTCATGGAAGACGCCAAGAAAGATTTCACGATTACACGATTCAAGGGCTTGGGCGAAATGAACGCGGAGCAGTTGTGGGAGACCACGATGAACGCGGATACGCGCACGCTGCTGCAGGTGAAACTCGAAGATGCCGTTGCCGCGGAGGACATTTTCACCACGCTCATGGGTGAAAACGTGGAAGCGCGCCGCAAGTTTATCGAGGACAACGCGCTCGAAGTCGTGAACCTGGATATTTAGGAGCGAACTGGGATGGGGAAAAAGCGTCCATCACCCGACGAGCTAGAGGCGACTCGGCAATTGCTCGGGCCAACCAACGGCGTAAGGCCTAATGCCCATCTAGTGGTGTTTGGGCACGGACTCTACTCCTACGCACTCGCTTATAAGTGCGCTGCGGATAAATTAGTCGACTCCCTTCACGGGTCTTCGGGGCAGGATGTGGTTTTCCCCTTATGCTACCTGTATCGTCACCACTTAGAATTGATGGTCAAGCAGTGCACGCGCACGGCCAACTACGTTCTCCACGGTAACGGCGGTTACGCGGCCAAGGGTCATGATCTCACCGGCTACTGGAAGGAATGCCGGTCCCTCCTGGAAAGGGCAATGTCATCACGTTGGGGGACAAGCTTCGACAAAGTAGAAGAATGTATAGCCGCCTTCTCATTTGATTTCGAGGGCGAACTTTTTCGTTATCCAGAGGACGTAAGCCACAGCACGTGGGAGCATTCCGTCGAGTATCTAAACCTTAGAAAAATGCTCGATTCTGTCTCCGCCGCTTCGGATCTCTTGGATAGTATGTTCTTGCAGATGAACGAACAGATCCGAAACGAAGCATCGTGTAACGAGTGAGGTTCAGCCACGATCTACCAACTGGGCTGGACGACATTGCCGGGGTTGCGCGGGCTAAGCGTGAGCGAGTTCCGCGTCACGGCGACGGCCGCGCCGGACAACGAAAAAGGCGTGGCGATTGGCTTTGCCAATGAGGCAGAGCGCGATTCGTTTTTGCGGCTCATCGAAGCGGAGTTTGCGACGCGGCGATTTACCAACGCCGCCGACGCGTTCGATTGCGTGAAGGCATTCGCGGTGGGGTGGAAGCATAGCCGGTAGGGGCGCAGCATGCTGCGCCCCTACAAGCTACAGGTTTTGCGGCTTGCGGTTTTCACGGGTCACGAATAGCGAGTCACGAAGCACGAGGTCACATGGCAGACGAACACAACACATCGGTACTCCTACCCATTGATATCGAAGCGGAGATGCGCAAGTCGTACCTCGACTACGCGATGAGCGTCATCATCGCGCGCGCGCTTCCCGATGTGCGCGACGGCCTAAAGCCCGTGCAGCGGCGCATCCTCGTGGCCATGAACGACCTCGGTCTGGCCTCCAATCGCGGCTACCGCAAATGCGCCAAGATCTGCGGCGATACTTCCGGCAACTACCATCCGCACGGGGAAGCGGTCATCTATCCCGCGCTGGTCCGGCTCGCGCAGGACTTCAACATGCGCTATCCCCTGATTGACGGCCAGGGGAACTTCGGCTCCGTGGACGGCGATCCCCCGGCGGCCATGCGATACACGGAAGCGCGGCTGGCCAAAATCACGGAAGACATTCTCGCCGACCTGGAAAAGGAAACCGTCGATTTCATCCCGAACTTCGATCAGACCCGCGAAGAGCCGGTAGTTCTTCCCTCGCGCATTCCGAATCTCCTCGTCAATGGCGCCAGCGGTATCGCCGTCGGCATGGCCACGAACATTCCCCCTCACAACCTGAGCGAAATTGTAGATGCCGCCATTCTCCTGATTGAAAAACCCGATACTTCGCTCAAGGAAGTGATGAAGATCGTTCCGGGCCCGGATTTTCCAACCGGTGCGTACATCGCGGGCAGGGAAGGCATTGAAGCCGCATATCGCACGGGCCGCGGCAGCTTCATCATGCGCGCGAAAGCCGCGATCGAGGAAGTCGGCAAGGAACGCGAAAACATCGTCATCACCGAAATCCCTTACCAGGTGAACAAGGCCAAGCTCATCGAGCGCATCGCGGAGCTCGTGCAAACAAAGAAGATCGAAGGCATCGCCGACGTGCGCGACGAGTCTTCCCGCGAAGGCATGCGCATCGTCGTGGAACTCAAGCGCGGCGAGGAATCCCAGCTCATCCTCAACAATCTCTTCAAGCACACTCAAATGCAGGAATCCTTCGGCATGATCCTGCTCTCCATCGTCGGCGGTCAGCCGCGCGAGCTCGGCCTCATTCCGCTCATCAAGCTCTTCATCGAGCACCGCATGGAAGTGGTTCGCCGGCGCACCATCTTCGAGTTGCGCAAAGCCGAGGAACGCGAACACATTTTGGTTGGCTACCAAATCGCCCTGGATCATCTGGACAACGTCATCCGCATCATTCGCGGCAGCAGCAGCCGCGCCGACGCCAAGGAAAACCTGTTCAAATATTTCACCGAGCAGGACGTCACCATTACGGAGAACGGCAAATCGAAGAAGCTCGAGGGCGTGAAGCTCGACGGACGCAAGTACCGCTTTGCGGGCGCGCCGGAAATCGAAGCCGCCGGCCGGGCGCCACGGGGCTAGGGCTCAGCTACGCGCAGATCGACGCCATCCTCGAACTGCAACTCCATCGCCTGACGCAGCTCTCCATCGACGAAATTTTGAAGGAATTGAAGTCCATCCGCGACCTCATCACGGAACTTCGCGAAATCCTGGCCAGCGACAGGAAGCTCAAGCAGGTGATCATCGCCGAGCTCCGCGAAGTCCACAAAGCCTACGGCGACGACCGGCGCACGCAGATCGTGGACAAGGTGGACGAGATCAAGCTGGAAGACCTGATCGCGGACACTGACATGCTCATCACCGTGAGCCACGCGGGTTATATCAAGCGCACGCCCGTGGAGGTTTACCGGCACCAATCGCGCGGCGGCAAGGGGCGCATCGGCGCGCGCACCAAGGAAGAAGACTTCGTCGAGCATCTCTTCATCGCCTCGGCGCACAGCTACATCCTGCTGTTCACCTCCAAGGGCCGCGTTTATTGGCTGAAGGTGTACGAGCTGCCGGAAGCGGCGGCGGCCACGCGCGGCAAGGCCATCGCCAGCCTGGTGAAGTTCCAGGAAGACGAAAAACTGACGGCGTTGGTGGCGGCCACGAATTTGGAAGAAGAAGGCCGCTTTGTCTTCATGGCCACGAAAAACGGCACAGTGAAAAAATCGGCGCTGACGGAATTTTCCAACCCGCGCTCCACTGGCATCATCGCCATCAACCTCGAGGACAAGGACGAACTGATTGGCGCGAAGCTCACCGACAGCAAGCAGATGATTTTCCTCGCCAGCCACGAAGGCCAGGCCATCCTGTTTCGCGAGACGGAAGTGCGCCCCATGGGCCGCAACGCCGGCGGCGTGAACGGCATGGACCTGGACAAGGGGGATTACGTGGTCAGCATGGACGCCGTGCAGCCGGATTTCGTGATCATCGCCAAGGAATACCAGCAGACCACGCAAAACCTGGAAGAGCTGGAAAACGAACACATCAAGGACTCGCTCACCACGCTGATGCTCACTGTCTCTGAGAAGGGCTACGGCAAGCGCACCGCCCTGGCCGAATACCGCATCACCTCGCGCGGCGGCAAGGGCGTGGTGAACATGAAGACCACGGACCGCAACGGCTCCGTGGTCGCCACGCTGCAGGTCACGGAAGAGTCCGACGTCATGATCATCACCGAAAACGGTAAGGTCATCCGCGTGCACGCGAACGAAATTCGCGAAGCGGGCCGCTCCACGCAAGGCGTGCGGTTGCTGCGCCTCGATGACGACGACACTGTCGCCGCCGCCGCCGTCCTCCAGGAAGAAGACGAGGAGGAAAAGAAGTAGGCCTTGGAGTGCGGCAGCTTGCTGCCGCTTTTCAGGTCCCGGCCACTCTGGCCAAACAAAAGAAGGAGCACGCAGCGTCGTGCCCCTTTTTTATTTCCGGTGCGTTACACTAAGTCGCCATGAAAATCAGACGCTGCCTGTTTCTATTCCTTGCATTCACTGCGTCACTGGCTGTCCTCGCGCTTGCCGGTGCTGCCGGCCGGCCCGCCGCAAACCACAGCTACCTGGCATTCGTTGGCACCTACACCAACAAAACCGACAGCAAAGGCATCTACGCCTACGAGTTCGACGCGGAGACGGGAACGCTGACCGCGAGGGGAGTTGCGGCGGAAACACGCGATCCCTCCTGGCTGGTCATTCATCCCAACGGCAAATTCGTCTACGCCGCCAACGAATCCGGCAAACAAAGCACTATCACCGCCTTTTCCGTTGACGCCAAGTCCGCGAAGCTCACCCAACTGAATCAGCTTTCCGCGATCGGCGAAGATCCCTGCTATCTCTCGTTTGACAGAACTGGGAAATTCCTCTTCGTCGCCAACTACACTTCCGGCAACGTCGCCGTCTTTCCCATTCTCCCCGACGGCAAGCTCGGTGAGCATACCGCTCTCGTGAAAGATTCCGGTACTCTCGGCCCGAATAAAGAGCGCCAGGAAGGCCCTCACGCCCACTGGGTCGAGCCAGACGGGAGTAATCGCAGTATCTATGTCGCCGACCTTGGCCTCGATCAGGTTATGAGCTATCCTTTTGATCCCGCCAAGGGCACTCTGCGGGACAGGCCGAACATCTTTCGCGCTGCAACTCAGCCGGGCACTGGGCCGCGGCATGCGATCCTTTCGCGGGACGGCCAGCTCGAGTTTATCTACGTGCTTGGGGAATTGAAGTCGACGGTCACGCTCTTTGGGCCGGGGCCGAGGGCAGGTTGGTATCTACTTCAGACTGTCAGTGCCCTGCCGTCCGGTTATTCCAGTCGGAACGACGCGGCAGAGATTGCCATTCACCCCAGCGGAAGATGGCTCTATACCTCTAACCGCGGCCACGACAGCATCGCCGTCTTCGCGGTCGATCCGGAAAAGGGCATTCTGCGCAAGACGGGCGATTTCCCCACCGGCGGCAAGGAGCCGCGCCACTTCGCCATTGATCCCACGGGTCGCTTTTTACTCGCCGAAAACCAACTCTCCAATTCCATCGTGGTCTTCGGCATCGACCCCGCGACCGGCGCGCTGACACAAGTCTCCAAAACCGACGGGGTGCCCTCTCCCGTCTGCCTCGTTTTTCTCCCCACGCACTAACCTCTAACGCAGGGCGATTCTTCGAGCCATGCGCTACACTTGCCCTTTTCAATTCCAGAGGAGGACAGGTGATTTTGTTCCGCTGGCTTTCCTTGTAGACTAGCAAGGTTGGGCTATTCACAGGCCAAAAGCGCCCCGGTTGGCAATTTTCCAGAGAGCAAGGAGATCACTGCAATGGCTGTCGATGTGGTCATGCCCCAGATGGGCGAAAGCATCTTTGAAGGGACCATCACCAAGTGGCTGAAGAAACCCGGCGACAAGGTCGAGCGGGACGAGCCGCTGTTTGAAATCTCCACCGATAAAGTGGATGCCGAAATTCCTTCCCCCTCGGCGGGAGTGCTGAAAGAGATCAAAGTTCCCGAAGGGCAGACCGTGCCGATCCAGACGATTGTGGCGGTGATTGATGGAGCGGGGCTGGCTGCGGAATCGGCTCCGGCACCCGCGGCCAAGCCAGCGCAGGCAGCACCGGCAACTGTCCCCATGACAACCAAGCCTGCGGCACCTGCCCCAGCTCCAGTTGCGGCGGCTTCCCCGGCGGCCCCTGCTGCGCAAGCAACGCCAACAACTTCGACGGAACGTATTCATTCCTCTCCGCTGGTTCGGCGCATGGCGAAGGAACACGGCGTGGATCTTTCCACCCTAGAAGGCAGCGGGGCGGGCGGCCGCATCACCAAGCAGGATATCGAAGCGGCGATCGCGGCATCGTCCGGCGCAGCTCCGGCAGCAGCTCCAACGGCTGCGACACGGCCCATACCTCCACCGGCTCCGGCGGCTGTGGCACGCCCTGGGGCAGCAGCAGCACATGGCAGCCAGTTCATTTCGGCGCTGCAGGTGGCGGTGCCCCGCGAACGAATTTATTTTGGGAATTACGAAGTGCACCCATTGAGCGTGATGCGGCAGAAGATCGCCGAGCACATGGTGGCGTCGACGCACGTTTCCCCGCACGTGTATTCCGTCGACGAAGTTGACATGAGCAAGATTGCGGCGCTGCGCGCAAAATCCAAAGACGAGTTTGAGAAACGCTACGAGACGAAGCTGACGTTCATGCCGTTTTTCGTGAAAGCGGCGGTGGCGGGCCTGCGCGCCTATCCCATCGTGAACGCTTCGCTGGACGGCACCAACGTGGTGCTGCACAAGGAGATGAACATCGGCATCGCCGTAGCGCTGGACTGGGGCCTGATCGTGCCGGTGGTGAAGAACGCGGACGAGAAAAACCTGCTGGGCATTCAACGCAACCTGAATGATCTGGCCGAGCGCGCGCGCTCGAAGAAGCTGAAGCCCGAAGAGGTGCAGGAGGGAACGTTCTCCATCACGAATCCCGGCGTCTTCGGGGGGCTCTTCGGCCTGCCTATCATCAGCCAGCCGAACGTGGCCATCCTGGGGCTAGGAGCGATCGAGAAGCGGCCGGTGGTGGTAGAGGACGCCATCGCCATCCGCTCGATGTGCTATGTGACGCTGAGCTACGACCACCGCGTGGTGGATGGGGCGATTGCGCACCAGTTCCTGCACAGGGTGAAAGAAACGCTGGAGAACTGGGCGGAGCCGGTGGTGTAGGGGGCGCAGTATTAAGTAATCAGTTTTCAGTTGTAAGTAAAGAAGGAAGAATCCCGTCACGACCAGTTGGGTTTGCCCGGCTTGGAATTTACAGATTTTTGCTGCTCCTTGCGAGATCCCCAAGTGAAGAAAATTGCCGCCTGATACCAGCCGTGAGATAGCCGGAGCGGCCCTGCTCTGGCCAGCGGACTGACAGTCCGGGAACAGAACAACCCATTCTGACTTATAACTGATAACTGATTACTGATAACCGTTAACTGAATTACCGCGGGCAGGGACTATAATCTCGCCAGAAAGCATGTCGTAACTCCGAAACACCTACAGGAGGCAGTATGAACCGTGGAATCAGACGGCGGGAGTTTTTGCGGGATGGCGCGCTGGCGGCGGGTGCAGTCGCCTGCGGCGCGCATCTCTCCAAGGCAGCGGCGGGCACGGCTTCCGCGGATTCGCGGATCGACATATTGCTGGACGAGCCGCTCGGCGCCATTTCCCCCAATATCTACGGCCACTTTACGGAACACCTTGGCGGCGTGATCTACGACGGCCTGTGGGTCGGCGAAAATTCGCCGGTCGCCAATCTCCAGGGCCTTCGCAAACGCCTGGTTGAGGAGATGCGCAAGATCAAAGCGCCCGTGGTGCGCTATCCGGGCGGCTGCTTCGCGGACAGCTACAACTGGCGCGACGGCGTCGGCCCGGTGGACAAACGTCCCCGCCGCACCAATTTCTGGAATGATGCGGAAACAAAAACGGCGCCCGAAAATCACAAATATGAACCCAACCGCTTCGGCACCAACGAATTCATCCGTTTTTGCCGCCTCACCGGCGCGCAACCGTATCTCGCCGCCAATCTCCGCAGCCTTCCCGCCGAGGAGTTTTACCACTGGGTGGAATACTGCAATTCTCCCGCGGGCAGCACCTCACTCGCCGAGATGCGCGCCGCCGCCGGATCGCCGGAGCCCTTCAACGTGCGCTTCTGGGGCGTGGGCAACGAATCCTGGGGCTGCGGCGGCAACTTCACTCCTCAGGAATACGCCGTCGAGTTCCGCCGCTTTACCACTTGGCTCCCGCACTATGGCCAGGATCTTTCCCTGGTTGCTTCCGGCCCCTATTCCGAAGAGACGAGTTGGACGCGGGGTTTCTTTGAGGAGCTTCTGCGCAAAGGGGCGGACCAACTCCGTTCCGTCTACGGCCTCTCTCTCCATCACTACGCCTGGAATCTTAGCCGCGGGCGCACCACGGATTGGGACAAGGGCAAGGGCAGCGCGCTGGAATTCGATCCCGTCGATTGGTACGAATTGCTGCGTGAAGGCCAGCGCGTAGAAACGATGATCGAAGACCACTGGCGCGCCATGGGCGAGTTCGACGAGCAGCACCGCGTCAAGCTGATTGTCGATGAGTGGGGCCCGTGGTACCGCCCCGGTTCGGAAGCCACGCCGGGTAACCTGCTGGAACAGATCCCCACGCTGCGCGATGCGGTTTTCTCCGCCATGACCCTGGACGTTTTCAACCGTCACCCGGAAAAAGTGGCCATGGCCAATTGCGCGCAATTGATCAACTGTCTCAACAGCCTGTATCTGGCGCATGAAGATAAATTCTGCGTCACCCCGGTGGGGCACGTGTTCGCCATGTACGCGGCGCACCAGGGCGGGCAGTCCTTGCGCACCGCCTTCTCCGCTCCCCAGGTCCATTACGACCGCGACGGCAAACCGGCTTCGTTTTGGGGTTTGCAGGGATCCGCTTCCCTCGTCGGGAAGGAACTGCAGTTGACGGCCGTAAATCCTCACGTGAGTGAAGCGCGCGAGTGCTCGGTTGCCGTTCGCGGCGGGCGCATCGTTTCCGGTTCGGCCACTACGTTAACCAGTTCCGACATCCACGCCCACAACACGTTTGCGGAGCCAGCCGCGCTGGAACCGCAAACGAAGAAGCTGGATGTGAGCGGCGCAGAGCTCACTGTGGTGCTGCCCGCGGCCTCGGTCAGCAGACTCACGCTGGCGCTGGGGTAGTGCGGTTTGAGTATTCAGTTGTCAGTTTTCAGTCTTAAGTAAAGAAGGTAAACCCCAAAAGGGGCCAGTGCTTTTGCGCGTTTTGGCATGCGTGTGGCTTAGCCTTTCTTGGCTTGCGGAGAACTTCACGCGCCCTGGGAAATTCTAAACTCAAAGAAAATTGCAGCGCGGAACCGGCCGGAAATAACGCCAAGATAGTAAATGCGCGCTGTTTCTGGCGAGCAGACCAAGAGCACCTGAAACAACGGGCCTCTTCTGACTGATATCTGATTACTGATAACTGCCTACTGAATCAATGGCCGCATCTTCGCCGTCCACACCGCGAAGCCTTCCATCGGCACGGCTTCGACGCCGGCGTCGCGCAGGGTTTCGCGGACGAAGCGGTGCCGTTCGTTTTCCGCGAGCAGGGTGACGTCGGTGACGGCGGTGAACTCACTGGAGTTCACTTTGCCGCGGATGCGATCCACGGTATAAGCGAGGAGTTTGGCGTCGGCGGGCGCGCGCGTTACGCTGAGCGCCTGCATGAAGCCCCGTGTGCCGTTGCGGCGGTAGCCGTAGTCGAGGCGCATGGGATCGCCCGGGAAGGTGAACTCCTCCGCGCGCACGCCCTTCTGCATGCGTTCCCACAGGTGTGCTTGTTTCAGCACTTGTGCACAGTAGGAGCGAATCACGCCGCGGCTGCCCGGCGCGCCCACCCGTGTGGCCGCGCGCGCCGGGGCCACGTGATCGGCATAGAGGCGCTCGATTTCCGCGTCCAGATCGTCGGCGTAGACGCCCTTTTGCGTGGCGAGTTGCAAAGCGTTCGAGAGCGTTTCGTCCCACTTTCCCAAAAGCCGCAACCAGGCGGCCGGTGCGTTTCCCGCGTCAGGCCCTTGGTCCGTTTCCCGGCCGTTGTCGGGGAACAGTTCGCTGGCGCGGGCAAAACGGTTTTCCAGGTCATCCCGCAAGGCCCGCAGGAGTCCTTCATCCGCCTGGGGGTGAAGCCGGCGCACGCGCGCGTACTCTTCGGGCTCTTCGATCAGGCGCAAGCGGCGCTCGCCGGTTTGCGGATCGAAGACCAGCACACCGATATTGACCCACTCATCGCGCACCAGATTGGGCGTGTAGCGCAGCACGCGATAAGCGCAGGCCCGCTGGTTTGCTGTTGCCTCGTGTGTCTCTGTGATCATCGTCTTTCTCCAAAGAGCGTGACTCGTGTTTCGTGACTGGTGACTCGTGTAAACCCCAGAGCGGCTGCCGGTGACGCTCTTTCACGAATCACGAATTACGAAACACGAGTCACGAGTCACGGACCCAGTACGGAAAAGGCTGCCGGCTGGAAAATTTAGCGGACAGAAGCAGCTCCGGCACAAGCGTCCTTCTTCGCTGCAATTGCTCCAGCAGCCGCAGGACGGCGTCATAATCGTCCGCATACCACTCCGGCGGGATTTCCCCGGCCAATTCCGCAAGCACGCGTTCGGTGATGCGATGTTCCAGGCGCTCGAGCCAGGGGCCAAAGGATTCCATGCCGGTCACGCCTTCATAGACGCGGTTGCGCGCGTACAAGCCGCGTAGGGGCGCATCCGGAAAATTCCACTCCCCGGCGTTGAAGCAGAAGCCCTGGTCGATCATCAGCGTGCGATAAGGAAGCGGGCTATTGCCGGGCGCGCGTGGATGATCTCCCGGCGCCGCGGTCGATGCCGGGCTCTTGTCCTCAAAAAACAGGGTCTGCCGCCCGTTGGTGTTGCAGGTCCATTTGTCGAAGACCAGCATGCCGGCAAAATCGTGAAGGTTGGCGACCTCGCGCAGCCTCTCATCGGGCAGAAAGTCGTACAGCGCAAGCCGGCGGGGATCGCCCGGATAGCGCGAGCCGAACTGCAGCCCCGCGGCGCAGGGCGTGTGCGAGCGGGCCAACTCCATGCACAATTCCTCGGTCAACTGGATCAACTCCCGGCTGACCTCGACGACGGCTACCGGGGTGGTGGGCAGGCCGAGACGAGATGCCAGGCGAGTGCCGAGCAGCTCATTGGCCAGAACGCGGAGGTGCTGCGGGTTATTTTGGAATTTGACCACATAATAGTTTCCGTCCGAGCACCTCATGAGGTGCGCCTGCGCGCCTCCGCGCATCCGCCGTATGTGCTCGATGGCTCGCAACATACACATTTATCCTAACGGCACTTAGAGGTTCCATCAAGAGGAAGAGGACAGCTACGCCGCAGGGTTCCCCATGCGGCGCGCGGAGCGCACCGATTCGGCACTGCCGCGGCGGGAGATTCCATTCCCGGCAGCCACAACGTCATACCGATGTGGCGCCTGCCATTTCAGTCCGGAACAAAGAAGCCCCGTGATCCCGTCGCGGGGCTTCTGGGAAATCCACTCTTGCGCGCCAGGAGCGCCTAGCGGCGGCGTTTCTTCCCGGTTTTCTTGGCGGCCTTCTTGGGCTTCGCTTTGGCCTTCGGGGCTTTTTTCGGAGCCTTCTTGGCCGCTTTTTTGGGCGTCTTCTTGGCAGGCTTTTTCGCCGCTTTCTTTGGCGCAGCCTTGGGCGCAGGTTTCGCCGGGGCTTCTTTCCCGGCTTCTTCCGCGGGTTCATCTTCTACCAAGAGGATCTCTTCCTGTTCTTCGATCACGCCCTCGGTATCGCCACCCAGCTCGTCGTCCTCTTCCAGCCGGGACAGCTCATCATCCTCTTCAAAATGATCCTTCTCGAAATCCATGCTTTCCTCCCCTGGGGGCACTTTCTTACCCGATGTTCTTGGCATGCTGCTCCAGCCGGAGATGAGTCACTCCGTCCTTGCGATTTGTTATCCCACTCCAACGTGGATGTCAAGAGTTCTCGCGGGTGTGCGAGGCAGGCGTTTCGCAGAGGTCAAGGGCAGGCCGAAAAGACGGGATCTGCAGAAAAAAGGGGAGCCGCGCCCGGCGGAAGATAGGTGGGAGGCAAGAGGCGACTCTGGGCTGCTTGAGGACTATTGCCGGGACTTGCCGGAAGTGCGCGTGGCGGGCTTCTTGGACTTGGCGGAACTATGCACGGTGCGCGTTTCCGGGGCGCCGCCACCCACCGTATAGATGCGCAAGACCATGCCACGGGAGACCTTGGCGGACTTGAGGCCATTCCATTTGCGGATCTGGTCGGAGGTCACGCTGAACTGGTCGGCGATGCCCCCGACTGTGTCGCCCTTGCGGACGCGGTAGCGTACCAGGCGGCTCTTGGTCTCCTCGGGCGGGCGCGTGGCGGGGATGATGAGTTTCTCTCCCGGCGTCAAGGCTTCGGCGCGATCAAGGTCGTTGGCGTCGGCAATGGCAGCCGGGGTGACACGGTATTTCTTGGCAATGGAGGTAAGTGTGTCGCCGGATTCGACGCGATGGCGCCGCCAACTGACCCACTTGTCCGCGGGAATGTCCGCGATCTCCGCGGAGAATTTCTCCGAGGTGCCTCTGGGCAGGTACAAGACGAAGTTGGCATCTTCCGGGGTGGCCATGCGGAGAAGCGAGGGATTCAGAGCGCGAAGCATGGCTACGTCAACATCAATGGTTTCCGCCACCAGGCGCAGGTCGATGGCGCGGCCGGGCTTGATGACGTCGGATTCCACCGGCGGATCGGGATCCACGGCGATGCCGTAATGCGCGGCGTCCTTGGCGATCAGGGTGAGCGCGAGAATGATGGGCACGTAATTCTTCGTTTCGCGGGGGAGCACATTGCGTTTGTAGAGTTCCCAGAAATCGGCGTAGCCGGTGCGCTCCACACCCTTCTGGACGTTCCCGGGACCGCAGTTGTAGGCGGCGATGGCGAGATACCAGTCGCCAAAGAGCCCGTAAAGATCGCGAAGATGCTGGGCCGCCGCGCGCGTGGCTTTTTCGGGGTCCAGGCGCTCGTCCACCCACCAACTGCGCTTCAAGCCGTATTCGTTGCCGCGCCACTGCACGAATTGCCAGATGCCGCGGGCCCCGGCCCGCGAAAGAGCCAGGGGCTGGAAGGCGCTCTCCGCCTGGGCCAGGTAGATCAGGTCCTGGGGCACACCTTCTTCGCTCAAGACGCGGGAAATCATTTGCTGGTAGCGGCCGGAGCGGCGGAGACCGTTTTCGATGATGGCGCGGCCGCGCGGCGTCTGGAAAAAGTTGAGGTAGGAGACCACGGTGTCGTTCACGGTGAGCGGCAAGTCGTGCGAGATGCTCTTGGCGGCGGCTTCGGCGCGCTCCCGCAACTTGGGGTCGACAGGGAAGGTCATTTCGGCCACTTCGTCGATGGCCGCGGGCACGGCGGGAGCTTCGCTGAAACCATCGCCCGCGCGAAAGGCCTGCAGCTCGTAGGTGTAGATCGTGTCGGTGACCTGATGGAATAGGTCGCTGAGGCGCGGATCGCTGTTGGGGTCGTAGCCGCTTTCGAGCATCCAGTCGACGGCGTCGTCAAAATCGCGGCGCGCGGCTTCGAGGTGTCCAGCCTGGTAATTGGCTTCGCCGGAACTGAATTTTTCTTTAACTTTTGCGATCAGGTAATCGATGCCGCCGGGCACAGGTGACTGGAGAGAGAGAAGAGGCTGGGATGCCAAGTCTCTCAGAGGCAGCGCGCCAATCTCCGGCGCCGCAGGGGCGGGGACCTGTGCCAGTGCCGGAGCATGTGCCTGCACGGGTCTTTTCGTGGCATCCTCGCAACCCGCCAGGCCGAGCAGCAATGCGAAACACGCCGCGGTGCCCAGCAAAGGACGGATGATCGGCTTCTGACCCATTTTTCTATGGTATGTAGGCCTTCCACCGTTGGTCAATGCATTACCGCCCTACGCAGTAGCCCATGCAGCACCCACCCGAAGGCCGGAGCGCGAGCCACGACGATGCGGTGGCTGGGGAGTTTTCTGCGCTCGACATCCTGGCTGAGTTGAGGCAAAATTCAGGCCGCCAATTCCGCATGCCGGGCTCCTCCCGCCTCTCCCCGGCCTGCTCCAAGGAGATCTTGTATGCCGCGTTCGCGCCCTATGATTTTGCTATTCCTCAGTTTGTCGCTGTGCGTATTTGCTGCGGCCCAGGAGATGCATCCGGCAGCGCGCTCCACACCCGCTTTTGATCAACTTAAATCGCTGGCCGGGGAGTGGGAAGGAACGAAGACGCAGGGTTTCAAGGTGAGCCTGACGTATCAGGTGGTGTCCAACGGAAGCGTGCTGATGGAACGCCTGAAAAGCGCAGACGAGTCAGAGATGATCACCATGTACTCGTTGGACGGCGATCACATTGTGGTGACGCACTATTGCTCCATGGGGAACCAGCCGACGATGCAAACGCCCGCGGCCACGGCAGCGACGGGAAAATACGATTTCAGTTTCGTGCGCGTCTCCGGCACGAAGACGCCGGATGAGGGGCACATGGTGGCGCTCTCGGTGACTATGCCGGACAAGGACAACCTCACGCAGGTGTGGACCTTCGATGATCACGGGAAGTCAATGGTGGAAACGTTCACGTATACGCGGAAGAAGTAGCCAGGCTTTGGCTAGGACGCAAGAGCGTGGAGCGCAGGTTGCGGCCCGCTGAGCTCGTTGGCCGGCGCTACGCCACTCATCGTCAACGCCAGGATCATCACCACCGGCAGTTTGCTCATCAGGTGGTCCTCACCGCCCGCATTCTACCCATTTGCTTGCTCCATCTCATTTGCCGTCCCAACCTCCCCTCATTTTGCCGCATCCAAAAAGGAGAAGAAATTTCCGTGCCAGTTGCGTCGTATCATTCATTGACGGCCCATTGACCACACCCATTGACCCAAATGCCCAACGCCGAAACCGCCATACAGCTTGACCATGTTTCCCGCCAGTACACCATGGGCGGGGCGACCATCCAGGCGGTGAACGACGTTTCGCTTTCGGTTGCACGAAGCGAGTTCCTGGCGCTGCTGGGCTCTTCCGGATCGGGGAAATCGACGCTGCTGAATCTTATTGCGGGCCTGGACCGGCCGACATCCGGTTCCATCATGGCGCAGGGGCAAAATCTCGCGCAACTCACGAGCATCGAGCTGGCGCGCTACCGCTGCAGCACCATCGGCATGATCTTTCAATCGTTCAACCTGCTGCCGCGCATGACGCTGGAAGAAAACGTCGAGCTGCCGCTGCGGCTCGCGGAAGTGGATCGCGAAGAACGGCCCGGGCGCGTCCGCGAAGCGTTGGAGCGTGTGCGGCTGACGCACCGGCTGGGTCACCGTCCCATGGAGTTATCCGGCGGCGAGCAGCAACGCGTGGCCATCGCGCGGGCGCTGGTGAACCGGCCGAAGATTTTGCTGGCCGATGAGCCAACGGGCAATCTCGATTCGGTAACGGGAGAGGCGATTCTATCGCTGCTGCGCGATGTGCAGCGGCAACTAGGAATGACGATTGTGATGGTGACGCACGAGCGGTCGCTGGCCGAGCGCTACGCTGGCCGGCTGGCGATCATGGGTGATGGCAAACTTTTGCCGGCTTCGGAAATCACGAATGAGGCCGCGCGATGAAACCCCGCGACCTTTCGGACCTGGCATTCCGCAATCTTCGCGAAGCGATCTTGCGAAACGCGCTGACGACGCTGGGCGTGGCGGTCGGGGTGGCTTCGCTGGTGGCGATGCTGTCGCTGGGCGTGGGCTTGCAGGAGCTGGCTTCCAAGCGGCTTTCGCAGAGCGGGCTGTTTGACACGATTTTCGTTACGCCAAAGAACAATTTCCGCGGCATGGGGCGCCCTCAGCGCGAAGTGCAGTCAGATAAGCCGCCGCGGACCCTGGACGAAGACGCGCGTAAGGAAATCGAGAAGCTCCCCAACGTGATCGAGGTTTATCCGCAAGTGCGGTTTTTCACCGAGGTGCGCTTCAACAACAAGCCATTTGCCACGGTGGTGGCGGGGATGCCGGATTCTTCGCGTAACTCCGGTTCGTTTGACGGCATGCAGGGGAATTTTTTCTCTTCGCCAACGGCGAACGAAGCGATCCTGCAGATTGAATTCGCAAAGGACCTTTCGGAAAAGCCCGCCTCCCTGATCGGGCAGGATCTGGTTCTGCGGTACGCGGAACGCCAGGCGCTGCCAGCGAACGATGATTCGTCTTCTTCGAGCGGCGAACCCTCCGGCGGTTTTTCCGTGGTGCCGAAGGAGCTGCGGCTCAAGATCGTGGGCATCGTGGAAACGGAACCCGCAGCCGGTTATGGCGGCTACGGCAATGCGCGACTGCTGATGCCGCTTTCCACCGCATCCACACTGCGCGCGGCGCAGGTAAACGATTTGCGCGATATCGTGCGCGACAACTCCGCCAACAAAACCACGTACCCTTCGCTTTCCGTGCGCGCCGAATCGCCCTCGCAGGTGGAAGCGCTGGAGGCATCGATCAAGTCCATGGGCTTTGCGGCCTTCTCTCTTCTGGACGCCTCGAAATCGCTGCGCACGTTTTTCTCCGTGTTCGATCTGCTGCTGGGGATTTTCGGGAGCCTGGCGCTGGCGGTGGCGACGCTGGGAATCGTAAATACGCTGGTGATGGCGATTCTGGAGCGGCGGCGTGAAATCGGCGTGCTGAAGGCGCTGGGCGCGGCGGATTCGGATGTGCAGCAACTGTTTTTTGTCGAGGCCGGCGTGATGGGATTGTTCGGGGGATTCTTTGGCGTGCTGTTTGGCTGGTTGCTGGGGCGCGCGATCACGTTTGGAACTAATGTCTATTTGAAGCGGCAGAACCTGAATCCCATTGAACTTTCTTCCGTGCCGTGGTGGCTGGTGATTGCGGCCATTGCGTTCGCCATTCTTGTCAGTTTGGCCGCGGGGCTCTATCCTGCTTCGCGTGCGGCCAAGCTCAATCCGGTTGACGCATTGCGCTATGAGTAGAAGAGCCCGGGCGGCGGCGCGGTGGCCATTTTTCTCGTGTTTCCTCAGCCTCCTGTGTTTGGCGGTCCCATTGCACGCGGCGACGGGCCGCGTCGAGTGCAATTCCCTTCCCAGCAAATTCGTGCAGCGCGCAGTGCCCTACTGCATCATGCTGCCGCCGGCGTTTGACGCGGACAAGTCGCGGCATTTTCCCGTCCTTTATCTGTTGCACGGGCTTGGCGACAACGAACAGTTCTTCATTCACTCCGGGGAATGGAACCTGGTGGAAGACATGCGGGAAAAGGGCGAGCTCAAGGATTTCCTGATCGCCACGCCGGATGGGGGCACGAGTTTCTACGTCAACGCGAAAGACGGAAAGGAACGCTACGAAGACTTTTTGGTGCAGGAATTTTTACCGTTCATCGAGAAGCGTTACCGTGTGTCGCCGGGCCGCGCCAACCGCGCGATCTCCGGAATTTCGATGGGCGGGTATGGCGCGCTGCATCTGGCGTTCCGGCATCCGCAACTCTTCTCGGCGGTAAGCGCCCACAGCGCCGCGCTGATCGAGAAATTGCCGGCGTTTCTTGGGGGTTCGGCTCCGCAGAGCAATCAGCCCAATCGCGCGAGGATCTTTGGGGGCGTATTCGGCAGCCCGCCTGATCCGGCGTATTGGAATCAGCAGAGTCCGATCAGGCTTGCGCGGACTGCCAATCTGGCGGGATTGAAGATTTACTTCGATTGCGGCGATCAGGATGATTACGGCTTCGACGCGGGGGCTGCGGTGCTGGACAAAGTCCTGACGGCGCGGCACATGGCCCACGAATTTCATTTGTATCCCGGCCGGCACGATGCGAGCTACTTCGCGGCGCACCTGCCGACGTCGCTGGAATTTCATTCCCGCTTGTTTGCGCATTAGATGGAACCGGCGGCGAGGCAGAAGGGGGCAGAACATAAAAGTCAAAATTCCCACACGTAACACCGACGTGGGGGGCACCCAAATCCTCCTCAGGGTCTAGCGCTCGGGCCAACCGCCCGGCCTACAAAGGGTGATCCACCCGCCACTAGTCCAGATAAAAGACTTCCTCCATCATGGCGGATCGCTCGCCAGGCTGGAGTCCGGGCACCGGCTCGAAGAGGGCGGCCATTTAAGTCCAAGTCTTCCCGTGTTTGGGTGACATGGGGGAATAAAACCGCCGACAGAGAGAATGGGGTGATGTTTGGCGGGCTGCCCGTTTACATGGCATTCATCCGATTGTTACTGGGCGGTTACCAATGCCTACGGCTCGCCTGCCACAATGATGGGGATTCTCGAGTGTACCTGGGGCACCTGTTCACAACCATGCCTACCGTTATGCGACGCACTACGGTAAACTACGACCGATGCGATCCAAGGCGCGAGAGCTGTATATGAAGCGCGTCCTAATCATTGAAGACGACAGAGACATCGTCGAACTCGTCCGTTACAACCTTGCCAACGAAGGTTTTCAAGTGAACGCGGCCCTTGACGGCACGTCCGGCCTGTCGTCGCTCAAGAAGACGCCGCCGGACCTTCTGTTGCTGGATCTGATGCTACCAAAGATTTCAGGGCTGGAAATCTGCCGGGAAGTGCGCAAGGACGAATCGCTGAACCGCTTACCCATCCTGATGCTGACCGCGCGTGGCGACGAAGCCGACCGCGTGGTGGGATTGGAGATGGGAGCGGACGATTACGTCACGAAGCCCTTCAGCCCGCGGGAGTTGATTGCGCGGGTGAAGGCGCTTCTGCGGCGGGCCGAGCCGCCCGCGGAATCGCCGCGGATCATAGAGGTTGGCAAGCTGGCGATCGACCCGGCATCGTACCGGGTGAGCCAGTCCGGAAAGCCCGTGCCGCTGAGCACGCTGGAATTCCGTTTGCTATATTATCTGGCTTCGCGCCCCAATCGCGTCTTTACTCGAGATCAGTTGCTCGATGCCGTCTGGGGCACGGATCGATTCGTCACACCGCGGAGCGTGGATGTGTACGTGCGGCGGCTGCGGGAGAAGATCGAAACGGATCCGGAGAACCCCCTGCACCTGAAGACGGTGCGCGGCGCCGGCTACTTATTCGAGACCCGTGCAGCGTAAACTTTTTTGGAAACTCGCGCTGACCTTTCTGGCGCTTCTGCTGAGTGTTTTGCTCGCAGTGGATTTCCTCGCCGAACGAGCTCTGCGAGGAAGCTACCAGAACGACGTATTTAACCAACTGAAGGCCATTGCGCGGGTCCTGCCGTTCGAGCAGTTGCATTTTTCGAGCTTTCCGCCGGAAACCCCTGAAGATCTTGCCGTGCTGAACCGCTGGGTTGCCGGCGCCGCCAAGAGCGGCGCGCGGATAACCGTGATCACGGCGGATGGCCGTGTGATTGCGGACTCGCAATCAGAAACCCAAACAATGGAATCTCACGGGAACCGCCCTGAGGTGCTGGAGGCGCTGCAGAAGGGCGAAGGCAGCTCCACGCGGATAAGTGTCTCAGTAAAACAGCCACTGCTCTATTACGCGGAGCGACACTATCTTTCGGGAAACGTGCCCGTGGTTGTGCGGTTGGCCCTGCCGCTGGAGGAGGTTGACGAGACCTTGGGAAATTTCCGGCGCAACCTCTGGTTGTGGTCGCTGCTGATCCTGGTCGTTGCTGGAGCCCTTTCCTTGCTGGTGTCGAGGTCGTTCACGGAACGCATTGAACGGTTGCGCGAATTCTCGCGGCGCGTGGCCGAAGGGGATTTCCGGCCGCTTCCTTCGGACGGAACAGGAGACACGTTGGAGGCGTTGGGGTACTCGCTGAACCAGACGGCGGCGCGCATGGACCGCACAATTCGCACATTGACGGAGGAGCGCAATCTGTCTTCGGCCATTCTGGGATCGATGGTGGAAGGGGTCGCAGTGGTGAACGGTGGCGAGCGCCTGGTGTTCGCGAATCCGGGATTTGCGTCGATTCTGGGGCTCGACGTGCCGCCGATGTCCGGAAGCGCGCTGCTGGAGGTGGTGCGCCAGACGGAGCTGATCGAGGCGGTGCGGCGGGTGCACGCAGGGGAGCCACGCGTGGAAGCGGAGATCGTGACGGGGACCCTGCGGCAGCACTTTTTTGCGGCTACCGTCGCTTCGGTGCGCGCGGGAGAGACCTCTGGCGCGGTCATCGTGCTGCACGACATCACGGCATTACGGAAATTGGAGCGCATCCGGCGAGACTTCGTGGCCAATGTATCGCACGAGTTCCGCACGCCGCTGACGGCGATTCAAGGATTTGCGGAAACGCTGCTGGCGGGAGCGGTGAACGATCCGCAGAACCGCGACCGGTTTCTGGGAATCATCCTGGAGCATGCAAGGCGATTGGCGCGGCTGACGGAAGACCTGCTGAAATTGTCGCAGATGGATGCGGAGCGGCTGGAATTGGAGCTGCGCCCGGTCAGCGTTTCGCAGTTGGTGGAATCCTGCTACGAGACCGCGCGCCACCGCGCCGCGGAAAAGGAGCTAAACCTTTCGCTGGACCTGCCGGAAGGGCTGCCCGATGTTTCCGGCGACGCACGGCGGTTGCAGGAGGTGCTGCAAAACCTGCTGGACAATGCCATTCAGTACACATTGCCCGGCGGGAAGATTGTGCTGAGCGCCGAAGCCAGGAATGAAGAAGTGGTCTTCACGGTGGCGGACACGGGCATCGGTATTCCGCAAGCCGACCAGCCGCGGATCTTTGAGCGTTTTTACCGTGTGGACGTGGCGCGCTCCCGTGAAGCGGGCGGCACGGGGCTCGGACTGGCGATCGCAAAACATCTTATCGAGGGACACGGTGGCCGCATCTGGGTGGAAAGCGAAGTGGGCGTAGGTTCGAAATTCCATGTGTCCGTGCCAGTGTACGATGCGGAGCACTCGGCGGCCCGGACAGCGGCCTCAACAACGGGCAGCGCACGAGCCAATCGCGGAAGCCTGCCGGCAAATTCCTAGTACCTGCCTTACCGCGGTATTCATAAGCCTGTAAACGAAGCGTAACCTTCACGGAGCACAATTTCTGAGAGCGTGCGGAAGTGTGCCGGACGATATAACTCCGCCGCGGAGGCAAGGATGGGGACTGCAGCCGGCCTGACCGAAGTGGTTCTGCACGACACGCTGGTCAACTACCTGATTTCCATGGCGCGCGTTGTGGAAACGGCAATGAACCGCGCGCTGGATGCGATCGTAGGGTTTGACAACCAGCGGACCGCGGGACTTCCGGGCGAAGTGTTCCTTCTGGAACCGCGCATCAACGAGATGGAAATCATGATTGACGAGCACGCCATCCGGCTACTGCGGCGCGGCTCGTTTAATGATGACGAGATGCACCTGATCGTGGCCGCGCTGAAGATTACCAACGACCTGGAACGTATCGGGGATATTGCGGTGAGTCTGGCGGAGCGCGTGATGACTTTGCGCGAATTGCCGGGTGCGCAACCGCCCGAAGAATTGGGGCCGATGGTGGAAGCGGTGCGGTCAATGGTGAGCCGCAGCCTGGGTGCGCTGATCTTCCGAAACGCGGAAATGGCGGCGCAAGTTCTGGAGAGCGATGACGTGGTGGATCAATACCGGGACCGCATCTTCGAGAATCTGCTGCAGCACATGACCACGGATGTTGCGCTGGTGAGTCCCGGGATGCAATTCGTGCTGGCGACGCGACACCTGGAACGCATCGCGGATCATGCGACGAATATTGCCGAGGACATTATTTTTTGGGTGCGCGGGCTGGATGTGCGTCACGGGCGGGGGTTGGCGGCGAGCTCGGAGCAAACAGAAACGAGCGGCGCAGGGGCCCAGGAGGTCACCAATAATTCACATGGGCTTCATTCGGACGTGACTCCAGGCTGCGAAACTCAGCGCGTTTGATCTTCAATCCATGTCCTACCACGGGGACCGGTGCACCCCTGGCGCCGGTCCCCTTCTCCTCCTCCTTTCCCCAAAAAACAAATGAGAAATCACCGCACACGTGCAGGTGCTTGCGCAGACAAGGCCGATCACATGGCCGGAGAGAGGGCGTGCAACGCACGGTGAGGTGAAAAGAAGCCAGAAGCGTTACGGAAGTTTTATGTCCCATTCTAAACCATTGAAATAAATAGGGTTGCATTAGTGCGCCGCAAGTTTGTTACAGACTATTCATCCTAAGTTGATATGCGCGTAAGAGACGGCCACTACCTTCGGAACCCGGGGTGGTTCGTTATTCCCGCGGTTAGAATTTGAAATCTTGAGAAGCAAAGAGAGAGGAAATGATAAAACTCGCATCACTGACGTTGTCGCTGTTCCTACTTTCGGGTCCAGCATTCGCTGACTCACCGAAGGACACACCGAAGGACACACCAAAGGAAGCCAACGCGCAGCCGGCCAAGTCTGCTGCGGCGGCAAAACCCGCGACGGCCAAAACGAGCGCGGAGATCGCAGCGGAAGTAGAAGAGTTGCGCCAAGCGTTGCAGGCGCAGCAAGAGCAGTTGCAAATGTTAAAGGAAGAGTTGGCTAAGCGCGACCGTCAGATCGAGGAAGCGCGGGAGGCGGCTGCGGCGGCAAATTCACGGGCGACGGAAGCCAACGTGAAGGCGACCGAAGCGGCAGCGACTTCGGCGGAAGTGAAGACGACAACCACGGCGCTGAATTCATCCGTGGCGAGCCTCGCGTCGAGCAACGCTGCGGCAGTGAATGCGCCGACAGCAGCTTCCGGCGATCAGAAAGCCGCGGAGGAAAAAGGGCCGACGACGATCCGGTACAAGGGTGTGGAAATTACTCCGGGCGGATTCATCGCGGCAGAAACGGTTTTCCGCACTCGCGCCACCGGCGGCGACATCAACACGCCTTTTACCGGCATTCCATTCACCGCAAACGATCTGGCCCATGTCACTGAGAACAGCTTCACTGCCCGTCAGAGCCGCCTTAGCCTGCTCGCGGAGAGCAAAGTCGGCAGCGCCAAACTGACGGGTTACTACGAAGCTGATTTCCTCGGCACCGGCACGACGTCCAACAACCGCCAGAGCAATTCGTATGTGATGCGTCAGCGGGTAATTTACGGGCAAGCGGCATTTGAAAATGGATGGATCTTTACTGGCGGTCAGCAGTGGTCCTTGGCGACGGAAAACAAGAAAGGCATATTCAATCGCCAGGAAGATATTCCGCTGGTCATCGACCCACAGTACGTTGTCGGCTTCTCGTGGGCGCGTCAGTACGGCTTCCGCATCGTTAAGGATTTCGGCGGCAAGTTCGCTCTTGGCTTCTCTATCGAAGGTCCGCAGGCCACCGTTGGCGGCCGTGGCTTCTCCGCCGTCACCACCATCAACTCCGCCGCTGCGCCCGCAACAATCGTCACCTCGGGAGCCACGACCGCCACGACCGGAAACTTCTTCCTCAACGCCCCCGGCGCTGGCGGCGGCCTGCTCAACGCCTTTGACTCCACAGGCTATACCGTCAATAAAGCTCCGGACTTGATCTTCAAGGCCGCTGCCGATCCCGGCTTCGGTCACTACGAGCTCTTTGGCATCGTCAGCTTCTTCCGCGATCGCATCTATCCCTGCGGCGTGGTTGGCACTAACACCGGGGATACCGTTCCTGGGACAACGACGTTCACCGGAAGCTGCCTATCGGCGACACCGACAGCCGTTAGCAGCTTCGGCGCTACGAACACCAGCAGTAACGGCGGTGGCTTCGGTGCCAGTGCCCTTTTGCCGCTCTTCAACAAGCACGTAGACTTCAGTGTCAAGGCTGTCGCCGGCGACGGCATCGGGCGCTATGGCTCGGCGCAGCTCGCCGACGCCACGGCGCGTCCCGATGGCACACTCGCGCTGATTCGTACCGCCCATGGCCTAGGACGAATCGAATGGCATGTCACTCCCAAGTTCGACCTCTACGCCTACTATGGAGCAGAGTACGGCTGGCGCGCGGGTTATACAGGCTATGAGCTGATTACCATCACCAAGACGGCAGCGATTCCTGCAACGTCCACTACGACTGGCGGCGTGACCACCACGACCCCTGCCATTCCGGCCACCACCACAACTTCCTTTAAAGCCAACCAGATCGGTGGTTATGGCAACTTTGCCGCCAACAATTCCGGTTGCGCCACCGAGGGCGTGCCTTTGAATGACTTCAACACGTCCTCCGGCTCCAATTGCGCGGGCGACATCCGCATCATCCAGGAAGGCACGCTAGGGTTCTGGTACAAGTTTTACCAGGGTCCGAAAGGCCGCTTCCAATTCGGTATGCAATACTCCTATCTAGCCAAGGTGGGCTGGTCCGGCACCACTGGCGCGCCGGCGGGTACCGCCATCTCCCCCAAGGGCATCGACAACATGGTGTGGACGTCGTTCCGCTACTATTTGCCATAAGTGGCCAACGATTGACCGGGGCCGTCCAGGTTCAGAAGACGGCAGAAGGGCAGCTCATTGTGGGCTGCCCTTTTTTTCGCCTGGGGCCCCTGAGGTGTAACTCCATGGAAAAGGGAGTAGTTAAACGACTCAGTCGGAACATTTCTGATTTTTAACAGACTTACGAGGAGATGTAACAATTCTGTAACAATAGACGGTCAATCTGGAAGGTACTCTTGGGCAAACCCAAGAATCCGCAGGGAGATAAATCTCATGAAGAGGATTGCTGT
>Ga0074046_10000195_pt1 | contig 52590 bp, 42 predicted proteins | sample BogForMeECP23OM3_FD_94441 | JGI IMG/M metagenome (GOLD analysis project Ga0074046, IMG submission 94441) | Bog forest soil microbial communities from Calvert Island, British Columbia, Canada - Bog Forest MetaG ECP23OM3 | ecosystem: Environmental > Terrestrial > Soil > Wetlands ... | reverse complement strand
GCTTCGTGGGCCGACGACCGGATTCCGATTTTGTCGACAATCTCGTTTACCATGCGGCAGGTTATGCTCGTGTCGACCTTGGCGGATGGTTCGTGATCAATTCGCGCATTACAGCATATGCGAATGTCCAAAACGCGCTCAATGATCACTACAACGAAGTGGTGGGATATCCGGCGTTGACAGCGAACTTTCGGGCGGGCGTAAGGTTTCGGATAGGAGGGGAGTAAGTCTAGCGACGGCTGCCGGCCGTCTCCTGCGGCTCGTCGGATTGAAGGTCATCCGCTCGAAGACCGTTAACCACAACCGACCTGCGCGGCGCGGCGGGAGTTTCTCCGCCGTTGTAGCGATGGCGTACCTCGTAAAGTTTCTCCACTTCTTTTTCACCGAGCGGTTGCTCGTTGCCGAGCAGGTGCGTCACCAGCGCGATTTTCGCGAAGTGCTCCACGGTTTCCATTTTCATGTAAGCACTTTCGAGCGAGGCCCCAAATGTCACCACCCCGTGATTCGCCATCAGGATGGCGTCATGGCGAGGAATCAGGGGCTCGAGAGCGTCGGTCAGTTCGGGCGTACCTGGGGTTCCGTAGCGTGCCAGCGGGATCGAACCCAGACCGACAACAACTTCGCACACCAGCGGCCGGTTCAAATCGTAACCCGAAGCGGCGAACCCGGTGGCGGTCGGCGGGTGCGCGTGGACGATGCCAGACACGTCGGGGCGCAGGCGATAGATCAGCAGGTGCATTCCAATCTCGCTCGAAACCCTGCGCCTACCGGCAAGGCGTTTTCCCTCCATGTCTACGATTACCATGTCGGAAGCGCGCATCCTGCCCTTGCTTATACAAGTAGGAGTCACCAGCAGGCGCCTTTCATCGAGACGGACGGAGAGGTTCCCGTCGGTTGCCGCAACAAATCCGCTTTCGTGCAGCAGGCGACCGTACTGCACAATCTCGAGACGATGTTGGCGATCACTCGTCCTGGCCATTGCGCTCATGGTACAGCACGCCTCGGAAGCCTTACAACCATTAGCAGGTCAAAATATGTAAATGAAGGGGAGGGATTCCGGCTGACGCGGCGGCGGTGGAACCTGCCTCAAACTCTATAATCTTCTCAATGCTTGTCTCGGACTTTCAGTATGATCTGCCGCCGGAACGTATTGCCCAGGAGCCATTGGCAGATCGCGCGGGATCGCGCCTGCTGCATCTCACGAGGCTAGACCAGAATCGGCTGCCAGAGGGCTGGCAGAGCCAGAGTTGGCTGAGTCAAAACTGGCACGACCGGAAGTTTCGTGACTTCCCTGTCCTGCTGCGACCGGACGACCTGCTGGTGGTGAACAATACGCGGGTGTTTCCGGCCCGGCTCTACGGCCACCGGAGCGCCCACCGGAACGAAGACCGGGCCCAGCCCCTCAGCCCGCAGAATCCGGCGGCACGAAATTTTCTCCGCGGGCAGGTCGAAGTTTTGTTGACACGCCATGTCGTAGACAATGCTGCGGACGATCCGGTGTCAAACCATTCGAATGAGTGGGAATGCCTGGTACGACCGGGGCGGAAGGTCGGCATCGGGGAAAGACTCTATTTCGGCGGTCCGACAGGCACCCCATCCGGCGTCCCACCCGAACTCGAAGCCGAGGTCATCGACCGGGGCAGTTTTGGGGAGCGGCGCATTCGATTTGCCCCCGTCGCCGATTTCTTTGCCCGCGTCGAGCGCATCGGACACGTGCCGCTCCCTCCCTATATCGACCGCGACGACCGGGCTGCGGATCGGCAGCGCTACCAGACTGTGTATGCCCAAGCCCTAGGATCGGTGGCGGCTCCCACCGCCGGTTTGCACTTCACGCCGGAGATACTGGAGCAGATCCGTGGTCGCGGAATTGAAATTGCCGAGATCACTTTGCACGTTGGACTGGGAACCTTTCAGCCGGTCCGAGTAGAAAAAGTTGAAGATCACAAGTTGCATCGGGAGCGGTACAACATTCCGGCGCAGGCAGCGGAAGCGATCAATCGGGCGAGAGCCGCTAAGCGGCGTGTGGTGGCGGTGGGTACAACTACCCTCCGCACTCTAGAGTATGCTGCGGAGCGCGTTGCAGAACGAACAGGCGAGAATCGCGTAGAAGCGGGGTGTGGCGAGGCCGACGCGTTTATCTATCCGGGCTATCGGTTTCGCATCGTAAACGCGCTGCTGACGAACTTTCATCTGCCGCAATCAACCCTGCTGATGCTGGTGTGCGCGCTGGGCGGGAAGGAGTTAGTTATGGCCGCTTACCGTCATGCGGTCGAGGCAGGGTACCGATTCTACTCCTATGGAGATTGCATGTTCGTGGAGTAGTAATCCGGCTGGTAGCATGGGTGCGTATGCATTACCGCTCAGAGCAGGCTCAGCGTCGGTGTGGTTTGCTACAGTGGGGACGGGCGCGCTCGCGAGCCTGCCCTGAGCGAAGCCGAAGGGTCCAAGCCGAGCGAAGCTCGGCAGCCGTCTGCGGTCACAGCAACCCAGGACTCCGAGTAGCTATGATTGTGCTCGTTTCCTTGACCCTGACAATCACCGCAAAGGCGCAAAGCAAGACTATGCCACTTGCTAAGCCGGCTCCCAAGCCCGCCGCGCGCGAAGACGCCCAGCTCTACCGCAACACCACTCTTGGATTCCGTTATCAGATCCCCTACGGCTGGGTGGATCGCACCAGAGAGATGCACGAGGGAATTGAGCCCAATAAAGCAGAAGTCCTGCTTGCGGTTTTCGAGCGTCCTCCCGAAGCCATCGGAGACAGCATCAACTCCGCGGTCGTGATTGCCTCCGAGAGTGCAGCGTCCTATCCCGGACTCAAGCGAGCCGAAGACTACCTCGGGCCGCTCACAGAACTCGCGACCGCCAACGGCTTCAAGGCTGAAGGCGAACCGTATGCGCTGGAGGTTGAGACGCGGCGCCTGCTGCGCGCTGATTTCACCAAGCCGCTCGGCAATAAGGCAAGCAACGACAAACTCACCATGCGCCAATGCACGCTCGTCCTGCTGGCGCGGGATAAGATCGTGTCCTTCACCTTTATCGCCGGTAGCGAAGATGCGCTCGACGACCTGATGGATGGCCTCCATTTCGGCGCCGCCAAACCGGCCACACACTAAAGTTCGTGGAGCGACGGGCGTCCTCGCCCGTCCAGGTTTGCGTAGGCACAGCCACCCTCGGCTGTCCAAGCCGAGCTTAGCTTCGCAGTTCCCCTTGGTCGGAACAACTCTGACTTCGCTCTAGAATTCCGTCCGGCGTCAGTGTTGCGCGTCCGCCCCAAACTATGTCCCTAAGAGCAACAAAAAGACTAGTTTATGCTCTCGATTCCAACCTGAAAGTGAGTGCTTTTTGTGTTAAAATATTTATAGCTCTGGTGATCGCTAAATAGCAGAAAATTCAATAAGTTGAGGTCGCCCGAGCAGTCCCGGAATTGTCCTTCCAGTCAGGCGTCCCGATCCGGGGCCCCCAGCGGGCCCGGGTTTGGTTCGCTGAGGTAGGGTCCGGCATTCTCCACGGAGCAGAATGGCCACGAAAGAATTGCAAGCCGAACTCGTCGCTGGTAAGAGCGATGCAGGGAACGTTGACGCGAAGACCGTCGACGCGAAGAACAAGAACGGCAAAACCACCAACGGAGACTACACTGCCGACTCGATCAAAGTCCTCGGCGGCATGGAAGCCGTGCGCAAGCGTCCCGCCATGTACATCGGCTCGACCGGCGAGCTCGGTCTGCATCACCTCGTCTACGAAGTCGTCGACAACTCCGTCGACGAAGCGCTAGCCGGCCACGCCGACAAGATCGAAGTCACTATCCACCTCGACAACTCCATCACCGTGATCGACAACGGCCGCGGCATACCTGTCGATAACATGGACATCGATGGCGAGAAAATTCCCGCCGCGCAGGTCGTAATGACCACACTGCACGCCGGCGGCAAGTTCGACAGCAACTCCTACAAAGTTTCCGGAGGCCTGCACGGCGTAGGCGTAAGCTGCGTCAACGCGCTCAGCGAAGAACTCGATCTCGAAATCTGGCGCGACGGGTTTACCTGGGAGCAGACCTACTCCAAAGGCGAGCCCACCAGCAAGTTAAGAAAAACCGGCGCCGCCAAGATAAAGACAGGCACCAAGGTTCACTTCGTGCCCGACAAAACAATTTTCACCACCACCCTCGAATACAACTTCGACACGCTCTCGCAGCGCCTGCGCGAACTCGCGTTCCTGAACAAGGGCCTGGTCATCACGCTCACCGACGAGCGCCAGACCGACTCCAAGACCAGCGAAGCCAAGCGCGCCGAGTTCAAGTACAACGGCGGCATCGCCGAATTCATCAAGCACCTGAACCGCGGCAAGCAAACGCTGCATGACAAACCGATCTACATGGAAGCCGACAAAGATGACGTGCACATCGAAATCGGCCTCCAGTACAACGACGCCTATTCCGAATCGGTTTTCAGTTTTGCCAACAACATCAACACCGTCGACGGCGGCACACATCTTTCCGGCTTCCGCACTTCGCTGACCCGCACCATCAACTATGCCGGACAGCAGATGGGCCTGTTCAAAGACGTAAAGGAAAATCTGACCGGAGACGACGTAAGAGAAGGCCTGGTAGCCGTAATCAGCGTAAAGCTGCCCCAGCCCCAGTTCGAAGGCCAGACCAAAGGCAAGCTGAATTCCGACATAGCCGGCATCGTGCAGGCCGTAGTCAACGAAAAGCTGGGAGCCTTCTTCGAGCAAAACACCGCCGTAGCCCGCAAGATCATCAACAAGGCGATCGACGCCGCCCGCGCCAGAGAAGCCGCCCGCAAAGCACGAGACCTGACCCGCCGCAAAGGCGCGTTAGATGGTGGAGGCCTCCCCGGCAAACTAGCCGACTGCTCCGAGCGCGATCCCAACCGCTGCGAGCTGTTTCTGGTGGAAGGTGAATCCGCAGGCGGAACCGCCAAACAAGGCCGTGATCGCCGCTTTCAGGCCATCCTTCCGCTCAAGGGAAAAATCCTGAATGTGGAAAAAGCGCGCTACGACAAGATGCTGGCCCACGAAGAAATTCGCGCCATGATCACCGCCCTAGGCACCGGCATCTCGAAAGAAGACTTTGATCCGACCAAAGTCCGCTACGGCAAAATTATTTTGATGACAGACGCCGACGTAGACGGTTCCCACATCCGCACCCTGTTGCTGACTTTCTTCTTCCGCCACATGCAGGAACTGATCAAGCGCAACAACGTCTACATCGCGCAGCCGCCGCTCTTCGGCATCAAGAAGGGCAAGTCGCACCAGTACATAAAAAACGAACATGAATTCGTCAAAGTCATGGTGAAAAGGGCCTCCGAAGGCCTCATCATCCGTTACGGAGAAGGCGCCGCCAAGCTCGAAGGCGCAGCGCTGACCAAGTTCATCACCGTGCTGAACGAGTATCTGGGGTTCCTGGACAAATTAAACAAGCGCATTCGCGAAGAGCAAATCACGGCACTGTTGCCGAAGCTCGACCTCGCCAAGCGCGCCGACTTCGAAGGCGACAAGAATACTCCGCCCAAGAAGATCGAGAAACTAGAAAGAGAGCTTAAGCGCCTGCAAAAAGAAGTGAAACTGAAGAGCGTAGAGACCCGTTTCGACGAAGAGCACAATCTCTGGGAACTGCACTTCGTGAACGCGCAGGGCGCCGAGCACATCATCAACTGGGAACTTGCCTCGACCCCAGAAAGCCGCCAGCTCATCACCAAGTTCAAGCAGATCGAGCAGTATCTGGAGCCGCCCTTCGTAGTCGAGAGCGTGCCCAGACCCCCCAAGTCGGCAGCCAGCGCCGGAGATAAAAACGAAGACGAAGGCGAGAGCGATAACAATAGCGACGGCGAAAATCTGAGCACCGCCGAGTTTGATAACGCAGAAGCCGAGAAGGCCCAGAAGAAATCCGGCAAGCCGCCGGCGCTCAGAGGAAGAGCGAAAGAGCCCGAGATCGTCGAAAAAAATACCGCCCGCGAACTTTTCGACTACGTCCTGAACGAAGGCCGCAAAGAGTACACCGTCCAGCGCTACAAAGGCCTCGGAGAAATGACCGCCGAGCAGCTCTGGGAAACCACCATGGATCCCGAGCGCCGCACCCTCCTGCAAGTCCGGCTCGAAGACATAGCCGAGTGCGAGACGATCTTCACCACCCTGATGGGCGAAGACGTAGAAGCCCGCAGAAAATTCATCGAAGACAATGCGCTCGACGTAAAGAACCTGGACATCTAAGGTTAACGGCGGCGTCTCGCCGGCAACAGCGCGATCACCATGAGCAAGGCGAAGGCTCTGCTTGTATAGGGCGGACACTCCTGTCCGCTGCCGTTGATGTTGATCTTGATTTTGCTTGTGTGGGGACGGGCGCACCTCGCCCGTCCAAGCCGAGTGGCGGGTTGAGCGTCACTCATGCCACGCGAGTGGCGCTCCCCGACTCTGCGGGCTATACTTCCCGAAAAAGGCTGGCTGCCCTTCCTATATGAAAACCGTCTTGGCGAAAGCCGCAAGCACCCCGAAACTGCCCAAAGGTTCTCTAAAGCGTCTGACGCTCGGCCAGTCGTTCGCGGAATACGACAAAGTTCTCGAAAAAGGCAACGTGTTCGTTGAAACACCCGCTATTCGTGCCGCGCTCGATTTGGAACGATCCAAGTGCTTCTTCGTGGGACGACGAGGGACGGGAAAAACCGCAATTACGTTTTACCTCCAAAACAAACAGCCGAAAAGTACGATCCTTGTGCTGCCCGAGTTGCTTACGCCGATTGGGAGCTACTTCGCAGCTGAAGTAATGTCAGATACGCACCAGAGGCCCTTCAAGTCTCTTGCGGCAAGTTTCAAGCGCGCCATGCTGGATGAAGTGATCTCCGGATGGATAAAACGTGGCCTGTTCTCATTTAATCGCATTCAGAGCGGAGTTCTGACGCGCGAGCGAAACTACATCGAGGACTACGATTTTGACACGCGCCTGCTCGCTTTCACACGGCAGGCTTTTGATTTGCTCAATAGTCAACAGGATCGAGACTGGCTCAAGGAAGTCAATCGATGGAAGGATATTTCGGATGAGATGGCCGCGGTTCGCATAGAATTCCCCCCAGTTGACATCAGGAGTTATAATAGTAAGTACGCTTCAGCACAGAGTGGCCGTAGCCGTATCGTTTCATAAGCTCTTTGAAATCAAGACTTTGAGCGAAATTGCAATCCGTAAGCCGCTGATTCTAAAGGATTATCGGTTCAGGAAGTAACCGTAATTCATTTGTTATCAAGACTTTGCATTTAACTCATTTAGAACCATAGACCTGGCGGTAATTTTTCGCTAACCTTATGATTCTAATATACCGGAGGAGTAGAGGGGGTACTCACTCCGTATTTCACCTCCGGATAAGCCCGGTCAAACAAGACCCAAAGCGCCCCGATCACGACGAAAACGAGATAGCTTCCCTCCGGACCAACCGAGCCGCCCGCCAGCCAAACGGGCCCGTGCAAACTGGAGTTGAGCAGGTGCCCGGGCAAAATCGCCCCGCTGTCGGGAACGGAGTACAGATAGCTCTCGCCCCAATCCCACGACATGTGGAAGCCGACAGCCCACCACAAATCGCCCGTCCGGCGCAGCGTCAGGCATAGAAAAAAGCCAATCAATGCCACCACGGCCAGCCCAATCGGCCCTTCGCCTGGATTGGCGACATGAATGGCACCGAACGAAATCGATAGAAGCGCCGCCGCGGGCCAGAAATTCATGCCCTGCGAGAGCACCCAGAGCGAGTAGCCTCGCATCAGGAAATCTTCGAAGAGTCCTGTGAGCAGAAAAAACACGGCGTAATACGCGGCAAATTTCCAGATGCGAGCACCGTGCAAGGATAACGCCCCGAACTCGAACGCGCCCGTCAGTCGCAACGCCAGCATCAGGATGCTCAGCGAGCCAATGCCCCATAGCGTCCCCACCCAGAAATTTCGTCCGAAGGCGCGGCGCGCCGGCAGCCCAAAGTCGCCGAATGGCCGGTCCTCAATGCGGGCCATCACGAAGCCGGGCATGATCGCGGCCAGCATCATGCTGGCTTCGATCATCATGCGCCACCAGAGGGCGTTCACATGCGACTGGAGCGACACTACCAGCCAGCCTTCCACCTGGAAAATGACAAACGCCATTGTCAGGTAAATCAACCAGCGCGTGCCCGGGTAAATTCCTTTCGGACCGACAAAAACGTCGCGCAGCGGAGACTCGCGGCGAGCGCCCGTCGTTGGTAAGGACGACGGTAAAGACGCAGGTGAAAACGAAGACGCAGCCGGTTTTGCGTTATCCATCGGCACGGGCGCCTTCGGTTCCGCGGAAGATGACAACGGTTTGCTATCCATCTTTAATTATCCAGCGCTGTCCCGGACATGGTAAAACACTCGGTCTGCCCAGTCGCAGCAAATGTTGCGTCGATTTCTCCATGCCGATGCTTTCCGCGTCCCGCAGTTTGTCGCGGCCGCGCTGCTGCTGGTCTATCTTCTGCAGTGCGTCTGGCTGATACGCGTACAAACGTTACACGCCGCGGTTTCGGATTCCGACCAAGCCCTGCGCATCTACCAAGGCCTCGAGCAGTGGAAAGGAGGCCCAATCGCGGGAACTCCCGAGTCGTTGCGTTCCGAGTCTGCCACTGGTTTACCTTCTTCGGGCCGGTCCGGACATCTTCGCGTGCGCGACGGTTACGATCAGGACCGATCGCCCCTCTATTACCTCGTCGCCGCTGCACCGCTTCTGTTGCGCCCCGATTCGTGGTTGCCGGAATCGCTCCAGCCACTACTAATCGCGTCCCCCTACTTGTTCTTCGGCGTCATGCTTGGAGCTTCGCTCTGGTACGTCGCGCGCCGCCTCTACGGCAATGCTGGCGGATACATCGCACTTGCACTCTACTGCTTCTCGCCGGCCATGATCGTGAGCGTGGCGGGAGTGCAGAGTGTTGGGGAAATGGGCGCGGTGTGGGGAGCGTTTGGAGCCACCTTCACTGCTATTGCCGTGGCGCACACACTCTACGCTCCCCGCGAGGTTGTGCTCTGGAACTGGCGGCGCATTTTGCTTCTGGGGTTGTCACTGGCGCTGGCAGCGGGCAACCAGTTTTCTTTGGCGGTGTTGGCGCTGGTGATTTTGCCACTCATGTTCTGGGTGGCGCCAGTCCGACCGCGCGCGGTGCTCGCGATCTGGACCACTGCAATCGCGGTCGCCATGGTGCTTTTGTTGGCTGCGTATTTTCTTGAGCCAGCGTTGTTCTGGCAAGGGATGCTGCACGCGCGCTGGATTAATTTCGAACCCGCTGCGTTTGGGATATCGGTGTCTTATCGCAGCGCTTTGCAAGGAATCGTCGTCGGCAGCCCACCGCTGATGATCGCCCTTCCGGTGGCGCTGATCGCATACGTCGGATGGAAGCGCACACGCTATTTCGGCACCGCTGCACCGCTTCTGATCTCTATGCTGCTGTTCATCCTGGCCTTGGTGGGGCCCAATTTTTCGGGCCACGGATTCCATCTGTCGATGCTCGTGTTCCTCTTCGTTTTCGTCGCTGGAGTGTTCGCCGACCTGCTGGAGACTCGCCAAAACCTGCTTGTAACAACTGGTCTATGCGGTTTATTGAGCGCATCCGCCATCTGGAACTTGCTCCAGTTGTGGCGGGCCTGATCCGTAGAAGAAACCAACTCGACGCGTCTACGAACGATGCAAGCCCCCCCTCTCTACAAATCCCCAGGTTAAAATAATTGGTTACAACATTGGCAGCTTAGCAAGGATTGACCATGAGCACCACGACGCAAACCCAAACATCGAAGATCATCTATGTAACACGCACCGGCCTGCCGCTCAGTTTCAAGTTCGAGTGGCCTTTCCGCCATGCCACGTCCGGCGCTGACTTTGACGTCCTGCACACGGTGATCACGCTGGAAAAGTCCGACGGTCTGTGCGCACTTGTGGCCGTGAATCTTTCCGCCACGCTGCGGGAAGTACTGCCTTCGCTCGCTCCGAAGGACACGGAAGCTCCCGTCATCAATGCTCTGCGCAAGGAGGTTGACAACAAGCAGATGGAGTTCGTGAAATCCGGCAAGTTGGTGCCACTGCCTTTCTCCAGTCGCCACTACAGCTTTAAACTCAAGCAATGGGTTTTCGGCAAGGCCACGGACGAAGAAATCTCCCGCATGATCGAGCGCAAAGTGTACTGGCAAACGCGTCTGGTAGGCGGAGATGTGTGGCTAGGAGACCCGACAGAGGCCCTCTACCTCGATACCACCACCAATCACATTGCTGAAATTGCCGCCGGACTTGCGCAGCAGGGACTTTTCACTATGGCCCGGCGCTACGCCACCGCGCTTCCCGCGCTGGTGGGTCAAGAGCACCGCTTCGAAGCTGAGATGGCCGCTGCGCGGCGACAACTGGAAGAAAAACATGTCTTCGAGCGCGGCTAGGGCCGCTTCAATTAGCACGATTGGGTTCTTTCAAAGCGGCTAGGGCGAGTCCGTCCCTAGATACTCTCAACCGGTGCACGCCCACCTTAGTACACTTCACGTTAGTATCCCTAGTTACTACCATTCTACGTTGCGATACCGCATAACATGACCATCATCGAGTGTCGGGCCTTATAGCATCAGTAACATCTTTCAGCGATAAATATCTTGACTTATCAACTTGCAAGCTATAAGATCAATTAATTATATGTCACTCATAGTGCACTTATACTGCGAGAAAGGGTCATCAGCCATGATAGAAATACAATCGCATGACAATGAAGAAAGAAGCTTCGGGGAGTTCCGCCGTAGAGTACGGTCAGCGGAAGTCCTCTCAGCATCCATGCAGCGACTGTTGCAGACGATTCGCTTTAACGGTCGTTTGAGTGTCCTTGTGCAGAACGGGCAAGTTCTCAAATCCGGCTACGAAGAGGGTTATTTCCGAAAATCCGAGTCGGGCGTAACTGGCAGGCTGCAGTAACTTCTGTAATCCTAACTAAATAGCATCACAGGTCATCGTAAGAGAAACGAGCCCTGGGCCGAGAGATCGGTACCGGGGCTTTTTTATTGATTGAATGTTCTTCATTCATAGAGAGAGAGGGAATAATGAACTTCATAGGCAGAATGGAAGGCCCGGAAATCCGAGTCGAGCTGAAGTATTGCGAGCGGTGCGGCGGATTGTGGCTGCGTCCGCAGGGAGCAGAGGGCGTGTATTGCGCTAAATGCCGTGTCCGTTTGGCAGCATTGCCAAACCCTGGGGAACCGCTGCCGCGCAAGGGGCGCCGCCGCAAAGCCCGAGGGCGAGGAGTGGATGTTCAAGCCGAAGTCCTCCAGAGCCCGGGAAGGATTGAACAACTGGAGGGTGTGGCGACGACGACGGAGGCATGGGCATGACTAGCGCACAAACGACGAGGGGACAAGAATGGAGTCTGATGGGGCAGGCGGAACCGCCACCGTCGGTGCTGTTTGGCGAAGCGGAGATGGAACTGTGGCCCTACCGCCGGCGCACTGTGGCGCTACTGCGGCGGTATGCGCGGGCCTCGGTCGAAGTGGGAAGGCTGCCGTCGCTGCTGGGGCGGGAGTTCTTCCGCTCACGGGTTTCGTCGTACACCATGAGGAACTTTGAGGACGTCGTGATCTTTGTGACCGACATGGAACGGGCGGTCGAGAAGCTTAACGCGCTCGAGAAAAAGCTGCTGGCCATGAACGTTCTCGAGGAATACACCATCCCGGAGGTCGCGCGGCTACTCAGTTGTACCCAGAGAACGGCCGAGCGATTCCTCCAGGATGCACTTGACCAGTTCTCACGGATTCTACTAGCCGCTGGGTTGATGGAGAAACTGCCCCTGCCGACGAGGGGTCGCGAAAGTTGTCAAGAGGGCAAAAATTACAATTTGGAGGTAAGTTGCTCAAAAGAAGGCAAAAATAAATATCGAAAAATTGGCGGTACACCCCCCTCCAATTTGATATCCTAAACTTAAGAGTCGAAAAAATAGAAAACTCTGAAGGGCGCGATAGAGATCGCGCCCTTTTTCTATTTCAGGCGAGCAGATGGCGAAAGCGAAAACGAGCAGGTCGAGATCGCGGAAGTCGCCGACGTTTCCGACGGCTGAGGCGGGCGAAGAAGAGCAGGAGTCCTTGGCAAAGTCGGTCATCGAGAAGCTGGGGTTGTATGAAGAGTTCCCTGCCATACGAGGTGGCGAGGGCGACGGTGGGGGTGACGTAAAATCAGAATAGTTCTAAAACGCGAATTGAGGATTGCGGCGGAAGGCGAACGGAACGCAGCATGGACATGTCTTGGGTCACGGAACGAATTGCGCTGGGCGGTGGGATCTGGAACGCTCGGAACATGGAGGAGCTTGCGCGAGCCGGTGTGACCGATGTGCTCAACATGCAGATTGAGTTCGATGACCGTCCGCTGGCGGAGCCGCATGGCATCCGTGTGCTGTGGAATCCGACCGACGACGATTTTTTGCCGAAGCCCCCGGAACTGCTGAAACGCGGCGTCGAGTTTGCGCTGGACGCGCTGGACGACCCGGAGGGGCGGCTGTATGTACATTGTGCCGCGGGGGTGCACCGGGCTCCCATGATGACTCTGGCGGTACTATGTGCGATGGAATGGGAAGTGGAAGCAGCCATGGTGCTGATCGAAACGCGAAGGCCGGTGGTCGACTTCGCGGATGTGTATGTTGAGAGCGTACGGCGATTTCTGGAGTCGCGAGTTGAGAGCGAGCCGAGGGGTTCAGACTGAGAATCGGAATTGAATTGGGAGGAAATATGCGAAAGGGGCGCCGCTCGGCAGAGCGGCTTTCTTATTGGCCCGAATTGGGGTCGCGAGCGCTCATCGGGAGAGAAAAGGGCATGCCCAGATCGTTAGCACAAAACATCGCAGAAAACACCAGATGTTTCCGGAAGGCAGCGGAGGTAGTGATTTCCCTAGTGTTGGTGGTGCTCACGGGGTTGGCGTTGTCGACCAGCTTGCAGGCACAAGGGCCAGCCCTTACGACGATCAGCGACACCGTGTATCAGGCTGACGGAAATCCCGCGTCGGGTATGGTTCTGATTACCTGGCCGTCGTTCGAGTCTGCGGAGGGAGACGCGGTGGCTGCGGGCAATTTAACGGTGACGATAGGGCCGCAAGGCGCGTTTGTCGCACAATTGGTTCCGAACGTGGGCGCGACTCCGGCGGGAACGTACTACGTCGCAGTGTTTCAATTGGATGATGGAACTGTCCGAACCGAATATTGGGCCGTTCCGGCGACATCACCGACTACGATTGCCGCGATACTGACGACACCAGGTACGGGACTTGGGAATCTTGCCGCGACGCAGCAGTACGTGAATGCGGCAGTGGCGCCCCTGGCGATCAATGCCACGGTGGTACACCTCGCGGGATCGGAAACGATCACCGGCACGAAGACGTTTGGCGTGCCCCCGGAGCTTCCGGTGCCCGTCGGAGCCAGTGACGCTGCGAACAAGGGTTATGTGGATGCCGCAGTGCAGAACGTGGGCGCGGGAGCCTATGTGCCCATCGCGGGCGGCGCCATGACAGGTCCATTAACGCTACCGGCAGATCCGACCTCGCCTAACCAGGCTGCAGATCGAAATTATGTGGACAACGGGCTTCTGGCTAAAGCGGACCTGGTAAGTGGGACTGTTCCGCCCGGCGAATTGGGCTCGGGTGTCGCCAGCTCCGCTACATGTTTGACCGGTAATTCCACCTGGGGATCCTGTGGTGGTGGCGCGCCCGCGGGGATTACTTACGCCACGACGGCACTGAATTGGACACAGACCATCTCCAGCGCATTGACAGGCGGATTGCAGGCAACAGTTACTCTCACTCCCTGTCCGGTGGGCATTGATACAACGAGTGGGGCTGGGTATCAAGTTCTTCTCTCTGGAGGAGGGAATAGCGAAGCTGCCAGCGTAAGTACAGCCGCCGGTGGATGTACTTCGGGAGCAGCGTCGGGGACGATTACGTTCACTCCGTTCTATTCTTATGCGGCTGGATACACCATTGGTTCGGCCTCTTCCGGCATCCAGGAGACCTTGAATGCGGGTTGCGGCAATAACGCGCTCTCATACAAGAACAGCCAGTGCAATGTGACTATTCCGGCAAATGGCCCCAACAGCTCTGTCAACACTTACAACGTTATTGGGACAATCTATCTGCATTCCAACCAGTCTATTTTGAGTGGTTATGGGACATCGCTGAACTGCATTGGAAGGGGCCCCTGCTTACAGATCGGCGATCTGCTGAATTCCAACGATTACACCGACACCACGATCTCCGGGCTGAGTTTTCGCACACCGGTGAGTCTCGCGAGCAACCCTGCATTTGCTGGGACGGCGATCACCCAAACGCAGAGGACTTCCCAGGTCGTAACCATCACCACGGCCAGCCCGCATGGCTTCCGGGTCGGCGACATGGTGACGATCCTATTTACCGACAGCAGCAGCTACTGGGGCGATGCAACGATAACGGCCGTACCTAGCTCAACGACATTCCAGTACGCGCACCCGGGCTCTAATCTCGCCGCGCAAGCAAGTCCTGGGGTGGTGGCACTGACGTATGTCGCGGTGTTAGACAATGCAGAGGACACGCATCTGATCGACATTTCCTACGACAAAGATGGGGAAAATGGGCACTTCAACAACTTCTTCGATCTGTGGGATGACGAGAACGCAACGATTGATCATTTCAATAATCAGGCGGCATCGCTGAACAACAACGCGAACTGGACGGGATCATTTGTATTTTCGGCGGGAAACCAGAGCCAGCAAATTGCTCCAGTTATCACTCTGCGAGATTCGACAATCACAGCGAATTACTCAAACGGCGTGACCGATTATAACTCGAACGGGCTCTACATTGAAAACACGGTACTGCAAGCGACAGGTCCGTGGGAAGTGTATTCGTCGAACACCACCGGGAACTACCAAGGAACCTATCTTAAGAATATCTATTCCGAGAGCAGCAACGCCCTCAACCCGCAATCTCCAGCTCATTCTCCGTTTCCTGGTCTCGGAATTGCGGGTTTGATCGCCGGAGCATCGAGCGGAGCCGCGAGTTTTGAGATCGTCGGTAGCGGCGGTACTACGGGAGCGCCCGCCAGCGGCGGGACCGGTTCCACGCCTTATTCATACTTCATCGTAGCCAATGACACGACGGGCGGTTCGCAAACTTCTCCGATGCAGGTTCTCAATTGGCTATCCACAGGAAGCGATTCGATTCCGGTTCGTTGGCCCCGGGTGGCAAACGGAACGGATGCCATTACCTACGATGTGATCCGCATAGCAACACCGACTGGAGTAGGTGCAGTCTATCCGTACAATGGAGGATGTCCCGGTGGATTAGGGGGAACATGCGGATACGTGGCAATAGGACTAACCCAGTCTGCGGCGTGCGCTGGCAGCTTGGTGTGCACTTACATAGATAACGGATCGTCATCGACCTCGGCATACACGATTAAACAGGCTGACTATAACGGGACCCTGAATTTCTGGCCCGGCGCGATAGTGTCGGTCAATAAGAGCGTAAAGGTAGATGCGGATGAGTACGGCGCTGTGGGGGTAGGACTGAACGGAAATCCATTGGAGGTTGCGAATCTGTGCCCGAACTATGGGGCGGCCACTGCGGGAGGCTATACCACCTGTCTAGCGAGCATAACATCCCCTAATAACGCTGTTCCAAATCAGACAGCCACGATAATGACTGACGGGGCAGAGGTGGGCAATGGCATGACTTTGTCCAAGGGGCGATTGAATTTCTCCAGCACAGCGGGAGCACTTATTTCTGCGCACCACATTATTACATTGCTTGATTCCCAGCCGGCGCTGACGCAATCGACGTGGGGGTATCGCCCACCAGCAAGTGCGAATGATACGTGGATCGGGACGGATGTAACAGGCAACCTGTACCCAAGCTCAGGGCAGCTTGCGTTTGGCGCTCCAATATCGATTACGAATTACATCGCCGAGACCGGCGATGGTATACATGCGAACTGGCTGGAAAGGTTAAGCGCATCGCTGAAAGAGTTCAATGTTCCCGCAAAGTTCGACCAGAGCGTTACGCTTGCGGGAATGTCGAATGGGTGTCTTAACGTTGTCTCCGGGGTGATTGCATCGACCGGAAGTAGTTGCGGAACCGGCGGCGGCGGAGGGAGTGTTAGTTCAGTATTTGGGCGAACAGGCGCGGTTGTGGCGGTCAATGGCGACTATACGGTATCTCAAGTTACAGGGGCGGCCGTGGACGCGACAGTAGTCCACCTGGCAAATACTGAGACGATTACCGGGGCCAAAACTTTCACTACTAATGTCACGATGAGTGGTAACTTGCTATTGCCGCAAGCCAATGGTTATGTTCCTCCAGTTGGCGGCATTGGGCTGGACACAGCCGCCGGGCTGCCGGTGGTGAACATTAGCGGGACAACGCAGCAAGTCGCTCTCACGAGCTCGAATATCAGCGGACAAGCGGGGACGGCGCTTGCCCTGGCTGCGGTTCCGACGCAGTGCAGTGGGTCGTTCGCGACGGGCATCGCGGCTAATGGAAATGCGAATTGCACCACGCCGGATGTGATCCAGTTGGCTGAAACGACGCAACCTGCGGGGATCCCTAACTGGGGAGTATTCTGGTTTGATTCGGCTACCCATACGCCGCGGGTGATTGATAACAATGGGCAAGTTATGCAGTTAGGGTTGACTAATCTGTTTAACTCCGATCCGGGCGGCGATCCTGCGGACAATCTCGAGGAGCGGAATGGAACTAACGTGGAGAACTTTCGTGTGTATTCAACCTTCACGAATAACACGACATGGCAGCGGACATCGCTGGGCTTTGATACGACGGATAACTACGCGGTCGTACGCAGCGAGGATGCGACATCGGCGTCGGCACCGGGGCTAGGTTTCTGGGTTGGGAGCGGATTGAAGTGGGTGGTGGATGCCACGGGTAATCTTAAGCCGTGGACAGACAACGCATTCAATCTCGGCAGTGACAGCGGGAACGCCGCGAAGAGCATTTTTGCGAAAACTTCGTTCAATTCGGTTCTATACGGGCGAAACGATTTCGAGATTCCGAACGATGGGTCGACGGGTACAGTGTTGAATGAGCTGGCCGTGTTCAACACGACTAATCCTTCGCAAGCGGTGCTGGCGGGCACAGGGTCTAGTAATGGAGTTATTGGAGTGGTGCAAGGCGGCGCGGGGAACAGCGGGAACGCAGTGATTACGTGGCACGGTTATGCTTACTGCATCTTTGACAATCCTACGACCGCGGGAGATACAGTTATTGCCAGTCTGAGCGTGGCCGGCGATTGTCACGATACCGGGTCTGGGGCTCAGCCTGCGGCTCAACTGATTGGCTATGTGGATAAGACTAATACGGTATCAGGACAGACTAATGGGCTGCGCGTCAGCTTACAACCGCCACAGGGCGGGGGTGGTGGCGGCAGCGTGACTTCAGTATTTGGACGTACCGGGGCAGTGACGGCAGCGACGGGCGATTATTCTGTGTCGCAAGTTACTGGGGCGGCAGTAGACTCTACGGTGGTTCACCTGGCGGGCACGGAGACCATCACGGGAGCGAAGACATTTTCCAGCAACGTAACACTTAGCGGGAACCTTAATGTTGCGGGGAATATCAACCAGACGGGCACTGGACCGACGCAGTGGTCAGGGCAGGAGTGGGCGGGAACGACAGTCACGGTGCCGAGCGGAATGGCTTTTTCGCTGGGAGTGGGGTCAAACAACACGTTCATATGTCAGTTGGCAAGCGGGGCGTCGTGCATGCCTTCCTCTGGCGGAGGAGGGATGGTATACCCGGGCGCTGGAATTCCTAACTCGACAGGATCTACTTGGGCGACATCTTATGGTACTTCGGGGAGCGGAAGTACGCTGGCACTCACTGCGTCACCGGTGTTCACTGGCTCTCCTACAGTTCCTGGATATGTTCCTACGAGCACTACTGTCAATGGTCACGCACTCTCCTCTAACGTGACGATATCCGCGTCGGACATCACGACGGGCACGCTTCCGCACGCGCAGTTGCCGACGCTGGTAAGTAGCGACATTCCGAATAATGCAGCGAATACCACCGGGACGGCGGCGAACCTGAGTGGGACCCCGACATTGCCATCCGGGACAATCTTGCCGGGCTACCCAACTACCGGAACGCTGGTTACTGGCGATTATGACAAGGCGAGCGGTGCGGGGGCGATTGCCGATTCGGGAGTTGTGGCCGGACCTTATTCGATACCGTGGCCGATCTCGCTCTATACGGGCGGCTCTACCACGGCCTCGTTCAATAGCACGAGTGGCAAAGCGCAGCTTTGGGGATTTTCGTTGACATTCCCGGAGACTACGATCCAGTTCAGCTATAACGTTCAGACGGCGGACACTGGGAGTTGCACCTACGATATCGGAATCTTGAATACGTCGGGGAACATCGCGGCTTCGGGGAATGCCCACCTGGGTAATACGACGGCCTCGGCCGGGGGCTTCACTTCCACCGGCTGGCACACAACCGCCCTGGTGGGGAGTTCGACGCTGCAGCCGGGCAAATACTACATCGCGCTCACGGCGAGTCTGACAAGCGGGTGCGCCGTTTTGGGAGCGGCAAGCGTGCCGACCTTCGCCAGCAATACGGCTGAGACCGTATCTTCCGGCGGCACTCTGAACAACGGAATCACGATTCCAGCGGATAGCGTTGCTGTTGGTTCCGTGCCCAGCATCTATCTGCGATGATTCCGGAGGGTCGCGAAAGTGGCGGCCTAAACAAACTCTGCAACTTTCAAGCCTCGCTTTGGCGGGGCTTTTTTATTGAAGTCTTCCTTAGTTAGGTCGGGGGCAAATGAACGGCCATGATTCTTCTACACCGTCATACAAGACTTGGCACGGCGCTGTTTGGATGTGGACTGCTGCTGGTTTGCGCCAGCTTCGCGCACGCCACGAATTACTACGTCGATTGCAACTACGGGTCGAATGGAAATCCGGGCACGAGTCCGCAGCAGGCGTGGCGCACGCTGCTGGAGGTTGGGATCCAGAGCTATCAACCGGGTGACACGATCAACCTGCTTCGAGACTGCACCTGGAATGAGACGCTAACTCCGCCTTCCAGCGGGAACAGTAGCTCGTTAATCACGATTGACAGCTATGGCAATGGTCAGCCGCCGCACTTGACGGGCTATTTACCCATCGCGGCACAATGGTGGACCCAGGTGACAGGCACGAACGTCTGGTCGGCGAACCTGTATTCGGATACCAGCGGGCTGGCGAATGTGGTGCAGTGCGGGATTCGCGGTTTCTACTGTCTGACGCAGCCGCCGTCGCAATTGGAGTATGTGCGGTTCGGCACGACCTGGGGCACGGCACAGGGAAGCCAGGCGTCCCTTAGTCAAGATCGCGACTTCTGGTACGACTCGACTAACTACATTTTGTATGTGTACAGCGCCAACGGCAATCCGGTGTCGCATTACTCCACGGTTGCGCCCATCGTGCTTAGTGGCGGAACACTGTTGAACATGAATAACGTGTCGTGGCTAGCAGTCCAACACCTGAAAATCGACTGGTTCGATAGCTACGGAGTGCAAGTCCAGGGCGCGGGCGATCACATTTGGCTTGCGAATATGGTGGCGGACAGTGAAGTGGAGAACGGCGCGGTGCCGCTGGGATTTTACGTACATCCGAGCGGGACGCCGGTGGACATCCATCTTTACAACACAGATGCCAACATGAACTACGCGGGTTACTACTTTAACGGATGCAGCAGCGGCGGATGCGCTTTCGAGATTAAGAATTGTCGCGCGTACGCGAATCGCGCATACGGGATCGTCGATAACGTGCAAGGGGCAGTGAGCTATGACTACTGCCACTTGTACGCCAACAATCTGGCAACTGCCATTACGGTAGACACGTCGGGAACTCCCGGACCGACGGCAGGGACACACAATATCGCGGCGGAAACGCCGCCCTGGGTTCGGCAGTGGCACCGCTGGCCGGCATATACGACGATAAGTTACGACGATCCAGGACTGGTGCAATACAGCGACGCTTATGTCAGCGGACTGCTGCCAATTATGACTGCCAAAGGTATACCCCTTTCGATTGCGGTGGTAACCGATGGAGACTTTTCGCAGGGGATTATCGGTGAGGTGCAAGGTTGGATTAACTCCGGATGGGACGTCAATACCCATTCGATATCGCACGAGTATTGGAATCCGCCGGCATCCAGCTGTGGACCGACGGGGCCATTTCCGGTGCCGTGCCATGCGTTTGAGAACTTGCAGTACACGGGGACGATCGCGTCGAGCGTGACTTTGAACATTACACATCCTGCCCCGGGCCAAGCGACGTTGACGGTAACGACGAGCCCGGACGATCCGGCAGCCGATATTAACTGGAACTTGACGCCGGCGCCGCCGGGGCAGCCATCCACCGGGCTGGACACGATCGGCGGGATCTTCTACACGCTGCAAGACCGGGGAGTGTTTTCCGTGACCGAGGATGCGAACGCGAAGAGCGCGGCGCGCAGCATTTCGCTGGCCAACGTGACGAATATGAACATTCAGAGTTCGGCGCAAAACCTGGATTTTGACGAAACGCAGTTGGAAACAGAAGAAATGAGCTGGGCACAGGGGTGGATGAACCTTAATTTCACGGGGCTGCCCACACAACGGGTGTATGTGATGCCGGGGACTTACGAGGATCCGGTGACCGAGAATATTGCCTCCAGCCTGGGTTATGTGGGGGTACGGGGGAACGGCAGCCTGAAGCCATGTTGCGGAGCAAATACGACGCTGGCTTCAGGATATGACGTGTTCAACGTCCTAAGTCAGGGCATTGTACCTAACTACCAGGGTCTTACATATCAACAGATGCGAAACCGAGTCAGTCAGGATTTATTCAAGAACGCACTCTGGGGACGGCCGATCGGATACTTCTGGCATGTGAATGAATTACGGCCAGATGAAGTTGAGAACTTCATGGATGCGTTCGTTCAAGGAGGCGCGACGCTGGAATCGAACACGCAGATGGTGAATTTTCTTTTGTCGTGCCAGGCGAACGATGTGGTGCCATCCGGTTATGTGGCGGGCAGTTACCATGTTTGTCCGTCGAGTGGCGTCGAGGCGGATTTTCGTCCGACAGTGAATTCGCCGGTGAGAGACGTGGGCTTAAATCTAGGTGCGGAGTATCAATACGACTTACTGGGGATTAATCAGAACTCGAATGGATCGGGGTGGGAGATTGGGGCGTACGCGTTTGTGCCGGAGAACTTCAGCGCCACGCATTGAAGTGGGAATCTGCAGTGGCTGGTTGCTTTGACGATTGATTTTGGGTCCGAGCATTTGGAGTTGTTGGGGAAAAGCTTAGACCAACCCCAGGAGAGGCGCGCACAGGAAAGATTAGGGAAGTTGTGGGTGCCGACGCTGCGGGATTTTCTGATCGAAGAAAATCTAAAGATCCGCACTAAGACGATCCGTCAGCACGGATTCAAATTGAACCGCGCGCAGCAGGAGTTTTCGCAGCAATGCACGAAGCAGAATATCGTGTTGAAAGCGCGTCAGGTGGGCATAACGACGTATATTGCGGCGCGATTTTTTGTGCAAACGACCACGCAGCGAGGGACGCTGAGCCTGCAGGTGGCGCATAACCGGGAGGCGGCAGAGGATCTTTTTCAGATTGTCCATCGGTTCTGGACCAATCTGCCGGAGGGCTGGCGCAAGGGGGCCCTGCGGACATCGCGATGCAACTCGCGGCAGTTGGTGTTCCCCGAGTTGGATAGTCAGTACTGCGTGGCATCAGCGGACGAAAATACGGGACGAGGGCGAACGATCCAGAACCTGCATTGCTCCGAAGTTTCGCGGTGGGGGCGAAAAGGCGACGAGGCGCTGGCGTCGTTGCGAGCGGCGGTAGTGCCGGGAGGCAACATCGTGCTGGAGTCGACTCCGAACGGAGCGGGTGGATTGTTCTATGAGGAGTGGCAGCGGGCGGCGGATACGGGATATACGCGACATTTTTTTCCGTGGTGGTACGACGCGGCGTACGTGATTGAGCCGGGGGCGGAACCTCCGTTCACAGAAGAAGAGGAGGCCCTGCAGAGTAACGGGATCAGTAACGAACAGATTGCGTGGCGGCGGAAACAATGGGCATCACTGCGTGGACTTGCGCGGCAGGAGTATGCCGAGGACGACGTCTCGTGTTTCCGGGTGTCGGGAGAATGCGTCTTCGAGCTAGCGGCGGTGGGGCGGGCTCTGGAGGGGGCGGGCGAAGCGTTGGAGTTGCGGGACAACGAGCGGCTGACGATTTGGTTGCCGACGCAGGCGGGGCGGGAGTACGTGATCGGAGCCGATCCGGCGGGAGGCGGGACTGAGGGCGATTACTCCTGCGCGGAAGTGATTGACCGCGAGTTGGGAACGCAATGCGCGGAATTGCATGGACATTGGCCTCCGCGGGAGTTTGCTCGGAAAATGGTGCAACTGGGGAAGGAATACAACACGGCGCTGTTGGCAGTGGAGCGGAATAATCACGGGTCTGGCGTGCTGGCGCATCTGCAGACGGCGGGGTATCCAAAGGTATACAAGCAGCAAGGACAGGATGGGTGGTGGACTTCGGCAGTCAGCCGTCCGAGGATGATTGAGAATCTGGGGGACGCGTTGATCGAGGAGCCGGGGCTGTTCCGGAGCAGGCTGTTGTTGAACGAGTGCCGGACGTTTGTACGGTTTGCGGACGGGAATACAGGGGCGGCGGCGGGAACGCATGACGATTGCGTGATGGCGATGGCTATAGCGTGGGCGGTGCGGAAGGGGGAGGCAGGGCGCACGGAGCGTCCTGTGGGATGAGAGACCCTATGGAAAAAATGAACATTTTCGATGTGGTGGCGGTCACAGGCAGGAACCCGGCGCAGGGGGTAGAGTGCAAGGCTGTCAGAGTTTCGGCTTTTCCATAAAGCGGCTTTTCCCAGGTTTGATGCAACTCATGCCGACCATCGCAGTCCAACACGTCAAGAGGATGCGAGGCGGAGCGCAGGGCCATTTGATGCGCTGCGACGACGGAAATTACTACGTTGTGAAGTTTCGAAATAATCCGCAGCATGAGCGGGTGTTGGCGAATGAGTTTCTGGCGACGCGGCTTGCGGAGCGAGTGGGACTGCCGGTGCCGACGGCGGAGGTGGTGGAGGTTCGGCCGTGGCTGGTGGAGCACACGGCGGAACTGACGATTGTGTTGGGAAGCCGCGCCATTCAGGTGGAGGCAGGACTGCAGTTCGGGTCGCGCTACGTCGTGAGTCCGGTGGAAGGGCAGGTGCTTGATTACTTGCCTCCGGAGATGTTGGACCGGGTACGGAATCTGGGTACGTTTGCAGGAATCCTGGCTTTGGATAAATGGACGTGCAATGCCGATGGACGGCAGGCGGCTTTCTGGCGGAAGCTGCGGGAGAAGAAGTACTCGGCATCGTTCATCGATCAGGGGTACTGCTTTAATGCGGGAGAGTGGACGTTTCCGGATTTTCCGCTGCGAGGCGTGTATCCGAGGAATGAAGTGTATGCGCGGGTGAGCGGGTGGGAGTCTTTCGAGCCCTGGTTGTCGCGGATCGAGAAGCTGGACGAGGATGCGATCTGGAGAGTGGCGGGAGAGATACCTCCGGCATGGTATGGCGGGTCTTGGGATGAGTTGGAGGCGCTGGTGCAGCGGCTGATCGAGAGGAAGGCTATAGTGCGGGAGTTGATTCTGGCGTTTCGAGGGTCGCCGCGGAGGCCGTTTCCGGAGTGGGGAAGTGAGGCTTGAGCTGCCGAGCTGCGCTCGGCTGGACGGACGAATGCGTCCGTCCCTGCGTGAGTGTTGATGGGTGAAAAGCGACAACTCGAACTTTACCTGCTGCGATTCTTGCCGCATGCTCTGCGCGACGATTTCGTTACGGTGGGCCTGTTATTGCTGGAGAGCGATGGCGGATTTGCCGAGCTGCGGTTTACACACGATTGGAGGATGCTACAGTGCGTGGCTCCAGATGTGGAGTTGGAGTTATTCAATCTGGTGGAGAGCGAGATCCGTGGAAGGCTGGGGAGTTTGCGGCGGCGGGAAGATCTGCTGCAGCTCATGAACGAACGATTTGGGACGATGATCGATGTGGCTCCGGCTAAGGCGGTGTTGACGGAGGATCCAGCGAAGGAGATGGAGGTGCTGAGTTCGATGTATCTGGTACCAATAGAGCGCGGTGAGCGAGTTCAGCAACGCACGGGGCGGGCGGCGATTGTGGAGAAGATGAGAGAAGCTTTCGCCAATGCCGGTGTGTTGGAGCTGATGAAAAGAAATTTGGATGTAGACAAGTACACGGGAATGGGCGATCCGTCCCGTATTGATTTTGGATATCGAGTCGGAAACGACGTGAGAATGTTCCACGCGGTTTCCGTGGCGACGAACGCGGACCAGGCACTGGCGTTGGCATATCGATATTCGCGGATTGAGGTGGGGATGCGAAGGGAACAAATGCAGGCTTCGTTGACGGCGGTGCTGGACCGAGAGATTACCGTGCAGGAGGAAACGGCGCGGTTCGCGATCGGAATGCTGGAGCAGAATTCGGTGCGGGTGAGGACGGTGGAAGAGATGGCCGAGATCGCGGGCGAGGTGCGGCGGGAGCTGCGGGCGTAAGACTGGATGTTAGAAGTTAGATAACAACGCGATATCCACAGAGAAGTGAGCACACGGCACGGCGAAAGCTGTGCCGTTCTGTTTTAGCGGACGAACTACCGCAGACGCCCTGAGCAGAACGAGGGACCTGAGCAACACTTATAGCAAGTCCAAAGTTGTTGTGGCCGCGAGCAACTGCCGAGCTGCGCTTCGGCTTGGACCCTTCGGCTTCGCTCAGGGCAGGCTCGCGAGGGCGCCCGTCCCCACACAACCACACGAGACGAGGAGACCATGAACATTCGAGAAAGGGTTCGCGGCGCGATGCGCCGGGTGGGAGAAGTGTCTTTGCGGGAATTACTTCCCACGAATTTGTTTGCCGGGCGCGACGGACGGCGGACGGCGGGAGCGGGGTCGAACCTGGCTCCGTTCTCTTACCCGAGTTTCTCGCGAACTGGCGTGCCGGCAGCCCACACTCTGGTGCCGAAGCCGACGCCGGCGAATCTGCGGCGGTTCGCGGAGACGCCGGTGGCGCGGCGGGCGATTAACGCGATCAAGGACCGGATTGTTGGGATGCGATGGCGCATCCAGCCGCGGCGTGGGCGAGCGCTGGATCAGATTCCGGATGGCACGCAGCGAATACAAGTGCTGACCGAAAATTTTGAGGCTCCGAATCCAGATGACTCGTTCCGCTCGCTGCTGGAGCAGGTGCTTGAGGATGTGATTGTTGGTGGATTCGGCGCGATTGAACTCGATTTGGTTGACGGATGGACCCTAGACTCTGCCGACAAGCTGCCTCTGGTGATGTGGCCGGTGGACGGGGCGACCATACGGATTATGACGGATTGGGACGGGCGTCCGGACTCGCCGAGGTATGCGCAGGTGACAGGGTTGTATGGGGCGGATGGACAGATCGTCCTGGACGATAACGAGCTGAGTTACATACGGCTGAATCCACGGACGCACACTCCATTCGGATTGGGCCGTTTGGAAGTGGCGTTCGAAACCATTAATTCATTCTTGAGCGCATACCGGTATGCGGGGCGGCTGGCTTCAAATTCGGTGGTGCAGTATGCGCTTTGGGTGCAGGGTCTAACTCCGACACATCATGAGCGGCTGATCCGGTGGTGGCAGGACGAGATTGAGGGCACGGGGCGCGTGCCGATCATTGCGGCCGAGTCGAAGCCGGAGGTGCTGCGGTTCGCGGCCGGGACGGACGCAGACCTCCGGCTGGCTTGGCAGGAATTCTTGTTGCGGATAATCGCGGATGCATTCGACCTGCCGGCGCAGTTTCTGGGATTGGAGCAAGATGTGAACCAATCGACAGCAGGAGAGATGAGTGAGTTGGCGTTCCGGTCGGCGATTGTTCCTACGGCTCGGCTAGTGTCCGAGTATCTGACGCGGGATGCGATTTCCAAGAGGCTCGGGTGGACGGACCTGGAGTTTGTATTCGTCGACCTCGATGTCCAAGACGAAATGGAGCAGGCGCAGATCGACGAGATCCTTCTGCGCAATGGAGTCGTCACGGTGAACGAAGTAAGACGGGCTCGAGGGTTGGCCGAGATTGTTTGAAACAGGTCTCAGGTCGCAGGTGTCAGGTCTCAGGAACAAAACTGAGCGGCAATTGGTTTTCCCGAAACCCGAGACCTAACACCTGGGACTCCTAATCTGATTGCTGGATGGACGCCGAGGTTGGAGCGGGTAAAGCGCGCAGGTACGAGGAGATCAAGGATGGGATTGTCACTGGAGTCGATGGCGATTGAGATGCCGGCGGTATATGGGCATCCGAACCGGGCAGCGTTCCGAGGAGTATTGACGATCGTGGATGTTGCATCGGACAAGGCACCGTCGGGCGCGCGGGGGCATCGAGTGCTGCTGACCCGGCGGGCAGCGGAGGCGGCAATCCCATCGCTGATGGGGATGGGGCTGGATTACTCGCCGGCGCTGGATCGTCACGATGCTCGGCGGAAGATTGGGGTGATCACGCGAGCTGAAATTGTGGGGCGCCTGATTGAGGTCGGTGGATTTTTGTATGCGCGGGATTTTCCTGAGATCGTAGCGGAGATCGGCAGACCGCCGCGGCCAGGTGGATCGGTATCCGCGGGGCCGGATAGCGCAGACAGACATGTTCGTGCCACACGTCAGGGGCTCGGAATGTCGTACGAGATTACGGATGCACTGGTGGAAGACATCGCGGCAAGCGTGTGGGTACTGAACCGGGTGACCTTTACGGGGGCAGCGGTGCTGCGGAGGGATAAAGCGGCGTATCGCGCGACGTGGATCGAACTAGGGTAGAGCAGCAGTAGCCTCAGCGGCTAAACTGCCAATCATTTTACGGAACTTACGGCGCGGCTGAAGCCGCGACCGTTCGCGAAGCAAAGTCGGGCTGGGTCACAAATAAAGTGCGAGTCAAACCAGGGAGGAAAAACGAATGAACGAAGAGATGGTGCAGCAGATGATGGCGGCAGCGGCGCGACTGGCCGCAGCCACGGAGACACTTGATCGCGTATTAGGAAAGCTGGACGCGCAGCAGGAGATGCTGAACGCGAAAGTGGACCGGATCGTCGCAGCGGTCGAGGAGAACATTACACAAACAACCGAGCGGCACCAGGCGGAAGCGACTGGAACCGACTTGCAGCAGCGCGTTGTGCAACTGGAGAAGTCAAATGCAGATCTGAAAGCGCAGGCGTCGCGGATGGCGCGGAAGACGTTGTCACCGGTGGTGTCGGCGCTGATCGGAAAGAACGAAATCGAAGGCGAACGGATGGATCCAGGGCTGCTTAATAAAACGCTTGCGGCGCTGAGCGTAGAACAGCGAATCGCTGTGAAAGCTGAACTAGCGCGGGCGGGGATGATCGATTAAGTCGAAGTCAGTCATTTGTCGTTTGTCGTTGGTTGCTAGTCACAAGGGCGCGAGTTAACTCGCGTCTTTTTTATTTGGGCGAACAAGACCCGCCCCAAGAAGGAGATACCACCATGGCCAATAGCACGGAGCTTATCACCGACCTTCACACCCTGGCTGGATCCACTTTCACCGCAGCCAGCCTCGCCAAGGCGCACGCCACCGACAACACCGACCTTGCCGGCATGGCCAGCACGGCGGCGGCGACCGGGGCCGACCTGAAGCGAGCGCTGCGACTCATGGCCGCCAACCTCGACGCGGCTGATCCGGCACTCACCCTCACCAACAACATCCTGGGCACGCTTTCCTAAAGTCGAGCGAGGGATAAATCCTGCGCGTCGCTCACGACGACAAGCTGAAACAAATGCCGGCAAGAACGGCAATGAAACTCAATTGAGGAGAAGACATGAAAGCGAATTTTCTGGACTTGCATGCAGCAGCGGACTTTCTGGGGCCGGGCGCGATCGAGATTAATCGGTATCAGACCGAGATCTTCGACATTGTGCGGCGGCGCGGCGTGTTTGGACAACGGATAAAACAGGTCCCGGCGACGGGCCAACCATCGCGGTTCTTTGAGGAAACGGCAATTCCTTCGCCCACCGCGACGCAGGCATTCGTCGATCCGCGGAACATTCAGCCGACGCTGCAGGTGCCGACGCGACTGGAGCGCACGGTTCCGCTGAAGGCGCTGGTCTCGCAGATCAACTACAACCTGTTTGACATGGAGGTGGGTACACAGCAGAGCCAGTTCGCATATCTGCAGGCGAAGGACCTGGCGGACTCAGTGGATGGGCTATTGCGTACGCACGACGTGGCGCTGTGGAACGGCAACGACACCTCGCTGAGCAATCCGACGACGCCGCAGTATTTCGGAGCCATCGGACAGATCGAGGCAGGTGGAAACACCGTCACCATCGGAACCACGGCGAGCATCGTAGACGGGCTGAAAAGCACGATCGCGGATATGGTCTCAAGTTCGTCGTTCGACGTGCGGCCAACGGCGATCTATGCGAACCCGGTATTGCTCGACCTGATCGACCGCGAGATGAAGGCGGAGTTCAACGTCGTACTCTCGACGGTGCAGATCACGGGCGGACTAACCGTGAAGGCCTTGAGCACGCAAGCCGGCGAGTTGCCGCTGATTCCGGAGTGGGCCCTTCCCTATACGGGCATACCGGGAAGTGGCAGTGCTGTGCTGCCGGCTTACATCGTGACCGAGGATCTGATCGAGTACCACTGGCTGACGGAACCGAATCCGCGGATCTTCAAGCTGGGACTGCCGAGCACACTGATGACGCAAAGTGTCGTCGTGAAGTTTGGCGGCATAGTGGTGAAAGGCGCGAACTATGCGCACTACGAAGTGCTAGTAGACCGGTAGTCGAACGCTCGGGTGGCCCACTCATCGCAAAGCGCGCGATGAGTGGGCCACCCGACTCCCTACTATCTAGAACTGAGAACCCATCATGAATTATTTGCAACCATCGGAATATGAGACGTATGGGCTGGAAGCAACGACCGGCCTAGCGTGGGTCACGGCGGCATCGGCGATTATCGATGCGCATTGCCGAAGGATCACGCTGGCGATCAATCAGTACACGGAGCGGTTGCGAACGGAGAATGGACAGCGGCCGGTACAACTTACATATCTGCCTTTGTCTACGGTGGCGCCGGCAACATCGCCGATTGTTTCGGCGCGGGGCCGATATGCGACGCCACGACGGGGCGAGTTGGATTACGAAGCCGATTTGTGGGACATCGCTCTTGCGTTTGGAATTCCGGGAGCATGGGTGAACTTAGACGTTTCGGACCTGGATGCATTTCCGGAGACAGGAGAAGTTACGCTTCCGGTCAATGTCATGGGGTGGGCGTTCACCGAAATAGAGATTGTTTATACGGCGGGGTTTGCAACATTTCCGGACAAGGTGAAGGTGGCTTGCGCGCAATTGGTAAAGAATGCGCAGGCTACTCCGGCGCTGAATGTGAAGAAGAATGTTGCCCCCGACGGAATGCAATTTTGGTACTTCGCCGATTCGCTGGTCGATGACATGGTGCAAGAACTACTGGCGGCCTTTGTGGCACAGAGAGTGGGATGACAATGACCGGAATTTCTGGAGCGGCGGCAATACGAGCAGCGGATGCCATGTTACGAACCCTGGGCGGCACGGGGGTAACCCTGCTGTTTGCGGCAGCGGGACTGCCGGCAGGTGGCTTAACCGAGCTCGGCCTGGTGGATCCGGGAGTTGAGCAGGCGTTGATCGCGCCGGTCATTGTCCGTGAGCTAACTACTGAGACCAACGGTCCACGGCGGAGAATCGAGATGCTGGCCGGACAGGCGGCGATGGCGGAGCAGGTAAGTCAGCGGAACGTGGCTTCGGCGGAAGTGTTGTTTGAGACGGCGCTGGGCTTGGTATATGACGGAGAAGTTTTCCATATCCAAGGGTTTGTCGTCGAGCGACTGGCGGGAGCGGCGTATCTCTACCGGGTTGCGGCGATGAGTTAATAGGTTGAGGAAGAATTAACTACCAAGTTGGAGCTGACGAAGTGGCTAAGGCAGTTCTGCAAACGAGCTACTGATCGCAGCGATGAAGCGCTGCACCACTCACAATCCAGTGCAACGCGGAGTTTTTCCGCAGGTTACTGCGAGGGCGCAGACTCAGCAACTACAAACAGGAGAAGTATGCAGGCAGCGAAAGACAGTTTTTACATGGCGCTGCGAGCGCGGCTAGCGGCCTTGAATCCGGCGCGAACCATGGTGATCGACGGGGTTACCGTGCCAGCGATAGTCGTCCGCGAAAATATGGAGCCTCGATTTGGGGAAGCGCAGCCGGGGGCGTTCTACGTAGACTTTGGCGACATCCTGATTGCGGAGAGCACGCGTCCGATGCTGGGAGTGGATTGCCATATCTGGTATGCGAGCGAAGGTGGCGGCGGCACCGGAGTGGATCGAGGGCGCGTGCTGGCGGAGATGGATGTGGAGCTACTTGGAATCTGCGATCCGCCACATACTGAGATGCTCGATTACAGCCAGACACCGAGCGCTGATTTGGGATCGGGAGTTTTCTGGACGGTGCCGGTGATGGGGAATGCGCCGGGAGATCTCTCGATCCAGAAACTGCAGTGGAGTGCTGGCAGCGCGCGGGTGGATCGGTACGCGCAGTTGAGGATTTATTTCTTTCTGCCCGAGGTAGTAGCGTGACGCGGGCAGGATTACGGCCAATATCACGGCAGACGCGAGCTTATTTCGCGCCAGTGGACAGACTGACCGGGCCGACGGCAGTTTTTGACCCATCGCAAAATATCGGCTTCCAATTGGATGCCCCGCCTGCACCGTGGATTGACTTGGGATGGATTGAAAAGTTTCAGCGCACGAGTACATCCCAGATTGAGGCCTTGATCGGTGGGACAGCGGGCGCGGTATCGGCACAAGCTCGGCGCGCCTTGGGAACACGAGTTGATTTCGAATTTCGCGACTGGGGAAAGTTGCAGATGGCCCTCGCGGGAGGCGCAGAGCACATGAATGTACTGGCAACGGACCCGAGCGCGTCGCCCGAAGGGTCAGGTGGAATTCCTCTGACGGCAGTGCCTTTGCTGGCAGGGTCAACCGCCGGGGAACTGGTGTTGGGAGCGGGCGCCATCGCCGGCTTCCAGCCTGGAAACCTGGTGGCGTGCGATGTGGATTACGCACAACAAGTCGGCTATGTGGGTACCGGCATCTCGGGCGCATATGTACAGAATCCAGAGGACGTGCAGCAGGATGCCAACTATGTGCGGCGGGTTACGTTTAACGTCGGCCGAGTCGCGCTGGTGACGGCGACTTCGTTGCTGTTGACACAGTCATTGCCGGGGGGAGTGCCAGCGGCTGGGGCGTCGGTACAGCAGGTAATAGCTTTTGTGGACCGCGCAGGCGGTTCGTTTCTGCAACAGTGGTCCGGGTTATTCGTGGCGGAAGACGAATCTGGTGGACGCGTGTGTTTTTTCTATCCGATTTTGAGTCCGTGTACGGCGAAGTCGGAATGGGCACGGGAGACTCTGATCGAGGTTCAAAAGCCGATCGGAGAGTTGGCGTTGCAGGCGTCGTTTGCCGCGCTGCCAACAGTGGACATCAACGATGGAGCCGTGGTGCTTTGCTACCGCAGTTATTTCCCGCCGAATACGGCAGCGGTTTACTAGTATAGCGACCGCTTGCAGAGTCGGTGAGCAATTCGAGAGCTTTAACCACAGAGGTCACAGGGGAACACGGGGAACGGCGGAGCTTTGCGATAAGCCATGAAATTAACGATCGATAATCTCGGTGGTCTGGGGCCGCAGGACTACACGGCGTTTGTGGATTCCAGCAAGAGTCCGAGCTTGGTACGCAAGCTGAATAGCCCGGCCGAATTGAAGTTCGGACTGGTAGCCGGAACGGGAGACCTGGTGGTGCCGGCAATCGGCGGTCGCGTAATGCTGACCTTGAGCAACGGCAATGATCTGTTCACTGGTTACATTGTTGAAACACCGACATATCAATATTTGGGTTGGGCGGATCGTGGGCTGATTTACCGGTATGAAGTGGATGCACTCAGTGACGTGATGCTGATGGATAAGAAAGCGCCTCCCCCGCATCCCCCGTTTGTTGACCGGAGCGCTGGTAGCGCGTTCGATCAGTTGACGGCGGAGGCGCTGCCGGGATGGTTTGATGTGAGCGGCGTTCAGGCTGGAGATCCGATACCGTATTACAGCGTTGACCCGGCCAAAAAGTGGACCGCGTCGGCGGCGGAGATTGCGCTCTCAGCGCGCTGCGCCTATCGGGACGACAACGGCAACCTGTTCTTTACGCCGGTGACGGCGAACACATACGCGCTTGCGGAAGATGCGCCTACGTTTTCCCCGGGCGATCTTCAGTTGTTGAGCGTGAACCGACTGGTCAATGACTTGACGATTCTGGGGCCACTGGAGCCGAGTGCGCACGTGAAGGATTACTTCTGCGGTGACGGATACACGACCTATTTCTACATGTCACAGGTACCGTTCACGCGCAGCAGTCTGGTTGCACTCTATAACCGCACAATTCTCGAGGAGATTTATACGGAGCTGGATCCGACCCATTGGACGGTGACCGACCCGCTGGGCGTGATTACGGTCAGAAACGGACAGTTACAGGTCGCGGGCGGAACAGGGGTAGATGGGCAAACGCTGCTGAACTTCATCGAAAAAGTCGAACTGGGCGGCGCCACGATGATTGAGCACGGGGACGTCGTTTTCAATGCGGCGTCGGATGGAGTTATCGGCGGACTGTACGCCGGTCCGGTTTCGATGGCGGGCTGTCTGGCGGGCTTTCTCATAACGCCCTTGGGCGACTACTGCAACATTCAGGCGCTGGTCGAAGGCTCGGCCAGAGGCGCAGCTCTCGCCACACAGGCTGGGCACCACTACGTGTTCACGACGATGCTGTATCCGACGGAAGCGTACCGAATGCAGCAGGTATTTCATTCTTCGCTGCACCCATCCGGATCTCCGCGAGGAGGCGGCGCAGTCGCCTGCGATGTGCGAATCGTACTGGAGGTGCAAGATATCGATCCAACGAATCCCGCGACCCAGATCGCACCGGCAACCGTGCTGTTCGACGACATCATTCCGGACGCACCCGGGTTCTGTACCTATGCTCTTATCAATGCGGGCAGGATCCAGTGCTCGCTCGCGTTCACGTACATATGGCTGCCCGTCGATGCCTTGGTCCGCGGTACATTGCCTGGGGAAGACACGGTAACGATACTGACGGGATCGCTGCTGGACGGCGCCGAATGTGAGGTTACGACCGCGCCCGCACTGGAATTCTATCCAGAGTACATACCGGCGGCCAATGAGTTGATCGAGGTGAGTTATCGTGGCCAAGGCCATGCCGTGGCGCGAATCATCAACTCGGCGAGCATTGGGGCTCATCAGCGCGGCGCCGATGATGGAGTGCGTGGGAGCGTGCGTGAGATTGGGCTGCCGGTTCCGCGCACTGATGCGGATTGCGAAATCGCGGCGCTGGCCTTGCTGGATGACGCCGGACAGGGATGGAGCGGCGAGTACCAGGCTTGGAGCCAGTTCCTGCCGGGCGGGGCGGCGGACATTTTTCCGGGGGACGGGTTAGCGGTAAATGTTCCATCGCGGATGGCGTCGTTCACAGCAGTCGTCAGCGAAGTGAACGTGCAGATTCTGGACATTGCAGGTGAAAACAGCCGCTACACGCTAAAGTTTGTGGATGCGGGAAATCCCTCTCTGGATTTTGCTTTTGTTGCAGCCCTGATGAAGCAGACACAGGTGCTCACGCCGATCGATGTGACCAAGGTGGGAAATTATTATCTTGCCGATCTCACCGATGCGGAGGTCACGAATGTGACTTCGACGACGGTGACTATTGACGTGGGATTTGTTCCCGTGGCTGGCGGAGGCATCGAAGTGCGGTACTCGGATGAGGGGTGGGGGGTCGGTTACAACGGCAACCTGGTAGGACGCTTCACCAGCGAGAGCTTTACGCTCACGCGGTATGCGCGGGCACAAACTTATTTCCTGAGAAGCTATGACGGCAGCGGGCCGCCTAAGTATTCGCGGTATTCTGCGGCGCTGCATGTTGACTATCCATTGTGAAACCTTCAAGTGTTGAGATCATTCAAATGTTCAGATCGAGGAAAAGGTGCAGCCCATGAGCGCAAGCGAATCGCGTCGACTCCCGTCTGTCTCATTGCCGTTGTTTCAGTTCATTGATCAAACCCTTGAAACCGCGCGAAAGGCGACGGAGGCTGAGTTCCGACGCTGCGATGCCGCGCTGGAGGCACAAGCCCGAACGGAGGATCTGCGTCATGAGGCCGCAGCTGCCAAAATCCAAAAGGCGAATGAGGTCCTCGATTACCGCCTGGCAGAGATGAACAATTTCCGTGAGCAAATCAACCAGGAGCGTCAGGAATATGTTCGGCGTGAAATGTATGACCGCGATCACACTGCCTTGGCGGATCGGGTGAAGAACCTGGAAATTGTGCGCGGGGAACAGTCGGGAAAGACCGCAGCCTATGCTTCGATGGCCGTATTTGTGGTGGTAATGGTGCAGATCGTGCTGCACTTCTGGAAATAAGAATTGCAGAGATCAGGTCAGGAAACACGCTCCAGCGAAGTAGCTGGCGACACAAGATCGAGAGGAAGCGCTGTGACTTTCAAGCATCCAAACGTGCATCGCGAGTTCGTGGAGTACTCCGAGACTCAGGAGTTGCACGTTGTTTCGGTTTATTCAAACCCATACCGCTGGCAGCGCAGACGAGAAGCCTTCCATGATTTTCGGTTTCACCTGGAGAGCAGTCCGAACGTCGTGCTGCATGTCGTTGAGGTCGCTTTTGGAGATCGGCCGCACGAAGTGACCAGCGCCGAGAATCCTCTCGATTTGCAACTGCGGACCGATTCGAGCCTTTGGATCAAGGAATGCGCGATCAATGAAGGTGTGCGCCGCTTCCCGCCAGACTGGAAATATGGCGGCTATGTTGACGGCGATTTCCATTTTACGCGACATGACTGGGCTCTGGAGGCAATCCACATGCTCCAGCACTACAGCTTCGTCCAGCTCTTCAGCACATATGCCGATTTGACTGGCGAAACGGCAAGCAGCTATCTCGGTCACCGCCCTTACCGCATGAGCACAAGTTTTGCGTGGAATCATATGCACCAAACTGAATTCCTGAGTTCCCGGCGAGCTCGGCGCGGAGGAAGCGATACTTACTATGCTCCGCTTCAATCATCGGAAGTTTTCCCCTTCGGTCATCCACCAGGAGCAACCGGAGGCGCTTGGTCGTGGCGTCGGGATGCATTCGATATGGTGGGGGGAATGTTGGACACATGTATCTTGGGCAGCGCGGATTGGCATCAAGCTTTCGGGCTGGTGCAAGCGACGAACGTGGCGGCCGAGATGAAGCGCTGCACGGGATCCTATGTGGAATCGGTGCTGAATTGGCAGGCGCGGGCCGCGAAATTGAACTGTATCGAAGGGCGCTCGCCGATGGGGTGTATCGACAACTTCGCCACTCACGCTTTTCATGGCAGCAAAGCGCTGCGCGCTTATGGCGAGCGGTGGGCGCTGCTGCAGAAGTGGGATTTCAATCCGGCAACCGATATCGCGCGAGATTGCCAGGGATTATGGCGCTGGACAGGAAACAAACCTGGCCTCCGCGATGATGTGGCTCGATACTTCATCGAACGATCAGAGGATGGGCCGTTACTGCTGGGGGAAGCGCCTTTGGTCTGACGTGAGAAATCAGGTCATCCGGTGATGAAGGTCGAAGGCGTTGGCCTTTGATCTTAAATGACTCCTATAGCCCGATCTCAGATGACCCGATTTCTGCTAGCCGACTTCTTCACTCCAGTTTTCAAGAGTCTTCTTCACCAAGGCCACGAACTGGTCGGCTACGGCACCGTCGATGATGCGATGGTCGTAGCCAAGCGTAAGGTGAACGACAGAACGGATGGCGATAGAATCCGCGCCGTCTTTGTCAGTGATCACCATGGGCTGCTTGGTGATACCGCCGACGCCCATGATGGCTACGTTCGGCTGGTTGATGATGGGCAAGCCGAAGACTGCGCCAAACTGGCCAGGATTGGTGATGGTGAATGTTGAACCTTCGACGTCCGCCGGCATGAGCTTCTTGGTGCGGGCGCGATCACCGAGGTCGGTGATGCCGCGCTGCAATCCGAGGAAGTTGAGTTCGTCGGCGTTCTTGAGAACGGGGACGATGAGTCCCCAATCGAGCGCGACGGCAATGCCGGCATTTACGTGCTTGTGATAGCGGACGCTGTCGCCTTCGAGCGAGCTGTTGACAATCGGATATTGCTGCAGGGCAATGATAGCAGCGCGCACAAAGAACGGCATGAAGGTAAGCCGCGCGCCGTAGCGTTGCTCGAAACCGTTCTTCAGCTTGTTGCGCAAATTGACGATCCGAGTCATATCCACCTCGAACATGCAGTGGACGTGGGCGCTGGTGCGGCGCGATTCGATCATGCGCTGCGCGATGATCTTGCGCATCTGGGACATCGGCACCAGGTCGCCGGGAACGACGGCTGGTGCTGGTGCTGAGGCTTGACGGGGAGCAGAAGCCGCGACTGGAGCGGCGGTGCGACGCTCGACGAAGTCGAGAATGTCTTGCTTGGTGACGCGACCGCCGGTGCCGGTGCCGCTTACTTTTGCGAGATCTACATTGTGCTCGCGGGCGAGCTTGCGGACGAGGGGGGAAGACCGGACGTCGCATTCTTCTTCGTCCTCGGGGGCGCTGGCGGCGGGTGCGGCCTGTGGAACCGCAGCTTCCTGCTTTGCGGATGCCGGAGCGGCAGGAACAGCCGCAGCAGCCTTGGCGGGGGCGGAAGTGGAAGCGCCACTGCCGTCGCCAATTACACCGACGACCGTGTTGACTTGAACGGTGTTGCCTTCGGAAACCTTAATTTCCTGAAGGACTCCGCTAGCGGGCGCGGGGATTTCGGCGTCGACCTTGTCGGTGGAAATCTCAAACAAAGGTTCGTCGCGCTGGACCTTTTCACCGGGCTTCTTTAGCCACTTGGTGATAGTCCCTTCGAAGATTGATTCGCCCATCTGGGGCATGACTACATCAGTCTGCATAGCTCCCTTTCCATGATGCCCTGCGCAAATGGCGGGGTTAGAGCAAACAAACATTATAGCGAATGCGAAACGGCGCAGGTGGGATTCAGGGCTGCCGCGTGAGTTGCCTGAAAGGCGGTGAAAGTTGTCCCCACAAACGCCCTAGACCCACGAGCAGTATCGGGGAACCTCTCGGATTCGCTCTGCGGAGCAGAGTTTTTAGCCGCAGAGCTAGATCTAATCGCATCGTGGACGTAGGCAAGACGGTGTTTCTGTGGCAATCGGAGAGCGCATGAGTAAATTGATCCATACATGTGTAGAAGGGCCTAACCCGCAACGTCTTAGGTGTGAGGCGGACCATGCTCAGGAGACCGAGCTGTTGGCTGAAATTTCAGTTAGCGACAAAGAAGAGTATCTTGCAAAGCACTGTGGTCGCTGCGGGGAACCGTTAGATAAGAGCGGGCCGTGTCCGCTGTGTGAACAGGAACAGCCAAACGAGGTTCGCAGTGGCAATTGGCTTGGAGTTACTTGCGCAATCATACTGTTGTGTCTACCAGTCTTCGGGCAAGCGGCGTATTCGGGTCGCGGTTTGTACTCGGGATCGGCGGCATGGAGCGCGATTGCTGGAGGAGCACCTACGTTGGCGGCTCTGCCGCAGCTATGGGTGGACAACAACGAGCTTACCTGTGCGATCACATCGTCGTGTTATACGGGATCTCCGGGACTATTACTAACGGCACCCGCTTACGAACTGGCGATCGGATCGGACAATTGGACCACTGGCCCTCCGCCTGGCTACTGCACTTTCAGCCTTCCCTATGCGGCGACGGGCGCCGGCTTGCAGAATGCGATTACCGCTATCGAAGCTTGTCGAACGGCCGGAATCGCGAATAGCACGGCCATTGGAATCATCCTGGACATTCCACCGAACGGTGGGACTCCGTACAGCTTGAATAACGGCCTGACGATCCCACAGACCAGCACCGTGGCGGCATCTGCACCATTGATCATTCGTTCCACTTCTGACGCCACTCTAGCTGGAATGTCAGAGCCGGTGTGCGCGGGCGGCATTCAAGACAACATTCCAGGATCCACCAACATCGGTTTGCAGAACGCGGATTGCACCGGCACCAATATGTACTACCAGAACGGGGTGCAGAATCCATGCACAACGACGTGCTCCACTACGGGCACGATCACCGGAATCACCACGGTCAGCGTCAATACCACGACGCTCTGCCCAATTCCGAATTCGACGCCGACCACGCTTTGTCCGGCGGCCTCTGGAGGCAATCTTTTGGTTGCGCTGGCGAACGGATATGTTTCGGCGACGACCGCCCCGACCACGACAGGCTCAAATAACGGATGCACGGCTGGCGAGATTTATATTGACGATCCCGGGAATACGGAATGCCTGCCACTCGTAAGCGGCGTAAACCAGACGGGCATGCTCGTGACACCTACGCTCAAGACCCACGCCGCAGGGGTCACGGTGATCTACATTCCCGACTCAGGCGCGGGCAGCGGCAGTTTCACCCTAGCGAACGGGACGGCCAAAACCATCTCGGCCTACAACTATCTCCAGTACATGCCGCAGCTTCAATGCAGCGCGAGCGGCTGCGTGCCGTTTAGCCTGTGCGGAGCCGACCCCGGAGACACTACTCCATGCGGCAACGGCAGCAATAGCGGAGGCACCTCGATTGCTCCCGACCACTGGCAGTTTGAAGACCTCGCCGTCAGCATGTCCGTTGGCAATAAAGGCGACCAGGACATCATCCACAGCGGGGCCAGCCATTCCCAAACCGCCTTAACGCAATTTGCCCAGCACATTCATTACCGCAGAATCTGGGCACATGGGGACTGGACAAGCCTCGCCACGGGGTCGAATTCAACTTCTTCCGCAATCACCTTGGATGCCATCAACTACGGGTCTCTGCTCGGCTCGCAGGTCAGCCAGGTCGTGCGTCCCGGTTCGGAGGGACATGACTTAACGATCCAAGGCTACACCTACAAAATCAACAACAACTGGATCGAAGGCGAATCCTCTTCTGTGTTTGCCGGCGGATTTTCGACTCCTCCGCTGATTCTCAACTACCTGCCGAACACAGATACCGAAGAGCGCAGAAATCATTTTGGCTATCCCTATTCCTGGTTGGGCTTGACCTTCGCCCAAGGCGGCAATCAGAACGGATGGACGGGCAGCCGCGTAAGAAAAAACTGCTGGGAACTGAAAAACGGCCAGCGGGTTCTGTATCTTGGCAACATCTGCGATGGCAATGACAACTCCGGAGCACAGAACGGCACGGTCACCACTCTCGACGTATCGGGCGCCGCGGCTCCGTTGGCTGGCGCCGCACCTAGCGGGTACTATGCGGGAACGATTTCCGACCTTACGGTTCAGTCCAGCATTTTCCGCAATGCCTGCGAGGGCATGGAGCACCGCGCACGCACCAACGGCATCGGGGGAGTGACCTACACGTCCACAAGAGAACTGTGGCTGGATGTCCTGGAATATGCGATCAGCGGCTCTGGCCCCGGTTGCGCCAATGAAACCCCCGGCGACATCTTTCAGAACGGAGAGGCCCAGTTCTGGAACGCCAGCATAGTTGAGAACAGCGACGGCACCGCGACGGCGACAGCTTTTGCCTCGATTCTTGGCAACGTCCAGCTTACGGCGGCGGCCACTCCTGACGCTTGTCCATCTCCGTTTTCTGGAAACTGCACTACCTATGAGACAACCGGCAACACGTTGGCCCAGAATCAGGCACTTTGCGGTCCGTCCGGCTCTTCCCCCGCGTATACCGGCTCTTATCTTTGGGTCGCAGGGTTCACGACAAACGGGGGGAACAACTCTTCGACTCCAGCCGGGTTTCAGTGCGCGGGAGCAACGTCTGTTTCTGGGAATTTCTATCTAATACTGGCGAATCCAAGCGGAGTCTCAGAGGGGCCGGAGTCGGGCACGCTGCTGATCTGCGGCGGCACTTCGCCATGCGCGAACGCGGTCATCGGCGGGAACGGACAGGGGGTCGGCTACCAAGCCATTGACATGTTCGCCGGACAGCCGGTGCAGGTCAGCTCTGGGTTATATAACGCCACCAGTCCATACGCTCCGCAAAACTGCACCGCATTCGGCTATACGGGCGTGCAACTCATCAGCGGCAACTATTTCCCTACAGCCATCGGGCCTCTGGCGACAATCGGCTCTACCATCTGGAACGGGACATGGGCGCAATCAAACGCGCAGGTAACCTACCCGTGGACCGGCCCGTCTTCCGGTACCACAGACTCGACCGGAAACTGCATCTTGTCGAACACTCAGGGTGGCCCGTACTATACGACGATCGATCATCACACCTTTATCGGGGACGGGCTTCAGGTAATCGGCGGCGGTCCCGGAAATCCTCAATACGTCCAGAATCACGCGATGCTGAATAGTATCTGGCTGAGCAAGTCAGGAGCATCGCAGGCCGGAATCTACAATTCCGCAGCGCCTTCTCCACACGAAGGGACGCCTACTGAACAATGGACCTACGACGTGAGCAGTGCGACGTTCGCTTGTCTTGTTTTTCCGGGGCGTACAGCGGCGAATTACACGGAGTACCAGAACAACCCATCTTACCCGAATCTCTCTTGCTTTAGTGCCTCGTGCAGCAGTTCGGCTGGATGCAGTCCACCAGCGACGTGGGCCTTTCCAGCGGATCAATGCGGGGCCATCAATTTCTATTACCCAACCTGTTCTGGCTCAACTGCAGTTCCACTAAGTGCGCCGGACTATCACTATTACGCCCTGACTTCGGGAAGTTCGTATCACAACGCAGCATCCGACGGCAGCGATATCGGGACACGGATTCCGAATCTAGATGCGGCTCAGACAACCACCACTTATACTTGCACAAGTGTTTGTGGGTCCCCAGGACCATTTCCGGATTAGTGAGACGTGCGCCATGACGCAGACGGAATAGCTCGGCCCCCTGCCGCAAACTGTGGAACGCATGCAGCGGCCTCCTATAACTAGGTAACCCGTATGGAGCGCACTCACATTGAAGCTTACTGCTAACTTTACTCTTGAAGAGTTGACCATCTCTTAGGTGGCCTCGCGCCTTGATCTGGACAACACACCCGGTCCGACCGAGACTGCTAACTTGAAACTTGTGGCGGGGGTTATGGGAACAATCAGGACGCTACTCGGCGACAAGCCTATTGTCGTGCACAGCGGCTACCGTTCAATCGAAGTAAACCAGGCGGTGGGCGGTGTGGACACGAGTGCACATTGTCACGGCCTGGCGTGCGACTTCGTTTGCCATGAATTCGGTACGCCGGCGGACGTGGCGCTAGCCATCCTGGAGTCCCAGATCGAATACGACCAACTTATTCTTGAGTACGGATGGGTGCATATTGGACTGGCGCCACACGGATTGTTACCACGCCGGGAGGCTCTAACGAAGCGTTCGCGATGGGTGGCCTATGAAGTCGGCATCAAGGCTTAACGGATTCCTCGCTATTCCAAACATGAGAGGCCTAACGCTTTAACAAGGAGATACATCGTGACGAAATTCGCTGTTTACCTGCCCACTGTTATGTTACTGCTTACCACGTTTGCGAGCGCGGCTACGCCAGCGATTGCCGCGTTTTGGGCGACCCATGCCACCGCTGCAGCGATCGTCGCGCCGCTGGCCGTCGTTGTGGCGCACTGGCTGCCGTCGCCCTATGCCGGCGCCAACTCAAATAACTGATCAGCTTCTAAACGGAGCTGCAGGAACTCCGAAACCGGGCCGGTAGCCGTTTCCACGCAACTAGAGTAACAACCCCGAAAAATCAAAAAGGAGAATGTTTATGAGGAGAGCTCTGTCTACGAAGAAAAACCTGGTCGTCGCGTTGGCTTGTGCCATGTTGTGCACCGCATGTTCGACCGCATGGGTGTCGACGCTTGATTCCATTCTAGCTGCTGGGGCGCCGGCGCTGATCAACATCCTGCAAATCGTCGCCGTGGCCAACGACCAGCCGGTGAACAGCAACTTGGCAGCAAGAATCAATGCCGACGCTACGGCCGTCGAGACGCTGGCTGCTGACTTCGCCAAGGTTTCGTCGGAATCCGCCCCCGGCATTTGCCAGCAGTTGCAAGCAGCTGTGAGTGCATACCAGGCCGATCAGCAACTTGTGCTTCAGGTTGCACAGGTGAGCGACTCGAACACGCAGACAAAAATTGCGCTACTGGCTGACTTGGTGGCAGGCACGGTGAATGCGATCACAGCAGTAATTCCATCCTGTCAGAAGGCTGCATCGTTTCGAAGCATCAAAACCACGCCGCCACCCTATAGCATGTCCACTTTTGCGGCTCATTACAACAGCATTCTGGTGGCGAAGACTGGCAACCCCGCAGTGGATGCGGTAACCCCGAAGTTGAAAATCCGGCAGCACTCGAAACTTGTGCAGGTGATGACCTTCGGGAGACTTCAGTGATCCATCGCAAGTGTGGCGCATGCCCCGACCGTTACGATGTTCACGGGTAACGGCGCGCAGTGCGCGGCGAGTGCCGTAGAAATTCCTTCTTGTCCTATTGCTCATCGTTTCTCTGATCGCTTATGCTGGTCACTGGCGTCTAACAACCGATGGCAGATCACACAGTAGGCGAGGACGATGACACAAACGCGAGAGTCCGCACACCTGACCAAAATCTCCAGCGGGGCCCTGGACCAGCTGTTCCGCCAAGCCCGCACGCATAATGCTTGGCTTCCCAAGCGCGTGCCGATCGAAGCGCTGCGCGAAGCTTATGAACTCGCGCGCTGGGGGCCGACCAGCGCTAATTCTTCTCCTGCCCGCTTCGTATTCCTGGAAAGCGAAGCCGCCAAAGCGCGCCTTCTACCCGCTCTGGCTCCGTTGAATGTAGAAAAAACAAAGGCTGCTCCTGTCACCGCAATTGTTGCCTGGGACAGCGAATTCTACGAGAACCTTCCCAAATTGTTTCCCCATGCCGACATGCGTTCTCATTTCGCAGGGAGCCAGTCGCTGGCTGAGGAGACCGCGTTTCGCAACAGTTCACTCCAGGGAGGCTACTTCATACTCGCCGCCCGCGCCGTAGGTCTTGATTGTGGTCCGATGTCCGGATTCGACAAGGCGAAGGTCAACGCCGAATTTTTCCCGGACGGAAAATGGAAGGTCAATTTCCTCTGCAATCTGGGGTATGGCGATCACAGCAAACTTTTCCGACGCAGCCCACGTCTCGAGTTTGAGGAGGCTTGCCGGGTGCTGTGAGGGAGACGCCGCAAGTCGCGTCTCTACCGAATTTTTCTCTCGACCTTCGCCCAAGTATCTTTTAGCGCCACCGTACGGTTAAACACTAGGCGCCCAGGCCTGGAATCCGGATCCACGCAAAAATACCCCAGGCGTTCGAACTGATAGCGGCTCTCGACCGGCGCATTCGCCAGTGAGGGCTCCAACTTCGCGTTAGTTATCACTTCCAGTGAATTCGGATTCAAGTTGGCAGTGAACGGCTGGCTTCCTTCAACCTGATTCGGATCTTCCTTCGAGAAAAGCTTGTCGTAGTTTCGCACTTCAGCATTGAGGGCATGCGCGGCTGAGACCCAGTGAATCGTCGACTTCACCTTGCGTCCGTCCGGAGCATTGCCACCGCGCGTGGCCGGATCGTACGTACAGTGTACCTCAACCACTTCTCCATTGTCGTTCTTCACCACCGACTTCGCCGTAATAAAGAAACCGTAACGCAGTCGCACTTCACGCCCGAGCGACAGGCGGTAATACTGCTTGGGCGGGTCTTCGCGGAAATCGTCCTGCTCGACGTAGAGTACTTTGGAAAATGGCACTTTGCGTTTTCCGGCGCTTTCATCCTCGGGATTATTGACCGCATCGACTTCCTCGACCTGACCCTCCGGATAGTTATCGATCACAACCTTCAATGGCCGCAGCACCGCCATCACGCGTGGCGCGCGCTTGTTCAGGTCGTCGCGAACGAAGTGTTCGAGCATGGCAAGTTCCAGCGAACCGTTGGTTTTCGAGACCCCGATGGCCGCGCAAAAATTGCGGATCGCCTCCGGTGTGTAGCCCCGCCTCCGAATGCCGGAGAGCGTGGGCATGCGCGGATCATCCCAACCGGTGACTCGCTTTTCCTGCACCAGAGTTAACAGTTTGCGCTTGCTGAGCAGCGTATAGGTAAGGCTTAGGCGATCGAACTCCATTTGCTGGGACGGAAAAATGCCGAGTTGCTGGATGAACCAGTTGTACAGCGGTCGATGATCTTCAAACTCGAGCGTGCAGATCGAATGCGTTACATGTTCGATGGAATCCGACTGGCCATGCGCGTAGTCGTACATGGGATAGATGCACCACTTATCGCCGGTACGGTGATGCTCAGCGCGCAGGATGCGGTACATGACCGGATCGCGCATGTTCAGGTTCGGCGACGCCATGTCGATCTTGGCGCGTAGCACGCGCGATCCGTCAGGAAACTCGCCCTTGCGCATACGCTCAAAAAGGTCGAGGTTCTCCTTCGCTCCGCGCTTGCGATGCGGACTTTCCTTGCCAGGCTCTGTGAGCGTGCCGCGATACTTGCGAATTTCCTCTGCGCTTAAATCGTCAACATACGCTTTACCCTCGTTGATGAGCTTGATCGCCCACTGGTAGAGCTGATCGAAGTAATCGGAAGCATAGTAAAGACCGTCCCATTCGAAGCCGAGCCAGCGGACATCCTTCATGATGGAGTCGACGTACTCCTGCTCCTCTTTCTCCGGGTTGGTGTCATCGAAGCGCAAGTTAGTCTTGCCGCCGAACTCGTCAGCTAATCCAAAATTGAGGCAGATGGACTTCGCGTGGCCGATGTGCAGATAGCCGTTAGGCTCGGGAGGAAAGCGGGTCTGGATGACGGCGTCACCGTACTTCTTCGTTTTTATGTCTTCGATGACGGTGTCGCGGATGAAGTTGGAGGGGCGAGACTCGGAAGGGGAATTCGTGGCGTCTTCGTCGGACTTAGATGGAGGTAAATTCGTAGTACTCATACGCTTTATATTTTATATGGGAAGAGTGAATTCGCGGCGCAGGACGCTTCCCGATGGGGACGGGCGGGGCGTCCGGCTCTCCACGCCTGTGAACGAATCCACGTGATAATCTGCGTCGAGAGGCTCCGCGCCTTCCGGAAATCAAGTGGGCGGGCCGATTTCATCTTTCATGGCCAATTGCGTTCAATGCGGTCGTCAGCTTCCAGCCCTCAGCTTCGGCAAGAAGCTTTGCCAGTGGTGCGTGCAGCATGAAGCTGCGAAGCGCGGCGAAGACATCCCCATTCAACGAGTCGAACCTGCGCCATGGACGCGGCAGCAATCCAGTTCGATGGCGGTCACTCAGGCAATTCTCGGCATCAACGTGGCGGTGTTCGCTGCCATGCTGCTGGCTGGTGTGTCACCCGTAGATCCGACCGGTCAGCAACTGGTGGACTGGGGAGCAAATTTCGGCCCTTATACCATCGGAGGCCAGTGGTGGCGGCTGCTGACCTGCGCTTTCGTCCACATTGGCATCATGCACATCGCGCTCAATATGTGGTGCCTGTGGGGCCTGGGCAGACTAGCCGAGGCGGTCTATGATCGCTGGACATTCGGCGCGATTTACCTGATCACCGGCTTATCAGCAAGCGTGGCCAGCCTGATTTGGAATCCGATAGGCGTAAGCGCCGGAGCCTCCGGGGCAATCTTCGGAATCGCCGGGGCGCTGATTGCAGCTTTTTACCTGGGTGAATTTTCGCTGCCAAAGACCGTGGTGTCGGGACTCCTGACAAGTGTGTTGAAGTTCGCCGGTTACAACCTGGTACTCGGAGCGTTCTTGGGCCACACCGACAATGCGGCTCACGTTGGCGGCTTGGTTTCGGGCTTGATTCTCGGCGCGCTGATTGCGCGGGTCGCTCCGCAACGGGACGACGTGGGTCGCCGCGCAGGCGTCCTACTATTTGGGATTCTGCCGGTCTTCGTCGGAGCAGTCTGGTTGCGGCATATGCATCCTAATTTTTGAAGCAGCCAGGCGCTTAGAGTTTCTGAATGGCCCGCTCGATTCTTGCCACTGTTGTTTCCCGCCCCAGCACTTCCAGCGTTTCGAATAGCGGCGGCGCATTTTTGCGTCCGCAAACGGCGACTCGGATCGGTTGAAACATCTGTCCCGCTTTGAGCCCAAGTTCCTGCGCCGCGGCGCGGAGGGCTTGGTTCAGCGGATCGTGTTTAAATTCAATTTGCGCCAGGACTTCTTGAGCGCGAGTCAGAACCTTAAGTGCCATGGCGGAGTCGCCCTTCTGCGGAATGAGTTCGGCCGGATCGTAGGGTGCGAGCTTGTCCGCGAACAAAAAATCAGCGGCCGAGAGGACATCGCGCAGAAGTTTGATGCGCTCACGGATCAGCGGAGTGATGGCGAGCATTTTTTCCAGCGCGATAGGGAATCCGGCGGCGCGCACGATCGGGAGCAGCCGCGCGCTGAGCTCGTCGACCGACAGCGCGCGGATGTGTTCGGCATTAAGCCACAGGGCTTTGGGGTCGAAGGTTTCGTCCGGGGTTGGGGCGGGCTCCTTGAAGTTGATGACCGCGTTGGCGCGGTTGATGCCTTCGAGAGAAAAGGCGTCGGTGAGTTCCTGCCGGGTCATGTTTTCGCGATCGTCTTTTGGCGACCAGCCCAGCAGGCATAAGAAATTGATGAAGGCTTCTGGAAGAAATCCAGCGTCGCGGTAGGTGGTGACGCTTACGACTGGACCGTGACGACGTTTGGAGAGCTTCGATCCGTCGGGCGCGACGAGCAGCGGAAGATGCGCAAACTGCGGCAGCTGTGCGTCCGCCCCTTCGAAGATCAGTACATGCTTGTATGTGTTCGAGAGATGGTCCTGTCCGCGGATGATATGGCTGATCCGCAGGTCGATGTCGTCGGCACAGGAGGCGAGGTGGTAAGTAGGCATGCCGTCGGAGCGGAGGAGCGCGAAATCTTCGATGTCGTCAGCGGATTTGATTTGCTCGCCGTAGACCGCGTCACTGAAGCACACTGGCTCGCCTGTGCCGCGAGGAACTCGGAAGCGGAGGGCGAAGGATTCTCCTGCAGCAGCTCGGCAGTCGCTTTCGGCGCGCGAAAGTTCACGCATCCCAGGGTTGAAGAGCCAGGTTTGATTGGCGCCGGATTTTTCACTGTCACTCGTGTGGGCGGGGGTGAAGTCGCGATAAGCCAGGCCTCTCTGAAAAATGGCATCGGCGATTTGGCGATGCAGAGCCAGGCGTTCGGATTGTTTGTATTCCTCATCCCAACCGAGATCGAGCCAGCGCAGACCCTCGAAGATGGAGTTGACCGAAGCGTCGGTATTGCGCTCGACATCCGTATCATCGAGGCGCAGCACCATGGTTCCTCCGTTGCGACGGGCGTAAAGCCAGTTAAAGATGAAGGTGCGGGCACTGCCGACGTGCAGAAATCCGGTGGGAGAGGGCGCGAATCGAACGCGAAGCATGACTTTTGAGTATAGCGGGATTGGGGTTTTGGCTCTACGCGCCCGAGCTGTCGGTGGCGAAACTTTCCAGCCCCTGGAGGCGGGACGTCTCTTCAGGAAATCAGGCCAGGTTACCAACGGTTACGAAGGTAACTCTTTGGCAGAAGATCGCCATAGCGGTATCGCATCGTATAAGAAGATACTTTTGAAAACGCCGTGCCCAGGGCGGAACCTGCCGGAGGACACCTGTTGTTTCGATCTGTCTGGTGTGACAGGATTAGGCCAGCACTACGGCAAAGAGAGTTCCATCCGGGCCGCAATTACGCGAGTCATGAGGACGTTAATCGAGGAATGTCAGACAAGGAATATTAACCGATGCATAGCGTTGCCACAGGTCTGGTGCTGATCCCTGGGGCCGTGGCCCTGCTGGTGTTTTTCGTCTTCACCTATCTATACGAGCAAAACCGTCACAGCTATTTTCGGGCGTGGCAACTGGCGTGGGCGGCATACACGCTGCACTACGCCGTGAAGGCGGTGGAATATTTTGAGGGTCCTTCCGCACTCTTGTTTTTCTTGAGCTCACTGCTGCTGGTGGGGATGGCGATTTGCATTTTCGTCTCGACCCGTCTGATGAAGGAACCGTTCCAGCTGAAATGGTATGACGTTGCCCTGACGGTGGCTGGGGTTCTGCTGGCATATATTAGTTTGCGGGCGCATGTCGCGAGCAGCGTATTCAGCGAGAAAGCAACTCCTCCGCCAATCCATTTGCAGCTGGAAATCGGGCTCGCCGCAACGCTGTTTTATTGCTCGTTCCATTTTTACCGTTACGCTTTTCGCAGGAATTCCGTAGCCTTCCGGACACTCGCGTTTTCACTCGCCCTGTGGGCGGCACTGATGGGCGCCGGGCAACTCAGTCAACCTTTCGTCGATGTTGTTGGCCAGTTGGGAGGTTTTCTGGCGCCGATTCCCCAGATGCTGCTGGCCCTCGCCATGGTTATGGTGCTCTTTGAAAACGAGCGCAATGCAGTCCAGGAAAATGCGCTGGCGTTCTCTACCCTAGGCGTCGATCCGCGCCGATTGTTCTCCGCGTCCGACCTCATCCCCAGCTTGCAGACTTTTGTCGAGAGGTTAGTGGCGCCCCTGCCTTCGCGCCGCGCTGTCTTTTTTGTTTCCCAGCAGTGGCGTGGAACCTTGCCCTCGGTGCAAAAGGGCTTTTCGGCGGAGTTCCTGGAAAAGCTGCAAAGGACGCAGGCCGGCGATTTCATCGCTGAACTGGCTTACCGGCGTGGCGGAGTGGTCACGTTCCGGAATCTACGGGAACTGGAAGAGCCTTTGCCGGCGCTTTCCGGAGGAAAGTTCGAAGCCTGCAAGCAAACGCTGCTAGCGGAGGGGATCACCGATCTGATGGCGGTGAGCCTGCAGACGCGAGAGCACAACTTCGGTGTCCTCCTGTTTCCGCATGCGGAACGGCGGATGTTCGGCTCGTCGAATCTGCGGTTACTGATCGGGCTGGCTCTGCAGATCGCACTGACACTGGAAAACTATGTCGTAATGCACGAAGCGCAGCGCCGCACCAAGGAATACGAACTGCTCACCGAGATCGGGCAGGCCATTAGTTCTCATCTCAATCCGGACGAAGTGCTGCGCACAGTGCAGGTCGAACTGGGCCAGATTTTCGATACCGGCACTTTCTACATCGCGTTTCAGGAGGAAGACGAGATTCATTTCGAGTTGGAGATCGAAGGCGGCATCGTTCTTCCCAAGCGCTCGCGTAAGCTCAGCAATGGATTGACCGAGTACATTCTCAGGACGGGAGAGCCGCTGCTCATCGAGTCCGATCTGGAACAGACGCGCTCAAAACTGGGAGTTGATTTCGTGCCGCCGCGGCCGGCTCGGTCGTTCTGCGGCGTGCCTATTTTTCTCGGTGGCAAACCTGCTGGAGTTATGGCGGCAATGAGTACGGAGCGGGAATCGCAGTTCCTGGCTAGGGATCTTGAGGTCATGCAAACCGCAGCCGGTCAACTGGGGGTGGCAATCGAGAATGCGCGTCTGTTTACCGAGGAGCAGCGCCGCGCCCGGCATCTCGCATTTCTTAACAATATTTCGAAAATGGCAATCTCCAGCGAAGATGCCGAGCAAATGATGGCCAACATCGTGCGCGAGATCCAGAAGAACTTCCGCTACGATCACATTGGTATCGGCATCATGGACTATGCCACCAAGGATATCGAGATCAAAGCCGAGGCGGGAACCACATCGCACACCATGGGCCGCCGTATCGCCGTGGGCAGCGGCGTATTCGGAAAGGTCGCGCGCACCGGCGTGAGCGCCCTGGTGCAAAACGCCGGCCCGGGACAGCTCGCCGGAGTGCTGCCGGAATCGCGGGCTGTGCTCTGCCTGCCAATCAGCTACGGCGAGACACTGCTGGGCGTGCTCAACATCGAAAGCCGGGATGAGAATGCGTTCGCGCCTCAGGATGTCCTGATCCTGAATACTCTGGCAGATCTTCTGGCGACCGCGTTGCACAACTCCTTTGTCTTCCAAAAGCTGCAGCAACAATCGATCACGGATGGCTTGACCGGCATCAAGACAAGACGCTTTTTCTGGGAGGCGCTAAGTTCGGAGTGGAAGCGCGCGTCCCGTTCGGGTCGGCCTTTCTCGGTGGTGCTGATCGATTTGGATAAATTCAAAGAGGTCAACGATTCGCTCGGCCACCTGGAGGGAGATCTGGTGCTGGCTCGTGTGGGCCGTCTACTCGAACAGAAGTGCCGCCAGTCCAATGTGGTTGCCCGCTATGGCGGAGACGAATTCATCATTCTCATGCCCGAGACTGGCATCGAGCAGGCGCAGGTGCTGGCCGAGAGATTACGCCTGTGGTTGGCGACCGATCCCATGCTTGAAGAGCACCATATCACCGGCAGTTTCGGCGTCGCCAGTTTCCCGGTTCATGGATTTTCCATGGAGGACTTGATTCGAGTGGCGGATGCCGGCATGTACGTGGCCAAGCACGCGGGGGGTAACCAGGTTTCCACCGCAGATGCTTTCGGCGAAGGTTCCGCAGTGCAACGGCAGCTTGTCTCCGGTTATATCGAGGGATTTCTGCAGCGCGAGCATAACGGGCCGGAGCACCTCGAAGAACTGGTCACCACGCTACGCAAACTGTGCGGACGCGAGGATGGCATGGACCAGAGAGCGATGAAGGAAGCCATCGAAGCTTTATCGCGCGCCGCTGAACTACGGGAGCACAACGCGCCGGGACACGGCGAGCAATGCGCGCACTATGCCGGGATCACTGCGCGCGGACTGAATCTCTCTGAGCAGGAAGTGGAAGACGTCACCTTTGCGGCGCGGGTGCACGACGTGGGCAAGCTCTTCATCCCCGATCAAATCCTAAATAAGCCGGGTGCGCTTACCGAAGATGAATTCGCCGTAATAAAGACCCACCCGCAGTTGGGGGCACAGGTCGTGCGGGCGATTCCTGAAACCGAGCGCGTGGCCCAGGCCATCGAATCCCATCATGAAGCCTTCGACGGCAGCGGCTATCCTTTCGGACTGAAGGGCGAGAATATACCTCTCTCTGGCCGCATCGTCGCCGTCGCCGACGCCTACGTGAACATGACCAGCGATCGCTCTTTCGCCCCTCCCAAGACCGACGAGCAAGCGATGGTGGAGTTGGGAAATCTGAGCGGCACTCGCTTCGACGGCATGATCGTCCGCTTGCTTGCACGCCTGCTCAAGATGGAAAGGCCCTCCCCCGTCTAGGCGGCGCAACTTAAGAAAATCGGGTTAAACCGGCCGATCTCGTGCGGCAACGGTATCCTCGCCCGTCCAAGCCTGGCGCGCCTCGGCTTCCCCTTTAGCTCAGGGTCAGCACTAGCTTTGCATCGATTGGCAGATAGCTCTTGCGCCGAAACCAGTCTTCCATCGCATCCCGGAGTTGATCGAGCGGCACGCGCGTTCCAATTTCCAGGCACCCGTCCGACACCGGCAGCGTATCGTCAAAAACCGAAGCGTTGGTGAAGTTGCGCATGCTGAAATTGTCGAGCCATTTCAACGGGCAAGGTTGAAGCTGCCCTTCGTGCTGGTATTCCACGCGGACTTTCCGGGCGAACATGCTTTGATTCACCAGTTGCCAGTTGCCAGCGACCAGTTGCCAGTAGAAGGTAAGTTAGCGCAGGTTTGACGGTAACTGACCACTGGCAACTGGCAACTGGTTTTCAATCTACTTCTTTGCCTTCCAGAGCCGGTCTTCCAGTTCCCCGACTTCCCGGTTCAAGTCCTCCGGAAGATGGCTGCCAAACCTGGCAAAGTGCTCTCGGATCGATGGTATTTCGGCATGCCAACCTTCCAAGTCGACGCTGAGCAACTTGGCGATGTCTGCGGCGGGAAGATCAAGGCCTTTTGTATCCAGATCCGCCGGCTCGGGAAGCCTGCCAATCGGCGTATCCACAGCGTGGGCTTTGCCTTCGCAACGCTCGAAGATCCATTTCAGGACCCGGCTGTTCTCGCCGTATCCTGGCCAGAGAAACTTGCCGCTGTCGTCCGTGCGGAACCAGTTCACGTAAAAGATCTTGGGCAGCTTGGCCCCCGGCCTCTTGCCGATCTTGAGAAAGTGGGTAAAGTAATCGCCCATGTTGTAGCCGAGGAAGGGAAGCATGGCCATCGGATCACGGCGAAGTTCGCCCACTTTGCCGTCCGCGGCCGCGGTTGTTTCGCTGCTCACGATCGCTCCCAGAAACGTCCCGTGCTGCCAACTGAAAGACTCGGTTACCAGCGGAACAACGCCAGATCGGCGGCCCCCGAAAAGGATAGCGTCGATCGGCACTCCCTTCGGATCCTCCCACTCCGGGGCAATCACCGGGCATTGGCTTGCGGGAACCGTAAAACGGGAATTGGGATGCGCTGCTTTGCCAGAAGACGCCGGAGTCCACGGCCGACGCAACCAGTCAATCAATTCGGCGGGTTTTTCCTCGGTCATCTGCTCCCACCATACGTCGCCGTCGGGAGTCACGGCGCAATTGGTGAAGATGGAATTTTTCGCCGCGGTGAGCATGGCGTTCGGGTTCGACT
>Ga0074046_10000193_pt1 | contig 52704 bp, 46 predicted proteins | sample BogForMeECP23OM3_FD_94441 | JGI IMG/M metagenome (GOLD analysis project Ga0074046, IMG submission 94441) | Bog forest soil microbial communities from Calvert Island, British Columbia, Canada - Bog Forest MetaG ECP23OM3 | ecosystem: Environmental > Terrestrial > Soil > Wetlands ... | reverse complement strand
GAAGACCAGATCGAACGATTCGCGCCTGGATTCCGCGACTGCATTCTCGCGCCCCGAGTTCTTTCGCCCGCGGCGCTTGAAGCGATGGATGCAAATCTTGTTGGAGGTGACATCGGCGGGGGGGCAATGAATCTGCGCCAGCTTTTATTTCGTCCCACCTGGCGCCAATACGCGACATCCGCGCCCGACATCTATCTCTGTTCGTCTTCGACACCGCCGGGAGGGGGTGTGCACGGAATGTGCGGTTATCATGCTGCGCGACTTGCTGCGTCCCGGTTAAAAATTTGATCTTGAGTTCGTCTCAGCTACGGCGTCAGTGTAAACAACACGCCTTCTCCATAAGAACCTTTGGGTGCCTGGCCGTACAGTGAGCTCACGCCCCATAGCGCTCCACCGGTGGCAGAGAAGAGTTCAAGCGGTAACCCACCGTCCGCCGATGTCTGTGAAAATGGCGTCAGAGTCTGAATCAGGCTCCCGTCAGCCGGCGAAAGCGTTACGATGTCGCCGGAACCGTCGCTGCCATAAAATTCGGCCATCCAGAAGTTGCCGTCACTCGCGAACACCAATCCGTCTGGACTGACAGCCGCGTCACTTGTGTAGGGCGGATAAAGCTGGAGATTGCTGCCGTCGAGTTGAACCTGGAAGAGCCCAAGACCTTCGGTAAATGTGCTATAGATGCCATAGAGGTTTCCGCCGGGACCGACGGCAGAAACAGTTCCCAGGGTCCGAAAACCGCCAATCTCCGGGAAGGCCAGCGTAGTCGTCTGCAGCTCCCCCGTTGTCTCGATGTAGTGGAACAGGACGGTGCCGTTCTCCCCGATCGTGGTGCCATAAAAAGTCCCGTCGGGACCCACCACCAGATTGGTTGGGTTCATTCCGCTCGTGGCGAAATCGAAGCTGACGACAACTTCATAGGCTCCAGTGGCTACGTTAACTTGAAAGATCGTTCCGCAATTGTTGCCGTAGCCGCAACTGTTGCTTCCACCGTAGTAGGTCGTCCCGTAAACGTTGCCATCGTTTCCCGCAGCCAGGGAAGTTGGCGTGGACCCGTTCGCGGCAGCTGGGTTAATCGAGTAGTTCTGCAGGACCTGGTACTTCTTTCCGGTTTTGTCGACTCGGAACAAAACTCCGTAGCCGATCGAGCCACCCAATCCGGTATCGCCGTAAAGCTTGCCGTCCGGTCCCTCGATGAGCCGGTTCGGTCCGCTCCCGTTCGGGTAGGTTTTCGTTTTTCCAGCGGTAAACTTATACAGCGTCGTGAATGTGCCCGAAGGTGTCAGTGAAAATATCAACCCGCCGGCCGGACCATTGAGCGCCTTGCCGGTCCTTTGAGCCGCGCCATAGAAATTCCCATCCGACCCCTGGATCAGAGCGTTCCCCCCACCACCCTCAGGGCAGGGTCCTAAGTCTTGCGGGTTCTTGCATATGAAAGTGTGGACGGCCGTTACCTGTTGTCCAGCGGCGTAAGCGCAGCAAGCGAGCAGTGCGGCAAGAACGACTACGTGCATTTTGCTTGGCATGGGATTTCCCTCCGTGAGCCGCCCAATGTATATTCGGCTCCGGTGAGCCTCTTGTCATGAAAATGTAAAGAATGTGTAAAATATCACGCCTCGGGATGCGAATCATGGCTTTCGCACTCTCCCCCAATGGCTCCAGGACCGCTTTCGACGCTCGCTCCCCAAGTCGCGGATGCGGAGAGCTCTATTTACGAGGCTGCTAGGAAAGGTTGGTAGATCATGCAGTCTCGCGCTAACCCTTCTCTGCGAGAATTCCCTGCTAACAGGGAATAATACAGGGAATTTAAAAGATTCTGGCCTCAGGATCCCGCCCTGGTTCTCCCTAAGTACCACAATCTCCCGGAGAAAACTCTCCTCACTCGTCGAAATGGAACAGGGGGTCAACAGGGAGGTATCAGGGAATTTAGTTTCCCGATAACGATAGTTACAGGCCCAAGAACGGTTTTGTCTTAAGAGGTCAATTGACATCCACACTAGATGGTGGAAACCCGAGTCGCTTGCGTTGCTCAACCCAGTTCATCGGCACGTGGCGGGTCAGTTTTTTCCAGGTTAGGCCTTCAGGTTGCCTTCCATCGACGATGGCTTCTACGATGTCAGGAGCGAGGAAGGCGCACTCCAGAGGTCGCAACCTCCGTGTGAATTCGCGTCGGTAGGTACCGACTATAACGCGATCACCCATCCCTGAAAACTCGGTTTCCGGGATACCAGCGCACCATGAAGCCCGCCCTCTATACACATTCCCCGTATCGTGAGCGCGGTCTTTTTCATGGCCGCCGACAATCACCGCGTCTCCATATTCAGGACCCGGGATCTGAAGGAAACGGGCACCCATCGGCTCCTTTCAACGCTCTGTCGTCCATCCCACTGGCTGCGGATAAATGATGACAGTGCCTCCGGCGTCAGCCCTGAGCCAGATCGCCATGAGCCTCACCCAAAGAAGCCGAATTGCCCCCAGCCGAATCCTAGCGACTCGTCGACGTTCAGCTGGCAAGGTTTGCAGCGGCGCAAGACACGCGAAACAGTCTCGACCAGCGCCAGTGTTTGCTTAGGATTCCAGCCCTCTTTGCAACACCTCGCCTTGACACCACCCACATAGCTGGATCTGCCCTAGCCCTCCCATCTTAAGAAATAGTGTTAGAAGGAGGGGCAGCGTTTCACCGTGTCAAACAAAAAGGCCGGGGAAAGTGCAGCGACCCGTAGGGTCGTTGCGATTTAGCTCTACAAACAAACCTTGTCCATATCCATAAGAACGACAGCCCGGTCTTTTTCCCTTCACGCGTTTTTAGACAAAATTCGGTGTTGACTTGGACCGCCACCCGGTCCCTAGAGGCATAGCACCCCGATTCCGCCACGCACCGCGTCCAACTGCCGTTGGCTCCGACGGTAGTGTATGAGCTACATTTTGTGTTCCAGCGTGAAGGGGGACGCTTGGACCTCCATGATGAAGGTCAGCGTGTTGGTCTCATTCATCACCGATGACAAATGACTGCCAAAAGGGACAAGCGGCTGCAATACAGGGAGTACACCGCAAGTGGGGCTGAGGGCACCACGATACAATCTGACTGAAGAGAGTGGGAGGTATGCAGATAGGGCAGCTGTGATTTTCCGATGTGTCTGCACTTTGCTTCTGACAGGCACTCTGCTGTTGACGGACTGCCCCACTCCTTCTACGTAGTCTGAGCGCGGTCCTGCTCTAGGCGGGCACCTGTCGGCGATCGTCGCTGCTAACTCCACAGGAATCATTCTCCCGGTAGAGAGCCCCGGGGTCACGAGATCCGGAAATTATTTGGGCCAGAAGTCGGATTCGAGGACATCATCCATTTGATCTCCGCGAAGCGTGTTTCCGGCCAACTTCCGGTTGGCCGACTACTCACGAACTGGCTTGTTTGCGTCCCAAGATGGAGTGGATTACCTTTCCGTGGTTTGTCCGTCTCAGTATCTATAGAGTGGTAGGATGACACTGCTCCTGCCGGGGCAAGTCTTAGGCGGACGGAGGCCAAAATGGCGACATTGGGATCCGCACAGCTACCTGCGCAAGGTTCCGTCGCGAGCAGTGTTTCGACCGGCCCAGTCATGGTGCTTGCGCCGAGGCACTCTGCCCTCGTCCGCGTGACGCACTGGATAACCACTCTCTGCTTTTTCGCCCTGCTCGTCACCGGCATCGAAATTGTGATCTCGCACCCGCGCTTCTACTGGGGCGAGACGGGCACCGTCTTGACGACCCCGTTGTTTCAACTGCCAATTCCTTCCTCAAGAAAGTTGGTGCCGACGGGTTACGGTTACGTGCTGCCCGACCAGAACGGCTGGAGACGGGCACTGCACTTTGAAGCTGCCTGGATCGCGGTGCTGACAGGCTTGCTGTATATAATTTCCGGTCTGCTTACACGGCATTTCCGAAAGGACTTGGTCCCCAGCAAGGCCGATCTCTCATGGCGGGCGCTCTTGACCTCCTTTGCAAAACCGTTGCGCTTTGAGCGGCCGAGTGCGGCAGAGGCTTCTTCCTACAATGGGCTCCAGCGTCTCACGTACCTGTTTGTGATCTTCGTTCTGTTCCCCCTGGTCATCTGGAGCGGCCTCGCGATGTCCCTCGCCTTTGCTTCCGCCTTGCCCTGGTCCGTCACTTTGTTGGGCGGCCGTCAATCCGCGCGCACGATTCATTTCTTTGTCTCGCTGGCTCTGGTGCTGTTCCTGTTTGTCCACGTCGCAATGGTTTGCCTGGCCGGTTTCTGGAGCCGCACCGGAGCGATGATCACGGGCCGCACAGGCACGCGTAAGGAGCACACATGATCGACCTTTCACGCCGAAAACTCATCGTATCCGGACTCGCAGCGGCCGCAGGCGCATCGGGATTGGCCGTGGCGGCGCACCTCGCGCAGAAGTATGGATTGGTTCCTCCCGATCATGGCGGAATCTACGGCCTCGGCGAAACGCTGACGTATGCCTCGCAGCGGGTGCTGACGAGGCATTCACTGGCGCGCGAATTCCCTCGAAACAAGATTTCGCCGCGTCCATTCCCGAACGAACTCGCGCCCCTCACGGAAGACTTTAAGCGCCTTCAGGCGGGCGGATTCGCAGACTGGCGGCTCTCCATCGATGGCATGGTCCATCAACCTGCGTTGTTCTCGATTGCTGACCTCAAGAGCTACCCGCCTCGCAGCCACATCACCGAACTCGCCTGTGAAGAAGGCTGGTCCTACATCGCCGAGTGGATTGGCGTGCCTCTCTCCCACGTCTTGCATCTTGTCGGGGTCCACCCCCAAGCCAGATACGTCGTGTATGTCTCGATGGAACCCGATACATGGGACAGCATCGACATGGCCGATGCTCTGCATCCGCAGACATTTCTCTGTTACGGCATGAATGGCAGTGATCTTCCAGTAGCCCACGGTGGACCGCTTCGCATGCGGCTCCCTCGGCAAGTCGGCTACAAGAACATAAAATTCATCACTCGCCTGACGGTCACAGACAGTCTGAAAGGGTTCGGTAATGGCTGCGGCGCTGTGGCTTGCGAGTATGGCTACGCCTGGTACGCCGGCATCTGACACGCCCTGGACTGTCGAGGCTCGAGAAGACCTAGATCGTCGGCAAACTGGAAATCAGGGACTGCTCGCTTATGCAGCACCCGGATCACGGGCAAACCGGAAGCAATCCGTTTTCAGAAAGACAATCTTCACTTGAATGTTGAACCCCTCCACCGGCCAGAAGTCGGCTTGTGGGAAGTTTCACCAGATTGATACTGGAAACACGCCTGTAGTAAGGGACGCTGTCTCGAAGGTAGCCAAAAGTCAAGGGCGGTTTCGCCTCATGATCGGTTTGTGATCGTATTGCATTCGCTGGGTGGAGTCTTTGAAACCGGACTGCGTGTCTGGCCTCCAGAGAAAGAGGCCCGAAAGCTAGCCTGAGGAGTTGAGAGCAAGACTTTCTCTGGTCCGGTTTGAAAAAAGGAACTGCAGAATTACGGCGATTTCCCGTAACCTCCAGAGCAATCCGAGCGGATTTCTCTGCACATCAGACTTGTTGGTAGCGCTACCGGGAATCGAACCCGGGTTTGAAGATTGAGAATCTTCCGTCCTAACCCCTAGACGATAGCGCCATCAATGACTTACACGTACCCCGGGCTGGCGTTTACTCCGCCTCTTGTCGGGCACTTTGATAATACGACCCACGCCGCAGGCCGCGCAAGCGCGGCTGGAATCCTAGTGCGTACAGAAACCGGTGCGCATATTGCAGCACTTCTGCGCGCGAATAGATTAAGCTGTTCGTGTTCTCTGGAGAATCTGTGAACATCTTTCACATCGTTGGAGCTCGCCCTAACTTCATGAAAGTCGCTCCTGTCCTGAATGCCCTGAAGGACCGCGACAACGTGGTGCAGACCCTCATCCATACCGGGCAGCACTACGACGTAAATATGTCCGACGTGTTTTTTCAGCAACTGGGAATACCCTCCCCCGATGTGAACCTGGCGGTCGGTTCAGGCACGCATGCCAGGCAAACGGCTGAAATCATGATCCGTCTGGAGCCGGTCGTGCTCGAGCGCCAGCCGGACATTGTCCTCGTGTATGGAGATGTGAACTCAACCGTTGCCACCGTACTGGTCTGTGCCAAGCTGGGCGTTCGAGTCGGACACGTCGAAGCTGGATTGCGTTCGTTCGATCGAACCATGCCGGAGGAGATCAACCGCCTGGTGACCGATCAGCTTGCCGACCTGCTGTTCACGCCCTCGGAGGACGGAGACGAAAATCTTCGGCGAGAGGGGATTGCTCCGGAGAAGATTTTCCGCGTCGGCAACGTGATGATCGACTCGCTCGTGCGCTTGCTGCCGTTGGCGCAGAAGGCCAGTCCGAATGGCCTGCCGGAGCGGTATGCCTTGGTCACGCTGCACCGGCCGGCGAATGTCGATGATAGCGCGACGCTAAAGGGGATCGTGGAGTCGCTGCTGGAGGTGAACCGGGATTTGGCGGTGGTTTTTCCAGCCCATCCACGGACCCGCAAACGAATTGCTGATTTTGGATTGAATGCCGGACAACTGCGCGTGCTCGACCCTCTGCCCTATGTTGATTTTCTGGGATTGCAATCGCGCGCGACCGTCGTGATTACGGATTCGGGTGGCATTCAGGAAGAGACCACCTACCTAGGCGTTCCTTGTCTCACGGTGCGCGAGAATACGGAGCGCCCGATTACGGTTTCCATGGGGACTAATGTATTAGTGGGCCGCGATCGGGAGAAGCTGCGCACGGAATTATCGCGAGTGCTTGGTGGGAAAGCGAAAAAAGGAGCTGTGCCGCCGCTTTGGGACGGACACGCCGGGGAACGCATTGCCGATGTTCTGGTCGGGCAACTTTCGCGCGGGCAAGGCGGTCAGCTGAAATAGTCAACGCAATCGTTGGCGGCCGATCGGTGACAAGCGATGAGGCAATCGGTCCTCGGTCTTCGGTCCTCGGTCATCGGCAACCATGAGAACCATTTCATTCCGGATTCTGCTGACGCTATGTGCTCTGCTTTGCGTCGCCCTCGCAGGCTGTCACAAGGCGAAGCCCCACAGCGTCACGCTCACGTGGCGATCACCCCCCGTAACTCCCGGCGTCCAGATTGTCGGCTACAACGTGTATCGGACTACCGCCCCGAGCAGGCAATTCGTAAGAATCGCTTCCCGAGTTCCAGGCCCACCTTATGAAGATCGCCTGGTGCTCAGCGGCCGTACCTATTTTTATGTTGTGACGTCTGTGGATCAAGGCGGCCGGGAGAGCAGGTTCTCCGACGAAGCACGAGCCGCGATTCCCTGAGATGGCTAATTCGGAATGACGGCTGTTGCCTGATTCGAGTATCCGCTCTGCTGCGATTCGGCATTCTCGGCCGTGACCACGTAATAGTAGGTCGTGCCAGAGACGACCGTGCTGTCGGTGTAGGCGGTCGAACTGTCGAGTGAGGAGTTGATCATGGTGTACGGACCACCCGACACGGTGCTGCGGTAGATGTTGTAGCCGACTGCGCTCTCGGAGGCGTTCCAGGTGAGGTCCACGGTGTGCTGAGTTTGCGCGATTCCCGTACCGGTCAACGACTGCACGGTCGGCGAATTCGATGCGTTGCTCGAGAATGACAAAAACGCGGAAGTGGCGCCACTCGACTGCGGTGTGAAAGTGACGGTGAAAGGAGCGAACTGACCGGCAGGGATGGTTACCGGAAACGAAATTCCGGAGAGCACAAACTCACCGTTGTTAAGAGTTGCCAATGTGACCGTGACCGACGCGCCGCTGGCGATCAGGCTACCGTTGAGCGACGAACTCGTTCCATCGACCACGTTGCCAAAGTTGAGACTGGCGGGAGAGACTGCCAACGTTCCCGCAGCCGTTCCCGTCCCCGAAAGAGCGATATTGAGCGGCGAGTTGGAGGCGTTCGACACCACCGACAGGCTTCCGCTCGCCGTACCGGCACTGGTCGGCGTAAAGGTCGCAGAAAACGTTATGCCTTGATTTGGAGTGAGCGTGAGCGGTAAGTTCAATCCACTGATTGAGAACATCGCCCCGGTCAAGTTTGCTGCCGAGATGGTGACAGCCGATCCGCCCGTATTGGTCAAGGTTTCCGAGAGACTGCTGTTGCTGCCGACCTGAACGCTGCCGAACGCCAGATTGGCGGGATTAGGGGAGAGTGTTCCTTGAGAGACTGCAACTCCCGTGCCAGAGAGATTCAGCACTACCGAGCTGTTTACCTGCTCTGAGGTGGTGGAAAAGGTCACGCTTCCGGTGTAATTTCCGCTTCCAGGGGGCGCGAACGTCACTGTCGCCGGAGTCGTGTCTCCGGGCTGCAACGTAAGCGGCAGGTTGAGGTTGCTCAGTGCAAAGCCCGCACCGCTCAGCGTTGCCTGGTTGACACTGAGAGTGCTGCCGCCGCTGTTCGAAAGAGTCACGGTGGTGTTCTGACTGGACCCAACGGCCACGTTGCCGAAAGCAATCTGCGGCGGATTCAGCGAAAGCGTACCGGCCGCGACCGCATTGCCGGAGGCGACCAGCGAAACAATGGTCTGCGCATTCTGACTTTCGAAAGCAATCGTGACGGATGGATCGCCGGGAGCGGCAGGTTGGAACGTGACATTAAAGGGAGTGTTTTGTCCCGCAGCCAGCACCAATGGCAGCGTGATACCGGTGACTTGGAAGCCGGAGCCCAATCCTGCAATCGAGCTGACGGTAACCGAAGAAGAGGTATTGTTGGAGATCGTGTCAGCCAGCGTCGCGCTGCTGCCGACGGCCACGTTTCCGAAGCTCAGGCTGCCATTCGCTACGCTGACAGCGCCAGTGGGACCCGGACCCGAACCTCCGGTCAGGCCTCCGCACCCAGCAAGGAGCAGCAGGCTGGCCGCAATTCCGAGGGAGATGGCCAAACGGCGATTCAATCGATACCTGTTCAACGCGACCTCAGTTTTTTGCCGTTGCCGCATGCTAATACAACGGCGGGGGTTTCCTGGTCACCGGATGCCCTAACTATTCAGCCCCGGCATAACCAGTGTCACTGAGGGCGGCCGGACGTCATAGATTGCGAAGGGCCAGCTGGGCGCGGCATCTGGCCAAGATCCGCGCGGCCAAATCCCCCTAGCTTGGCTGCACTGTTGTGCGAAAGGCGCGAAAGCGTGGGAAAGGAGGACAGGCCCAAGCAGGAAAAGAGGACAAACCTATAAGTCATTGCTAATAAAGGGGAACTGGGCGTGCAGGCTAAGAATCCCGAGGCCGCGTTTCCTCGAGTAATGGGGGGAGGTGTACCTCGGTAATTAAAGAATCCAGGGGGAACGGGGAGGACACAGGCGGAAGCCACGCCCCTACAACTCTCTGGCGGACCAGCTTTGCTAGAGCTTCGCGGCGAGCGAGCGAAGCGTCCCGCGAGAGGATGGAACGGTAACTCGATCAGCCTGCGAATCGCTATCGGGGGAGGACGAGTGCCCCCGCCGACGGCGGAACCACGCAGCGGCCCTGCTTTCGGCCTCTGCCAGTTGTTGAGGAGACATTGTCTGGCGGGTGTTTTTCTTGCCGGTCTCGATCCGTTCGAGCATCAAGGTCCCGGTTTTTTCTGCAAGCAGGTACCACATGCACGCGGAAACAGAGGCGGCCTGGAACCCAGGGACTTGTCCCTCTGCATTGTTCTCAACATCCTTGATCTGTGAAAAATGCTCGGCCATGTGGAGTTGCGCCGAGGGGTCACCGGCCTCGGCGGATTCAATAATCGCAGCGAATGCTTTGCTCTCTCCGTTAGCGCCTCGTTGCGGGGACTGCGAGTTGTTCATGGTCAAATAGAGCAACTCGGTGCGACTCGAAACTCCCAGCTTGTCAAAAATGCGGAACAGATAATTCTTGACCGTGTGTGGGCTGAGCTCGAGAGCTGCAGCGATTTCGCGATTGGACATACCCCCGGCCACGTGCTGGATGACCTGGCGTTCGCGCACGGAGAGGAGTTCGATTCCCTGGTGATTGGTAGCGCGGACCATAGGCGAGTTGGCGAGAGCCTCAAGAGCATGATCGAGATCGATGCTACGCGCCCATATCTGACCTTCATGAACGTTCCGAATGCACTTGCAGAGGCTCTCGATTCTCTCTTGCTTGGAAAAAATTCCCCTTGCGCCGGCGCGAAAGCACTCCAGAACATCCTGGGGTTTGGAGGAGTCCAGCAAGATGACGCCCCTGATCTGGGGCCGGAGCGCACGCATCTCCCGCAACACCTGGGTACCGTGTCCGGGCTGGTTGTCCAAATTGTGACTGATCACAACGACGTCGATCGGCACACGAGTGACGGCGGCCAACAGTTCTTCGGAATTCGTGGCCTCAGCTACCACCTGCAGGCCGTGATCGCTGCGCAGAGCATCGGCCAGGAGTTGAGTGTGGATGCGAGTGCTGTCGGCAACGACAATGCTGACAAAGTCCGAGCCCAGGTTCTCATCGGGTGACATCGGGTCTCCTGAAATTGGTTGTACGAAGCGGTGGGGGGCTCAAGCGATTCCGTTCGTAAAAACCGTATAGATACTGAATGTACAGTGGCCTCGGGGGATTGGGGGAATGTAACGCAAGAAAAGCCCGGCCAGACTCTCTTGTACTAGCGAATGTATCACTAAAGTCAGGAGACGGCAAGCAAGGGAATTGCAACCTATGCAAAATGGTGCATTGGTGATCGCGACCCTTGTCCCAGTTTGACAAGTTGCACGACAATGCAAGGGATCGGGCTCCAGCAGCCGTTTCGATTAACCCGGGCAGGACTTCCCGAACAATCATCATGTCAATGAGATACCGACGATCATCTTGTCCGATTGTCGAAATCGAGAGCGAACTAATCGCCCCTCCGAAAGCGTATACCACGGCTGTGCCATAGAATAATGTCTCCAGTCCGTGTACCTTAGTCATGAGAAGATCAGCCCGAGTCCAATAGAGGGACTATGTCCTAAGAAGTTCTACCACTTGCACGCCCTTGCAAGTGACGTTAGTGTTACACCAACTAAGCAACTCCCCCCGCTGATTTTGTATTCCTGATGCTTTCCTCCCCCCGAAGGCGTTGACTTACTCCCCCGTGCGTTTGCAGGCGGACCCATTTCATGGGACCCAGAGGGCGAAGCTATGAGTATTTCCCATCAGATCTACGAGGCGGGCGGCGGACTAAGCCCATGGTTATCGCAGGGAGAACCGCGCTGGTACGCGCTGCACACCAGAGCGCGTCACGAAAAATCGGTCGAGCGGCGGCTGCGCGATCAAGGCATGGAAATGTTCCTGCCAACCACCATGCAAGTACATCGCTGGAGCGATCGCAAGAAAAAGGTGGAAGTGCCGCTATTCAGTTGCTATGTGTTCGTCCGCTGTAGTTTGAGTGCAGAAGACCGGACACGCGTCTACCAGGTGGACGGTGTGCACGGCTTTGTCGGTACTCGCGGGTCGAGCCTGCCGATTCCCGATGAACAAATCGAAAACATACAAAAGGTTCTAACCCAGTCGGCGCCTTGGCGTTCGTACCCCTTTCTAAAGGTGGGGCAGCGGGTGCGGATACGTGGTGGAGCGATGGACGGAGTGGAAGGCGTGTTCTTGTCTGAAAACGGCGACCACAGCCTGATTGTTTCCGTCGATGCGATTCAGCGGTCGATGGCCGTGCGAATTGATGGGTACGACGTCGAGCCGGTCTGAAGAGCAGGTCTCAGGTCTCAGGAAAAGCAACACCGTAGTCGAAAGAAGTCGTTGTAGTTCACTCACCAGTCTCCTCGTCCGCGATTCAAGATTCTTAGCCATTCTAGTCACTCATAGCCATGTATCAGCCAGAAATCGAACAAATCAGAGAAGAGTTGTACTTCATCTCAGCCAGCGCAGCTACGCGCCGGTTGCGTACGCAGGCACAATTGCTCTCGCAGACTGAGGTGCCGGTGCTGATTACCGGAGAAGCTGGCAGCGGGAAGGCGACCGCGGCCCAGCTAATCCATTCCCTGTCGATTCGTTCCAGCTTCCCGTTCATGCGGGTGCAGTGCGCGGTGCTCACTTCCGACCTGCTGGAGAATGAATTATTCGGTTACGAACACGCTTCTGCCGATGGGCGCCCGGAATCGACGCTAGGAAAGTTCGAGCAATGTGCCAAGGGAACGATCCTGCTGGATGAATTCGATGCCATGCCGGACGCCGTACAGCGCCGTCTTTTGAACGTGCTGGAAACGGGAGAATTTGTCCGGTGCGGCGGCCAGAACCCGATCCGGGCCGATGTGCGCATCATCGCGGCCACAAGCGGCGACCTGGAGCTGGCCGCTACCGAGAAGAGAATTCAGGAAGAGCTGTTCTACCGCTTGAGCGTTTTCGAGTTGCGTGTACCACCTCTGAGGGAGCGGCACGAAGAGATCCCGCTGCTGCTTGGGCACCTGATGAACCGGCTGACCCGGCGCTATGGCGTGCCAGCACCGCACTTTTCCAGCACGTTGCTGGATGCATGCCAGCAGTATGCGTGGCCCGGCAACCTGCGCGAACTGGAGAACTTTGCCAAGCGCTTTCTGGCGCACGGCGATGAGGCCGCGGCGTTGCATGAATTGCATTCGCGTCCCGATCACGGACTCGTAAGTAAAGGTGAGAATGGGAACGGAAATGGAAACGGACACGCGAAACCCAGCGTTCACCTCTCGAATACGCACCCAGCGGAAGAAAAATCGTCTCTGAAGTTGCTGGTAAGAAACGCAAAAGGGGAAACGGAGCGCAGCGCGATTGCCCAGGCACTCGAACAGACGCACTGGAATCGAAAGGCGGCGGCTCGTTCACTGAATATCAGCTATCGTGCGCTGCTTTACAAGATCCAGGAGTACCACCTGGTGCCCCCCGTAGACTCTTCACGACTTTTCGCTGCCGATGGTTTGCGGCAAGTGAAATAGCGTTGCCATGGAAACAGTTGCGATTGAACTCGGTAGTATTGAACAGATACGATTGAAGCGGTGTATAGCTGAGAGGCATTGCTTATGACGCAACCCTTCGCGGCCCATCGAATCATGCAGGCCCTGGCGCTTCTGGTCGTGGGTTCCATCGGAGCGTTCGCACAATCCGATTCCGCATTGCACCCGCCCGCCGCTGCGACCGATAAGCAGGCAGCCGGTAAAGCGGCCGAGAAGTCCGGTGAAGGATCGCGAGCCGCGCATTCGGATAGTTCCTACGTGATTGGCGCCAATGATGTCCTGGCAGTCAATGTGTGGAAAGAACCAGATATCTCGCGTTCCGTTCCCGTGCGCTCCGATGGAAAGATTTCTCTGCCGTTAGTCGGCGAGTTGCAGGCCAGTGGTCAGACTCCCCAGCAGCTGGAGCAAGAAATCACAAAGCGCCTGCAGAACTATATCTCCGAGCCGGAAGTCACGGTCATCGTTACCGATAGCAAGAGCCAAAAGGTGAATATCCTGGGGATGGTGTCGCGCCCCGGAGCTTATTTATTGACGAGTTCGACCACGGTCCTCGATGCGGTTGCGATGGCCGGCGGTTTCAAAGACTTTGCCAAGCAGAAATCCATTTATGTTCTTCGACAAGCTCCGGACGGAACGCAGCAGCGAATCCCGTTCAACTACAAAGATGTGATCAAGGGCAAGAATCCGGAGCAAAATATTCGCTTGCAAGCTGGCGATACCGTGGTGGTTCCGTAGTGGCGATGATGAGTATTCGACGCTGCTTGATTCTCGGATGGCTGGTGGCTGGGTTGCAAGTTCTCTCGGCAGAGCAGAATCCGCCCGCGCAGAACCCACCGTCCCAGAGTTCCAGCAATGGTTCCGGCAACAGTGACGAAAGCGCCAGAACGGCTCCGGCGGCCGCACTTTCGGGCTTAGCGGGGATGCAGGGGCACGGTGACACCGGAGACACCAGCAGTAATTTGCCCCCCATACCAGCGTTGCTTGGTGGAATCGGGATTTCTCCTGCATTTCTTTCGGAGATGGAAGAATCGAATTACCTCCGAGGCGGGGTGAATTTGGGCGGCGTTTACGATTCGAACCCGCTGCTGGCTTCGAGCGGGGCGGAAAGCAATACGAGCGAGTCGATCTTCCCCAACATTAGGATCGATGAAACCTCTTCTCGAATGCGCTGGACGCTGGGATACGCTGGCGGCCTCACGGTGAATCAGAAGTTCACGAGCGAGAATGAGGGATCGCATAATCTGAATTTCGACTCGCAATACCGACTGAGCCCGCATGTGAATTTGCGGGTGGCCGAAAACTTTTCCATGACCACCGGATTGTTCGACGCAGGCAATGGCGCCGACGTTGTCGCGGGCTCGGGCGGACCGAATGCCAGTCTGATTACGCCCCTGGCCACGCAAAAATCTGATGTGACGACCGTCGAGACGAACTATCACTTTGCCTTGAATGATTTGATTGGGGCTAGTGGATCATTCTTTGATTCGCACTTCAGCAATGTCGCCGCGGGAGCGCAGTTGGCGAACACCCAAACCGCCTCGGGGTCTGCATTCTGGCTGCACCAGCTTTTTCATGGAGACTGGGGCGGCGTAAGTTACCGTTTCCAGCGCATCACTTTTAATCCTGGCGGCGGTGAGACTCAAGTTCATAGTTTCCTCGCGGTGGACACAGTGAACCTTTCCAACCGATTCACGCTGACTGGTTTCATCGGTCCTCAATACGTGGACAACCAGGGTTTGGTTCCGGGTGCGCTGCAGTCGACGCAATCGAATGAATGGTCCGTTGCCGGTGGAGTGGAGGGCGGCTGGAAGAATCAACACAACAGCTTGTCCGCTGGGTACTCACGAACCATCATCGACGGCGGCGGCCTTTTGGGTGCGGTGCGTTTGCAGACGGTTCACGGCAGCTTCCGGCGCCAACTGACTCCAGGGTGGGCGGCCGCCCTCACCGCGAGTTACGGAACGAACCAGTCGCTGATCGTGCCCTTCGCGACCAGCGCGAGTTCAATCAATTTAACTTCGGCAGGCATCCTGCTGGAACGTAACGTAGGGAAAAGCCTCGGGCTGCGGATGGGTTACTCGCATGATTTTCAAGAGCAGTTTGGACTGCCCGCCCCAACCGCAACGCAGAATGCGAACCGGAATCGGGTTTTCGTAACGCTGTCGTACCAGTGGGCCAAACCTTTAGGAATGTAGGCATGGAAGAAGAACTGCAAGAATCAGGCGAGCCCATAGATTTTGCCCAGATCAAGGGAATCGTCCGCCGGCGCCGGTGGCAATTTCTGGTGCCTTTTTTCTGCGGCTGGGTGCTGGTGTGGGGAGCGAGTTGGCTGATCCCTTCGACCTATCGGTCGGGAACGCTGATTCTGGTCGAGCAGCCCTCCGTGCCTGAGAAATATGTTGAGTCGAACATCGAAAGCGACATTCAGCACCAGCTGGACAGCATTACGCAGCAAATCCTTAGCCGCACCCGCCTGCTCCGCATCATTGACAATCTCGGTCTCTATGCCGCGGACCGGAAGCACACGAGCCCCGACGATCTAGTGGAGACGATGCGGAAGGACATCGAAATCGAACTGTCGCACGGCGATGACAGGAAGCTCTCGGCCTTCAATATCTATTACGCGAGTCGCGATCCGAAGTTGGCCCAGCAGGCGACGAGCGAACTTGCCAACCTCTTCATCACGGAGAATCTGGAACAGCGACAGGAGCGTTCCCAGAATACGACCAAGTTCCTCGAAGATCAGCTCGATCAGGCGCGCGCCAAACTGGCGGCGCAAGAAGCGAAATTGCGCGTGTTTAAAGATCAGCACCTGGGCGAGTTGCCTACCCAGACTCAGAGCAATCTTCAGATCCTCACCGGTCTTCAGAGTCAGTTACAAGCCAACCAGGATTCGCTGAATCGGGCCAAGCAGCAAAACACGTATCTGGAATCGCTGATCAATCAATATCGCGCTGTAGATAGCGGTTCGAAGCCGAGCGAAACGGGCGGGACAGCCGCACTCGCCGCAATTGACAAAGAGCTGGATCAGCTGAAGGCGCAGCTGGCGGACCTGAGTTCTCACTACACCGATAAACATCCCGACGTCCGCAAGACCAAAGAGCAGATTGCCCGGACCGAAAAGATGCGCGAACGGATCGTGGCGGAAATGAATAGTCCAGCGAATACTTCCAGTACGGAGCCGGCTGCGGTTGCGCCACTCGATCCGAAGAGCGCTCCAATGTTGGAGCTGGAAAGTCAGCTCAAGGCCAATCGCCTCGAAATCGCAAACCGGGAAGCAGAAATCAAAGACGAGCAAAGCAAGATCAACCAATATCAGGGACGGCTCAATATGGCCCCGGTGATGGAACAGCAGTTCGCGGACATCACGCGCGACTATGATCAGTCGAAGACCGACTACGAGTCGCTGCTGGCCAAGAAGAACCAGTCGGAAATGTCGACTGACCTGGAGAAAACACAACAAGGCGAGCACTTCCGGATGTTGGACCCGCCGAATCTTCCGGTGCGGCCTTATAAGCCGAACCGCCTGATGCTGTGCGGCGCGGGATTAGCATTCGGCCTTGTGCTCGGCGGAGGTTTCGCTTTCGGCCAGGAAAAGCTGAGCGGCAAGATCTATAGTGAGCGCGAGATCAAGAAACTCGTTCCCTTCGATGTGATCGCGGAAATTCCACCCATCGAAAGTTTGGAGGAACAGTCGTCCCATCAGCGCGGCGTCTGGATCGCGGGCGCAGCGGCCGTCGTGATCGTGGGATTCATCCTGTTAGGATCGGCAGTAACGTATTTGTACGGCTAGAAATACTCGACTGAAAATCATGTACAAGAGCTTCTACAATCTGCAGCGAAACCCATTCGAGATTACGCCGGACCCGTCCTTCTTGTTTCCCACGACGCGGCACAACGAAGCTCTCGCTTCGTTGTACTACGGAGTGACGGCGCACCGCGGATTTGTGGTTTTGACGGGCGAGGTGGGCACCGGGAAGACGCTCATCCTGCGCTCACTGCTTGGATTACTGCAGCGCCGCGATGTGGCCTTCGCGCTAATTTTCAATCCCACACTTTCGCCTCTCGAATTCATGCGCTATATCGCCGGCGATTTCGGATTGCCGGTTGCGGGCAAGGCCAAGGACGAGTTGATCCATGTCCTGAACGGCTTCCTCCTGCAAAGACATCAGAAGGGATTGTCGACGATATTGGTGGTGGACGAAGCGCACCACCTGTCGCCGGAAATACTCGAAGAGATACGGCTCTTGACCAACCTGGAAACGTCCCAGCAGAAGTTGCTCCAGATCGTGCTGGCGGGTCAGCCGGAACTTGATCAGAAACTCGATTCCCATGACCTGCGGCAGCTCAAGCAGCGGATCGCGCTGCGCTGCCATCTTGACCCATTGACCCCAAATGAAACCAGGGAGTACATGCGCCGCCGCCTCCAGATTGCGGGAGCGACGGGAGCAGTCCAGATTTTTTCCGGACCCGCGATCGAGGCTGTTTTCATTCACTCGCGGGGAATTCCGAGACTGATCAACACGATCTGCGAAAACGCGCTGCTCTCGGGCTACGCCCAGCACGCAGCCACGATTACATCTGAGATCATCGACGGCGTCGCGCGAGATTTGCGGCTCGGTGTGGTGGCGGTTGACCCGAAAAACAATGCCGCCGCCCAGCTATCGAAAGAACAGGAGCAAAGCGAACTCCTACAGGCGATGAAGACCCTGCTGGACGTGCGGGATCGCATGCACGAAGCCGAAGCGAAGCGCCGACTGCAGTAAGAGCGGGTTTCTTCTTATATGAGCTATATCTATGAAGCGTTGCAACGAGCGGAGGCCGAGCGGTCGGGTGGCGGCGTGCCGAAAGACGCCGATTCGGTCGCCGATCTGCTGCAAAAGGTTGAGCAGGAAATCGAGCGCAAGCAATCTCTCTCCGAATTGCCATCGGCTGAATTGCCGCCGGCGAACATAGAGCCTGCGAAGACAGGTTCGTTCACGTCCGCGAAAGCGCTCTTGCCGGTACCGGCGGCATATGGACGGTTGGTATGTTTGACGGATCAGGGTGGCTTGGCGGCAGAAAAGTTTCGCGTCCTTGGTTTGAAGCTGCGATATCTGCGTGAACGCCGCAGGCTCAAACGCATCGTGATCACCAGCAGTATTCCGCAGGAAGGCAAGAGTCTGATCGCGTCCAACCTGGCGCTCAATCAATCCCGAAGCAAAGTTCTCAACACCGTGCTGATCGATGGCGACCTGCGGCGGCCGGAGTTAGGCAGGCGTTTCGGCTTTGGGCGAAACCTGGCGGGACTCAGCGAGGTTCTTCGCGGAGAGCGCCAGCTATCCGAGGTTGTCTATAAGCTCGAGGGCACCGGCCTCTGGTTCATTCCCGCGGGCGTGACTCCCGAGAATCCAATTGAGGTCATGCAGTCGGGCCGGCTTCAGCAGCTACTGGAACAACTCGAAACGTTCTTCGATTGGGTGATCATCGACACTCCTCCTGTCTTTCCTTTGGCGGATACGCCACTCTGGATGAAGTTGGCGGATGGAGTGCTGCTTGTAACTCGCGAAGGTGTGTGCGAAAAGAAGCAGCTCGAGCGAACGGTAGAGATACTCGACCGTGCCACAATGCTGGGTGTGATTGTGAACAGCTGTGACAGCAATGAGCAGAAGTACTACTATGCCCGATACGGACCGGCGGCAAATGGTGATGAGTCTTCTTCACCTGAAGCCAAAACTGAATCTCCGTTTTAACTTACCTTAAGCTCAAAAACTCCCCCTTCAACTCAATCTGTATTGAAGCTACGGCAGTCCTATTGCTCCCGTAGCGTGCGAGGAGATGCACCGTGTCAGCCACATCGTCAGCCACATCGACAACATCACGATCTGCTAGCAGAGTGTCCCAACCGCAGACCAGCTTGGCCCTCAAGGAAGTCCTCAAGGAAGAGATCTTCCGGCGGATGATCTCGCTGGAACGGAAACGCAGCGAGCGTACGCAGCGTCCATTTGTGCTGTTGCTCATGGACACGGGGACTACTCGGCCGACGGAGAAGAATGGCCGGATTCTGCTCGACATTCTCTCCGCACTTCAGACTGCAACGCGCGAAACCGACGTGATGGGCTGGTATGAGACGAATTCTGCCGTGGGCGTGATGTTCACGGAGATCACGCTGGAGAACAATCTCATCCTCAGTACCCTCCTTGCCCGGATCAGCGATGTCCTCCGCGGCCGGCTGACGAGCGAACAGTTCAGCCAGATCAAGTTCTCGTTTCATCTATTTCCGGAGGAGTGGGACCACAACACTCCGGAACGCCAGAGCAATCCCACGCTCTATCCCGACCTCCACCAGCGTGACGGAGCCAACCGACTGGGCCGGGCGCTGAAGCGGGCGATGGACATTGCTGGAAGCATACTGCTGCTCACCGTTTTGTCGCCCGTGTTTCTCGTGATTGCAGCTGCCATCAAGCTTTCCTCGCAAGGGCCGATTCTGTTCCGTCAACAGCGCATTGGGGAACACGGAACTGCATTTACCTTCCTGAAGTTCCGGTCGATGTATGTCAATAACGATGCCAGCCAACACAAAGAATATGTTCACAAACTGATTGCGGGCCGGGCGGCAAAACAAACGAATGGGGCCGGCGAAGCCATCTTCAAGCTCACCAAAGATCCTCGGATCACCCCAGTGGGGAATTTCTTGCGACGCACGAGTCTCGATGAATTACCTCAATTCTTCAATGTGCTGCGAGGCGACATGTCATTGGTCGGGCCACGCCCACCAGTACCTTATGAGGTCGAGGCTTACGCCACCTGGCACCGCCGCCGCTTGCTCGAAGCCAAGCCGGGAATTACCGGGCTCTGGCAGGTTGAGGGGCGAAGTCGCGTGGGATTTGACGATATGGTTCGACTCGATCTGCGCTATGCGCGCAGCTGTTCTCCTTGGCTCGACCTGAAGATTTTGTTGCAGACTCCAAAGGCAGTGATCGCCGGCAACGGCGCCTGCTAGTTAAGTTCTCAGTTCCCAGTTCTCAGTTCTCAGTGAAAACCGGATCGGCCTTGGCTTCTTCTGAGAACCGAGAACTGAGAATTTTTTCATCAGGGGAATTCTCATGATTAAGTTTGGAGTTATCGGCTACGGGTATTGGGGACCGAATATTGTTCGCAATCTGCGCGCCCTGGAAGGCTGCCAGGTGGTCGGAATCTGCGATCAGACTCCCGCGGCCCGCAAGCGCATACAGGCGGCCCATCCGGGGATTCCGGTTCATAGCGACTCCCAGGAACTGATAGAGTCGCCCGACATTGATGCCATCGCGGTGATCACGCCGGTGTGGACGCACTATGAACTGGCCAAGGCGGCGCTCGAAAACGGCAAGCATGTGTTCGTGGAGAAGCCGTTCACGAGTAACACCAAGCAAGCGGAAGAACTGATCAACCTCGCGGAACAGAAAAACCTCCAGATCATGGTGGATCATACGTTCCTGTTTACCGGCGCGGTCCGCAAAATACAGAAACTGCTTCGGGAGGGGATGCTCGGCAAGCTTTACTACTACGATTCGACGCGCGTGAATCTCGGGCTCTTTCAGCACGATTGCAACGTGATTTGGGATCTCGCGCCGCACGACCTTTCGATCATGAACCACTTGCTGCACAAGGACGCGGAAGCGATTTCGGCCACGGGGCAGGCCCACCTCAACAGTCATGAAGACATCGCGTTCATCACCGCATATTTTCCGGATAATGTAATTGCGCACATCAACGTGAACTGGATTTCTCCGGTCAAAGTTCGAACCACGCTGATTGGCGGCGAAAAGAAAATGCTGGTCTGGAACGATCTTGAAGCCGACGAGAAGCTGAAGATTTACGACAAGGGCGTAGACGTGAAGAGCCAGGAAGGTGTCTACAACCTGCTGGTTAGCTATCGCTCGGGCGACATGTGGGCGCCGCAGGTCGAGCAGTTGGAAGCTCTCCACGTGGAACTGCAATACTTCGTGGAATGCATCAAGAGAAACGAAACTCCATTCAACGGCGGCTGCGCGGGGCTGAAAGTGGTCCGCATGCTGGAAGCTGCCAGTAAATCGCTCGGCAAGCGTGGCGAACTCGTCTACCTCTGATCGTCACGGCACACCAACCGCCGATCCGGATTCATGACCCCAGAACCCCTCCTGTGAAACCAACTGCCTTAGTTGTAACGACGACGAATTGGGTAGCTACGGCCCGCCTGGCGGTAGCTCTTGCCAATGCCGGCTTCAGAGTGGAAGCACTTTGTCCTCGTCGGCACACGGTGGGTCGGACTCAGGCTGCGAGCCGCACACATATTTACGAGGGCTTGGCGCCTCTGCGATCGTTGGCCCATGCAATCGCGGTCGCGAAGCCTGACCTCGTTTTGCCTGGGGATGACCTTGCGACCTGGCACTTGCACGAACTGTATCGCCGACGAAAGCTGTATTCAGGCCATTCGGCAGCACTCGAATCGTCGCTCGGAATTCTGATCGAGCGCTCGCTGGGGTCGCCCGAATCCTTCCCGATCGTGCACTCGAGAACCGCATTCATGGAACTCGCACGGGAAGAGGGAATCCGGGTTCCCGGAACCCAGATTGTCAAGACGCACGAAGCTCTTAAGAATTGGGTCGCGCGTTCCGGTCTTCCAACTGTGCTCAAGGCCGATGGCACTTCGGGAGGCGAGGGTGTACGGATGGTGCGCACGATGGCAGAGGCGCAGTGCGCATTTCGGAAGCTGCAGTCCCCGCCCGTCTTAGCAAGAGCGCTCAAGCGAGCCTTGGTCGACCAGGATCGGACTTTGCTTTGGCCATCGCTATTGCGGCATCGGTCCACAGTGAATGCGCAGGCCTTTGTGGAGGGGCATGAAGCAACCAGCACCGTCGCTTGCTGGAAGGGCACTGTCTTGGCGAGTCTGCATTTTGAAGTGCTTCGCAAGGGCAATGCCACCGGACACGCGACGGTGGTGCGCTTGATTGAAAACTCTGAAATCTCAACCGCCGTCGAAAGAGTTGTTCGCCGGATGGGATTATCTGGCTTGTGCGGATTTGATTTCATGTTGGAGGCAAGTACCGGAAACGCGTACCTCATTGAAATCAACCCTCGATCGACTCAAGTGGGCCACCTCACGCTGGGCGAGGGGCGCGATCTTCCCGCGGCTTTATATGGCGCGATATCGGGACATCCCACTCGAGTGGCGCCGACCGTCACCGAGCACGACACCATCGCGCTTTTTCCGCACGAGTGGGCAAGAGACCCCCAGAGCGAATTCCTGCGAACGGGATATCACGATGTTCCCTGGGACACGCCAGAGTTAGTTCACGCCTGCATCCGCCGAAGCCGAAAGCAGAGTGCGTGGTATTCGCGCGGTGACGCGAATCGCCAGCGGGCGGCGGTTCCAGCGGTAAAGGCTCCGGCCGAAAGCAGTGCCGCGGCGAGGATCGCAGCCGGATGAGAAGGCCACTCCAGGTGATGAAGTTCGGCGGTACGTCGGTAGGGGATGCGTCCTGCATCGAGAGAGTCGTCGGAATTATTCGAAGTGCTTCGCGTGAATGCGACCTCGCAGTCGTCGTATCCGCGATGGGTGGAGTGACCAACCGACTCATAGAGGCCGCGAACCAATCAAGAGCGGGAAATGAAACCGCCGTTGCCGAGACTTTCGCTCGGTTGAAGAAGCAGCACAACGAGGTCGTCACCGCTTTGATCCACTCGGCCGAAGAGCGGCGGCGCCTGCAGAGCAAGCTTCACGACCTGTTTACCGAGGGTGAGGGTCTTTGCCAGGGGACAATCCTCTTGCGCGAGTTGACGCCGAGAACTCTCGACGCGATTTCCGCACTCGGCGAACGCCTCTGTGCGCCGCTAGTCGCGGCTGCGTTATCAGAAATCGGAGTCGCCAGCGAGGCGATGGATGCGACCGAACTGGTCGTGACCGATTCCTATCATGGCGGAGCCGAGCCGTGGATTGACCTGACCCGCACGCGCTGCCAGGCCCGTATAGCTCCGTTCTTGCAAAGAGGCATCGTGCCGGTGGTGACTGGCTTCATCGGTGCAAGCGAAGAAGGTGTACTTACTACGCTCGGTCGCGGTGGGTCCGATTATTCGGCAACCATACTCGGCGCGGCTCTCGATGCCGACGAAGTCGTTATCTGGAGCGACGTGCCGGGTCTCTTGACCGCCGATCCAAGGTTGGTGGCGGAAGCCTGTACGATCGCGGAGATCTCCTATCGCGAGGCCGCCGAGTTGGCTTATTTCGGGGCGAAGGTTCTCCACCCGAAAACGCTTCGCCCAGTAATGCAAAGCGGCATTCCGATTTGGATCAAGAACACGTTTGCTCCAGACGAGCCCGGTACAAAGATTACCCCCGCGGGTCCACTGAACGCGGAAGGAGTCAAGGCGCTTACTGCCGTCCGCGATGCCGCACTGATCACGGTTACGGGACCGATTACTCAAGCCGGCACGCAAGGCGTTCCCGACGCGTTGGCACGTACGGTTGCAACGGCGGAAGCGGTTCGAGCCGATGTGCTTTTAATCTCACAATCTTCTTCGCATAACGACATCTGCCTGGTGGTTGCATCTCCGCTTGCCAAGCGCACTGTCGAAGCGCTGAGGCAGGAATTCTCGCCAGACTTAATGCACGAAAAGGTAGAACACACCGTCTTCGATTCCGCAGTCTCTGTCATCACGCTGGTTGGTCAGAACCTGCAAACAGTGTCCGGGACGGTGGCGCGCACATTCTCCGCGCTCCGGCAAGAAGATGTAAACATCATCGCGACCGCGCAGGGACCCTCGGACTGCAGCGTGTCTTTTGTAGTGGGGCAAGCGGACATGGAAATCGGTCTCGCCAGTATCCATCGAGAGCTTGAACTGGGCAGTCTGCAGTCGAACCGTGGACCTACGAATAGCGTTGCCGTCACAGCCGTGGTCAGGCCCTCAGCGATCTGGAAATACCAGTCCGAGCCGGCCAGTGCGGATTGAGGAGTGCAAGCTCTCTTTATGGACACTTATGTATGCATCGCAGCAGACGTAAAGCTTGGACAAGATGTAAAGCTCTCCAAGTTCATCAACCTCTATGGATGTGAGATCGGCGACGAAACTAAAATCGGTGCTTTTGTCGAGATCCAGAAGAATGCGACGGTAGGCAAGCGCTGCAAGATCTCAAGCCACACTTTCATCTGCGAAGGTGTGGCGATTGAAGACAACGTCTTCATTGGCCATGGCGTGATGTTTATCAATGACCTGTATCCGCGCGCGACTACTGCCACAGGTGGTTTGCAGACCGAAGCCGATTGGCATGTGGAACGGACGGTGGTGAAAAAGGGAGCCTCGATTGGCTCCGGCGCGACCATCCTCGCCAATACCTGCATCGGAGAGAACGCCATTGTCGGAGCGGGCGCCGTGGTCACCAAAGATGTTCCGGCCAACACCATTGTGGCTGGTAATCCAGCCAGAATTCTTCGTCAAATTGAAACGGAGGTAGCGCAGTGAGTCATCCGCAAACGAATCATTCACAGAATATTCCTTTTCTTGATCTAGTCACACCGCACCTAGAACTGGACCAGGAGTTGACCGCGGTTTTTCAGCAGGTAATCCGTACCGCCGGCTTCATTGGCGGCCCGATGGTGGAGAATTTTGAAAAGGAGTTTGCCGTGTTCTGCCACACCGAACGGGCGGTAGCAGTCAATAGCGGAACGGACGCTCTCCGTTTCGCGCTGATGGCAGCCGGGGTGAAACCGGGCGATGTGGTGGCAACGGTTCCGCACACGTTCATCGCGACGACCGAGGCCATCTCGCAGGCAGGAGCGCTGCCCGAGTTCGTCGACATCGACGAGGACACCTACAACCTGGATCCTGCCAAACTGCATGCCTACCTCGAAACCCGGTGCACGCAGAAGGACGGCCAGCTCATCAGTAAGCGCAGCGGGCGTCCGGTAGCGGCCATTGTCCCAGTCCATCTCTACGGTCAAATGGCCGACATGGATGCAATTCTGGAACTGGCCAGGCAGTATCAGTTGGTGGTGGTAGAAGACGCGTGCCAGGCGCACGGAGCCGAATATTTCTCGCGCAAACAGAATCGGTGGTTTCGTGCAGGTTCGATGGGACGAGCGGGCGCTTTCAGCTTTTATCCCGGGAAGAATCTGGGAGCGTGTGGGGAAGGTGGCGCGATCACCACGAATGATGCGCGGCTGGCGGATACCTGCAAAATGATCCGGGATCACGGCCAAGCGAAAAAGTACTACCACGACATCGAGGGATACAACGGCCGTCTCGATTCGATTCAGACTGGAATCCTGAGCGTGAAATTGAAGCACCTGGCCGGGTGGAACACAAGCCGACGGGAAAGGGCGGAGGAGTACAACCGTCTGCTGGCGGCTTCAGAGGCGGGAGTCCAGACGCCGTATGAACCCTCCTGGTCGCGTGCCGTCTATCACCTGTATGTCATTCGGACCGAGGATCGCGAAGGCCTGATGGCGCATCTAGGGAAGGCCGGCATCGGCTCCGGAATTCACTATCCGATTCCGTTGCACCGTCAGCGGGCCTACGAAGCGCTGGGCTACAAAACAGGAGACTTCCCGGTGTGCGAAAAGATCGCCGGCGAAATCGTTTCCTTGCCGATGTTCCCGCACTTGACCGGACAGCAACAGGCCCGTGTCGTTCGGGAGATCGCGGCCTTCAACTCCAAGTTCAGTCGCGAGCACTCCGAAACGGATGCTACTGCGTTGGCAGCGACTGGCCGCACCGCCTAGACCACTTTTATTTCAACTCTTCGACAAATTCCGAGATAAGGAACAACAGAAATGAAGCTCTCAGTCATTGGTGCGGGTTATGTGGGTCTCACAACCGCGGCTTGTTTGGCGCAAGTCGGTCACGATGTGTTCTGCAGTGAAAGTGACGCCGAAAAACTCTCTAAACTGCAGAATGGAGTGATGCCACTTTTTGAGCCGCATCTCGAGGACGTTATAGAGAGCGTTCGAAAGGTTGGCCGGTTGCGTTTCGGGCCGACGGAAGAGGCAATTGCCTGGGGAGAAGCGATCTTCATTTGTGTCGGAACGCCGCCACTGCCCAATGGTGACGCCGACCTCTCCGCCATAGAAGGAGTCGCGCGAGCAATCGCGAAGCGCGCTTCGGGGTATCGGTTGGTGATCGAAAAGAGCACGGTGCCGGTCCAGACCGGCGGACAGCTACAGAAACATCTCTCCGTCCACAGCAAAAACGGTTTGAGCTATGACGTTGCTTCGAATCCTGAATTTCTGCGCGAAGGTTCCTCGGTCGAAGATTTTCTTCATCCCGACCGAATCGTAATCGGAGTCGACTCGCCGCGAGCCGAAGACCTCCTGCGCCAAATCTACGAACCGATCATTCAGCAAAAGTTCACTTGCCCCATACATTTGGATTGCCCGAAACGGAGGGAGCCGATCTTCCTGGCTACGGATACCAATTCCGCTGAGCTTATCAAGCATGCCTCCAATTCTTTCCTGGCAATGAAAATATCCTTCATCAACATGGTCGCGAATCTATGCGAAGCAGTCGGGGCAGACGTAGCTGAGGTAGCCAAAGGAATGGGGCTGGACCCGCGAATTGGTCCGGCGTTCTTGAACCCCGGGATCGGCTTCGGAGGGTTCTGCTTCCCGAAGGATGTGCAGGCGTTTATCAGAATTGCGGAGAAATCCGGGTGTGACTTCTCCTTGCTGAAGGAAGTCGAGAAAATCAATCAAAACCGAGTCGGGCGCTTTATCGAAAAGCTTCGCGCGGAACTTTGGGTTTTGCGGGGCAAAAAGGTTGCCGTATGGGGTCTTGCCTTCAAGCCCAACACTGATGATGTGCGGTTTGCACCGTCAATCACGCTAGTCAAATCGCTGCTTGAGGAAGGGGCAATCGTCAGCGCCTACGACCCCGAGGCGATGGAAAAAGCGAGGATCGAGATTCCGAGCATCAACTACTGCGCCGATCCCTACCAAGCAGCGCAAGGTGCGGAGGCGATACTGATCGTCACGGAATGGGATGAATTTCTCCACCTAGATTGGCATCGCCTCGGAATGGCGGTCGAGCGATCGCTCATTCTCGATGGCCGAAACATGCTGGATGCGTCGGAAATAAAGAGTCACGGATTTCACTACTTTAGTGTGGGGCGGCCGCCGGTGCTGCCCGCGCAAAGTGTTTGTGCAGCCAGCGAGGTTGCCTCACTCGTGGATGCAGAGCGCCGGTCATAGACAAGTCCGGTCAGTAAGCGGCTCGCGGAGCAAACGGCAACAGGGGCTTCGCGGCTGGTTACTGTCGAGGGTCAGGCAAATGTCACCAACTCAAGTGGCAACAAAAACTGAAGCGGAGCAGAGCGCGCCTCAATGGAAAGTCCAAGGCAGCGCGGGGGGCGAATCTCGATCCAACCGGAAGGTATGGATCGACCTGGAGAATTCCCCTCACATCCCATTTTTCCGACCCATCATCAAGGAACTGGAAGAGCGGGGCTGTGAAGTGGTACTCACCGCCAGGGACTGCTTTCAGGTGTGTGAACTCGCAGACCTGGCAGGCTTGAAGTACAGAAAGATCGGTCATCACTACGGAAAGCATCGCATCGCCAAGATTGCGGGGTTGGGCATTCGGGTGATGCAGATGACGCCGTATATTCTCCGGGAGAAGCCAGCGATTAGCGTATCGCACGGTTCCCGTTCCTCATTGGTGCTGTCCGCTATGCTGGGGATTCCGAGCATTAACATTGCGGACTACGAATATGCCGATCACCGGCTGACAACGTGGATAGGTGCCAGGCAAGGGAAGTGGATGTTGACGCCCGAAGTCATCCCGTCTGACATTTTTGTGAAGCACGGGATGCTAAAGGACCACATATTGCACTATCCGGGAATCAAAGAGGATGTTTACACCCCTTTTTTCCAGCCCGACCCTTCGTTGAAAGATACTCTCGGTCTCCAGCCAGCCGACATTGTGGTCACGATTCGCCCGCCGGCTACAGAGGCGCACTATCACAATCCCGAGAGCGAAAAGCTATTGCTGGCGGTGTTCCAGTTGTTGGGCGAGCATCCTGAGGTGAAGACGGTCTTGCTGCCTCGCACCCACAGGCAGGAAGCGGAACTGCGTCAGGCAAGACCGGACCTGTTTGCCGCCGGGAGAATTATGGTGCCCAAACACGCTGTCGATGGCCTTGACCTGATCTGGTACTCGGATCTGGTGATCAGCGGCGGAGGAACGATGAACCGCGAAGCTGCGGCCTTGGGAATCCCAGTTTACAGTTTATTCCGCGGGACGATGGGCGCAGTCGACAACCATCTGGCGAAGACAGGCAAGTTGGTGCTTTTGGAGAGCGAACAAGACGTGCGCGAGAAGCTCAAGCTCGTGCCCCGCAGCAAAACGCTGGCCTCCCGACCAAGACAACGGGAGACGCTGGAAGCAGTGGTTAACCATATCAGTGCGGTTCTGGCAAAGAAAGGCTAAGGAATGCGAGCGGATTCCACATTCACCGGGCAGCTTACCAGTCAGATCGCAGCGGGAATTGATCCCGCTTTCTCGATGGATGTAGAGAGCGCCGCACGGAAGTTGCTGGCTTATTGTCGCGAAAACGATTGGGCTGGCTACGATCCTTATGACGCCTTAAACAGCAGGATCTTCATGGCGTTGCCGGCTCTTCAGTCCCGGATCCCAAGGCTCGTTCTCACGCAGCTTTTGAAACGTAGTCCGATCAACGTTCGAGGTTTGTTGCAGATTCCGAAGACGCAAAACCCAAAAGGGATCGCGCTCTTTTTGTCGGCCTTGTTGAAGGCTCCCGAACTCGGCACGGGCGAATCTGAAGACCCCGTCGCTTTGCTGACGGAAACACTCGTGGCTCTTCGATCATCCAACACACCGTACTGGTGTTGGGGCTATAGTTTTCCCTGGCAGACCCGCTCCATAGTCGTTCCCCGCGGGACGCCAAACTTAGTGTGCACCACGTTCGTAGCCGGGGCGCTTCTGGACCTTTATGAGCAGCGCCGGGCACCGGAGCACCTGAGGATGGCAGTTAGCGCGGCGGAGTATGTTCTAAACGAACTCTATTGGAGCGATGGTGGTGTTGTTGCGGGCTTCGGGTATCCCTTACCATCGGTTAGGAGTCAAGTCCACAACGCGAATTTCCTCGCTGCCGCATTGCTCTGCCGCGTGTACAAGCACACCGGGAATGAAAGGTTCCTTGGTCCGGCGCTGCGCGCCGCACGCTACTCGGCCTCAAAGCAGCACTCTGATGGCTCTTGGCCGTACGGCGAAGGGGCATCACAACAATGGATTGACAACTTTCATACGGGGTACAACCTGTGCGCGTTGCGTTCGATTTCCTCGGATGCCGGCACAACCGAGTTCGAATCGGTCATTCGAAACGGATTCGAGTTCTACCGGGCCCATTTCTTTCGACCGGACGGTGCAGCCAAATACTTTCACAACCGCGCCTATCCTCTAGACATCCACTGCGTAGCACAGAGCATCATTACCCTACTCACCTTCAAAGATCTTGATCCAGACAACGTGCGATTGGCATCCTCGGTGTTCCGATGGGCGATGAGGCACATGTGGGACGATCGAGGGTTCTTCTATTATCGGGTGCTCCGCTTTGGAACCGTCCGTACGTCGTACATGAGGTGGTCTCAAGCCTGGATGCTTCTGTCGCTGTCTGAACTCATGCGTCCGTCGGATGTCTCCGCGAAGTCTTCAGTGGGCCAAGACGAAAGAGGCCTCGTCAAAGTATGCTGACTCTCCCTACCTACGTCCTTATTACTCCGGCAAGAAATGAGGCTGAGTTCATCGAGCTCACGCTCAAGTCCGTAATATCGCAAACGGTCCATCCTCTTAAATGGATCATAGTCAGCGATGGCTCAACCGATGGTACTGACGACCTCGTGAAAAAGTACGCATCGGACAACCCATGGATAGAATTGGTGCGAATGCCCGAGCGTAAAGAGCGGCATTTTGCCGGAAAAGTTCACGCCTTCAATGCCGGCTCCGCCAAAGTAGCCGACTTGCCATATGAGGTTATCGGCAACCTGGATGCAGATACGTCGTTTGACAAGGATTATTTTTCTTATCTGCTACAGAGGCTCGCCGAGGATCCAAAGTTGGGAGTAGTGGGTGGGCAGCTTTTGGATACTGCCTCGGATCAAAGCGGAAATACAGGTTTGGAGTATGTGTCTGGTCCGTGCCAGGTGTTTCGACGCGAGTGCTTTGAAGCGATTGGCGGCTACCAGCCTATGAAGTCCGGAGGAGTGGATCTGGTGGCGGTGCTCAGCGCGCGCATGAAGGGCTGGGGAGTCAGAGCATTTACGGAGAAAGTCTGTCTTCACCACCGCCAGATGAACGGAGCCCAAATGAGCGGACTTCGCGAAAGACTGCACCGGGGTCGTATGGATTACCTGCTCGGCAGCCATCCCTTGTGGGAGGTCTTTCGGAGCGTTTATCAGATGAAGAATAAGCCCTATGTGATTGGCGGCATCCTGATTTTCGCCGCCTACTTCTGGCGCCAGCTCTTCGGGGTTGAACGAACTATGCCAGAGGATCTGATTGCGTTTCGTCGAAAAGATCAGATGGAACGATTGAAGCAAGTGTTCCACCGCATCATGCCGTTTGGAAGTCGGTCGGCAGACGAGGCAAGAACAGCCTAGGGACGCGGTCTGCAATCTACATATGTATTCGACTTCCAGTACCGAACTTATCGATGGCCAGGGCGCCATGGCTTTGGAGCTCCCACCTTCTCGACCGATCAAGAAGGTACTGCTGCTCGATGGATACTCCTCGCGTACTCTTGCCTGCGTTCGATCGTGGGGAAGAATGGGTGTGGAGTTTGTAGTCGGTGGTGAGACTCGATGGGACATGAGTCTGTTCTCACGGTATTCAAAGCAAAAGTGCGTCTATACCAGTCCCAAACGGGATATCTCGAGATTCATTTCGGATGTTAATTCTCACTGCCGTCAATTTAATGCGGATCACGTGTTTCCCACTTCCGAGGCCGCGATTATGGCCTGCAGTGAGCACGAAAATGAGTTGGCCAGCATTCCTATCATTCCGCGCCGGCACGAAATCGGGACGATTTTTAGCAAAATCAATACATTGAGTATGGCGCAATCGCTCGGTATCCTGATACCGGAGACGGTGCATCTCACCAGCAAAGACTCTGGGGTTCTGGATACCATTGCTATAAAGTTTCCCGTAGTCGTCAAGTCCGAAACTAGCGAGGTGATGCTCGGGGGTAGGGCTGCGACCAGCGGGAAGACCTTCTATGCTTTTAGTAAGGCTGAGCTAGAGAAGGAGTGCAAGTCACGTCTGGCAAAGGGGCAGTCGGTCCTGTTGCAGGAGTTTATTGACGGTTATGGTGTCGGTGTCTCGGGATTATTCGCGGAAGGCCAGCCGGTTGCGCTCATCGGACACCGGCGAATCCGAGAGAGTAATCCGATGGGCGGGCCGAGCGCTGTGGCTGAAACCATAGAGATCGAACCCCGGTTGTTCGAGGCGACAACCGCTCTCATGGACAGGATTGGGTTTACCGGGCCCGCTATGGTTGAGTACAAAGTTGATCGCCGAAATGGCCGCCCCTATCTCATGGAGGTTAACGGCAGGTTGTGGGGATCAATATTGCTCGCCTCGGCCGCCGGACTCGATCTGCCGTATCTCTACTGGAAGATGTTGAATGGGATGGAGATTCGCGACGAGGAGAAACGATGCCAAGTCGGAATTAGAGGTCGGAACCTGGTCGGCGACACGAAGTGCCTGATCGTCTGCCTGAAAGGCAAGCCAAAGAATTGGCCGGGCGAAATGGAAAGCCGTGGATCTGCAATCAAGTCCTATTGCGGGTCCTTTTTTGACCCGCGAACCAAGGAGCTGATTCTTACCGCCGACGACCCCATGCCATTTCTCGCCAGACTCGTTCAGCCTAATTCTTAAAGAGTTGATTGTCCGAGCTTTGTCCTAAACATTCGCCATAGACACTCGCCATGCCAGACTTCATTCAGGGTACATTCCACTTTCATTCGACTTACTCCCACGACGGCAGGAGTACTTTGCCAGAGATCGCGTCTTCCCTGAGTGCACGCGGCCTTTCGTTTTGCGTCATGACCGAGCACTTCGAGGATTTTGACGCGTTGAAGTTCGATCGCTACGTTCAGGAGTTAAAAGACGTTTCCGCGAGCAGCGGCTTTCTGTTTATTCCCGGCATTGAAGTACATCTGTCTGGGCTCGATACCATCATCTTTCCCGTACGAAAGTACGAGGAGATCGCGCGGTTCGAAGCCGAGGGAAAAGACAGTCAGCCGCCCATGTTCAAGGTATTGGCGCATCCTTCTAAGTACCGGTTTCAAGATGTCATGAGGCATCTGACGAAATACCAGCTCAATGGCATTGAACTATGGAATCAGCAGGCCGATGGCAGTTATATTCCACCGATCGACTTTCTTGAATTGCTGAAAAGTCAGGCCCAGCGAAATCATTTTCGATACTTCTTCGGCTGCGACCTGCATAGCGCCAATTTGACGGTCGCCAACGTTCTTTCTGTTCCCTCGCCGAACGAGCGGACAGCGGAGGCCATAGCCAAAGCCTTAATCGAAGGAGACTTTGTTTCGCGCAATTGCCCGACAGGTATTGAGTATCGCAACGGTTCCGGGAAAACTGATTTTGACGCTTGGCTGCAGACGCTTCGCAGGAAGTCTTATTCCCGCGGCAAGATTCTGCGCAGTGTGCGCCATTTTCTGAGGTCCCTTTACCGGATGCTTCCGCGAGATACTCAACACTCGCTGAATGATTTCAAGAATTTTGTCAGAAACAAGGTGTGAGAGGCGCGGGAAGCTTGGCATGGTTGAATGCATTTTCACGTTGGACTATGAGATTTATGGCAATGGCACCGGCGCGCTACAAGACTTGGTGTATGAACCCGCCGAGCGACTTAGGGACATATTCAGCAAGTGGAACGCACGTTTTGTCAATTTCGTCGAAATTGCAGAATTCGAAAAGATAGATGCGTACGGTACTGACCCCGCAATTGACCTGGTCAAAAGACAGATCAAGGAGTTTCATCGAGATGGTTATGAGATCGGGTTGCATCTTCATCCACAGTGGTGCAGCGCCAGTTACAAAAATGGCCAGTGGATTCTCAATGCCAGCGAATACAATCTGTGCACCTTGCCACGAAAGAGAATTGCCCAGATCATCGAGCATTCTCTCCATTACATGCGGCACGTTGTCGATCAGTCGACTTTCACGCCGCTCTCGTTCCGCGCTGGCAATTGGTTGTTCCAGCCAACCGAGACCGCGGCGGGCGTCTTAGCTGAGAACGGTATCAAGATTGACTCTTCGGTGTTTAAGGGCGGAGTGCAGCACAATCACGGTTTGGACTATCGGCCCGCCCAGAGAAATGGGTATTACTGGGGGTTCAGCAACGACGTCAACCAAGCAGATCCAACTGGTGGATGGATCGAGGTGCCCATCCACACAGAACTGGTTCCGTTCTGGAGAATGACGACCTCCAAGCGTATGAGCTTTGGCAACAGCTATAGCCTCAGCAATCAGCGCGCTCGGCAAAAGGCCAATCGCGCCCTCGACTTTCTGCGTTTTCGCTATCCCATGAAGCTTGATTTTTGTCGGATGACGCTGAGCGAATTGACACGGGTCATGAATAAAGTCATGGTCGAAGACCGCGAGGATCCGGATTCCTATAGGCCAGTGGTTGCCATTGGGCACACGAAAGACTTAACCGACCCCCAAACTGTAGATGACTTCCTTTCGTTCTTGCAGGCAAATAGAGTCCCCGTGTCCACTTTCGAGAATGCATATCCCAAACTGGTTAAAACCAGCTTGTTAAAAGAAGAGAACCGGCCTACTCACTGTGCCGTTGGTAGTTAGTGCACCGCGGCGTCTATCTCGAGCCGCGTCCAGGACAACGACTAATCGCTAATCGGTTTCGACCCGAACGAGTAAAACGATTACGGAGATGAAGACATGCACATTGCGCAACGCACTATAACTGTTATGCGGGGGCTTCTCAAAAGGTACGGCCCATCCAGGATCAAGATGATACTTTGGGATCAGGAATTCTCTGGGACTCATTGGGATTTCATCGATAACACGGCTGGCGACTGCGTGTACCCCCATCTCGAAAGACACCTCAAGAATGGAAGCATCCTGGATCTCGGATGCGGCCCGGGCAACACTGCGAATGAATTGGCCGCGAACGCATACACGTGCTACGTCGGTGTGGACATATCCCAGGCAGCTCTTGCCAAGGCGACGAAGCGAACCAAAGAAAACGGCCGAACCGGCAAAAATACTTTTGCGTGCTCGGATTTCCTAAGCTACCGGCCAACCCAGCAGTTCGACGTGATCCTCTTCCGCGAATCCATGTACCACGTCCCGCTCGGAGACGTCAAGACGACATTGGACCAGTACTCTAAGTATCTTAAAGAGGACGGGGTGTTCATCGTGAGGATGAACACTTCGGATGGTAAGGGCCGTCCTAAACATCGACTGACAGCGGCCGTTGGCATCATGGAGGCCGAATTCGAAGTCGTGGAGAAGAACCAATATGCCGAATCGGGACCGACGGTACTTGTCTTTCGGCCATGGCGGGCAGTGGCGGAGACGTTGGATCTCCCGTCTGGAAACCAAACAGCGAAACTGGTATCGCAGTAAACATACTCGGCATCTTGCTTCTGGAGATTTAATTTCATGTCTTTGTCAGTTCCGGCTCTCAGCGACGAAACGACGACGGCCCGCAGGATCGAAGTCAGTGTTAAAGGCAAGTGGACCACGGTTCCCGCACTGGCTGTAGCGGGTAAAGACATAATTGTCAAAGGAAAGTGGATCAGGAAAGCTGTTGTCGAGGCGGAGGAGTGGCTGGAGACCGAAGTTGAAGATCCGGAGTTATGCGTCAAGCTATTGAAAGCGCAAAAGTCACGAGCGCTGCGCGCCGATATTTTTACTTTTGTACAGAAGCTGCCTGCGACTTCTCCCAAGTACAACTACCCAATGGAGGAGCACAGTGTTGCCGCCGTCCGTATCACCACTTTCAAGGAGTGGTGGGAGAATTTGCCGCAGGAAACCCGCAAGAACGTGCGCCGATCACAAAAGCGCGATGTGATCGTGGAAGTCAGGAGTTTCGACGACGACTTAATCAGAGGAATTGTAGAGGTAAATAATGATTCACCAGTGCGGCAGAAAGTGCCGTTTTCTCACTATGGGAAGACGTTTGAGCAGGTAAAGAAAGATCAGTCGTCTTTCCGGGAGCGCAGTGATTTTATTTGCGCGTATCTGGGGCAGGAATTGATCGGATTTCTGAAAATCGTATACCGAGGCCAAGTCGCTTCCATACTACAGATTCTTCCGCGAGCCAGTCATCATGACAAGAGGCCTGCCAACGCGCTGGTTGCCAAGGCGGTTGAACTTTGCGAAGCCAAGGGAATTTCATACCTCACGTATGGCATGTTCAATTACGGTAACAAACGGGATAGTCCGCTCCGGGACTTCAAGATTCGAAATGGGTTTGAAGAGATAGTGGTGCCGAAATTCTATGTTCCCTTGACGATGTGGGGGTGGCTTTGCGTGAAAATGAAGCTGCACCGTGGACTCTTGGGGATCCTGCCTCATGGCGTAATCACTGCTGTCGTGCAAGCGCGAGCAAGATGGTACGATTTTAAGATGAGCCGGTGTAGCTCAATGACAGAGCGGCCGACCTGTAATCGGCAGATGGAGCGTTCAATTCCTCCCGCCGGCTCCAAGACCTAACCCGCTGCGAAGCAGTTTCTCGAGCAGCTACTCTCCGGGCGATTGATCGACGCTGTCGCCCAGTGCGATGTTATCCACATCCTTGATACCTGTAGTGAGTCATAAGTGGAGCCAAATTCCTAAATGCCCGGCATCTTTGGTCTTATAACAAAAAAGCCCCGTGAATGGGCCGAACCGCAGTTGCTGCGGATGCTCAAGGTCCTCCGCCACGAGTCTTTCTATACGGCGGGAACCTGGAGCAATCAGTCTTCCGGTGTTTACGCCGGGTGGACAGCCCGCGAGAATTCTTTCTCGGACGGAATGCCTGTCGAAAATGAGCTGGGCGACATTGCTCTCGTCTTTTCTGGAGAGGAATACCCGGAGCTCGCCACGGCTCGGCATCTCAAGGAGCGAGGCCACGAGTTTAGGATGGACGGACCTTCCTATCTGGTCCATCTCTACGAGGAGGATTCTTCCTTTCCCAAGGGTCTGAATGGACGATTTCAGGGGCTCGTGTCCGAGAAGACCAGCGGCAAGACGACGCTGTTCAACGACCGCTACGGGATGCATCGTCTCTATTACCACGAGTCGAAAGATGCGTTTTACTTCGCGGTGGAGGCCAAGGCGATCTTAGAGGTTTGCCCCGAACTTCGGCGGCCGGACGCGCGGGGACTGGGCGAGTTCGTTGCTTGTGGATGCGTGTTGGAGAACCGGACCCTGTTCCAGGGCATCCACGTGCTACCCCCTGCGTCAACTTGGACCTTTAGGGCTGGCTCAGTCGAGAGCAAGAAAACCTACTTTGAGCCGCAAGAGTGGGAGAACCAAGAGCCCCTCGATCCGGAATCCTATCACCAAAATCTCCGGACTGTCTTTTCGCAGAACCTGCCCCGCTATCTCAACGGTCGGGAACGGATCGGGGTGTCTCTAACCGGTGGGCTGGATACTCGGACGGTGATGGCTTGGCAGAGATTCCCCTCCGGATCGCTGCCTTGCTATACCTATGGGGAAGCAGGTCGGGATTGTCGTGACGTCGTCGTGGCGCGGCAGGTCGCTCGAGAGTGTCAACAATCCCATCAGGTCATTTCCATAGGAAACGAGTTTCTGGCACGCTTTCCCTACTACGCTGAGCGTAGCATGTATCTGACCGATGCCTGCGTTGACGTCACCCGCGCCCCCGATTTGTATCTTAGCGAGAGGGCTCGTGAGATCGCTCCGGTAAGAATGACGGGGCTCTATGGGGACGAAGTGCTCCGCCCCCAGGCTCGAGCGTTCAAACCCGTGGATCCCGTTCCGGGCCCGTTCAATCCGGATTTTCTCTCCTACGTTGGTGCGGCTCGCCAGACTTACGGGGAAATCATTCAATGCAATCCAACCTCTTTTTCTGCTTTTCGACAGGCACCCTGGCACCACTACGGGATTCTGTCGCTGGAGCAAACACAACTGGCGGTGCGCACCCCATTTCTCGACAATGACTTCGTCCGAACGGCCTTTCGCGCGCCGCAGTCGGCAACCGCGAACAACGACCTCCGCGTACGTTTAATTGGCGACGGCAGCACAGCTCTGCAACGGATTCCAACGGATCGCGGCTTCGCCGGCAACTCGGGTCCGCATGCCTGGGCACTACGGAATTTCCTCGAGTTCACGTTCAAGGCCGAATATGCCTATGACTACGGCATGCCCCAATGGCTAGCCGGGCTCGATCATTTCTTTTCGCCATTGAAATTGGAGCGTCTCTTTCTCGGTCGACATAAGTTGTACCATTACCGGGTTTGGTACCGCGACATTCTGGCCAGCTATGTCCAGGAAATGTTGCTTGATTCGCGCACGTTGGCGCGTCCTTATCTGGAGCGGAAGGGCGTCGAGGCCATTGTCCGCGGCCATCTCAAGGGTGACCGCAACTACACAACCGAGATTCACCGGCTTCTTTCCCTGGAGCTCCTGCACCGGCTTTTCCTGGATGCCAGATGACCATGTCGAGTCAGCGCGAATCCAGCGCCGAAACAGCATAAGATGAGTTTCTTACTCGCCAGCATTGTCTGCATCGTTGGAATTGCGGGCCTCTTCTACCTTGATCGCGACAAGTCTCTCAGGACTTCCAAGGCCCTATGGTTGCCCGTCATCTGGCTCTGGATTGTCGGATCAAGGCCTGTCTCCGCGTGGCTGACGATATGGCTAGGTGCTCGTCCCCAGCCATTAGGGGGCGAAGGCCTCGACGCGCAGCTCGACGGCAGCCCCACCGACGCCCTGGTATTCTTCGTTATTCTGGCGGTGGGGACTGTGGTCCTTTTCCGCCGGAAGACCCGGACAACTGCCTTACTCAAGGCGAGCCTCCCCGTCCTCCTTTACTTCGTCTATTGTCTTGTAAGTGTTTCCTGGTCGCCTTATCCCGGAGTAGCCTTCAAGCGCTGGATCAAAGCGATCGGCGACCTGGTGATGGTTCTTGTGGTTGTGACGGAGGCTGACCCGATCGCAGCCTTCCGCCGTCTCTTTTCCCGCGTGGGCTTCATCCTATTACCCACTTCCGTCCTGTTCATCCGGTACTCGGAATTGGGGCGCGGATACGACCCGGATGGCAACTATATGAATACTGGGGTGACGACCAATAAGAATACGCTCGGCGTCATCACGTTCGTCGTCTCGCTGGGGACACTGTGGACCGTCCGAATGCTCCTCCGTTCCAGGCGCCAGCCCCACCGCGGCCGGCGGTTGCTGGCTCAATGTATCCTGCTTGCTTTTGGAGTAGCACTTTTGGCGATGGCTAACTCGGCCACTTCGGTCGCGTGTTTTGGCCTCGGTACGTTGCTGATCCTCGCGACCGGCTTGTCTTCAATCAGACATCGCCCCAACGCTGTGCATTCGCTGGTGTTGACGATCCTGCTTGTAGGCGGGCTCACCATGTTTCTTGGCGGCGAAGGCAGAGTCCTGCATGCACTGGGGAGACAAACGAACCTTACCGGGCGTACGGACATCTGGAAAGCCGTGATTCCTCTGGTGCCGAACCGACTGATCGGTGCAGGGTTTGAGAGCTTCTGGATCGGGCCCAGCATGGAGAAACTGTGGCTGAGCCTTTCGAACTGGATGGGCATCGAACATCTCAACGAGGCGCACAACGGCTACATCGAGGTTTACCTGAACCTGGGCTGGGTGGGCGTCTGCCTGATGGCGTGGATTCTGATCAGCGGCTATCGGCAAGCCGTGTCCGCGTTTCGGCGCAATTCCGACCTCGGCAGCCTTCTTCTGGCCTATGTAGCTACTGCCGCAATTTACAACGTAACCGAGGCCGGCTTCAGAATGCTAGCCCCGATATGGATCTTCCTACTCCTGGCCGTGGTGGCTGCGGGCGGTACTGCCGCCGGTCTCGTACGCAGCGGCGCGTCGCGGCTCGCTGGGGCTCGGAAGAACCGATTCGCCAGCCGCGGACTCGCCTTGACTCCGCAGGAAGAGACTATTGCAACCGCTGGCTCCAGTCTTCAGTTTGGAACTCGTAAGGTTTGGAATTCGTAATCCCAATTCTTCATGGCTGACAAGTCCCGTTCCGTAGGTCGCAAACTGCTCTCAGGTTCCGTGCTGCGCGTCACCAACCTGGCCGGAGCCGCCGTGGCGTCCTTCTTCCTGATGCCGTTTATCGTGCATCACCTTGGGGATCGTATCTACGGGTTCTGGTCCTTTACAGCCGTATTCGTCGGCTACTACAACCTGTTGGACTTCGGACTCTCGAGTGCGGTATCGCAGTACATATGCATAGCGATTGGGCGCAAGGATCAAGCGGAGTGCCGGGTGGTCTTCAACACAGCCTTGCGCCTGCAGTTGCTGGTGGGCGGCGTCGCATTGTTCGCGACCGCTGTAATTGCGGCGGCGACTCCGTGGTTCTGCTATAACCCGGCGGATGTCCACGTATTCCGGAAAGTCATAATTATCCTGGGTATCAACGCCGCGCTCGGCTTTCCCGCGAGGGTCTATTGGGCCGTCTTGGAGGCACAGTTACGATTCGATGTTCAGTCCTGGCTGGCAAATCTCGGACTGGTCTTGCGCACGGCACTGATTGTTTGGGCGATCTTGGCCGGCGGTGGACTGCTGGCGCTGGCGTGGGTGACGCTATTTGCCACGCTGCCGGTAACGGCGCTTCAGGTATGGTTTGCCAGACGCGAGGCCCCGTGGGCGCGAATTGAAAGTAAGTCGGTCGAGTCGAAAGTCGCGAAGAGCTTTTTTTCCTACAGCGTCTATACTTTCGTCGCCTACCTGGCCGACATTGTGCGCTTTCAACTCGACACCGTTGTCATCTCGGCGATGATTGGCTTGGCCGCCGTAACCCATTACAAAGTCGCCGGCGTGCTGGCGCAATACTATCTTCAGATCATCGTTGTCTCGGTGGGTATGCTTCTGCCGGTTCTCAGCCGACTTCACGGCGCCGGGGATCGATCTGGCATTGAAGAAGTATTCTTCTTCGGGACGAAGCTTTCGTGTTGCATCTCGGTTTTCATCTGTCTCGCTCTCATCGCTTGGGGGAAGCCTTTTATCGCTCGCTGGATGGGCACGAAATATGAAGACGGATATTTGCCCCTCGTGTTGTTATCGGTCGCCATCCTGCTTGACGTCTGCCAGAAATCGTCGGCCGATTTGCTGTATGCCACCTTCAAGCACCGATTCTATGCCTGGATCAACTGCGGGGAGGCTATTCTCAACCTGGCATTCAGCCTGGCGCTTGCCCGGCCCTTTGGAATTGCCGGCGTAGCCATGGGCACATTGATCGGGGCGTTTCTGGTTCGCATTGCGTTTCAGCCCTGGTGGGTGTGCAAAGTGAGTGGTCTCCACTACGTCGACTATATGAAATTTCTTGGTGGCAATCTGCTGCGGTGCGCCTGCGTGGCGGGCGCGGCGATTGCAATTGTGGCGTGGGGCATAAAGCCGAACTATTTCTGGTTGGTGGCTTCGGCGATTTGCGCCACAGGAATATATGCGGCCGGATCCTGGCTGGTCGTGTTCAATCGACGCGAGCGGGAGCAGTTGCTGGGTGCAGTGCGCGGTAAGAAGAACCGGAAAAATATGGAACTGGTGACCGTCGCTGCGGCAGCCCAGTAAAGAGGAAAGTAAAGAGAAAGAGAAGGAAGATTTGTGACCGTTTCCGCCGTGATCCCGACCTACAATCGACGCGCGCAGGTGTTGCGTGCGCTTGACAGCGTACTCGCGCAGACGGTATCCGTAGACGAAATCATCGTCGTGGACGACGGTTCCACCGACGGCACGGCGGAGGCGATTCGCAGCCGTTACGGATCGAGTGTTGCCGTTTTCAGCCAGGGAAATGCAGGTGTTTCTGCGGCGCGGAACCGGGGCCTGCGCGAAGCCAAGGGCGAGTGGGTGGCATTCCTCGATAGCGACGACTCCTGGTTCCCCAACAAGATCGAGTGCCAGATCGAGGCTCTGGCGACTCTCGGCAATGAGTTCGGGTTGTGCTTTACGGACTGCGTCTACGAGGGCAACCCGGACATGAAACTTTCCGTATTTGAGGAAGCTGGTTTGAATGACACGCCCAGGCTGGGCTCGCTGGACGATCCCGCCAAGTACGTGCTGGCCAGTCGAGAGCCCTTCTGGACGCAGAGCCTCCTGGTCCGGCGCTCCCTGCTGGCGGAGCCCAGTTGGTTTGACGAAGCCCTGACAGTCCGTGAAGACACGGATGTGCTATTCCGTTTGAGCTTCAAAACACGATTTTGTTTTGTTGCGGAACCGCTCGTACGCATCGATCGGGCTCCGTCACGGGACGGACTCTGCAACCTGTACATCACCGGAGACCCTCGAGTGTTTGACAGTCTGGAGCGGTTGTACACGAAGTGGCTGGCGCTGCCCGAGGTGGCGGGAACTCAATATGAAGGACTCATTCGCGACGCACTCCGCGGATTCCGCTACGACTCTGCCGAGGACAAAATTCACCACCTCAGGATGGGTCCGGCGCTCGGCGAGATCGGCAGGATAAGTGCGATGGGGGAGAGTTACATGTCGGTGTTCGCCAACCTGTTGTGCCGCAAGCTCGCTAAAATGCGGCGCCGTCACGATGCCTCGCGCCCAGGTGGCGAGCGGAAGCCGGGCGACGCGGGTTCGATTCGGCCGAACTTTGAACGAATCTAAGGTGTTCTGCCCGGACGCCTCGGCCGAGGAGAAGGGATCCACAGCTCCCACAGCTATCATGGAATCAATAGTGTCTACGCTCGCTGAAGACATCGGCACCCGCGGTGCGTGCGTCACGCCGCGAGCTGAACTCGATGCCGCACTGCTTACCGGAGGATTTGACCGGCCGTATGCGTACGGCTTGGCGATGGCCCTTATCTCCAAGAACGTTCGCCTCGATGTCATAGGCAGTGACGAAGTGGACAGTCCCGAGATGCATGCCAGTCCCAATCTCAGTTTTCTTAATTTGTGGCCAGCACGACCAAGGAAACCTACGCGGGCAGAAAGGATGTCGCGAGTCCTGCGGCACTATGCGCGTCTCCTGCGATACACGGCGATCGCAAAGCCTGGAGTGTTTCATATCCTCTGGAACAGTAAGGTCCAGTTCTTCGATCGGACTATGCTGATGCTGTACTACAAGTTGTTGGGAAAGAAGGTTGCACTTACTGTACACAATGTGAATCAAGCGAGAAGGGACTCGAACGACTCGCTGCTCAATCGCCTCACGCTAAGAATTCAGTATCGACTCGCCGATCACATGTTCGTTCATACCAAGAAGATGAAGAATGAGCTGGTCGAGGATTTCGACGTTCCGGAAAAAGCGGTCACGGTCATCCGCCATCCAATTAACAATGCTTTTCCGGACACAGATCTAACTCCGGTCGAAGCCAAGCGCCGGCTGGGCATCGCGGACGATGAGAAGGCGATCTTGTTTTTCGGCAGAATCAAGCCTTATAAGGGTCTTGAACACCTGCTGTCTGCCTTTCAACAGCTTGTGGGCGGCGATGCGAACTACCGGCTTATCATTGCCGGCGAGCTGCAAAAAGGGAATGAGAAGTACATGGACGAAGTCCAACGGATGGTAACTCGCGAGATTGATCGAGGACAGATTATCCTGAAGATCCAGTTCATCCCGGACGAGGAGATGGAAGTGTATCTCAAAGCCGCGGACGTTCTGGTACTCCCTTATAACGAGATCTTTCAGAGCGGTGTGCTTTTCCTGGGGTATAGCTTCGGCTTGCCCGTGATCGCAACCGACGTGGGCTCGTTCCGGGAGGAAATTGTCGAAGGCAGCACGGGTTATCTATGCCGCCCTGCTGATCCAGCGGACTTAGCCAGGACGATTGCGACTTATTTCGCTAGTGATCTGTATCGCAACTTGCGTATACGGCGGCAGGAGATAAAAGACTATGCCGACGTGCATCATTCATGGGATGCGGTCGCCGAGTTGACTCGGAACGTGTATGCGGAATTGTTAAGGAGGCGTCCAGCATGAAACCTTTGGTATCGATTCTCATCCCCGCGTACAACGCAGAGGAGTGGCTGTCTGACACACTCCGGTCGGCACTCGCGCAAACATGGGACCGGAAGGAAATCATTGTCGTTGACGACGGTTCGAAGGATCAGACACTGGCCGTGGCGCGAAAGTTTGAATCGGACTGTGTAAAGGTCTTTACGCAAGCAAATCAAGGTGCTGCCGCGGCGAGAAACAAAGCTTTCTCTCTAAGCTGTGGAGACTACATACAATGGCTGGATGCCGACGATCTCATCGCTCCCGACAAGATCACGCGACAGATGGAGGCACTGGACGATTCTTCGAACAAGTTGACTCTTCTGTCGGGGAGTTGGGGGCGGTTTCTGCATCGACCTCATCGAGCGAGTTTCGTTCCAACTGCGTTGTGGAGTGATCTGTCCAAAGCTGAATGGCTAATACGCAAGATGGGACAGAACCTTTACATGCAAACCGCGTCGTGGCTCGTGAGTCGTGAGTTGACCGAAGCCGCCGGTCCCTGGGACACAAGGTTGCTGGGAGACGACGATGGCGAATATTTCTGCCGCGTCCTCTTGGCCAGCGAAGGTGTGCGATTTGTTCCGGAAGCGAAAGTTTACTATCGGGCGTCCGGCTCCAGCAGCCTGAGCTACATCGGGAATTCCGACAGAAAGCGCGATGCGCAGTGGTGCTCGATGAAGCTGCATATTGGCTATCTCCGGTCATTGGAAGACAGCGAAAGATCGCGTGCCGCGTGTGTGAAATTCCTGCAGAACTGGATGGTTTTCTTCTATCCGGAACGGCTGGATATTTTTGAGCAAGCGCAGGCGATGGCCAAAGAGTTGGGAGGACAAGTTGAAGTCCCGCGCTTTTCCTGGAAGTACTCCTGGATCAAGGCGCTATTTGGGTGGCCTCTTGCCCGGCGTGCTCAACTGTTCCTGCCAAATGTCAGGTGGTCGCTTGTAAGGTTCTGGGACAAAACGCTGTTTCGGATCGAAACCCGTGGGCTGGCGGACAGTTTCGGAGCATGAGACCCGTGCCCGCTCCACCCTTATGTCGTTTGACCCGCGGGCCGATGGGGCTTAAGGCTCATTTTCTAAAGCAAAGAGCCCAATGGCTTGTAGCGGCACTGGCAGCCCCGGCAGACGATGTTTCGGGCATTGGCAGCCCACAGCCGTTCCTCGCACGGTGTGTTCCACGATCCAAGGTCCACCGCTCGCCCGGTAGACCAAGGACCAAAAGGCGCGTGGACGCAGCCTTTTAACCGGCCCCGGGTGTACTTCCGTGTCTGACGGCAGGTGCCTCCGTTGTTTAGACTGTGCTAGTAGGGACAAGCACGTTGTCGCCGGAGGCCAGAGGTAAATGAGCCGCAGAGAGTTGCTTCGATTCCCCTTGATCTCGATGTTGCTTCTTCTCTCCACATTTTCCAGCGCTCAACTTTGGACCGGCATTATTGCCCCTTCCCGGGCAATCGACTGGTCGCAGGCGGGCGCAGTGCCTGGGTCTCCCGGCACGCTGCCTGACGCCAATTGGACGCAGTGCGGATCGACCATCGCGCCTTACAATGGAACCACCAGCGCGATCAATACCCAGATCAACGGGTGCGGCGCGAACACGTATGTGTTGCTCGGGTCGGGTACATTCAACCTAGCCGGCACGATCATCCTCAAGAATCAGGTTGTAGTGCGCGGCGCCGGCGCAAATGCCACCTTTCTTGTCTTTACCGCTGAGGGGTCTTGTAACGGACTATATTCTCAGTTCTGTCTTGCGGGCAGCGGTAGTTACCCAAACGGTGGTGAACAGAACACAGCGACTTGGACAGCAGGATTTTCGCAAGGCGCGACTTCGATTACGTTGTCGAATTCGCTTAACATTGTCGCCGGCTCGACCTTCATTAACCTCGATCAGCAAAACGAAGCGACTGATACGGGCAATAACTGGAATTGTGTAACCGCGAGTGGATGCGGGGGATATGCAGGCAACAGCGGTTTTGCGCGCACCGATTACACCTGTGCGCCCAGTGTGAGTCCCAATGTCGGCTTATGTAACCAGGAACAGAATGTTCTGGTGACGGCTTGCTCTCCAGCCTGCAACAAATCCGGATCAACAGTTCTGACGATTAATCCCGGCCTCTACATGCCCAACTGGAAGAGCAGCCAGAGCACGGGAGCGTGGTGGGCCACGACCAACGCTTATTCCATGGGAGTCGAGGATCTTTCGGCGGATTTGTCCAACACGACGGCCGGCACATCGACTGCGCTTATCATGAATTGCTATGAATGTTGGATTAGTGGAGTCCGTTCGATTGACGCGGCCCGAAACCATTTTTGGATTTACACGTCGAACCACACCACAATCCAAGACAATTACATATACCAGAGCACAAGCCACGGTTCGGTCAGTTATGGAATCGAAATTGATGACAGCTCTGATAACCTTGTATTGAATAATATCTGTTCACAAGTGACGGACAGTTGTCCGAACTCGAACGGCGGCGGAGCCGGGAACGTCGCGGCCTACAACCTCGCGCTTGATGACATCTATGGAAGCAACGGTTGGATGCAAGGCAGCGATTATGACCATGCTGGTGGCAACGACTTCTGGCTGCGAGAGGGTCAATCCAGCATAGGATTCATCTCGGACGACATTCACGGAACCCACTTCTTCACTACCATGTTCCGCAACTACTTCCGGGGTTGGCAGAATTTGTGCAACGGCGTGGCGTGCAACGCCCAGACGGTAGCGATCAACCTGTTGGCCGCCAGCCGATACTTCAACGTTATCGGCAACGTGCTAGGGCAGGCTGGATATCACACCGGGTATTCATGCGAAGCTCCCAGCACCAGTTGCAACCAGAACTTGAGCGTTTATCGGTTGGGATACTCAGACAACAACGCTGCAACTGGTTACTGTACGAACCAGCCAACTTGCAGTACGCACGGGAACTACGACCCCTTGACGATTACTTCCTTTATGCGCTGGGGCAACTACGACACGGTGAATGCCGCAGTGCGCTTCGTAAGCTCAGAAGTCCCGTCTTCGTTCGCGGATACTACGGGCAATCCGAGCCTTTTTGTGAATCCGGTTCCCGCCAGCAATAACCTGCCGAACTCGTTTGCTCTCTCCGGCACGGTAGCTACGACGGCAAGCTCCCCTTGCGGCTCCGGGGTTCCATTCAACTACAACCCTACCCGTGGGACGTGCGAGCCCTTCCCATACGATGGGCCTGACGTGTCGAACGGGGACTTGGGAAACTGCGCCAGCGGTACCTACCAAGGCAGCGTGTGCAGGGTCGGCAGCAATCAGTGCGGAGGTGGTGCCACTTGTTCTCAGGCAATGGGTGGACATGCTAACCTTAATCCGGCTCATAGCTGTTTTCTCGACGTTATGGGTGGTCTTCCGGACGGCAGCGGCAGCGTGCTTACCTATAACCGGGCAAGTTGCTATGCGAACGATCCGTCAGGTAATCCTCCTCCTCCCGCCCCGACGGGCCTTGCCGCGGTTGTTCACTGAGTACTGAGTGAAGGTAAGCGCCGAGCCCACATCTATCTATTGGCGATAAGTTGGAGTAACGTCGCGGCAGGATGTGACGCTGCCACTCCAGCGAAATTTACTGATCTATAACGATACTGCGATCGCTAGTGACGGAGTGCCAATCCTTGCATAACGTTTCAGCATGTTGTCGAGGTGATGGTGAAGATACAAAAGCTGTCCTGCTGGTCGGCGGTCTAGGGACGCGCTTACGGGCTTTAATTCCTTCGACGCCCAAAGCCCTGGCTCCAGTCGGAGATCGCCCGTTTCTGGAATTGCTTGTGCGGCAGTTGCAGGGTCAAGGGATCCGACGTCTGGTGATGTGCTCAGGGTATCTCGCTGACCAGATCGAAAGCGAGTTCGGCGATGGCCGGAATTTGGGTGTCACGATTGAGTACTCTAAAGAACTAGAGCCGCTCGGTACGGCGGGTGCTATCAAACTCGCTGAGAGATACCTTCAAAGCGTCTCCGAGTTCTTGGTAATGAACGGTGACTCCTTCTTAGAGATTGACTTGCATCAGCTAATTCAGTTCCATCGCGCCCACGGCGGACTAGCGACAATGGCGGTCGTCTCGGTTGAGAATGCCGGCCGCTACGGAACGGTACGTACGGATTCCAGCAATAGAATCACAGAGTTCGATGAGAAGACTGGGAAGGATTCTCCCGGTCTTATTAACGCGGGCGTCTATGTTTTCAGCCGTGCACTTTTGGAACATATTTCCGCGGGACAGGTCAGCCTGGAGAAGGACGTCTTTCCAAAGCTCCTCGATCAGGGGATGTATGCACTGGAACAGAAGGGCGTGTTCATCGACATAGGAACTCCGGTGGACTATGCGCGTGCCCAGCACCTGTTCGAACTCCTTTATCAAGCGACCACCCCAGCGCCACGGTCTTGAGTCTGACCAAGCAAGAATGTTGATCCAGTCGATTTTCTTCGCGATCAAGGGAGAGTAGATGGAAACCGCAGGTCATTTCGACCAGCACATCAGGAAATCAATCGAGGCGTCCATTTCGGTAAAGGAATGCCTGCTGAGGAATGCCGATTTGGTTTCTACGGTGAGTAGGGTTGCCGAGCTCCTGATCGATGCCCTCGGGACTGGGAACAAAGTGCTCTTGTTTGGAAACGGCGGTAGCGCCGCGGACGCACAGCACATCGCCGCAGAATTCGTTGGACGGTTTGCGTTCGATCGTCCAGCTCTGCCCGCTCTGGCGCTGTCGGTGAATACATCGTGCGTCACAGCTATCGGCAATGACTACGGTTTTGATCGGGTGTTTTCGCGGCAGATTGAAGCCCTGGCTCGTCGTGGTGACGTTGCCATTGGTATCTCGACTAGCGGCCAGTCACCAAACGTACTCCAAGCGATGTCGACCGCTAAGAAGGTGGGGTTGCACACGGTTGGGTTGGCAGGTTCTACGGGAGGAGCGTTGGCAGATGTGGTGGACTACTGCATTTGCGCGCCGTCGACCGAGACTCCCCGGATACAGGAATGTCACATACTGATCGGGCACATCATTTCAGAACTGGTAGAACAGACGATATTTCATGAAGAAGGCTGCCTTTCTCGATCGCGACGGAGTGATCAACCGAAAAGCTCCTGAAGGCCAATATGTGACGCGGTGGGAGGAGATGAAATTTCTCCCTGGCGCATGTGAAGCCATTCGCTTGCTCAACAACGCTGGATTCCTCGTTGTCGTAGTTAGCAATCAGCGCTGCGTCGCCAAAGGGCTCATTACCACTGAGGAGTTGGACTCTCTGCATGCACAGATGCGTAATGAGTTTGCTGCTGCTGGTGCAACCATCGATGCGATCTATTACTGTCCGCACGAGATCCAGCCACCGTGCAGCTGCCGCAAACCCCGAGCCGGGCTGCTGTTGGATGCTGCGCGGAGACATAATGTCGATCTGGCTGGGTCATGGATGATTGGAGATTCGGGGCGCGATGTGCAGGCTGGCAGGAGCGCGGGATGCCGCACAGTTCGATTGATAGGGGATGGCAAGTCCATTGCTGGCGACGCTGATGTGGTCGCATCTTCGCTCCTCGACGCGGCTCACAAAATTCTGCAAGTCGACGCGGCTCTCCCGACCACCGCTGTCGATTTCGAATGAGAGGAATTATCCGGCGATTTCGCAAGACCTTCGCTCCCCAACTGCACCGTCATTCGGACCAAGAGTCCCGCGCGATGGAAGATTTCGCTGATTTCGATTTCAGGGAAGGCTTAAAGATATGGTGATCACTAGCACTCCACTTCGCATTTCATTCTTCGGCGGCGGCACTGATTATCCCGTGTGGTATCGTGAACACGGTGGCGCAGTGTTGTCGACGACTATTGACAAGTCCTGCTTCATTACTTGCCGCTGGCTGCCGCCTTTTTTTGAGTACCACAGCCGTATCTCTTACACAAAAGTCGAGAATGTAAACACAAACACCTCCATCCAACATCCCTCAGTCCGCGCTTGCCTGCAATACCTTGGTATCAGCGAAGGTGTGGAAGTTCATCATATTGCCGACCTACCTGCACGGACCGGGTTAGGCACAAGTTCAGCGTTTACGGTTGGACTTCTCCATGGTCTCTACGCCCTTAGGGATCAGATGCGGGACAAGCATTCGCTTGCGCTCGAAGCGATAAAGGTAGAGCAGGAGATTTTGAAGGAAGCAGTTGGAGCGCAAGACCAAGTTAGTGCGGCCTATGGGGGGTTTAACCGTATTAATTTTGGCACCGATGGGTCAGTTGACGTAAACCGGATTCTAACATCGGGAGACAGGGTGGCGGAGTTAGAAGGTAACTTAGCGCTCTATTTCACAGGGTTCTCGCGAATAGCTTCGGAAATTGCACAAGAACAGCTGCGGCAGACGCCTCATAGAACGCAAGAATTAAATACAATGCGCGACCTTGTCGATGAGGCTGAGGCGATTATCACGGATCCGAACCGTCCAATAGGCGATTTCGGTCGTTTGTTGCACGAGAGTTGGAGCATAAAGAGGACCTTGACGCAAAGAATCACGAACCCGGCAATCGACGAAATTTATGAAGCAGGGCTCAGCGCGGGAGCGTTGGGAGGGAAGCTTCTGGGCGCAGGCGGCGGTGGTTTTATGCTCTTTTTCGTACCGCCGGAACGGCGAGAAGCGTTGCGAATGCGACTGAAGAATCTGCTGTGCATTCCATTCAAGTTTTCAAACAGGGGCAGTCACGTAGTTGTATACGAACCGGAAAAATTGTATGACCAGTCGCTGGCGAGTGAACGGAATGTAATCTATGGCCAGGAGGGCGAGAACAAATATGTCAGCGAGGTCTCAACGTAAAGAGGTCAGAGGCGTGGCCGTCTCGATCAATCCCGCAATCATCGCCGTGGGCGGATTTGAACACTTTCGGGCCTTCGTCGGCAAGGCTAGGTGCATCTTGGCCTCGCCTATTCGGGTACACCCGCCGGTGTTGTTGACTTGCGGGTTCGGAATGTGCGATACGTTCTGTCAGCGCGTTTTGCCCCGCTGCTGGACTACCAAATTGCTAGGAACAGGAGAAAAGGCCCTGAACGCGGCCCTATGCCTTTTAGGGCGGAGTGGTCGCGTCGAGCGCATGGGGCGAAGCGTCCAATGAACGACTCTTTTCTGGACTATTTCAAGTGTCCAGAGCGTTACGTCTCGCTGTCGTCGACAGGGCCCCTTTCGGCAGCAAAGGGCTTCTTCCGTTTGGGTCCCGACAACATCTATTATGGCCGAGTCTGTCGGCGCAACGGCTTTCCCGACGGGGCGGTCGGAGACGTTTTACACGAGGTTAAGGTCGAGCAAGGCACGGTGTACCTGCCCTTTGACGTCGACGAAGTAGTGGATAACCTACGCTGTGAGTTGTATCCATTGTCAGCGCGAAATGAAGAGTCTAGGGTGCACGCAGCTCTTTCGGCCATGTATTACTGTGTCCGGCCACTGCTACCGGTAGGAATCAGGAAGCACCTTCAGAGGGCTCATCTCAGAGGCTGGGACCAAATCTCCTTCCCGCATTGGCCAGTTGATCGGAGCGTTGACGATCTGTGTGAGTTCTTGATGCTTCTTACACTCGAAGCGCAAAGGCTAGAGAGAATTCCCTTTATTTGGTTCTGGCCCGACGGCGCTCCAAGTTCTGCAATCATGACCCATGATGTTGAAACGACCATAGGACGCGACTTCTGCGGCGTGCTGATGGATATGGATGACGCTTATGGTATCAAGGCATCTTTCCAGGTCGTACCGGAACGGAGATACGAGGTTACCCCTGCTTTCTTAGAATCAATAACAAGGCGTGGTTTCGAGGTAGCTGTGCAGGATCTCAACCATGACGGGCGATTGTACAAGAATCGCCGGCAGTTTATGGAACGCGTTGCCAAGATTAATTACTACGGACGCCAATGGGGAGTGGATGGTTTTCGTGCAGCCGTGCTATACCGCCGGCAAGATTGGTTTGGTGAGTTAGACTTTTCCTATGATATGTCGGTTCCTAACGTGGCGCACCTCGATCCACAGCGAGGTGGATGTTGTACTGTAATGCCATATTCTGTCGGTAAGTTGCTTGAGATTCCGGTAACTATGACGCAAGACTATACATTATTTCACATACTTAATGACTACAAAGCCGATCTTTGGAAAACCCAGACTGAGCTCATTATGGAAAAGCACGGTCTACTCAGTTTTATTATTCATCCCGATTATGTCACTACTGGTCGTGAGAGGAAGGTCTACGAAGCGCTGCTTTGCAGTTTAGCCGAGTTGCGACGAGACAGGGGCGTCTGGATCGCGACTCCGGGTGACGTGAACCGGTGGTGGAGACAACGGGCAGAGATGAGGATTGTGGAGGACCATGAAGGAGTACGAATCGAAGGGGCAGGTAGCGAAAGAGCGCGCGTGGCCTACGCAAGTGCCGTAGATGGTCGTCTTGCCGTTACCGTCGAGCAAGCCGTTGCTCACCAACGGGTGTGACAGCGTGTCGCAGGCGGCGAATGCCAGAGTTGCCTTCCCACACAGTGATGCAAACCAGCGTGTGTACAATGAGGGGGTGGAAAGGTCAGATGGCCGCGTGGTGCGCGGACGACGGACAGTGCGCGTTTTGATGATAATCGAGAACTGTCCCTATCTAAGGGACCCGCGGGTATGCCGGGAAGCAAGAACGCTAGTGGGCGCCGGATACAAAGTTGCGGTAATTGCTCCGAAAGGCGGCAGCGAGGTTCGCGGGCGCGAAACAGTAGACTGCGTGAGCGTGTATCGCTTCTCGAAGCTGGCATCCAGTTCAACCGTGGCTGGACACATTTTAGAATATTTCTTCGCGATGCTCTCGATTGGAATGATGAGCATCTATGTGTTGATCCGTGAAGGATTCGACATTATCCACGTCGCAAATCCACCGGATAGTCTTATTCTCATTGCGTCTGCCTACAAGTGCTTAGGGAAATCGGTCATCTATGATCAGCACGATGTGTGTCCCGAGCTCTACGCTGTCAAGTTTGGCGATGCGGACGATTTCATTGCAAGAATTCTGCGTGCGTTAGAACGGCTTTCGTACAAGCTCGCGGACAGCGTTATCGTTACAAACGAGTCGTACAAACTCCTTGCGATGAGTCGAGGTGGATTACCTGAGTCAAGCATCACAGTCGTAAGAAACGGGCCAGACCTGGAGAACACGATAAACCGCGAGATCGACTTCCAACTCCGCGAAAAGTCCCCTAACATTTTCACCTTCGGCGGTATCATCGAGGCCCAAGATGGGATCGAGTACTTGATTCGAGCCTTACATGCCTTGCGTTACAAGCTAGGGCGGGACGACTTTGTATGCGTAGTTATGGGCGCAGGGCATGCCCTGCAAGGCGCCATGGATCTAATGCGCAGTCTGCAACTGGACGGCAATGTCTGGTTTACGGGTTGGATCACCGATCGCCAAGTGTACATGAGGTACTTAGCTACCTCCGACATATGCATTTCTCCGGAACCGTCCAATTCGTACAACGATCAGTCAACGTTCGTGAAGGTCATGGAGTACATGGCCGCCGGCAAGCCGATTGTCGCTTTTGATCTTTTGGAGACAAGGTTTAGTGCCCAAGAGTCCGCTCTCTATGCCAGATGCAACGATGAACAGGAGTTTGCCCTCAAGATAGCCAGTCTGATGGACGATCCTGCGTTAAGATGCGCCATGGG
>Ga0074046_10000192_pt1 | contig 52727 bp, 48 predicted proteins | sample BogForMeECP23OM3_FD_94441 | JGI IMG/M metagenome (GOLD analysis project Ga0074046, IMG submission 94441) | Bog forest soil microbial communities from Calvert Island, British Columbia, Canada - Bog Forest MetaG ECP23OM3 | ecosystem: Environmental > Terrestrial > Soil > Wetlands ... | reverse complement strand
TATTACTTAACAAAATCGAAGCTGTACCGCTCGGCGAAAGAGTCGGTCGAGCGCGGGCTGAAGTTCGCCTACAGCGGCCGCAAGCAGAAGAAGCGCCAGTTCCGTTCCATCTGGATTGTGCGCATTGGCGCTGCCGCCAAGCTGAACGGCATCAGCTACAGCAAGTTCATCAACGGTCTGAAGAAGGCTGGTATCGAACTTGATCGCAAGATCCTCGCCGATCTGGCGGTCCACGATCCCGCTGGGTTTACGGCGCTGTGCAAGCAAGCGCAAGCTGCCACGGCATAGTCCGCCCATCCCAGAAACATTGCAGTGACTTCCGATGGGCGGCCCGCGTGGCCGCCCGTTGTGCCTTGTGAAGCATGTACACCGTTCCCAAACTCGCGGACTACTCGCCGGAAGCGCTTGATCGCGCCGTCACCAACCTCTTGGCTGCGCTCCACGCTGAAGCCCGCGAATTGAAGACTGAATCCGACTGGAAAGGTTTTCGCGATCGCTGGATGGCGCGCAAGAATGGCGTGCTGACCCAGGTGAACGATACCTGGCTGAAAGCCGCACCGGGCCCGGCAAAGCGGGATGTCGGACAGCGCGTCAACGAACTGAAGGCTCACGCGGAAACCACCATCGGAGAGGCGCATAAGAAACTTCACGCTTCATCGCCCGACGCTAAACTTGCCTCGGAACCCCTCGACATTACCCTGCCCGGCATCCAGCGGCCCATCGGCGTTAAGCATCCGGTACTGCGCGTGATGGATGAAATCGTCGCCGTCTTCAAGGCGATGGGCTACTCAGTCGGCGAAGGTCCCGAGGTCGAGACTGACTATTACAACTTTGAGGCGCTCAACTTCCCTCCGAATCATCCGGCGCGCGACACGCAGGACACACTGTTCGTTGCGGGCCAGGAGAACAAGCCTGCGCGCGACCGTCTGCTGCTTCGCACTCACACGTCGCCAGTGCAGATTCGCACCATGGAGCAGCAGCTGCCGCCGGTGCGTATCGTCATCCCCGGCAAGGTGCATCGCAATGACCCGCTCGATGCAACGCACTCGCCGGTCTTCCATCAGGTTGAGGGTCTGGCTGTCGACACGAATATCACGTTCTGCGATCTGAAGGGCACGCTCGACCATGCCATGAAGGCGCTGTTCGGCTCGTCGGTGAAGACGCGCTTCTATCCCTCGTTCTTCCCGTTCACCGAACCCAGCGCCGACATGCAGGTGAGCTGCATCTTCTGCGGCGGCAAAGGCTGCCGCAAGTGCAAGGGCAGCGGCTGGATCGAACTGCTGGGCTGCGGCATGGTGGACCCGAACGTCTTCGATTTCGTAAAGCAGTACGGTTATGACTCATCGAAGATCAGCGGCTTCGCCTTCGGCATGGGCGTGGAGCGCATCGCAATCCTGAAGTACGAAGTGGAAGAGATCCAGTTGTTTTATCAAGGCGACGTACGTTTTCTGGAGCAGTTCGCGTGAGAATTTTGCCCGCATGGCTGCGTGAGTTCGTCAAAGTCGCCGTCGACGATCGTCAACTCGCCGAGGACTTGACCTCGGCGGGCATCGCTGTTGAATCCGTCATCGAAGAGAACGGCGCCACAGTTTACGAGATGGACCTTACAACGAACCGCGTTGACGCCATGAATCACTACGGCATGGCGCGCGAGGCGTCGGCCATCTACGGCGCTGAATTGAAGAAGGTTCAGCCCAAACTGCCTAGCCCGGGCAATATCTCCGACTTCCCAATCGTCATCGAAGACGCAGAGGGCTGTGCGCGATACAGCGCGCGCGTTGTGCGCAACGTCAAGATCGGCCCGTCGCCGCAGCTTGACGCCACGCGCCTGGAGCTTATCGGTTCCCGCTCCATCAACAATGTCGCCGATGCAACCAACTACGAGCTCAACGAGCTTGGCCATCCCACGCATGCGTTCGATCTCGATTTGCTCGAAGGCGGAACTATTATCGTGCGCCGCGCGCGCGAGGGCGAAATGCTGAAGACGCTCGACGGCGTTGACCGCAAGCTCACAACCGATGATCTTGTAATTGCCGACGCCAGGAAGCCGGTTGCGCTGGCGGGCATTATGGGCGGCTTCGATTCCATGATCACCGAGCGGACGAAGAACGTGCTCATCGAGTCGGCATGGTTTCACCCGGCGACCGTTCGCAGCATGGCCAAGCGCCACGGCATGCACACCGACGCCTCGCATCGTTTTGAGCGCGGCGCCGACTGGGGCATCACGCCGCTGGCATGCGATCGCGTGATCGAGTTGGTCCTGGAAAACGCGGGCGGCGAACTTCCGAGCGGACAAATTGACGAAGTGGCGCGCATTCTCGATCCTGCTCCAATTGAGCTGCGCCGCTCGGAGGTGAATCGTATTCTCGGCATCGATCTCGACGAAGAGGAGATCCAGCGAATCCTGCGCAGCCTGGGCTTCGGTATGGCCCGCACCGCAGTGGGTAGCTTCAGCATAAGGGTACCAACGTGGCGCCTCGACGTGGAGCGCGAAGTCGATCTGCTGGAAGAGCTGGCGCGTATCCACGGCTACAATAAGTTTCCCAGCACACTGCCGCCCTTCACCGGCGCGGTCATCACACTGCCCGACGAACCGAAGAACGAGAAGGTCCGCGAGACCATGCTTGCGCTCGGTTACGATGAGGCGATCTCGATTACTTTTATCTCGGAGCAGGACGCGAGAAGCTTCGGCAAAGGCGAGCCGCTAGCCATCGCCAACCCGCAGAGCGAAGAAGCGGGCTATATGCGCCCGTCGATGCTGCCCGGCCTGCTCAACATGGTTGGCTACAACCTAAACCGTGGCAATAACAATGTGCGCCTGTTCGAGGCGGGCGAGGTCTTCGAGAAGCTGGGCGACGGCCGCGACGAGCACCGGCATCTGGGCTTCGCCGCAACGGGCGACGCCTTCCCCAAGAGTGTTCACTCTCCCGCACAACCATTTACGTTCTTCCATATGAAGGGTGACGTCGAAGAACTACTCGCGGCGTTCCAGCACAGTTCGCTGTACTTCGACGGCCAGACGCCGGAGTACTTTCATCCCGGTCGTTCCGCACGCGCAGTGATAGATGGCGAGACCGTCGCGCACTTCGGACAGTTGCATCCTGACCTGGCAACGATGCGCAAGTTACGTCAGGATGTTTACATGGCTGAGGTCCTGCTCGAACGGCTCTATCAGCACGGGCTGCGCGAACCGCGCTACCAGGGCATCTCGAAGTTTCCGGCGGTTGAGCGCGACTTCTCGTTCGTGTTTGACGATTCGGTCACCTTCGAGCGCATCAAGTTGGCGATCGAAGAGTTGGGTTTCAGCGAGCTGCAGAGATTCGTTCCAGCAGAAATTTATCGCGGCGAAAAAGTCGGAGCGGGCAAGTACTCAGTGCTACTTCACGCGGAGTTCCAGTCGAAGGAGCGAACGCTGCGCGACGACGAGGTGGCGCAGTGGTCGTCGCAGATCATCGCAAAGCTGGAGGCACTCGGCGGAGTGCTGCGGGCGCAATAGCCAAACAAGTTAAAGATCTTTCGTGTCCCGCGGAGCACGCTTTTTCCTTTTAGCGTGCTTTGCCAATGGTTGCTTCTCTTCAGGCAACTCTCGCGCTATGCTGTCGAGCACTCCGTTGATAAACGTCACCGACTCCGGAGTGGAGAACCGCCGCGCAATTTCCAGAGCTTCGTTGATCACGATGGGGCGGGCTGTCCCAGGAAAGCCCAGGAACTCCGCGACTCCCGCGCGTAGCAGGTTCCGATCCACTGCCGCCATGCGTTCCATCCGCCAGCGCTGCGCGTGGCGCTCGATAATCTCATCGATCTCCGCACCCTGTTCGCAGGCGACGCCAAACAGTTCGTCGGCGAAAGTACGCACGTTCTCGTCGAGGTCCATGCGCTCGCTCCAAAACGATCGCCGCACCTCGTCCCGGTTCTGCTTTCCCATGTCCAACTGAAAAAGCATTTGCAGCGCCAGTTCGCGCGATTTCCGGCGACTCGTTGCCTTGCTCATTTCTTGCCGCCTGGAGTTTGCCCAGCAATTTTGTCGCGCAGGGACGCCATCTCTACCGCCGTCAGGCCGGCCTCGAATCCTTTGTTGCCCGCCTTCAGTCCGGCACGGTCAATGGCCTGCTCCAGTGTGTCGCAGGTCAGAACGCCGAAGGCATGAGGAACGCCGGTCTCCTGTGCTGACTGGCCGATACCGCGCGTCGCTTCGTTGGCGATGACTTCGTAGTGCAGGGTGCCGCCCCGCAGCAGGCATCCGATGCAGACGACGGCGTCATAGCGCTTCGTCTCCGCAAGCTGGCGCGCCGTCGCCGGAATCTCGAAGGCACCGGGCACATGGACCACCGTGATGTCGCCCGGCTTGGTTCCACACTGGCGCAGCGCTTGCAGCGCGCCGTCGAGGAGGCGCTCGGTGATGAACGAGTTGAATCGGCTCACCACGATCGCGAAGCGCTTGCCTGCTGCGTTCAACGACGCTTCAATGCCGTTAGTCTCGCCGGTTTTCTTCGCGTACGTCAGGAACCCGATTCGCAAGCCGCCTATCTCCACTTCGAACAGGCGGGCACCATAAGGTGTGTCCGCAATCCCCTTTTGGATGTTGACGCCGAGCTTCTTCGCGATTTGCCAGGCTGCATCGGCGTCCGAGACTTCTACCATCGCATCAACCGCGGGAACATCGGGAGCAGCGATGAACTCAATGCCTCCGCTGGGAGCGAGCATCTCAAAGCCGTGAGAGCCGCCCTCGTGCCACTCATTGCCGGGAGCAAACCCCAACGCACGAAACAGCTCCAGCGCGGGCTGGAGATTATCCAGCGACTTGCCGAGCACGCGAGGAAAGACGATAGATCGAATCATGGCAGTTTATTGTAAGCTGCGGCCTGTTCACCACAGAGATACGGAGACACAGAGAAGAAAAAGGCCACGACTCGGGTGACAAGTGTTCAGGCTCACATTGCAGATCGCGCAGGGAATCAGACGGTACGGTTTAAGCATTATTTAGAAGCCAATTTTGGAAGTTTTGAAAACTCTGCGTCTCCGTGCCTCTGTGGTGAACTTGCTACTTACCCTTAAACTGCGCCGGCCGCTTCTCCAGAAACGCCTTCGTGCCTTCGTTCTTGTCTTCGGTGGCGCAGCAGACGGCGAACAGCGTGGCCTCCAGGAACAGACCGTCGGCCAGCGTCATGTCAAAGCCACGATTCACCGCTTCCATCGCATACTGGATGGCCAGGGGCGAGTTGGCGATGATCTTGGCCGCGATCGCTTCGGCGCGGGCAATCAGGCCAGCCTGCGGCACAACCTCGTTGACTAGCCCGATGCGGTGCGCTTCCTGCGCGCTGATCATCTCGCCGGTGAGGACCTGTTGCATGGCGAGCCCTTTGCCCACCAAGCGCGGCAGCCGCTGCGTGCCACCGTACCCGGGGATGAGGCCCAGCTTTACCTCGGGCTGTCCAAACTTCGCATTGTCGCTGGCGATGCGCATGGTGCAAGCCATGGCAAGCTCGCAACCGCCGCCCAGCGCGAAGCCATTAACGCAGGCGATGACCGGCTTGCCCAGGTTCTCAATGGCATCCACGATGGCCTGCCCGCGATGGGTGTACTCTTTGGCAGAAACCGGCGTCTGTTGCGACAACTCGTTGATATCGGCGCCGGCGACGAAGGACTTCTCGCCCGCACCGGTCAGGATGACCACGCGAACCTCGAGGTCGTCTTTCAGGTCGGTGAAGACGGTCTTCAGCTCCTGCATGGTGGCCATGTTCAGCGCGTTGAGCACTTTCGGCCGGTCGATGGTGACGTAGGCAATCTGATTTTTCTTTTCGAACTTGATGTTCTGAAATTCGCTCATTATTTTCTGTCCTCTTCACCTACACAAACTTTCCCGGCACCGGCTTGCTCGGTTCGGCGTAATCGTAGAACCCCTTGCCGGTCTTACGACCATACCAGCCCGCAAGCACTAAACGTCTCAGCAGCGGAGGCGATGCGAATCGCGGCTCCTTGAACTCATCGAACATCACATGCGTGATGTAGTAGGTGGTGTCGAGGCCAACGAAGTCGAGCAGCGTGAACGGCCCCATGGGATAGCCACATCCCAGCTTCATAGCTTCGTCAATGTCGGTGATGGAGCCTACACCTTCTTCGTACGCACGAATCGCGTCGAGCAAATAAGGCACGAGCAGGCGGTTCACGATGAATCCGGTCTTATCGCTGGTGCGCACCGGGATCTTGCCCAGCTTTGTTCCGAACTCCACCGCAGTCTCATATACATCAGAGGCGGTGGCGATGGTCTTCACCACTTCCACCAGCTTCATCATCGGGACGGGGTTAAAGAAATGCAGTCCGATGAATCGCTCAGGACGATTGGTGGCCGTCATCAGCTCGGTCACCGAGATGGAGGAGGTATTGGTCGCAAAGATCGCGTCTTTCTTAACGATCGCGTCGAGCTGCGCGTACGTCTCACGTTTTTCTGCAACGTTTTCGATGATGGCCTCGATGACGATGTCGCAGTCGGCGAGGTCCTGCATGTTGGTAGTGCCCTTCAGTCGCGACTGCGTTTCCTTCTTCTGGTCAGCGGTTAGACCGCCCTTTTCCGGACCGCGTTCCACCAGCCGGGCCAGCGACTTGTCGATCCCCGCGAATCCTTTATCGAGAAATTTCTGCTCCTGCTCCAGTACTACGGTGTCAAAGCCTGCGGTGGCCGCAACCTGCGCGATACCTGAGCCCATCAATCCACAACCGAGTACGCCAACTTTCTTGATACCCATATCTACGTTCCTCTTTGAATGAATGTATGAGTCCTAAATTAAGATTTCCGCGAGGGCACTCCCGTCTCCGTGATCCTGGTGTTCTGCATGTTCACAATTTGCCAATGCCCGTCACGTTTTTCGGCAAAGATGGTAGGTCGCGCCTCAAGATCAGTGGGAGATCCACCTTCGTGAAACTGCAGGTACTGGCGAAGAGAGACGATCGCGATATCCGGACGAACGAAGCGAATCTTCTCGACACTGTACCTTACTGTGCTGCCCTTATAGATGGTGCCCAAGATCATGCGATGCCCGGCCTCGATGGCGGGCCGACCAGTGTAGTATCCGCCGATAATGTGGATGAAATCAGCGTCCTCGGCGAAGGCTTCGGCAAAACTCTGGCCATCGGCCGCGTTCCATGCCGCTTCGAGCTGATAGACCATCTCGTGCAGAGATTTTTCGTCGTTGGTCATTTTTACTATCCGTTCGTCGAAGCTGGCAGCCTGAGCAGCCCTACAGTTGCAGGTTCTCGATGATTACCGCGATGCCCTGCCCGCCGCCGATGCACGCGGTCGAGAGTCCATATTTGCCTTTGCGGCGCCGCAACTCGTTCATCAGCGTGATTAGCAGCCGCGTTCCTGTCGCGCCCAGCGGGTGACCAAGCGCAATTGCCCCGCCATTCACGTTGACTTTATTGCGGTCGAGCCCAAGCTCCTTCTCGACGGCGAGATACTGCGCCGCGAAAGCTTCGTTTACTTCGATCAGATCAATGTCATCCAGCTTCAGCCCGGCTTTCTTCAGCGCGATCTTCGTCGCCGGGACCGGTCCTGAGCCCATAATCTTGGGATCGACGCCTGCAATTCCCCAGCTCACAATACGGGCCATGGGCTTCAGATTGCGCTTCGTTGCTTCGTCGAGCGGCATTACCACCACGGCCGCGCCGCCATCCACGATTCCGCTGGCGTTGCCGGCAGTGACGCTGCCGTTCTTGCCAAATGCCGGCTTTAGCTTGGCGAGGCTCTCCATCGTCGTCTCCCGACGCCGAAGGTCGTCTTCGGTGAACATCTCGCCCGTGGGTTCACCCTTGCGATTGCGCAGCGGAACCGGCGTCAACTCTTCCTGAAGACGGCCGGCCTTGTATGCGTCGTCAGCGAGCTTCTGCGAGCGCAGCGCGAACTCGTCCTGCATCTCGCGCGTCACGCCATGCTGCTCGGCATAAAGCTCGGCGGTGTTGGCCATATACATGCCGCAATAGGTATCGAGCAGCGCCACCATGAGGGAGTCCTCGAGCTTGCCCTCGCCAAAACCCACGCCCCAGCGCATGCCGCGAATCACGTGCGGCGCTTGCGACATCGACTCCATGCCACCTGCAAGCGCAATCTTCGATTCGCCGAGCTGAATCATCTGCGCGGCGCTCACCACGGATTGCATGCCCGAGCCGCACAAGCGATTCACGGTCAGCGCGGGCACCTCGATGGGAACGCCAGCCTTGAGCCCAACGTGCCGCGCACCATAGAGTGAGTCTCCCGAGGTCTGTTGCGCGTTGCCCATGACGACGTGGTCAATCTCGCGCGACTCTATGCCGGAGCGTTTCATGGCTTCCATGGCGGCGATGGCGCCCAGGTCCATAGCCGTGAAGTCGCGGAGCTTGCCGCAGTAGCGTCCCATGGGCGTGCGAGCGCCGTTAACGATAGCGATATCCGTAGTGTTCGACATGAATGTATAGAAATTAACGCGAAGCGTTGAGCAAACTCTTCAGTTTATCAGCCGTCGGAGAAGCACGGCAAACTGCGACACCGCGGCCATGCGGCGCGAATGGCGGTGCCGTCGTCTCTCGGGGGCGCTAGCAACGTTGGCGAAGATGCTGCAGGATAATCGCGGAAGGAACTCCGATCGAGTGGTTCCCGCTACGACGCGCAGAGACTCACTTACTGTTGTCTTTCCATTTCAGGGTGAATACCGGCCCTCCTGCCTGCTCCACCCTTATGTGATCCTTACCGACTGAGATTTTGCCTTTTGTCTTTGAATTCAACTTAAAAGCAGCATCAAAGGTCGGCAGATGGTGAGGACCCAAGGCCACCGTCTGCGCGCCAGAATAGGCTGGCGGCGGTGGTTCTGAAGGCGACTGAATGGCTCTGCTTCGGCTGTCGAGGACGGCCCCTAGAATCTTTTCCGAAGCACCCTGGTTCTTCAATTCGATCAGCTCATTAGCGCTGGCGCCGAAATCGGGTCGCGATATCTGGATTTTGCGCACAATGACGCTTTCCGGGATGCCCGCCTTCATCATCCTGACGATATCCGCGTTTGTGAGCGCATTGTCCGCCGGTGATTGCGCTAGGAATTGAACCGGAAGGGCCAGCAAAAAGGCCAATAAGGCAGTCAGTTGAACCAGACGAGCACCTCGCATGTGCGGTGCCTCCCTTACGAAAACTGGCGTGACCGCAAGACATGAGAGCGCCGCTGCGGATTCCGACTTTGCCGTCACACTGAAGGAACGGGTAGGCGGCCGGAACTTGCAAAGTTTATTTTGTGACTTGGTTCTAATGGTTTGCGCCGAAACGGTACTTTACTGTAGTTCCGCCCGCCCACTGCACAGGGATTTGTGCCCGGTGCTTTGCATCTGCATGGAGATCGCCTGCAGCTTGGCGGCGGCGATCTGCATCCTTACATTTTGCGTGGCGATCCGCCGGGCAATGGCTGCGGTCCTGACTTGAATCCTCTGGTCCAGACCATCAAGCCCCTGTAAATCGATGGAAACTGGGGCAACCGTTATCCGCATCTCGCGAGCGGTTCGTTCTTGCATTCTTATTGCGTCGCGCCGCGCGCGTTCAGCCTCGCGCATCGCGGTCTCACGGGCGCACCGGGCCGCGGCCTGACTTTGCTGCACAGCCTGCTCAGCAACGCTGGCTTGCGCTGGCGCCGGCGGCGGATCCACTTTGGCGAACAACTGTACGTTTTCCGCATCAGCTGGGTGCAGATGGGTCTTCAACTCCGCGGCCCAACGCGATAGCGTGGAAGGACACTGACCACGCTGCTGGGAAAGCTGTTGCAACGACTTGAATCCGCTTGAGACCGTCGCGAAGGTCGCGATAATCGTCAGGACGGCTACCAGATACTTGCGCTCCATACTTCCTCCTGCCGTAACTACAGACGGGCCAACCTGCGGATGGTTAGGATTATTTCTGCTCGATGTCTATCCCGGGTTAATACCAATTTAGGTTGAGGAGGCCACTGCAACGGCCACAGCCAATGGATCCATTAAGTTGTTGCAGGCCAGGCGGTTATCATCGACACCAAGTTGGGGCACCGAGTGGGGAGCGACCGCATTCAGGATCGTCTGTCCGAGGCCGCACCACTAGCTGATTGCGCGAGAGACAGCGCACCAGGCTTTGGTCCGATAAAGATGCTGGCGCCGCGAATCCAGCAAAGCCCGTCGGGCGATCGTCGCTTCCTGCATGAGAGCTAATTCGTGCCGCAGATGGATAAGGTTCTCGCGATAACAGCCGAGCGCCTCGCGGACATCGCGATTACTCGCGCTTTGCAGCCGTCCATCGAGCAGAGCGCCCACCGACTCCAGCATTTCCTGGATCTGCAGGAGAGCGAGCAGCTCCTCATCGGAGCCGAGCGTTGCCGCGCTAGCAAACTCGTCGAAGAAGCGTCCGAAACAAGAGTTTGCACGCCTTAACAACTGCAGGCTGGCGCCATCATCTATGCGCTCCATTCGGCTGTTGGCCCTCTATCTTCATGACCACCTTGTGCCGGCCCTCGAGGTGGAACGATAGGGGGTGACACCGGCTGGGGCTCGATTCGCTTTTTCGCTTCCACCCAGCAGTCGCGGACCTCGGACATGAACTGGATCTGCTGCCCTACGAGTTCGGGTGAATTGCGGAGCTGGGATTCCAGAAGCTTTGCCCGAATCAGGTTATAGAACTGCTCGAACTGTTTGGCGACCTGCCCGCCCCGTTCAAAATCGAGGGTGCCTTGCAATTGTTGCAGGATCAGCATCGCGTGGCGGACGGCGTCTGCGCGCTCCTCGACGTCGCTGGCCTGAATCGCGGATACGGCCCGCCGCATGTCTTCGATGGCGGCATCGAACAGAATGACCACCAACTCAATCGGAGTAGCGGAACGCACCGCGTTCTCCCGGTAGGTCAACTTGGCTTCGAGTGTATTTTTCATCGTGATTAACTGCTCTTGCTGCTAGGCAGGCTGGCAAGTTGACTTGAGATTTGCTGCATCAGCATCGGGTACTCCTCCAGTGTGGCATTGACGGCGCTGTACTGCTGTGTCAGTTCCTGCTGGAGCGACGTCATACGTACCTCAAAGTCGCTGATATCGTTGGTCAACGATTGGTTCGTCTGCTGCAGACCGGTTACCGCCAGCGCAATCGGCCCCTGGGTCACATCCGTCAATTGCATCATCTGGTTCCCGAAGAAGGTACCGAACCCCTGCGGCGAGGTTGACTGGAAGAAATTCTGGAAGTCCTTGTAGTCAGTGCTTAGGGCATTGTTAAGGGCCGATGTATTTACCTGCAGTGTGCCATCGTCCTGCATCTCCAGACCAAGCGACTGCAGGTTCACGTATTGGCCGGTCCCAGAGACGGAATAGGAGATGGCGCTGAGCAATTGACTTTGCAGACTGCGCAAGCCGCTGTTGCCCGCCAGCGGTCCCTCCTGGGCGTTGCTGTCGAGGGAAAATTGACTGTTGATGTCGCTAACGACGGTGTTATAGGCGGAGACGAAGCTGTTGATAGTTTGCGTCGCCTGGCTGGTATCGGCGCCAACACTGATGGTTACCTGGGTATTGGGCGCTCCACTCGCCAGGGTTAGGGTCACGCCCGGTAAAGCCGTGGTGACGGTGTTGGTGGAGCTGTCAATCGGTACACCATCCACGTTGAGTTGGGCATCTACTCCGGCGGTACCTTGGGTGAAGTTCAGCACCGAACTGGTAACCGTCAAGTTACCCGCTGCCCCGGAAGCTTTGCTCACTAGGACCAGCCGCGATCCCGTATTGTCGGTCACCACGTTTGCGGTGACTCCATCGTTGGACGAATTGATGTAACTGGCCGCCTGCTGTAGCGTGTTGTCGGCCGCGGGGATGATGATCTTGTCCGCACCCGAGGGGTTGTTCGGGTTGCCGTATGCTACGTCAATTTCCACGCCCCCAAGTTGGGTTGTAGAAGCCACCGGATCCGAGTAGCTTGACGAAATAGTCGCCAGATTGTTTACCGTGACGGTGTGGTTTCCAATCGCCGCGGTGCTATCCGCGGTTGCGGTGACGATGCTGCTCTGGCTCGACGTTGCTGTCCTCGCATCCAGCCCGCCGGTAATATCCTGCAGGCTGTTGGCTGCAGTCGCCAGTGCCTGGAGATCATTGCTGATCACGCCCAGCATGCTGATCTGCTGGCTGATGTCGGACTGCTGTTGCTGCATCTGCGCCTCTGGCTGGCGCTCGATCTGCATTAACGCATCCACGGTGGCCTGGACGTCAATTCCGTTGGTCTTGCCGCTAAATGCATCGTTGATGCTGGAGAGAATGCTGGAGAGATTGAGGCCTGACGTACTCACGATCTAAGCACGGCTCCTTCCCCTGATTACTTTCACCGCGTGCCCGTCGATCCCTGCTTCTCAAATCTGCAGGGAAGAAGGGGAACCCGAAGGTCCCACCTTCTCCCCCGTGCAACCCGTCGTCTTCCAATCGGCCGGTTGCGCGCCGTCAGGAGAAAGACCTGATTACTGGAGCAGCTTGAGCACTGCCTGCTGCATTTGGTTCGCCTGCGCCAGGGCCGAAATACCGGTCTGGTTCAGGATGGAATATTTGGTCAAGTTCGCGACTTCCGTCGGGATATCGGCCGAGGTAATGTCGCTTTGTGCGGAAGTCAGATTCTGGACCTGGTTATTGATAACGTTACCCGCCGCCTGCAGGCGATTGACGCTGGCGCCGATGTTGCCGCGTAGCGCCGATACCTGGCTGATCGCGTTGTTGATATCGGTCAGCGCGATCTGCGCATTGGCTGCCGTCTGCAAGTTGTCATTGGCCAGGCTTATACCGTTCATGTTGTTGCTGGAGAACTGTCCCAACGTGACCCCAATGCTGCTGCTGCCGGTCGACGTAGAGTCACTCAGGAACACGTTCATGGTGCTGGAGTTGGTGGTGTTGTCAAAAGCCCCGCTAGCAGCGCCGCCAATTTGGAACGAGTCCGTAGTGGCGTCCGCTGTGAGTTGGTTGGCCGCGGAGGTGCCGCGGTTCTCGGCATCGGTAACCACCAGCTGCCCCGAAGCGTTCAGCGTAGCCACCAGCCCGGTGCCGGAGCCGTTGATGTCGCTGATCACAGCACCCACCGTGGTGTCAGCCGCGTTGGTGGTGTAAATGGTAGCCCCACCGGTGCTCTTGATGATCAACTGCCCACTCGTTGCCGTGGCCAGACCGGCCGCTGCGGCAGCGTTGTCCCCAACGACTTGGTTGAAGTTGGTGCCGCCACCCGCGAAGATGGCCGAGCCGTTATAGGTGGTATTGCTGCCGATGCGGTCAATTTCCGCCTTGATCGCGGTGAACTCGGCGTCCAGCGCCTGGCGCTGGGAGCCGTCATTGATCGTCCCGTTGGCCGACTCAGTGGCCAGGGTAACCGCCCGGTTCAGCAGGGTGGTGACCTGTGACAATGCGCCGTCGGCCACCTGCAGCTTGTCCGCGCCTTCGGTTGCGTTCAGCGCCGACTGCGTCAGCGCGGTGACGTTGGCCCCCAACCCGTTGGCGATGGCTAGGCCGGCGGCGTCATCGGCGCCGGAGTTGATTCGCGAACCCGTTGACAGACGATACAACGTATTCTGCAGAGCAGAGTTGGTGACGTTCAACTGGTTCTCTGCTGCAAGCGATGGAATGTTATACAGAACGCTAATTGCCATGGGATAACTCCTCTCTCATGGTTCCACCTTGCCCGAGCTCCACTTGAGTTCGTTGCCCGCAGGTGCGCTGCCGGGGGATTAAGACCGGCGGAACCTTCTCACTGTTTCACCCAACCTATCGGCCCGGCCGGCCGCGGCTTTAATGGCAAACTCATATTTCCGGCAACCGCCAGCGCCCGCGCCTGCAAGATTAGCCTGTTCTCATGAACCACAGGCTCGCACGCTCTCGAACCGGGGATCTTGCACTCAAGTCTCCAGTCTGTTCAAGCACCCGGCAATTCTTGCCGATGTGCTGCCTGAGTCGTTCTTCCTAACTGAGGCCTCGGATGATCCAGCTCACCCGCTTGAACAATGCGCGCCTGGCGTTGAACTCCGATCTCATTAAGTATGTTGAGGAGGCGCCCGACACCGTCATTACCTTGCTGAACGGCGAGAAGCTGGTGGTGCGCGAAACCACCGGGCAGGTGATCGAACTCGTCCTTCAGTTCCGCCGTGCCATCGTGAACGGCAACCAGGGTCGCCCCCTCACTGCCAGCCGCGACGAGTCCACCTATCCGCATTGCTTCGCCAGCTCGCCCGTGAAGGCAGTCGAGCCTGACCATGGATAAGAGCAGCTTTGCCGGACTGGCCGTCGGGGTTGGCGGGGTGGTTGCAGGACTGTTGCTGGAAGGCGGCAAGATCTCACAAGTTTTGCAACCTACAGCGGCGATGATCGTCTTCGGCGGCACGCTGGGCGCGGTAATGCTCCAGTTCCCTTTGCCCGTAGTAAGTTTGGCGTTCCGCCGGCTTATTACGGTCTTCTTCGAACCCAAACTGGACCAACAACAAATGGTGCGACAACTGATCGTATTCGCCAATAAGGCCCGCAAGGAAGGTATCGTCTCGCTCGACGCAGACTTGCCGGCTATCCAGGACCCTTTCTTGAGGAAGTCCCTCATGCTGGCGGTTGACGGTACCGAACCTCAAGAGCTGCGCAAGATGATGCAGTTGGAGATCGACAACCAAGCCGAACACGAAGACAACATTCCCAAGGTCTTCGAATCGGCGGGTGGCTTTTCTCCCACCATCGGCATCATCGGCGCGGTGCTGGGACTCATTCAAGTCATGCAGCATTTGGACAACATTGACGAGGTAGGCAAAGGCATCGCGGTGGCTTTCGTAGCCACAGTTTATGGTGTCGGGGCCGCCAACCTGTTCTTTCTGCCCAGCTCCGGGAAGCTGCGCATCCGCATTCGCGAAGAGCAGATCGTCCGCGAGATGACACTGGAAGGAGTTATCTCCATCCTCGAAGGTATGAATCCTCGAATGCTCGAAGCCAAACTCGTGGGCTTCCTGCAGGACCTGCCGCAAGCCCGAACGGCAACTGCCGCGAGAGCGGCGCTATGAAACGTGGCCGTCGCTGGAGCGATCACATCAACCATGACCGGTGGCTGGTTTCGTATGCTGACTTCGTCACCTTGCTCTTCGCGTTCTTTGTGGTGATGTATGCCTCGGCCCAGATGGACCAGCGAAAAGCTGGGCGTCTTTCCGTTGCCATCGAGTCGGCCTTCCAGGAACTTGGCATCTTCCAAACCGACGGCCATAAGCCGGGGAATATACCTCACACCGTCCCCCTGTCGGGAAAACCCACTCCCGGTGGAGATTCACCGGTGAAACAAGACCTCACGGCTATTCGTGGGGAACTCGAGTCGGCCCTCGCCGGCGAGATCAAGCGCAATGAGGTCGCGCTTCATCTGGAGCCCGACGGCCTGGTGATCAGCCTGCGTGAAGCCGGGTTCTTTGACAGTGGGTCGGCCGCCATGAAAGCCCAGGCCGAGGAAGCCTTCCGCCGGGTGGCAAAGATTCTGCAAGAGCACCCTTACGGTGTCCGCATCGAGGGACATACCGACACCGTTCCTATTCACACCTCACAGTTCGCATCCAACTGGGAGCTCTCGACGGCGCGCGCTACTGAACTGGTAAAGGTATTGATTGAGCAGAATGGCATTTCCGCCGAGCGACTATCGGCAGCTGGCTATGCGGAGTTCCACCCGGTTGCCAGCAACGCCACCGGCAAAGGCCGCCAGCTCAACCGGCGCGTGGATGTCGTCATTCTGACGGTTCCCCTCCCTGGCAGACTAGCCACCGAGCCGCAGCCTTCCGCTCCCGGCGAGGCAGGAACCTCCTCGAGCACCGGTTCCGCCGGTGGGACCGGGAAGAAACCGCCGTCAAGCGGGAAGATCAACTAGTTCGGAGGAGTGTTCCATTACTGTCTCCCTCGCCAACGCAGCGGCGACACTCCTCAGCAGCAGATCCACTGTGAATGGCTTTTGAATATAAGTGCTGCGAGGAATCCGTACCGCCTGTTGCAGCACTGCGTTCTCCGCGTAACCGGACATGAACACCGTCGTCAGATGGGGTTGTATCGCCTGTATTCGTCGCGCGAGGTCGAGGCCGTTCATCCCCGGCATTACTACGTCAGACAAAAGCAGGCCGATGCGTCCTCGATGCGCCGCTGCCAGACGCACTGCGTCCCGCGGACCAGCGCATTCCAACACTTCATAGCCGGCATGTTCCAGAACTTGACGTGTAACCTCGCGCACCACGGACTCATCCTCAACCAGCAGAATGACCGGCTTGCGCGCCGGCACGGATTCGAGCGAAGGGATCGGCGTTACGGAAGATGTGCCCATAATTTCACCGCACTGGCCTTCTGTTGTTACCCGCTGCGGCAGGCGAACAACGCTCTGCTAAATGCAGTCTTGGTGCCAGTTGCGGCGAAGTAGTTACGCGTGAAGTAAGTTTCTGTGCGGCACGGAGATACGAAGGAAAGACGAAAGTTGGGCGGCGGGGACGGAGGCGTCCGTTTGGGGAACTTTCCCGTTTTGAAGTTCAGATTCGGGAAGCAGGCCCGATCCTCAGACCAAACTTATGCAAGCTGGTTGCGGCTGGAGTTGGGCTCGCGTCCTGGCGGTTTAGGCGAGACCAGGAACGACGAACGAGCGGAGATGTCCATCGGTGTCGGGGGAGTGTCATGCAACAAAAAACCATTGACGATGCGATTGAAATGGTCCGGCACCTCCTCGTAGGGCAGGTGGCCAACTCCACGCAACAGAACCAGGGCAGAGTTTTTCAAGGCCCGCTCCAGTTGGTGGATCGAAGAGGGAAACACGGCAGTGTCGCGTGAGCCCCAAAGCAACAACGTGGGAAGATCGGCAATCGCCGGCAACGATCGTTCTATAAGCGCGAGGTCATCGTGCCAGGACCTTACAATGCTCAGTAGGTGCTCAAAGCTGCCCGGCAGGTCGAGCCCGGCTTTGTAGCCCTCGACGCTTCCGGCGGAGATGCGCTTAGGGTCGCCATAGAGAGCCTTGAAATACCGGCCCAGCACGAGGTGCATCTTAGGCATGACGCGCAACACACAGACACCGCCGATGGTAGTGGCCAGCATGCGCGTCATCCAGCGTCCGTTGCTCGACCATGGATTGATCGGCGAAACCAGCACCATCTTGCGAATGCGATGCAACATCTTCTGCTTCGCCAACAGGGCGCCCAGGACGATGAGCAGTCCGCCGCCGCGCGACGAACCCATGAGGTCAGCCTCTTCGATCCCGAGATGGTCCATGAAGCGCAAGACGCCCTCGGCATCGCCGACAAGAGCGGTTTCCTCCTCATACGTGCGTTGCGAGAAACCGCAGCCCGGCAAGTCCATGGCATACACCGTGAAGTGGCGCGACAGCGGCTGGACGTTGAACCGCCAGGAGAAGGAATAGCCCATGAACCCGTGAACCATCACCAGCGGTGGACCAGAGCCCGCCTGCCAATACTTCCAGGTGACACCGTCGAGCGTAACGCTATGTTCCTTTGCTCCCTGGATCCGCGCCAGTTCAGCGACCACCTCGGTCTGCTCGGCTGTCGTTAGTTCTTGTACCTTGTGCAACCAATTGCTCCGTCAAAGAAATCATGAAAGTTGATATCGCCTCTGTCGCTCTTAATGTTGAGCTAACCGGCTTCCCCATTCTTGTTCGGGCTAATCTTTAATTCTAGACTGTCTTTCCTTTCTAGCGTAGTGATGTTGGTTCAGTCTTGACCTGATGGGCAGCAGCGCTGCCCCGCTCCAGTGGTTCGGCTGCGAAGTTCCGCACGACCCCGCGATACAACAGGATGGCGCAAATTCCCGATCCGAACAACAGCAGCGAGCCCGTAACCGGCTCATGCAGCAGCAGATTGCCGGCTCCAAACAGGCACATATAGATCATCGCGCAGCCGATAGCCCACGCACCCAGGTTGGCTTCGAGGTCACGATGTGGCGACAACTCTGGTGTCTGCGCCGCGACACGCTGCCACCCGCGTACGTCCGGCCGGACATGCCGATAAAAGCGCAGCAGAACATCGTCCGGCTCGGGCTGGGTCAGCAGGGTCACCACAAGCCAAGCGATGGTCGTCACGATAGTCGTGGCCAACGCACCTTTCGCAAATACCAGCGAGCTATTGCCGGCGAATGGTTGCCAGCGATTCAGCGCCACAGTTACCAGCAGCGAACAGGCCATCGCCGAGATCTCGCTCCAGGCATTGATGCGCCACCAATACCATCGCAGGATGTAAACCGCGCCTGTGCCCGCGCCAATCTGCAACACCACCTGCCATCCCGAGGCGATGGAGCTCAACTCGACCGACACCCACGCCGAAGCGATGACCAGCAGCACGGTGCACAAGCGCGAAACCAGCACATAATGCCTTTCCGAGGCGGTCTTGCGGAGGAACCGGCGATAGAAATCGGAGACCAGGTACGATGCGCCCCAGTTCAGTTGAGTTGCGATGGTGGACATGAAGGCCGCCAGAAATCCCGCGATGGCGATGCCGCGATACTGGTGCGGCAGGTGCTGGTTGAGCACCATCATGTAACCGGCCTCGGGATGCTGCAGGCCGGGATACAGCACGATAACCGCGAGCCCCGTAATGATCCACGGCCACGGCCGGATGGCGTAGTGCGCGATGTTGAACCAGAGCACGGAGAGCAGGCCCTGCTTTTCATCGCGCGCGCTGAAGATGCGTTGCGCGATGTAGCCGCCTCCGCCCGGCTCCGCCCCCGGATACCAGAACGCCCACCATTGCAGCGCGATAAACACCAGGAAGCTGGCGACCGGAACCATCCACAGCGGCTCGGCGGTCAGGCCACGTGAGAAGTCGGGCAGAAAGCCGAGTGGATTGGCTGCGTTCGGGCCTGCACGGGCCTGTATCTTTTGTAAGCCCGCCAGCATGGCGCTGGTGCCGCCGCAGGCGACGACCGCGAAGTAAGCCACCGCGATCACGATCGACATTTTCAGGACAAACTGGAAGAGGTCGGTCCATAGCACGCCCCACAGCCCACCGAGCGCAACATAGAGCCCAGTAAAGGGAATGAGGAAGAAGACGCAGATCGCCAGCGCAGCGCCGTCGTTGCCGCTCCACACCGACCCAAAATGCGCACTCATGAAGTTGCTGATGTGGGTCAGCATCGGCGTGCCAGCCAGCGTAGTGGCGACGATGCTGGTCATTGCCTTCGTCACCCAGCCTAGGATGAAGCAGTTCATCAGCAGACCGAGATAGATGGCGCGAAAGCCGCGCAGGAATGCAGCCGGCTTGCCGGAATAGCGAACCTCGGCGAACTGTACGTCGGTGAGCAAACCACATCGTCGCCAGAGCCGCGCGAAGAGAAAGACCGTCATCATGCCCGACGGCAGCAGGCACCACCACAGCCAATTGCCGGAAATTCCCTGCGAGTACACCAAGCCAGTGACGACCAGCGGCGTGTCGGCGGCAAACGTCGTCGCCACCATCGAAGTCCCGGCCAGCCACCAGTTCACATTGCGGCCAGAGACGAAGTAGTCATCCACGCTGCGGCTGGAGCGCCGCCGAAACCACAGCCCCATGGCCAGCGTGATGGCGAGATAGCCAACGATAGCGGCCCAGTCGAAGAGAGTGAAGGGCATGAGAGTCCGTTTATTATGCGGCATCGACCCGACGCTGGGTTAGCTAACGTTAACTTGGACGATCCAACACGAATGCGACGCGAACCATAAAGCGGCAGTCAAGCGTTAGTCTCGGACTTGGAGGCACTTATAAAGGCGACTGCAACCGCGACAGCAGTTGCGAGGTAGTAGGCCATGAAGAGTGCGGCGATGGTCCCGGGTCCGAGAAAAGCAGGCTTGTTCACCGTTAGGCGAGTGAGAATCAACTGCGGCCCGGCAGCAGCTAGTTGCTGAAGCCTTGCCGGAATTACCACGTCGCTGCCAGGTAGGTGCGCAATTAATCCCGTGTAATAGGGTGCCAGCAGAGCGTGGACGCCATACAGGTCAATTGCAGCGAAGGCCGCCGTCAATGCCGGCAAGACCGCGTTGCGCCAGCGCTTGGGCACGATGGCAAACAATCCGCACGTTACCAGCAACAATTCGGGGACAACCACCGCGTACATATACCACCCGCAGGAGGCTGACACGCCCGTGGCCACGAAGCCTACGAACACGTGGTAGAGCAATCCAAGCCAGAACAGGACATAGAGGACGAGTGCGACAATCTGCTGGCGGGAATGGAAGCGGTCCTGAATAAGAAATTTCGTGAGACCATAGGCCGCCGCCGCCATGCCGAGTGCAAACAGAATATAAACCGGCTTTGGCAGCTTCAAGAAGCTCCAACCTCCAAACCACACATGCGAGACCAGTACGGAAGTGACACCGCCGGCCCAATTCACATGTCCAACGGTAGTGATTAGCTGCGCCAGGCTGAAATGTGCCGCCGCAGCCTCGGTCTGTTCTCCGGACCATGCGCCATTCAGCATGCGATTGCGCCAGTACCAGCCGAAGCTGACCAGTAGAGCAAGGCCTAGGCCAAGCCCGCCGCGCAAGAGCACGCGTTTACGTTCAGCCGGCGCTCGCCAGGCTGCGTAGGCGATCAGCAGCACCAGAGCAGGCAGGGCAACTAAGAAGTAAGCCTTGACCAGCAGCCCCAAACCCAGTACCGCGCCAGCGGCGACCAACAATCTTGAACCGCCCGGTTCTACCGCCGACAAAAGCAGCAGTGTCAGCAGCGTGTACAGCGGGATCGCCAGACAGTCGTTCCCCGCCCGGCTGATGTCGATCATAAGCTCGGGCATGCAGGCGATTAGCGCAATGAGCCCGAGTCCGATCGCCTCGCTGGCGAAGAATTTTCGTGCCGCCAGGTTAGCGATGGGGATACACAGCGACGCCAGCAATACGCTCAAGATTCGAATCAGCAGCACTTGCGCCGGTAAGGACCATTGCGAGGCAAGTCGCAGCGGGACAGCCATGATCCAGTAGTAGAGGGGCGCTTGCTGGGCCTCATACATGGCCGGAGCCGTGCCACTCTCAGAGCTCCAAGCCGGCGGAAACGCGCGCAGTTGTTCCTGTAAAGCGTGGCGGTTCGCCTCGGGTAACTGCCAATACGAGTCCTGCGTGTAAACGGGAGGAGCCAGGGCGTGAAGCCGCTGTTCCCAGGAGAGCGGGAGCACGTGCAGGGACACCTGGACGTCGCGCGAAACCGGGTCGGAGCGGACCGGTAAGCTCCGGTGGGCAACCACGTATTGCACGAAGGCAAAGTGGTAGGGCTCATCGTAGCCTTCCCATACCGGCAGCAGCGCGGAGTAGAAGCATCCCCGGGCAAGAAAGCAAAGCCATACCACCGCGACCAGCCAATTGTTGCGCCGCAAGCAAATGTCTCCGAGACGGCTAGTATAACCAGCGTCGCCGTCAACTTACGTAGGATTTTCTGTTGAAAGGAATGGGAAGCTGGTTACAGCTTTTGCACTCTTTGCACGTCGCGCACTCCAGGAATTTTGCGCACGCCGCTGAGAATGCGCTCCAGGTGTTTCATGTCCGCAATGTCGGCAACGATGTCCACCGTGGCGTGGTCTTCGGCGGTGGCGGCTTCGGCGTTGCGGATGTTGGTCTTAGCGTCGCTGATAACGGTGGCGATCTCCTTCAACATGCCAGGACGGTTATCGCACAGAACACTCAGCTTCACCGGATAGCCTGGGGTAGTCGGCGCTGCAGAATCCTTTCCCCACTCCACAGCAATGCGCCGTTCGGGTTCGAACATCAGGTTCAGCACGTTGGTGCACGACTTGGAGTGCACCGCGACACCCTTGCCACGAGTCACGTAGCCTACGATCTCTTCGCCGCGAATGGGATTGCAACAGTGCGCGCGATAGACCAGCAGGTCATCGTGACCGGTAACTTTGATCGCCGACGTCTCGCCGCCAAAGACGCGGCGCACAACGCTGGTCAGCCCGGTCGCCGGGTTGACATCGCCATCGCCGTTGGTGGGCACCTGTGCGCCCAAGTGCGCTGCTTCTTCCGGCAACACTTTCGCCAGAATGCTGCGCGCCGAGAATTTTCCGTAGCCCAAAGCGGCGAGCAGGTCATCCGGCTTCGCCAGCCCATTTTCGCTGGCCACTCGCGTCAGTTCAGCCTCGCGGATGTTCTTCAGCGCGATGTGATACTTGCGCGCCTCCTTTTCGATCAGCTTGCGGCCGATTTCGATGGCGCGCTCGCGCTGATGCACATTCATCCAGTGCTTGATCTTCTGGCGCGCGCGCGAGGACTTTGCCAGTTGCAACCAGTCGCGGCTGGGAGTGTGCCCGGGCTGGGTCAGTATCTCGACGATGTCGCCGGAGCGCAGCTGGTAGCGCAAGGGAACAATCCGCCCGTTGACCTTGGCGCCCACGCAGGTGTTGCCGACTTCGGTGTGGACGGTGTAAGCGAAGTCAATCGGCGTGGCATCGCGCGGCAGCACGACAATCTTGCCCTTGGGCGTGAAGGTGTAAACCTCTTCCGGGTAGAGATCGATTTTCAGCGTGGCCAGGAACTCATCGGAGCTCTTCATGTCGGTCTGCCACTCGACCACCTGACGCAGCCATGCCAGCCGCTGTTCGTCGCGCGCTGAAACCGGGCCGTCCTTATATTTCCAGTGCGCGGCGATACCTTCCTCCGCCATCTTGTGCATCTCTTCGGTACGGATCTGCACCTCGAAGGCGTGACCTTTTTCGGAGATGACCGTGGTGTGCAGCGACTTGTAGAAGTTATTGCGCGGGATGGCGATGAAGTCTTTGATCCGCCCCGGCACCGGCCGCCACTGGTTGTGGATGATTCCCAGCACGGCGTAGCAATCTGATTCCGACTTCGTAATGATGCGGAGCGCCAGCATGTCATAGATCTGGTCCACCGAGATGCGCTGCCGCTGCAGCTTCTGCCAGATGCTGTAAATACGCTTGATGCGGGCTTCCACTCGCGCCTGGATTTTGTTCTCGTGCAGTTTCTGCTGGATGGTCTTCTGCACCGCAGAGAGGAATGCTTCGCCCTCCTTGCGGCGCGACTCGATGGCTTCCTTTACCTGGTTATAGGAAATCGGATCGACATATTGAAACGCCAGGTCTTCCAACTCGCCGCGAATCTTGCCCATGCCCAGCCGGTGTGCGATGGGGGCGTAGATGTCCAGGGTTTCGCGCGCAATCTTCTGTTGACGCTCCTCCGAGAGATACTGCAGCGTGCGCATATTGTGCAGCCGGTCAGCCAGCTTGATGAGCACCACGCGGATGTCATCCATCATGGCCAGCACCATCTTGCGGACATTCTCGGCCTGCGCCTCTTCGGAAGAAGCGAAGTCAATCTTGCTGATCTTGGTGACGCCCTCGACGATATGGGCCACCTGCTCGCCAAACTCCGCTTTGATTTCGTCCACCGTTACGGTGGTGTCTTCGACTGCATCGTGCAGCAGTCCGGCAGCGATGGCGGTGGCATCCAGCCGCATCTCCGCCAGTACGATGGCCACTTCAAGCGGATGCACCAGATAAGGTTCGCCCGACTGGCGAACCTGTCCTTTGTGGTGCTGTTCGGAGAACTCGTAGGCTTTCTTGACGAGGGTCTGGTCTTCCTCGGGCCGGTAGGCGCGCACTTTGCGCAGGAGATCGCGAAAGCGGGTCACGGAGAGAACGTTGGTCGCGATCTGTTGGCGCAGAGTCGCCATATCCGATTATACGACGGTACGGCGCTGCTCTCCGTTGCGCGCAAGTTCGTAGTGCCCTAAAGTGCAAGTTTAGGACACTACCCAAGTTCGCGACTGCGTGAGATATCCTAAATGCCACTCACTGTGTCGGCGTGAACTCATGCGTGTACTCATCAGCGGCGCGTCAGGATTGATTGGAAGCGCAGTGACTCGCGCGTTATCAGCGGCAGGGGACACGCCGGTTGCGCTGGTTCGCCGCGCTCCGCGTGAGGGCGAGGTGCAATGGAATCCCGTCCAACCGGTTGATCCGGACAAGCTCGCAAATTGCGATGCGGTGGTGCATCTTGCCGGCAAGAACATCGCAGGATATTGGACGCAGAGATTCAAGCAGGAAGTTCGCGACAGCCGGGTGCAGGGTACTCGCACGCTGGCGACTGCGGCCGCCGAATCGTTTCGCAGGAACGGTCAGCCGGGCGTGTTCGTTTCAGCGTCGGCGATCGGCTACTACGGCGATCGCAGTGACGAGCTGCTGACCGAGGACAGCCCTCCCGGCCAAGGATACCTGGCCGACGTGAGCCAGGAGTGGGAGGCCGCAACAAATCGGGCGCGCGAAGCAGGTCTGCGCGTAGTGAATCTGCGCATCGGCGTGGTGCTGGCGCGCGGCGGCGGAGCGCTGCCGACCATGCTGTTGCCTTTCTCGCTTGGACTCGGCGGACGCACCGGCAGCGGGAAACAGTACTGGAGCTGGGTCTCACTCGACGATGTTGCGGGAATTATTCTATTCGCCTTGCACAATGACAAATTGCAGGGGCCGGTGAATGTTGTCAGCCCCGAACCCGTACGCAACGCGGAGTTCGTTCGCGCGTTGGGCGCGCAGCTACACCGGCCGACCCTCTTTCCGCTGCCGGGTTTCATCGTGCACGCGCTGTTGGGAGAAATGGGTGATGCGGCACTGCTGGGATCGGCGCGCGTCGAGCCGGCCAAGCTGAAGGCCGCCGGATATCAATTCCTCCATGAGAAATTGAAGGACGCCTTGCAGGCAGCGCTGGGTTGAACCGATTCACTGCTTCTTTTTCTTCTTTCCTTCCTGCCCCGGCAGCACCGTGCAAACCCCCGGATTGACCCACTTCTGCTGGTCTAGTTGGTTGATGGTCACCACCGAAACCGGTGGGCCAACCCATTCCGGGTGGGCCGCAATCTCCAACTCGACAAACTTGCGCGCTGCGGCAACCTTGTCCATGTTCTGCCAATTCGGGTGCGCCTTGATGTACGCCGCGATCTGTCCATTGGCGCCGCCGAAAAAGCCCTCGCCGTTATTCGCCTCCGTGACGTCCAGCGACACCGGAGTAATGCCACCTCCCGCATCCAGCCGGTAACCCCTGGCGAAAATTGACGAGCTGCCCGCTTCCGGGCCGGAAAAAACCACAACCACCAGCTCGCCTCCGTTGCTGGTGGTCAATTCGCGGTAGAACTGCGGTTCGTTTTGCTGGAGGTACTGCGCCACGCTCATCACCGGATCTTTGGCGATGTCGAGAAACCTGTCAGCCTTGTGCTGCAAATCTCCCGGCAGAGCGCATGCCTGCTCCGCCATCTCCTGCAAGTTGAAGACCGGATATTCCTTGTAAAACAGGCCGGCCATGGCAAATGTGCAACCCGGCTTTGCGATGATTTTGCATGTCTGCGTGCTGGTTTGGGACAGCTTAAAAACCAGCAGGCTGTCGGCGGCGACGACCGCCCGATGATGACGGCGGTCCAGCAAAGCGACGACGGTAGTGGCCGGCGCGGGTAGCGAGAAGAGCAGTACGGCAACGGCACACAAAAAGCCGGTGACGCTAATGCTGAGGTGGCGATGCGCTTTCATGCAGCAAAATCCTCAATAGGTTCCACACCATGAATGCGGAATGCGTGACATCCTAGCAGAGTTGTATCGCTGGACAGTCTCTGAAGACGAGTGCCGTCCAAACCCTGCTTGTGCCGAACTGCTCTTAAACTGTGACGATTCTTTCGTGGTTCGTTCGTCTGTTCAGCCACAGGGCGCTACAATCCGAAGTTGCTGTCTTGCCTTCTATTCTCGAGGTGATCATGGTCCGTTGGTTATTCGTGTCCTGCTGTTTGCTATTTCTTTTTCTTCCATCCATTGCGCAATCAAGAAACAATGGTCTAGTCCAACCTACGTCGCCGGGCAGCGAGCCCGCGGCTGGAGAACTTCCCAAGCTCGAGAAGTTCGACCCTTCGATCGTGGACAAGACCAAAAACGCCTGCGTCGATTTCTTCCAGTACACGTGCTCGAAGTGGGTTGCAGCCCATCCCATTTCGCCGGACATGGCTGTAACCAGCACCGGCCGGCCCGTATCTCTCTACAACCAGACCATCCTGCGCAATGCTCTCGACGCGGCTGCCGCCAACAAACAAGCAACCGGCAGCCAACGCCAGATTGGCGACTATTACCAAAGCTGCATGGACGAAACCACCCGCGACGCCAAGGGAAAAGCCTGGTTGCAGCCGCACCTGAATGTCATCGCTTCCCTGAAATCGAGCAAGGATCTGCCCCGGGTCGTGGCCTATCTCCACCAGAATTTTCCCTCTGCTTGGCTGATGTGGAACGACGACGATAACTATGCCGCGGCGCCGATGTTCGGCTTCGGCCCAGCGCAGGACCTGGCGGATTCTTCCAGGACGGTCGCGGGGATTGATCAGGGCGGCATGGCGCTGCCCTCCCTCAACTATTATCTTGACAATTCCGACCGCTTCAAAGACCTGCGGGCTAAGTATGTGCAGCATATCCAGAAAATGTTTGAACTGGCTGGCGATTCCAGCCAGAAAGCCGCCGCCGAAGCCAGTGCTGTAATGGAGATCGAGACCGCGCTGGCCAGGGCTTCCATGGACAACGTCACCCGGCGCGATCCGAAGGCCATCTACAACAAACGCTCTTTGCAACAGATCAAAGCTGCCGTGCCTGATTTTGGCTGGGATGAATATCTGCAACTCATGGGAGCACCGGAGGTGCCGTTCTACATCGTGAGCGCACCGGGCTTTCTGGACGGTCTGGAGCAACAGATCAAGACCAGCTCGCCGCAGGACTGGCAAGCCTATCTGCGTTGGTGGGCCATTCACCGTAGTGCTTCTTACATGGGACATGACTTCGAGCAGGCGAACTTTGATTATTACGCCACCACTCTTTTAGGCACGCCGCAAATGCTTCCCTCGTGGCGGCGCTGTGTTGCCTCAACCGACCGCTACCTGGGCGAGGCGCTTGGTCAGGCGTACGTCAACAGAGCCTTTCCGCCGGCAAACAAGCAGCGCGCCAATGAACTGGTGGCCCAGATTCGCGGTTCTCTGGTGGACGAGATTCAGCAGTTGGACTGGATGAGTGAGCCGACCAAGAAACAGGCGTTAGTGAAACAGAGCGCCACCTTGCAGAAGATTGGTTATCCCGACCACTGGCGCGATTACAGCTCCGTGAACATTGTTCCTGACAACTACCTGGCCAACCTTAATGCCGCCAATGCTTTCGAGATGCACCGCCAGATCGCCAAGATCGGAAAACCGGTGGACCGCAATGAGTGGACCATGACTCCGCCCACACTCGACGCCTATGAAGATCCCCAGATGAACACCATTAATTTTCCGGCTGGAATCATGCAGCTCCCGATGTTCGGGGACCAGGATGACGCCTCGAACTTCGGGGCCATTGGCATGGTGATGGGACATGAGACCATTCATGGCTTCGACGACCAGGGCCGCAAGTTTGACGCCAAGGGCGATCTGCGAGATTGGTGGACTCCCGAGGACGCCAAGCGTTACGACGAGAAGGACAAGTGCATCGTTGACCAGTATTCGCAGGAAATTCCCGAGTACGGTGTGAAACAGAACGGCAATCTCACTGCCGGTGAAGATACGGCGGACAATGGGGGCATCCATCTGGCCATGCTCGCATTGGAGAAGCAATACAAAGCGCAAGGCAAATCGATGGACACGCCCGAGGCCGATGGGCTGACCGCCCGGCAACGGTTCTTCCTCGCTTACGCCTTCAGTTGGTGCTCCGAGGTTCGTCCCGAAGCAGCGAGCGCCCTGGTTCTGAGCAATCCCCACTCCCTGCCGCACTTCCGCGTGAATCGTCCTCTCTCCAACATGCCCGAGTTCCAACAGGCATTCGGTTGCAAGGAAGGCCAGCCGATGGTCCACAATCCGCAGTGCCGGGTGTGGTGAGGCCAGAGGCAGGCGGGAATGACATTTTTGTTTCCGGGTCGAGAGATGCCAGCTATTATGATGTCTCGTTGAAACCACATGTTCCTGGTTGAGAACGGAGACGCTTGCTATGAGCAACTCGCCTGCGGTACCCAAGTATGAGACGCCATCCCGGGACTCCGATCCGACCTGGAACCGGCTGGAAGATCAGCTCGAGTGGTATGACCGCAAGAGCCGGCACTCCCAGCGCGCCTACAAGTGGATCAAGATCGTTGAGATTGTCGCCGCCGCTGCCATTCCGTTTCTCTCTGCACTGAACATTTCCTCGGCAAGCGCAGCCTGTTTCGGTCACTCTTTGAGTTGGATCATCGGCGGCCTTGGCGTGCTCATCACCATTCTCGAGGGGCTGCTGCACCTGAACCAGTATCAGCAGAACTGGATCTCCTATCGCTCAACATGTGAAGGCTTGAAGCACGAGAAGTACACCTACGTTGCCAAGGCCCCTCCATACCAGAATGAAGCTGATCGCCATGCCTTGCTGGCCGAGCGCATCGAGTCACTGGTGTCGCAGGAGCACGCCAAGTGGGCCTCAGTCCAACAGCAGGAGTACACCGTCAAGAGCGGAGAGGGCAAAGGCAAGCCGTCGACCGACTGAGGGGGACGGTACTCTTAGGCTAGGCTTGGGGATGCCTAGGTCATCTCTAACCATATGGTATGACTAAGGTTATTGTGATGCGTTCAGAAGTTCAGCGCCGGACCAAAACCAAGGTGGTAACACGCAAACCACTATCCGGCCATAGCGTATAATGGCCATTGCGAGGCCGGAAACGGCTCTAGAATCGATTTAAATGCCTCGGGTGGTACTTTGGGTCATCCAATCCGTAAAACTCGCTCTACGGGCCTAGGAACGCAGATACGCGCGTTTTCCCAAAATGAAACTCAGCACCGCCCAACGCGGTGGCACGCCGGTCACCGATATACCAAGGCGCCAACGATTGCGCCGCCCACCACCAGCAATGCCGGATTAGCCTTACGCCACAGCAATATCAATAGCACGGCAAGGGCAACTCCTCCCGTCGTCCAGCCAGTGACGGCGCCCCTGGCCATGCTTAGGGTGCCAGCTAGCAGCAATCCGATGGAGACAGGGGCGAGTCCCTTCTGAATCGACTCGCGCCAAGGCCATTTTTCGAGCTTGGTCCAGAGACGCCCCACAATTAAGGCAAGCAACGCCGTCGGTCCAAAGAAGGCAACAAGTACAACGATAGCTCCCAGAAGTCCGCCGGCCCATTGGCCAATGGCGACGATCATCATCATGTTCGGCCCAGGAGCCATCTGCCCCACGCTGTACAAGTGGATGAGCTGCTTGAAGGTGAGCCACCCGTGCACATTGACAGTGAGTTTCTCGAGCTCAGGGAAGGCAGCCATACCGCCGCCCACGGTCAGCAACGATAGGTAGGCGAAAACCCGGATAAGCGCTGGAATCTGGTTCATTGGGTCACACTCACAGGCGTAACTCTTCGTGGGTGGTACCACAATATCGCCAATATCCCGACGATGATCAACGTGCGGGGCACAGATTGATGTAACCGGTTGACGGCCAGTACCGTAACCAGCACAAAGACGAGATCATAGCGGTGAGAGAGCGACTTCTGTCCCAGTTGGATGACCGTGGCCAGAAGCAGACCTGCGGCCGCCGCTGCCACGCCCTTCAACATGGACGTTACGATGTTGTGGTCCCCGTGGCTCCGGTAATGGATGCCAACAATGAACATCAACGTTGCCCCGGGAAGGCAGACACCGACAATGGCAACAAGCGCTCCCAGCCAGCCCTTCAAGCGATCGCCCAGAAGAATGGCAACGTTGGTCGCGTTCAGTCCGGGCAAGGTCTGGCTGATTGAAAGGAGCTGGACAAATTCCTTGTCGTCAACCCAGTGTTTCTTGGTGACCAGGTTATTGCGAAGGTAGGGAACTACCCCGCCGAAGCTAGTGGCGCCGATGATCAGGAACTCGATGAAGATGTCGAGCAGCGTTACGTTTTCGCGGCCGGCGCGAACCAGAGCCAACTCGTCCTGTACGGAACCGACGGCTGCCTCACTCATGGCTTTGGGGCTCGTTCCCCTTCAGGCGGTACACCATACCCGTCTTGGTTACGCCCAGCGCGAGCCAGTCCTGCACTTCCATCTGCAGGTTGATGTAAAACTGTGCCGCCAGCTTTTTCTGCTTGTCGGCGACGTCTTCCCGGCGACTGAATTGCACCTGGAAGGCGAACTCTCCCACCAGCGACTTGTGCTCACCGCGGGTGCGCCATAGGCCGATGTCGCATTTGCCGACCATGCCCTTGCCGAAATCCAATTGGCCCAGCGGGAGCAGAACCTCCTCGACGATGCCTTCATTCACCAGGCTGATCTCTTCGTCGTCGGACTTCTTAAGCGCTGCGAGCGCGGGAAATACTCTCACCAGCGTTTTCATCGACCTCCTGTCGGCGTCGTGCATCTGGCTGAGTCCGAACTGGCAATTGTGCGAGTAGAGAATACGGTAGCCGCCCACCTGGTCCTTCAGCGGCAGCGCCTCGGCCTTAAACTTGATGCGGTACTTGCCGTCGATGTGGGCACGCACGTCCATTGCAGCAGCTTTCTGTTCCTCGGGGTGACGGTACTTGAAAACGATTTCGGGATCGCCCACGGGGAAGCCATCGACGTAGGAGACGCGGCGCCGCAGAATAAATGCATTGTTGTACAGGCGGAAGTCGGGGGTGTCACCGAAAAGGATCTCACGGATCTGCGGCCGGCGGCCTGTTTCGGCGTCGGAGATGAAGCCGACACCGCTTCTTTTGGCTATCTTCTGCACCAGCTTGCCGAAATCGCGGAAGCTCTCCACCGAGGTAAAGCGGTCAGGCTTCAGAATGAGCTTGGCTTCGAGGTAGGTGATGTTGTCCAGCGGGACCCCGTCGGCATAGGTTCCCTCTCCCGTGATCGCCAACGGAACGGGCAGTTGGCCCTTGCTTTTCTTTGCATGCTTTTCTTCGTTTTTCTTATCTTTATCTTTTGCCACTAGATCACCTCCCTGATCGCGTTAACTGGGGCAAAACCCGAGCGCTAGTTTACCTGAGATGCCAAACTACTATAAGGCAAAATCGCCATTATTCGTACAACTTGCGTGCACACGGTGGTGGTATAGCGGACGAGAATTGCGAGATCGCTGAACTGAGAGTGCCCCGTTCAAGCGCGTCTTGGGTTCGACAATGCCTTAGCAGCCTCGATTGCTTGCGGACCCGCGAAATATCTATGCTGAAAGTGAAGTGCCAGATTCACGAGCGCGAGCATGACCGGTACTTCCACCAGGGGACCAATGACGGCGGCGAATGCGGCCCCTGAGTTAATACCAAACACGGACACCGCCACCGCAATGGCCAGTTCGAAGTTGTTTGATGCCGCGGTAAATGACAGGGTCGCGGTTTTCGAGTAGTCGGCGCCGAGCTTTTGCCCCAGGTAGAAGGAAATCAGGAACATCGCCACGAAGTAAATCAGCAGGGGAACGGCAATCCGCAGCACGTCCAAGGGCAGACGCACAATGTACTCGCCCTTGAGCGAGAACATGATGACGATCGTAAACAACAGCGCGATCAGGGTTAGTGGGCTGACACGCGGCACAAAATTGTGGTCGTACCACTCGCGCCCATTTGCTCGGACTAACGCGGTGCGAGTCAGGAAACCCGCCAGAAACGGGATGCCGAGGTAGATAAAAACACTCTTAGCGATCTCGGCTATGGATACATTCACGACCGTGCTGGGCAAGCCGAGTTTGGCCGGCAACACGGTTATGAAAACCCATGCATACACCGAGTACAGAAATACTTGAAACAGCGAATTGAATGCCACCAAGCCGGCGGCGTAATCGGTGTCGCCCCGCGCCAGCTCGTTCCACACAATGACCATGGCGATACACCGGGCGAGCCCGATCAGGATCAACCCAGCCATGTATTCGGGATACCCGCGCAGGAAGACGATGGCGAGAACAAACATGAGAATCGGCCCGACGAACCAGTTCTGCACCAGAGAGAGCCCCAGCACCCGCTTGTTGCGAAAAACTTCCGGCAATTCTTCGTAACGCACTTTGGTGAAGGGCGGATACATCATCACGATCAAGCCAACCGCAATCGGTATGGAAGTTGTGCCGATACTAAATCGGTTGAGAAAAGGCACCACTCCGGGGACAAGCCATCCCGACAACACGCCCAGCGCCATCGCGCCGAAAATCCATGCGGTGAGATAACGGTCTAGAAAACTGAGACGGCTGGTTGTGCTCATCAGAAACCTTTCCGCCCGGCGATTCGTGTCGGTTTGTCCCTCGTACAAAAGCGTGGAAATCTACTTTTAATTAGTTCAACGGCTTTTGGGACGGTTCGCCCCAGGTCGAGTGAATTCTCGGCTGATGGCTGGCCCAGACCGTCCAAAGCAGCGTCGCGACTGCGAGTACCGCGATCAAGACCCAGGACAAGATATTCACCGCCCGAACCCGGGTACTGGAATGTCTGAGCATCTCAGTAGATCCCCTTTTCATATGCTCATGTGCCGGGCTCCGCGCGTCGTGTTTTCGCTTTCCTCATGATGCCGTGCCGGGACACGATGCCGCGATCCGTCGCTGGAGGCTAGTCCTCATTCACGTCCGATCTTGTCGATGTGCTTCTGAATCGACAGCCTATCGAGGCTGGCGAGCGGTAAGCAAAGAAAGAGGCCAACCCTGCGGTCGAGGGCCATGAACGCTTCGCGATAGGCACGCTCAATTTCGTCCGCCGTTCCTTCGACCGCGGCGGGATCGGCGACGCCCCAGTGTGCCGTCATCGGCTGCCCGGGCCAAAGTGGACAAACCTCTTTCGCGGCATTGTCGCAGACGGTGAAGACAAAGTTCATCTGCGGCGCGCCGGGCTGGGCGAACTCGTCCCAACTCTTGCTGCGCAATCCATGAGTAGGCAGGTGAGCACGCTCGATTTCTCGCAGTGCCTCAGGCCGGACCGCTCCCGCGGGATGGCTGCCTGCGCTGTAGGCGGTGAAAGCGGGACGGCCCTTGAAGTTCAGGATCGCTTCCGCCATGATGGAGCGGGCCGAGTTCCCCGTGCATAGGAACAAAACGTTATAGCGTCCTTGCATTGTCTTACCCTTTCGCGGTTCCCACCTGCGGCTTCTTCGCCCGGATAAACGCGCTCATGAACTTGCCATCCACCTGTGGCGCGATGGCATCCACGTCAACACCCTGATCGTGCAGAAAAACCCGCGCGTCTTCGATCTTGTGGACCCGCGTGGGCTCGACCTCGATGTCTTCAAATCCGGCGGCGGCAAGTCTTGCGGTGTAATCGGTATCCTGCAGCGCGCCGGCGATGCAGCCAACCCATAGCAGCACGCTGGCGCGAACTTCGGCGGGCACATCGCCATGTACTACAACGTCAGACACCGCGAAGCGGCCACCGGGCTTAAGGACGCGAAAGGCCTCCCGCAGCACACGGTCTTTATCGGCGGAAAGGTTGATGACACAGTTGGAAATAATCACATCCACGGAATTGTCAGGCAGGGGAATGTTCTCGATTTCGCCTTTGAGAAACTCGACGTTTTCCACCCCTGCTTTGCGCTGGTTTTCGCGCGCCAGGGCAAGCATTTCGTCGGTCATGTCGAGGCCATACGCTTTGCCCGTCGGCCCGACGCGGCGCGCCGAGAGCAGAACGTCGATGCCGCCGCCTGAACCCAGGTCCAGCACGGTTTCGCCGGGATTGAGTTGCGCAAGCGCCGTCGGGTTGCCGCATCCCAGCGAAGCCTTTAGCGCGTCTTCGGGGATTTGGCTTGCCTGAGCTGCGTCGTAAAGATTGGTGGTGATGGGATCGCAGCAGCTTTCCAGCGCGGTGGAAGCGCCACAGCAGGAACTGCCCCCGTTATGCACACGAAGTGCCGCCTGACCGTACTTTTCTTTGACGACTTCTTTGATATCAGTGCTCATGATGTTCTCCTATTTGCAGAGAGTAACGAACTTTTCGGGTTGTACGGCCTTGTTGCGAGTGCAGCACTCGGCATAGAGGAAGCCGAGCAGCTCTTCCAGGGCATCGGTGCTGGCTGTGTACCAGAGGAATGTTCCGTCGCGCCGTACCTTGACCAGGTCCTCGTTCTTCAACTTGTCGAGGTGGTGCGACAGCGTGGAGCCTGGAATGTCCAATTCGCTGCCGATGTCCCCGGCAATCATCCCCTGGGGATGGGCGGTGAGAAGCAATTGCATAATGCGCAACCGGGGTTCCGTTCCCATCGCGGCGAGCATATCGGCATAACGCGTGACTTGTTCCGGACTGGGTTTCTTTGCCATAGCGTTCTATATTTCCACATATACAGAAATATAAGAAAGTTGTCAAGAGGCCTGACGTGCCAGCCCCGCGATCGATGACGCATATTTCACAGAATTGCAATCATGCGCTTACCGGTTACATGAGCCCCCAGAATGAGCAAGCATGCGGCCAATGGCGATGTCCATTGCCACTCGCGGGGGTGCTGAACAAGTTCGACAGACTTGGATACGCGCCTTGCTCGCAAACCGCTTGACAAATCGTGCCGCAGGCGCAATCATCCGGTCACCGCAGAGTGAGCACGATTCCGCTGTGTGGGGGACCAGTTTTTGCGCCGCTAGCCGGGTAACCAAACGTCTGAACCCTACAGTTGTAGGCTTTCGCTGGTGAGATTTTGGAGCAGGGTGCTTTGAGTTTCAACCGACGACTGGGAAGGTCAGTGTGTTGCCTTGCCGCTCTGTGCCTGAGCGTGGCGGAGGCCGCGATTGCTGCGCCGGGCGCCGATCCGGCCATTCCCAACATCTTTACCCCAGCCTCGACGCCGGCCGATTCCGTTTACCACCTGTCGCTGTTCGTTCTGGAAGTTTGTGCTGCCATCTTCATCGTGGTGTTCAGCCTGCTGGCGTACTCCGTGGTTAAGTTCCGCCAGCGAGCCTCCGACGACGGACGGGAGCCTCCCCAGATTTATGGCAGCAATCAGATGGAACTGGCGTGGACGGTCATCCCGGTTCTCATCGTGGTAGTGCTGTTTCTGGCGACAGCAAGGGTCATCCATGCGGTCGAGGACGCCCGGTTCCCTCCGAACGCCATCGAGGTAACCACGGTTGGCCACCAGTTCTGGTGGGAGTTTCAATATCCGCAAGAGGGGTTCGTAACTGCCAATGAGCTGCACGTTCCAGTCAGTGATGCCAAACAGCCCACGCCCACGCACATCACGCTGCTCTCGGCCGACACCGACCACAGTTTCTGGGTCCCGATGCTGGCAGGGAAGACCGACCTGATTCCCAACCGGACCAACAGCATGTGGATCGACCCCCATGAAACCGGGACTTACGTTGGACAATGCGCGCAGTATTGCGGCGTTCAGCATGCCAAGATGCTGCTGCGGGTGGTGGTTGAGTCACGCGCCGACTTCGACAAATGGATCGCGGGACAGCGCGCCCCGGCACAGGTCGCTGACAGCGTGGCCAGAGGCCGGCAGATTTTCGAGACTACAGCCTGTGTCAACTGCCACACGATAGCGGGCACGGACGCAAAGGGAAAGTTCGGGCCTGACCTGACCCACCTGATGAGCCGCGAGACGATTGCCGCCGGAGCGGCGCTGAATAACCGCGCGGACTTGCGGCAATGGATCAAGGACCCGGAAGTGTTGAAGCCGGGATCGTTGATGCCTGCGATGCAATTGCCCGAGCAAGACCTGGACGCGCTGACCGACTATCTCGTGAGCTTGCGCTGACCTTATGGGGACCCACTGATGTCCAACGCCGAATCAGTTTTGGGACCGATGCCGGTTTCGGCCGCGCGTGAGGGCGCCAAACCGTTCTTCGATCAGGTGCACGAGTGGATCGTCACAGTTGACCACAAGAAGCTCGGCCTGATGTACATCATCTACGGCATTCTGTTTCTAGTCATCGCCGGCCTGGAAGCCACGGTGATGCGCATCCAGTTGGCGATTCCGCACAATCATTTCGTCTCCCCGCAGGTTTTCAACCAGTTGTTTACCATGCACGGAACCACCATGGTTTTCCTGGTCGGCATGCCAATTCTTTTCGGGTTCGCGAACTATCTTGCGCCGCTGATGATCGGCGCGCGCGACATGGCCTTCCCGCGCTTGAATGCCTTCAGTTTCTGGATGAGCGCCTTGGGCGGGATTATCCTGTACTTCAGCTACCTTGGCGGGCCCGGTCTGTACGGAGCGGGCAGCGCTCCCGATGTGGGATGGTTCGCCTACGCACCGCTGACTTCGCAGGCGTTTTCCCCCGGCCACAGCACGGACTACTGGATCATTGGCCTGCTGGTGAGCGGCGTCGGCAGCATCGGGACCGCGCTGAACATCGTGACCACCGTCTTGTGTATGCGCTGTCCGGGGATGACGCTAGGACGCATGCCTCTGTTTGCCTGGTTGAACCTGGTAATGTCGGCGATGGTGCTGATCGTCGTCTCGCCGCTGACCGCGGCCCAGATCATGCTGCTGCTTGACCGCTACCTGGGCGCCCATTTCTTCGATACCCAAGCCGGAGGATCGGCCGTAATCTGGATGCACTTTTTCTGGATCTTCGGACACCCGGAGGTTTACGTCCTCATCATTCCGGGATTCGCCGTCGCTTCCGAGATCATCCCGGTATTCTCGCGGAAGCCAATCTTCGGCTACTCGATTATGGTGGCCGCGACGGTGGCTATCGGCTTTGTCAGCCTGGGGGTGTGGGCGCACCACATGTTCACCATTGGCATGACCTCATACGCCAACGCTTTCTTCGTGGCCTCCACCATGGCGGTGGGTGTGCCAACCGGCATCAAGATCTTCAACTGGCTGGGCACCATGTGGGGCGGGAAGATTCGGCTGACCATTCCGATGATGTTCTGCATCGCGTTCCTCTTTCAGTTCCTCATTGCGGGTCTGACTGGCATCATGCTGGCAGCAGCTCCTTTTGACTGGCAGCTTGGCAACTCATACTTCGTCGTCGCCCATTTTCACTACGTACTGATTGGCGGGCTGGTGTTCACCATCTTTGCCGCGCTCTATTACTGGTATCCCAAAGTCACCGGCCGGATGTGAATGAAACCCTGGGCAAGTGGCACTTTTGGCTGTTCCTCATCGGGTTTCATCTCACCTTCGACTTCATGCATATCCCAGGAGTGCTTGGCATGCCGCGCCGTATTTACACCTACGAACCCGGCCGCGGATGGGAGCTCTGGAACATGATCGTAACCATCGGCGTGGCTTTCCAGATCGCCGGCATCCTTTTCTGGGTGGCGAACGTTGTGTGGTCTTACTTTAAGGGCAAACCCGCGGGCAACGATCCCTGGGACGCCTGGACGCTGGAATGGGCCACTTCATCGCCGCCGCCGGAGTACAACTTTGCAAAGATTCCCGTGGTGCGGAGCCGCCGTCCGCTATGGGACTTGAAACATCCGGAAGATCCGGACTGGAAGTACGAATGACGAGAGCGTGTTTCAAGAATCGCCTGATAGGAAGCGACCCGTCGCCTCAGGGGCTAAAGCCCGGGTTTTATAAGGCTGGGTGCGGCGCGGCTGAAGCCACGCCCTTTCAAACCGCCATTTTTGAAACACGCTCGAACTGCAAAGGAGAGTTCTAGTTTGGCAGCAACAACGGTAGCTCTACCGCCGGCCGAAATGCCGCTCCCGCACGAATACCGCGGACGCGTCGGCATGTGGTGCCTGATTGCGGCGGAGTCCGCCATCTTCAGCATCTTCGTGGTTGCCTACTTGTATTACGCGGGAAAAAGTCTGAGCGGCCCGACGCCGCGCGAAGTGCTGCACGTTCCCATCTTCAACTCAATCTGTTTGTTCTCCAGCAGCTTCACGATCATCATGGCAGAGCGCGCCATCGCGCGCGGCAAGACCAAGTTGTTCGGCATCTGGTGGCTGCTGACGATTGTGCTGGGTACGATCTTTATTCTTGGCACCGGTCGCGAGTGGTACCACCTGATCTACAACGACGGATTGACCATCAGCTCGAGCCTGTTTGGGACCACGTTCTATTCCCTGGTTGGCCTGCACGCGTTTCACGTGATCGTTGGCCTGATCGGGCTTTCCCTCATCATGATATTCACCGCTCTAGGGTATGTGGAGCAGGAGCACGTGCCGAAGATCGAGGTCTTCGCGATGTATTGGCATTTCGTGGACGCCGTGTGGGTGGTTGTCCTGACGGTGGTGTATTTCATTACGTTGTAGGTTGAGAAAGCTCTATGGAAACGTCAGACCAGCATGTGACCGGCAATCCCGAGGTGGTGGTACTGCCCGCACCGACGGCGTGGCCGTTCGTGCTGGCGCTCGGAGCCTCGTTGATTCTTGCCGGGCTGCTGACCAATGCCTCGATCAGCATTCTGGGAGCGGTGCTGTGGCTCGCTGGCGCTGTCGGATGGTTTCGCCAGGTGCTTCCACACGAGCACCATGTCGAGGTGCCAGCCGTTCCCGAGCCCGAAGCAGCCGTTGCTCCCGCACTTGCGGCGATGCGCGTGCCTGCCGCGAAGCATGTGCAGCGAGCATGGCTTCCGCTGAAAATCTATCCCATTTCCGCGGGGGTAAAGGGCGGATTGGCGGGCGGTGTTGCCATGGCCTTGCTGGCGATGCTCTACGGTTTGGTCTTTTTCCGCAGCATCTGGTATCCGATCAACCTGATCGCCGGCAGTTTATATGCTTCGCCGGCCATGCCCACGACCGAACAGATGCTGCACTTCCGGTTCGACTGGTTCCTGTTCGCGCTCGCCATGCACATCACGATGTGTCTGCTGGTCGGACTCCTGTACGGCGCGATGCTCCCTATGCTCCCGACCCGTCCTATCGTTCTGGGAGGAATCATCGGCCCATTGCTGTGGACGGGATTGCTCTATCGCATTCTGGACTACGTGAACCCCCTGCTCGACAAGGAAATCAACTGGTGGTGGTTTGCGGTCTCGCAGGTGGCATTTGGAGTAGTGGCCGGGCTTGTCGTGGTGCGGCAAAACAAGGTCTGGACATCGGAGAACCTGCCACTCGCCATGCGCCTTGGTATTGAGGCTCCGGGACTTCTGCATGAACGCGACGGCGAGGACCATAAGCAATGAAGCGTCGCTTCGCGGTGTTGGTCTTGTCGCTGGCTGCGGTCGTGGCGCTTGTTGGTTGTTCCGCCAGCGGAAAGCCTGCTCCCGGGCCGGAGGTTCCACGGCCAGATTCCATCCTGGATCCGGTAGTGCTCTATAGCCAGAACTGCGCGGGCTGTCACGGCGCTGAAGGCCGAAAGGGCCCGGCGATGGATTTGTCCGACCCCGTCTACCTGGCGATTGTGGACGACGACACGTTGCGCTCCACGATTTCCAAGGGCCGTCCGGGCACGGCGATGTCAGCCTTCGCGCAGAAGGAAGGCGGAATGTTGACCGATGAGCAGGTCAACGCCATCATCCGCGGCATTCGCGAGCGTTGGAGCAAGCCGAATGTCCTGGCGGGTGCTGCCGCCCCTTTGTATGCTGGGAAAGCGCCGGGCAATCCGCAGCAGGGAGACGCCGTGTACGCGACATTCTGTGCTTCCTGCCACGGGACTGACGCCAAAGGCGGACCGAAAGCGGGCTCAGTTACTGGCGGCGCGTATCTCAGCCTCATCAGCGATCAGGGACTGCGCACCATCGTTATCGCGGGCCGTCCTGACTTCGACGCGCCTGACTGGCGCAACAATGTCGCGGGACACCCCATGACCGACCAGCAGATTTCCGATGTTGTCGCCTGGCTCGCCGCCCAGCGTCCCGCACGGCCAACTCAGGCTGCTACTGCGAATTCATCCTCGCCCGGAGGTATTCATTGAGCGATCAGGAAAAGAACGAAATCTCCAGACGAGATATGTTCGCCAAGATCGGAATCGTGTTAAACGGACTGGCGGTCGCGGTTTTGGCGGTGCCCGTGGTCGGTTACCTGGTTTCGCCCATCCTCGGCGGCGATCGCGGGCAGTACAAGCGCTGGATTACGCTGGGCGAGCTGGACGAATTTCCCGAAGGCCAGACTCGGCTTGCCAAGTTCCGCAACCCCATCTCGCGTGTCGGGGACGGCGAGACGGACGACACTCCCTGCTGGGTCCGCCGGATTCAAGGCGAGCAGTTCCAGGTTTTCGCCATCAACTGTGCTCACCTGGGATGCCCGGTGCGTTGGTTTGCCCAGTCCGGGCTATTCATGTGCCCCTGCCATGGCGGCGTGTACTACCAGGACGGCTCACGCGCCTCAGGACCGCCGCCGCGGGGGCTGTTTGAGTATCCGTACAAAGTAGAAAGTGGCAAGTTGCTGATTGAAGCTGGACAGCTTCCCACTCTGTCCACCACCGCGAGCCTGCGCGAAGGGAAGACCGGATGTCAAGGCTAGAGAAAATCGGAGACTGGTTCGAGCAGCGCTTGCAAATCGGCGGGGTCGTCCGCGACGCGATGGCCCATCCGGTCCCACGCAAGTCTGCCAGCTGGTGGTACGTCTTCGGCAGCGCCGCGCTGACGCTCTTTATTTTGCAGGTATTCACCGGCATCATGCTGGCGCTGATTTATATTCCCTCGGCAGCCGACGCCTGGAACAGCCTGCAATATCTCAATCACGATGTCGCGCTGGGATGGTTCCTGCGCGCCGTGCATGGTTGGGGCTCCGAATTCATGGTGGCGGTTGTTCTCATTCACTTGTGCCAGGTGTTTCTGTTTGGCGCCTACAAGTTTCCCCGTGAGCTCACCTGGATCATCGGTGTCTTTCTCCTGTTGATGACCCTCGGCATGGCATTTACTGGCCAGGTCCTGCGTTTCGATCAGGATGCCTACTGGGGCCTCGGAATCGGCGCGTCCATCACCAGTCGTGTGCCATTCATTGGGGCGTACGCAGTTCACATGTTGCTCGGCGGCCCCATCATCGCGGGCGCAACTCTGTCGCGCTTCTTCGCACTGCATGTCTTCTTGATTCCCGGTCTGCTGATTGGTCTCGTCTCCCTACACTTGCTGCTGGTGCTGAAGCTTGGCATCAACGAATGGCCCATGCCCGGACGGATCGTCCGCCGCGCAACGTACGTCAAAGAATACGAGGAATTGACCCATAAGGACGGCGTTCCTTTTGTGCCGGCGGCGATATGGAAGGACATGTTCTTCTCCGCCGCCATCGTGGTCAGCGTGATGGTGTGCGCCTGGTACTTTGGGCCGTTCGGCCCCACCGGGTACCCCGATCCCACCATTATTCAGACGACTCCCAAGCCCGATTTCTTCTTCTTGTGGCTTTACGCGATGCTGGCTTTAATGCCGCCGGAGATGGAAACGGCGGCCCTGCTCATCGGTCCCGTGGTCGTCATTGGGTTCCTGGTGCTGTTGCCTTTCTTGTCGGGGGAAGGCGAAAAGAGCTGGAGGAAGCGGCCGGTCGCAGTGGTGACCTTACTTCTGATTGCGGTCGCGCTGGGAACCTTTACCAAGCTGGCAACCTATTCTCCATGGGGCCCGGTCATGAACGGTTGGAGCGGGGACCCGGTTCCGGTTGAGTTTCTCAACGGGCGGTCTCCGCTGGAGCGTCAAGGGGCGCTGGTCTTTCAGGTTAAGCAATGTCGCAACTGCCATGCGATCGGCGGCTCCGGCGGCAAGCGAGGACCTGAGCTCGACCGGGTTGCAACCCGGCTCACCCGCGATCAGCTTGTGCGCCAGGTCATCCAGGGCGGCGGCAATATGCCTGCCTACGGAAAGAACCTGAATCCGGCGGAAGTGACCGCGTTGGTTTCCTTCCTGGAAACGCTGCGTCCGGCAAACCAGCCAGCGGCACGCGATGCATCGCAAGCCGTGCTGACGCAGGAAGATCAGGGCCATCCTCCAGCGAACACTCGCTGATTGCCATGCAGCCTGTTTATCAAGCTGTCCTGCGTTCCTGGTCGATTCCTCCAGCCGCAACCTTCGCCATCGCTCTATCGGCAGTTATCTACTTGCGCGGCTGGTGGCTGCTGAGGCGCGCCGGCGCACCATTTCTTCCGCCGTGGCGGGCCATCTCCTTTCTGGCCGGCCTTTTTTCGCTCTGGGTCGCGCTCGCCTCTCCGATGGATGTCTTCAACGGCTTCGTGCTGACGGCGCACATGCTCCAGCACATGGTGCTGATGATGGTCGCGCCTCCGCTGATTCTTCTGGGTGCGCCTCTCATCCCCATAGTGCGTGGCCTGCCCATTTTTGCAGCGCGTGAGTTTGCGGGACCGTTCGTGAATTGGTCCGTCGCCCAGAAGGTTGGCAACACGCTGACTAACCCGGTTTGCGCCCTGCTGCTGATGGGCGTGGCCATGTTCGCCTGGCATACGCCGCGACTCTATGAACTGGCGCTGCGTTCTTCGACGTGGCATCAGGTGGAGCACGCGTGTTTCTTTCTCACGTCGCTCATCTTCTGGTGGCCGGTGGTGCAGCCGTGGCCCAGCCGAACGCAATGGCCGCGCTGGGCAATGGTGCCGTATCTGCTGATTGCTGACCTTCAGAACACTGCTCTGTCAGCGATCTTGTGTTTTTCCGATCGCGTACTCTATCCGTCGTATTCGACTTCGCCCCGCCTGTTCGGCTTCTCCGCGCTGGAAGACCAGGTCGCAGCCGGCGCCATCATGTGGGTCATGGGATCGCTGGCCTACATCGTTCCCGCGATCGTGATCGCGGTTCAGTGCCTGTCGCGAAAGACGACGCAACCTCTACCCGTAACGCCGCGCAGGCGCGATCCATCGCTCGAGGAGCTTGGTACGCGCAAAATTCCCTTTGTCCCTCACTTCCTGCAAGGGCGATTGACCGTGAAGGCTGTGGACGCGATTACGTTCGTAGTGCTTTTTGCGATAGCCAGTCTATGCTTTGCTGGGCTGCTGGCCTCGGGCACGAGCGATGACGACAATCAGGTTCTGCGCTTCAAGGGAACGTCAGGACCGTTTGCAGTGGCCGTGTTCGCGCTTGCCGGAGATCTCGATGTGGGTCCATCGCAATTCAGCGCGTTGGTGCAGGACCGAAATAACGAAGTCCTGCTTGATGCGACTGTTGACCTAACCGCCCGTCCGGCTGGGGACGCACAAGGGACGACTGCAACGGCGCGTGCCACTCACGAGGGTTCGGAGAACAAGCTGCTCCAAACCGCGGAGCTGGATCTTCCCTCCGCGGGTGACTGGAGATTGAATATCGTTGTCCGGCGGGACGCAGACGTCGCTGATTTTCCCCTACCGCTCGGTGTGGTCAAGGCCGAGCCCCAGTTCGAATTCCCCTGGGGCTACCTTTTTGTTCTCATGATCACGTTGCTGCTAGTCCTCGTCTACGCTCTCCGACACTGGTCGCGAACGGCCAATCCTGTCGCACAATCCGCGGCGAAGTGACTGGTTACTTCGCTTCCATCCCGACCGCGCGTGGGAAAAGGATGTTGTTCTCCAGGTGAATGTGCTGATGCAGGTCGGCTTCGAAGCCCTTAAGCGCTTCGTACAAGGTGCGGTAGCTGATGCAGACGTCCTCCGGGACCGAATAATCTCTTGTGATCGCACGCAACTTGCGTAGCGCATCGCCGGCGTTGTCGTGCTCCTGCATCATCATGCGCACCGGATTCACGACTGTACCGAACATCGCCGGTGGCGCGGGTTCGCCTGCGACAAAGCTTTCTTCGAGGCGGACAACGTAAGGAAAGAGGACTTGCTCTTCCTTCATCAGGTGAACGCTGAGTTCTTCAGCCAGTGCGGAGAAACTTTCCTGCACCTGCAAAAGTTCGGGGTGGCTCTTACCGTGTACCCCGACGACCTTTGCCGTCAGGGCCTCGATGCGTGGGCATTCCTGACGCACGAAAACGTGGTGGGTGCTGGTGATGTGCGCGATCAGGTCGGCGAGCGCCTGGTTCTGCCAGTCCTGGTCGCCGTCTGGCGCGGTGGCCTCCGTGATCTTCTGCAGGCGCGCAAGGGCTTCGTCAACGGAGATCTTGGCTTCCGCGCAGGCTTCGCCCAGGGTGCGGCTCCCGCCACAACAGTAGTCGATTCCCAGCTTTTCGAATTCGCGTGTGGCGTTGGGTATCTCGGTGGCGATCTCGCCAACAGTCTTAGTGGTTGCGATTGTCATCCTGTCTTTCCTCCTGCCTCCTGCGATTTCCCGATCCTTCCGGGTGTCGCTCACAAAACCAGCCTAGAGTGCCCGCGAGCCTGCAGCTATGACTTCTGTCACGGAGACGACGAAAAAATGTCATGAGTCACGGCCTAACTTAAAGTGATAGAAATCGTGGGCACGAAAAATGAGAAAGGGAGCGGCCGCACAAGGGTCTTTGCTCATACTGCGTCGCAGCGAGGGGTTATAATCGGGCCTTCGGATCGATACTGCGGGTGGTCAGGGTTGAATGACAGCGGAGCGCTCGATGCAAAGTGTGCCGGCAGTGCAGGGAAGCCCGGAATTGCCAGAGACCACGGTAACCAGTCCGGCGTTCGGATTGCCGATGCCCCGGCTCATTCCACGGCGCTATAAGCCCAGAAATGTGGGCGAGTGGACCGGCCACCTGGCGTTCGCCAGCGACCTCATCGTAGCCACGCAGCCTGAACTCATCGTCGAATTAGGTACGCACTGGGGCGAAGCTTACTTTACGTTCTGCCAGACGGTGGAAGAACATGGCTTGAGTTCGCTGTGCTATGCCGTGGACCACTGGTTAGGCGACGAACATGCCGGCCGTTATGGGGAAGAGGTTTTTGAAAATGTAAGGCAGTACAACGACCGCTACTACAAGCCGTTTTCTTACCTCCTGCGAACCAGCTTCGACGATGCGGTTTCGCAATTTGGCGACAGCTCGATAGGCCTTCTGCACCTTGATGGGCTACACACCTACGAAGCTGTCAGTCACGATTTCCGGACGTGGCTGCCTAAAGTGAAGCCGGGCGGAATCGTTCTACTGCACGACATCTGCCCCAAGCAGCAGGACTTTGGAGTCTGGCGCTTGTGGGATGAAATCAAGGCCGAATTTCCCAGCACGTTCGAATTTCACCACAGTTGGGGGCTTGGGGTCTTGCGCAAGGAAGGTGAAGCCAGATGCTCGCCCCTGACGGAATTATTGTTTGACGGCTCAACCTCGGTTCGCGAGGAACTACGCCGTCATTACGTCGTCTACGCTTCGCACCTGGAACACCTTCTAGGCCATCTTGCCCCGACCGCCATCCAGAAACCGCCACTTAAGGCTGCATCGGAGATCCGGGTCAAAGTATTTCCCTTTGGTCCGACGGGCCATTCCGAGGACACCGCCCTGATTCACAAGGCCATAGCCGGCGAGTGGAATACTTTGACCTTCGAGTTGCTTGAGGGTAATGGTAGCGGACCTATTCGCGTTGACCCGGAGCACCAGCCGTGTCTGGTGGAGGTAGGTGACATCCTGATCCATTCCGCCTCCGGAGAGTTGTTATGGAGCGACAATGCCTCATCCGGAACGCGAAATTTTGCCACTGCAGGCAAAGTTGCCGTGCTTCCGGTCGGGAATGGCTCGGTCTTAACCAGCTTCAGTGACGATCCTCAACTTCTGCTTCCGACGCCGAACCTGCAAGGCCGCTTGAAGTTGACTATCTCCCTCAGGGTTAGCCTTGCTCCCAATCCGGCGCCCGAGATTCTTCATTCCCTGATTAAAGACGTCAAAAACGCGCAGACGATCGCCGAGCAACAGGTCAGTGCCGCAAATCTCGAGCGAGAGGCCATTGCGAATGAGTTGGCCAGGACGACGACAGAGCTTGGTCGTGTCAAGACCGAACTAAGCCAAGCAACCACCGAACTAAGCCGAGCAACCGCCGAACTAAGCCAAGCAACCACCGAACTAAGCCGAGCAACCGCCGAACTAAGCCGAGCAACCGCCGAACACAAGAAAACTCAACACGCCCTGGAGGACCAGTTGCGGCAAATGCAAGACTCGCTCTCTTGGAAGGTGACGGCACCGATTCGCAAGTTTATGACCGTCCTGAGGTCAGGCCCTCGAAAGACAAGGTAACGAAATCCCATTCCTTTCGACGGGCCGGCTGATTCGGTACTCATCGCATTCGTGTAAGCGCAGATTTCCACTTGAAACACCGGTCGAGGCCTCAGACTGAGGTAGCGAATTTTGATATCATCGGCAAAAGACTAAGAGACCGACCACCGGTGGAGATAAGCATGGAAGAGCAGGAAATATTGGCGGCTCTAAAGGCGTATGTCGCTCGCCATCAAGGCTTTAGCCCTGACGAGCAACGCCCTGCACCAAGCCCTACCAATGTTTCCAGTATCAACCTCTCCAACATCTCCAGACTCTCAGCGGAGGTGTGGACGGCACGCGAGGCTGTCGGACAGCTTAACCCTCGAAACCGTGGTCTTATCAACCAGCTGGCGCAGGTTTTCAAGAAGGCGTTGCAACGATCGTTGAGCTGGTATACGCGGTCACTGCAGGCGTTTCATTACAAAGTAGCGCAGGCGATCGATGAACATGGGACCGCGATCGACTCCATCGAACGCTCGCTGGCGAGATTGGAAAATGAACTGCGGAAGATGCAAAGTGACAACAAATAGGGTTTTGCAAGAATCACTCCGGTCGGCATGGGTCGGGTTTTCGGAAGAAGGTCCCTCCTTGACAGCGCTCGCCTAATGGGCACTCAGGCCTACGCCGCCATGGCCGGGAGAAGCTGAATATCAGAACGAAATTATGAGTGAATTACTACAATCTTCAAAACCAGAGTTTGCGGCTTGTACAATTATCGCCAAGAACTACCTGCCCATGGCGCGCGTCCTGTACGAGTCGTGGAACGCCTTCCATCCCGATTGCGCATTGTATGTGTTGCTGCTGGATTCACCACGTGGTTTTTTCGATCCCGAAGCGGAACCTTTTCAGTCCGTACTGGTCACGGAACTGGATATCCCGAACCTCAATGGATTCCTGTTCAAGTATGCAATTCTGGAGTCGAGCACAGCGGTAAAGCCCTATTTTCTGGACTATCTTTTTCAGCGATATGGGATGCGCAAGTTACTCTATCTCGACCCCGATATTCTTATCCTGAACTCACTGGATGGGCTGAAGAGTTATCTGGAGGAAGCAAACATTCTTCTCACACCCCATCTTTTGTCGCCGCTGCCGAACGACGGGCGCAGGCAAACCGACCACGATATTATGAAGTCGGGTATCTACAATTTAGGTTTCCTCGGCTTGCGCAATGGTCCTGTATCTCAACAGCTACTGCGTTGGTGGTGCGATAAGCTATACCACCACTGCGTAGTCGCAATTGAAAACAATCTATTTGTCGATCAGCGGTGGATGGATCTTGCACCGGCCATCTTTGATGGCGTCCGGATAGTGCGGGAGCCTGGTTACAACGTAGCCTACTGGAACCTTCATGAGCGCTCGGTTTCCGTCGTCGACAGCGTAATGGTCAATGGTAAGCCGCTATATTTCTTTCATTTCAGCGGTTTTGATGCCGATAAACCATGGATTGTATCGAAGCACCAGGACCGTTTTCAGATGACGGACATTGGCGAGACTCGCAAAATGTACGAAAAGTACCATGCGCTCTTGGTCGATAAAGGCTGGGACCAAATGAGTGGTTGGAAGTATGGCCACGACTTCTTTCGCAATGGGGTCAAAATTCCTCAGTCCGCGCGACGCTACTATTGGAGCTTGGGGACTGATGTGACGCATCTGGGGGACCCGTTTTCCTGGTTAGATACTGGTTCTCAGAAGTTACCGGCTGGAAGATTCGATTCTGCGGACGGTGGGGAATTGACTCCTGGTGTGAATCTTCTCGGACACTTCGAGTCAGAGAAAGGGGTTGGTGAAGGCGCGAGGAGCAACCTGCGAATTATTCAGGCGACGGGCGTTCCGTATGTGGTCAATAACTGGGTGGATCCTTTTTCCAGCAATGTAGAAAGCGCTCCTGAAATGCCAACCAGCAAGAACCCGTTCCAGGCGAATCTACTTACAGTCAACGCCGACCAGTTTGTCCATTTTGCGAATACGCACCCGTCTTACATGAGAGGGCGCTTCAACATTGGTTACTGGGCGTGGGAGATGCCGGAGTTTCCGGACGAGTGGGCGACCTCATTTGGCTATGCGGACGAGATATGGACGCCCAGCCAGTTCACCCGCGACGCGGTAGCTTCTTGCTCTCCAGTGCCGGTGAAGGTTGTGCCGCATTCTTTAGATCCGGACATGAGGGTTGAAGGCGTCGTGGACCGCGCTAAGTTTGGTCTCGGCGCCGACGTGTTTGTCTTTCTGTTCTTTTTTGATTTTCACAGCTACATGGAAAGAAAGAATCCGCTGGGCCTGATTGAAGCCTACAAGAATGCCTTTGGAGACAGGCGGGATGTCCAGCTATTGATTAAGTCCTCTCACGGGGATGTGCACAAAGAAGCATTGTCTGCATTACAACAGGCCTGTTTGGGATCAAACGCGAGGGTGATGGACTGCGTTCTGAGCAGGGATGATAAGCAGGAACTGATGATGGCCGCTGACTGCTATGTTTCGCTTCACCGGTCGGAGGGTTTCGGTTTGACCCTCGCGGAAGAAATGATGTTGGGAAAGCCAGTTATTGCGACCGCATACTCCGGGAATGTCGATTTCATGTCAGAAGAAGATAGCTTCCTGGTTCCCTATAGGCTCATAACCATCGATCAGACTTGCGGGCCGTATAAGGCTGGCTATCACTGGGCGCAACCCGATTTGGAATATGCATGCGACTTGATGCGACATGTCGAATCGCACCGCGAGGAGGCGGTGGAGAAAGGACTAAGAGCTCAGAGTAAGATTCGCGAGCTCCTTCACCCGGCTACCATCGGCGCATCGGTCCGCGACCGGCTGGAGGAACTAGGACTGTTGAGTCAAGCCGGGCCGGCCGTCGCACACTTCGGCAAGGTGTAAGGGCCCAACCAATGGAGCGTCAAAAGAAACAACTGTTCTGTTCCATCATGAACAAACGAATACCAACACACGCGATCTGGAGCGCTAGAGAATGACCGATACTGTGCGGGCCAAACTACTTCCGATTCCACCACTAGAAATGCGGGAGCTCGTAGGTCCGACTGAGGAAGCGATGTTTGACAATCCTCAGCATACTCCTGTGATAGCGAATGTTCCCTTGGAGTGTTACGAATCTGTCTTTGATTTCGGATGTGGGTGTGGGCGGCTCGCTCGGCAACTGTTGCAGCAGATCCCGAGGCCTAAACGATATCTTGGAATAGATCTTCACAGGGGAATGGTGGAGTGGTGCCGGCAGAACTTGTCCCCGCACGACGGATCGTTCAAGTTTCTTCACCATGATATATTCAACGCCGGCTTCAATCCGGGTCCTGGAAAGCCGGCGTTTCTCGACCTTCCTGCCGATACCCAGTCCTTCAAGCTGATGCTAGCTTGGTCGGTATTTACTCATACGACGCAATCGCAAACTGAGCATTATCTCAGGGAGGCTTCGAGGATACTGAGCCTGGACGGCATTCTGGTGTCAACGTGGTTCCTTTTCGAGAAGCGCTATTTCCCGATGATGCAGGATTTTCAAAATGCCATATATATAAATGAATACGACGTTACAAATGCCGTGATCTTTGATCGCGAATGGCTAGAATTAGTTCTTTCTGGTCTCGACCTGTGCGTCGTCCATGCCGTTCCGCCATTTGTTCGTGGTTTTCAATGGCAGCTGCACCTGGCTCACACAGCATCCGGACGTCCTCCAGTATCCTTGCCAATGGACAATGCTCCGTTCGGTCGCGTGCCGCCGCCGGTAACGACGAAGGATGTCTCTCAACTTGGTTTTGAACCAGTCAGTGCCGCTGATCCCGACGCCTGCGCAAATCGACTTCCTCCGAAAGATGAGTCGGACAGGCAAGTCAGCCTCTCTGAAACTGTTAATGCCGATTCAGCGCGTTCAGGAGGACTTGGGCGTCGGTTGTGGAGGTTCGTATCTCGCCGTAGTAACTAAGTCGCGACTAGCTTTACTCGACGTTCCTTGAGGTTGCGCACACGGTGTGCCGGTGTCGAGGTGGATTAGTAGCTGCGCCTTAGACTCTTCGTCATTCCACCAACCTAGGCGAACTCTCGAAGTGTGCGAGCTAAGCGAAGCGGTACTGACCTCATCATTCTGATATACTCAGCGATATCCTCACGGGTTCTCTGCCAGGAGTCGCCTTTGATGACCTCAGAAGTCCTTAGTCAACAGGCAAAATCGGATCATGCGCCTTTCACAGTTGTTCGCAGTTCTCAAATAACGGAACGCCGCACCGCGATCGCAACATACCTACTGGCATTACTCCTCGGTCTGGGCCTCGCTGCCTACATGTTTCCTCCGCACATGATATTTGCGACCGACAGCCTTATCCATCCTCTACCCGGAAGCGACGCCTCGATACATGCGGTTGGACAGGAGTACTTCGTTAAAGATAAGTGGCGATGGCCGCTATTGGTGGCTAAGCCGTTGGGAGCGCCAGAAGGTACAAACATCGCCTTTACGGACAGTATTCCCCTCATAGCGCTTCTGATGAAGCTATTCCGGCACCTCTTGCCGGTCGGATTTCACTCCATCACCCTGTGGTTGGCGATTTGCTGGACTGCACAGCCAATAGCGGCCGTGTTTGCTTTCAGGAGCGCCGGCGAGCGACGATTGCTTCCCAATTTGGCTGTGGCGCTCATGGCGGCCAGTATGCCCACTCTGCTGTTCCGCACCGGACATGCTGCCCTCTGCAGCCATTTCTTAATCTTGATTGCGCTAGGCTTCTATTTTCGGATCACGCGGAATGCCAGGCTAGGGACAGTTATCGGAGCCGGTGCACTGATACTGGTGGCTTTGCTGATCAATCCTTACATAATGTACATGGTAATTATAGTTTTGGCCGCCGCGCCGCTTACCCTGATGATAAGACAGGACAGGGCTTGGATTCTGACGGCGGGCTGCCTTATCGGCGCAGTTGCAATCACCGGCATAATTGCTTTGTTGCTCGGCTATGGTCGTTCTCTTCCCATGCCTGGCTTCGGTTTTTACTCGATGAACCTTTTGTCGCCAATTTATCCAAGCATTTCCATGATCGTTCCCAGCGTCGACGGCCCGATCGATGCCACCAGCGGCCAATATGAAGGTTACCAATATCTCGGCGTCGGGGTAATTCTGCTTCTGCTGATCGCAGATTTTTGTTTGACTCCGCGGGAAAGACTCACTCTGTTGCGCCGGCACGGCGGTCTTGCGTTTGTTTGCGTCGCATTGATTTTACTGGCGCTTTCCAACAAAGTCTATGCCGGACACCGCTTGCTGCTGGATCTTCCGGCCCCGGTTTGGCTGATACAGTTGCGCACTACTGGGCGCTTCTTCTGGCCGGTAGCTTACGCATCCATTCTCATAGGCGCGTTGATAGTTTGCCGCAGCTTGTCCAGGCGTTGGTTAGCTGCCGTGCTATTGCTACTTGCAACGCTGCAGTATGTTGAATCGAGTCCCATGCGACGGTGGATTCGCAGAGGTTTCAAGAACCACTGGGAATGGGCGGTAAACCCCGCCCAACTTCGGCCGCTTCTGGCAAGTCATTCGAAACTGATAGTCTGGCCTAAGTACGGCTGCGGAGGCGACCCTAACTCCCTGGCATTTTCCCACGTTTTCCTGCTGGCTGCAGAAGTGGCCATTCCAGTCAACACCAGCTATGTTGGACGGTTCACCGCAATGCCACAGTGTGAGCTTCCGAAGTTTCCAATATCGGTGGATACAGGAGAGTTGTGGATATTTGCCCCCAAGGCGACTCCTGCAATGGTGATGTCCGTCGTCGACTGGCGCGACATCTGCCGCCAGCTTGACGCTGTTGTAGTCTGCGCGCAGGATTTGCGAGGTCGCGCGGATCTTCCGCTCCCAACTATACCGGTGCTCCCTACCGGAAAGATCCTATCGACGGGCGCAAATGGGCAGGGAGACCAGGCGTTAGTTTCTGGTTGGTCTGATGCAGAGCCATGGGGAGTTTGGAGTGAGGCACCGGACGCTCAGCTCATCGTCAATCTTGCGAGGCCTTCCGACAAGGGTCTTATTTTGACAGCTTGGGCTCGTGGGATAGGAGTGCCCCCTTCCATGACCCAGCAAGTTATAGTTTCGGCTAATGGGCTCCCGGTTGCCACCTGGAACGTTAAAGAAGGCGCAGATTCGGAATATGCTGCGTTGATTCCTGCTTCGTCGAGACCAGGTCAACCAGTTGTGATTGAGTTCCATATGCCCAATGCGTTTACTCCACCCTGGCTTGCGAAGATGAAGGTTTGGGACTGGAACGACCGTAAACTTGGGATAGGTCTCGCCGCGTTCCGTATCGACGAGCAAAAGTGAAGTGATGGGACTCCAGGGGTCGGAGCAGTTTGTTAGAATTGAGAACATGGCGATCAGCTCAAGACTGCTCGATATCTTAGCCTGCCCTATTTGCAAGACCGGGGTGAAAGTAGAATCGGGCTCCGATGCCTTGCGTTGCCCGTCCTGCCTGCGTATCTTTCCTGTTCATGACGGAGTGCCAATAATGCTGCTGGAAAACAGCGTCGTACCATCCGATTAACTCTCGTTTTCGCGTGCTCATCATGTGCTTCACGATCGTACCGTAATTAGAGGAGGGCAATAGATTTGACGGACGGCCCTGCGGCAGACTGCGGCAATCAGGCTTCTCCACGTCCCTCCGGTCTGGACCTCGCAATTGTCATTCCCGCAATCGATGAACGCGAAAACCTCGAGCTTCTCATCCCTGGTCTCTGGGATGTCCTCGGCTCAATTGGAGTCAAAGCCGAAATTGTGGTGGTCGACGGCGGCTCGTCTGACGGAACCGAGCGTGCCGCGGAGAGTCGTGGTGCCCGGGTCGTGAGGCAGACCGAACCCGGTTACGGTGCAGCGCTTCTGACGGGATTTGCCGCCACTACAGCGCCTTACATTGTGACCATGGACGCTGACTTGTCGCACCGGCCATCGTTCATCGCCGAGATGTGGCGGTCTCGCGATAAGGC